>Ga0134128_10010229_pt1 | contig 11241 bp, 8 predicted proteins | sample KB31754_FD_96462 | JGI IMG/M metagenome (GOLD analysis project Ga0134128, IMG submission 96462) | Terrestrial soil microbial communities with excess Nitrogen fertilizer from Kellogg Biological Station, Michigan, USA - KB3-175-4 | ecosystem: Environmental > Terrestrial > Soil > Unclassified ...
AAAGGTATCGCCGCGATTTTGCAGGAAATATTCGAGCGCGGGTCGTTTGAGCGCCGCGATCAGCTTCTCGAAAAATACCCACCCACCGCGCTCGAGCTCCTGAAAATTCAAGGGCTCGGGCCGAAAAGCATCGCGCTGCTATTCGAACATTTCCGCGTGAGCACGATCGACGATCTGGAAAGGATTTGCAAGGAACAAAAACTCCGCGATCTTCCGCGCATGGGCGCGAAACTTGAAGAAAAAGTGCTCCGTTCGATATCGCAGTACCGGCAGAGCGCCGGGCGTTTCCTGCTGAGCTTTGGCTATCGCGCGGCGGAAGAACTGGCTGCGTATCTCCAGGAGGTTCCCGGCCTCGATAAAGTGACGGCGTCTGGAAGTCTTCGCAGGGGCAAGGAGACGATCGGCGATCTGGATCTGCTGGTCACCGGCCCTGGCGCGGGCGATGCGTTGGAGCGCTTCACGAAGCATCCGCGCGTCAGTGAGGTTCTTGGAAAAGGCCCGAACAAAGCGAGCGTCAAATTTGGGTTGGAAGGATTGCAAGTGGATCTCCGCGCGCTATCAAGCGAGAGTTATGGCGCGGCGCTGCAATATTTCACTGGGAGCAAGGAACACAATGTCACGCTGCGGACGCGCGCGCAAAAGCTCGGCCTGACGCTGAATGAGTACGGGCTGTTCCGGCTTGACAATAACGAACGCGTGGCGGCGGAGAGCGAAGAGGCGATTTACCAGCAACTCGGCCTCGCCTGGATTCCGCCTGAGCTTCGGGAAAATTCGGGCGAGATCGAAGCCGCGCTCGAAGGACGGCTGCCGAAGCTGGTCGAGAATTCCGATATTCGGGGCGATCTGCACATGCACACGACTGAGACCGATGGGCGCGCCACGCTTGAAGAAATGGCTGAAGCGGCGCGAGAGCTCGGCTACGAATACATCGCGATCACGGATCATTCAAAGGCGCTTGCCATGGCGAATGGCCTCGACGAGAAACGGGTTGTCGATTTTGCGAAGCGGGTGCGGGAAATCAACAGGGATGGTTTAGGAATTCGCGTATTCTCCGGACTCGAGTGCGACATACGCCGCGATGGGTCGATGGATATTTCCGAAGATGCCTTGGCTGAACTCGATCTAGTGATCGGCAGCGTGCATAGCTATCTGAATCTTGAGGGCGCCGAGATGACGGATCGCCTTCTGCGCGCGTTCGAATCGCCGTCGATCAAAATTCTTGGCCATGGCACCGGGCGTCTTCTGCTGAATCGTGAACCTTACCCATTCGACTTTGACCGTATCGTGAACGAAGCGGTGCGGCGGGGTGTGTGCCTTGAAATTAATGCCAGCCCGGAACGGCTGGATCTCAACGGAAATCTCGCCCGCGCCGCGAGGGCCAAGGGAGCCAAATTTACAATTTCAACCGATGCGCATCACCCGAGGCATCTCCTGAATATGAGGTATGGCATAGCAACCGCCCGGCGCGGCTGGCTTGAGGCAGCGGACATTCTCAACACCATGCGTGCCGGCGAATTCTCCCGCGCAATACAAAAATCATGAAAGTCGTATCTTCCGTCGAAAAATACAAAAATCCTCTATTTACTGTCACCGAGGACGAAGCCATCGAGCCTGGCGGGTTTGAAATCAAGAGATCCATCGTCCAGCACGCAGGTTCCGCCGTGATGATGGCTGTCGATGACCGCAAGCGTATTTTGCTGGTACGGCAATATCGCCTTCCAGCACGGCAATATTTATGGGAGCTGCCCGCGGGCCGGCTTGACCCAGGCGAAACCGCCCTCAAAGCCGCCAAGCGCGAACTGGAAGAAGAGACCGGCTATCGCGCAAAGCGCTGGACGCGAGTCGTATCGTTTTATCCAAGCCCCGGCTACGTTGCGGAAAAGATGACGCTGTTCGTCGCAACGGAGCTGACGGCGGGTGAAGCGAAGCCAATGGAAGACGAGCGGATCGAATGCCGCTGGTTTAGCGCAAAAGAATTGGAATCCTGGATCGAAGAAGGAAAAATCATCGACGGGAAAACGATCATCGGTTTCTTTACTTGGCGGCGTTTCTTCCGAGCGCCGCGGCCATAGCTTCGATCGCCCGCGACCGGTGGCTCACCGACATCTTCTGTTCCGCTGACGCTTCGCCAAACGTGCATCCGAAAGGCGGATAGAAGAAGAGCGGATCGTAGCCGAAGCCGTTTGCGCCGCGTGGTTCTTCCGTAATTTGCCCTTCCACTTCCCCGCGAAAAGTCCCGATGATGCTTTCGCCGCGTGCCAGTGCGATCACGGCGACATAGCGTGCCGCACGATTTTCCACGCCTTGAAGGCGTTCGAGCAAGAGAGCGTTATTCGATTCATCGGTTGCGTCCGGCCCCGAAAAGCGCGCTGAGTAGACTCCCGGCGCTTTGTCCAAAGCGTCTACTTCAAGGCCGGAATCTTCCGCGAACAAAAGCTCCGGCGCGCGGCGCGAATAGTAGATCGCCTTGAGAATCGCATTCTCTTCGAAGGTCTTCCCAGTCTCTTCCGGAGGCTCAATCTGTTTCAGATCCGGAAGAGGAGTAAGATCGAAAGCCGCCGGCAGCGAGCGCAGAAACTCGCGAAGCTTGCCCGCGTTCGTCGTCGCGCAGAAAACCCTCACGCTGGCGATAGAGCTTTCTTCTGGAATTCGATCAGATCGCGCACGCCCTGGCGGCCCAGGTCGAGGAGCGTGGCGAGTTGTGCGTCGTTGAACGGCCGCTTCTCCGCGGTCGATTGGATCTCGACAAAGCCGCCGGCCCCGGTCATCACGATGTTCATATCGACGTCGGCCTGCGAGTCTTCTTCATAACAAAGGTCCAACAGAGTCTCGCCGGACACAATGCCTACGCTGGTGGCGGCGACATGATCGCGAATCGGAAACGACTTGAGAGTTCCGAAATCGACCAGATGTTTCAAGGCGATCGAAAGCGCGATGAAAGCTCCGGTAATGGATGCCGTGCGCGTTCCGCCATCGGCCTGTAACACATCGCAGTCGACAATAACGCTCCGCTCGCCAAGCAGATTCATGTCGACTACAGCGCGAAGCGAGCGCCCAATCAATCGCTGAATTTCGAGAGTGCGGCCGGAAGCTCGCCCTTTTGTAATTTCCCGCGGAGTGCGGGTCGCGGTGGCTCGCGGCAGCATCGAGTATTCCGCCGTCACCCATCCCTTGCCGGAATTTCGCAGGAACGCGGGAACAGTATCTTCGATCGAAGCGGCGCAAAGGACGCGCGTGTTTCCAACCTCAATCAAAGCGCAACCTTCGGCGGTAAGCAGATAGTTTGTATCAATGCGCACGGGGCGCATGTCGATGGGTCGGCGCTGATCTGGTCTCATTGGACGCTGGATTTTAGAGAGAAGTAAAACATCAGTGTGATCAGCGCGATTCCCGCGAGGACCAGGATCAAACAGGGAATCGCGCCTCGGGCCGTCGTCAGAGCATTGCTCTTGGTCTTGCTTTTGCTCTTGCCCTTGGCCCGGACTGGTTTGAATTTCGCCATGCTCTTTCTAGATTAGCTTTCCCGCTTCACGGAAAAATTCTTCGAGCGACGCAATTGTAGCCGGTTCCAGGTTTTTGATGGTCAGGCCTGTGGCCGGGCGCTTGCGCTGCGCCAGCGCCTGAAGTGTCGCCAGATATTGGGCACGATGATAATCGGCCGAATAATCAATGCCTGGGACGCGCTCCTGCGTCTCCGGCAACACAACGGTGGAAAAACTTTTGCCATGGCCCATAATCATTTCGTGATAGGAGTGATTCATAGCCGGTCCCTCATGGACATCCGCCGGCATCTTCAAGCGCGCGCGGAAAAAGTGATCTGCGGCGCGGTCGAGAGTTCGCAGGGCGGCGCGCCCCCGAGGCGAATAGCGCGCATCGCCAAAGAATGTTATCTCCGCGTATTCGACGCTTCGACGATCAATTAGCTGCTTCACCGCGCTCGCGTAAATCTCCGGTGCGCAAGCGCCTGCCGGCAAACCAAACCCGTCGTAGTGCAACGTGATGCCGCGCCACTTCGCCTGCGCTGGGGCGGCGCGCCACTGGCGCCACGACTGCGTATTCTCGATCGACCCGGCGGCTTGCGCGTCATCCCACAGTTTTCCCGCAATCGATTTATAGATTTCCACATGCGGCTGCGTCACAAAATTCATGCCACGCAGCCACGCGATTCCGAAGACCACGTAGTGAATGAACTGCATGTAGCGTGAGAGGAGCGCGCCGGCGGGTAGAGTTAGAACTGCGAGCGGATAACCCGAGCTGCGCACAAGCAGCAGCTTTGCCTTGTCTGCCAGCGCATCGCCCTTTCGTTGCACCGCGAGAAAAACTCGATCCTGCGCCGAATCCCGCGGAGAGTGATAATCGCGCAACCGGATCTTCTCGCCGGTGATGATTTTGATTCCAAGCTCTTCGCTCTTGCCGAGGCTCTCCTCGAAATCCTGCTTCGTCCAGAGCGCGGCGGCGGCAAGAGCTTTCGGAAGAATTAACGTGACCTTGTCGCGTCCCACACGACCCTGGCGATCCAGAAAAGCCGCGAGCCGCCATGCGGTGAACACGTCCTCATCGGTAAGCTCGGCTTCTCCTATCCACGCACGTAAGTCGCGGCCCGCAAGCGCGAGCGGATAAAGAGCCCCGCGCGTTAATGGCGCGCTATGGCGCCCCGCGACTGAGGTGTCACCATCTGGTTGTAATGCAATCCCGCGAAAACCGCGCAGCGCCGCAAACTCATCTAGGGACGATCCGGGCGGCGTGAGATACAGAAAATTAGACCGTGAATCGATATTGAACCGGCGATAGAGAGCGGCGAGTTTCTCGAGATTCACTACCGGCTCGTAAGACGTCATGCCCATGGCCATGCCGACCACCAGCGTTCTTCGCAGGAGATCAGGGAGCGCACGTCGCGAGCGATGCTGCATGTCTTCAAGAATGTACTTCAGCTTGGCGGGATCGGTGGAATCGAGGATGTAACACCGCGGGCCGCGCCGCAAAAGCCCCGCTGCCTGATACAGATTCTTATCCTCCGCCGAGCCTCCCATGCCGGCCCAGATCAGAAACTGCAGAGGGACTCCGTGGCTGTTCTGAATGCCGCCGCGAATCTCCTGAATCTCACGCTGAATTTGATCCGGCCATTCCGGATGCTGCGCCGCCTGCCAAGCGAGATTGAAAACGCCATAGCCATTTTTCGTCACTACGCCGTCTTCGGCTTCCATGCCTACTTGGATCAAGCGATTTCGCGAAGGATCGAGAGCGTTGAGGCCTTTTCGCCGCGCGCGGGCATCAAGCGCTTTCAGCCGGTCCAGAAGATTTCCATTTTCAAACTGAGCCAAACAATCCTCAGAAGGTGGATTGTCATGATAGAGGGATAAGTTCACGCTAAGGTTGTTTTAACACACCCCATCCGCCGCCTCCGGGCGTTTCGATGCGAAGAACATCGCGAAGCTTTGCTTCAAATGAAGTCTTTGCGGGAATCCATATCGTTCGTCCGCGTCGAATCAGTGTGTTGCGACCGGGCTTGCCATCGCGTCCTCCATTAAGGCCGTAAGGCCCGCGCGCGCGGCGATCCGAGAGAATAGTAATTTGCGCCGGAGCGAGAAACTCGAATTCGCGAATAATGCCATCTCCTCCGCGACGATTGCCTGCGCCGCCCGAATGCGCGCGAATGCGATAAGCCGCAATGCGCAGCGGATATTGGTTCTCGAAGGCTTCAATCGGCGTATTCCAGCTATTAGTCATGTGCGTGTGGATTGCGCTCATGCCATCGGCGATTGAGGACGCGCCCATGCCGCCTGCGATGGTTTCATAATAGGCGAACATGTGGCCGCGCTGGCTGTCCCATCCACCAACGGTGAGGTTATTCATCGTCCCCGAACTCGCGGCTGGAATAAGCTCGGGAGCCGCCTGCGCGAGCGCGCCGAGAACAACATCGGTGATCCGTTGCGACGTTTCGACGTTCCCCGCCGCCATTGCCGCCGGCGGCCGCGCATTCACCACTGATCTCTCGGGCGCAACAACTCGCAGCGGCCGTAAAAGTCCCGCGGTATATGGCACGTCCTCACGGATCAAGCAGCGAAATACGTATGCGGTTGCGGAAACCGCAATTGCGTAGTTCGCGTTAACGCAACCGCCGGTCTGCGGATCGGAACCGGTAAAATCAATCAGCGCCGAAGAGTTTTCAATCGTGACGCTCGCTTGGATGCGAACCGCGCGATTCGTAACACCATCGCTGTCAAGAAAATCCTCGAAGCGATAAATTCCATTCGGCAACCGTGAGATGGCGGCGCGCATCACCCGTTCGCTGTAATCGTTTAGCGCCGCCATATTGAATTGCACCTTGCGCAGGCCGTGCTTGGAAACAAGCTCGTGCAGACGTGTTTCGCCACGTTGAATCGCCATGCACTGCGCGAGCAGATCGCCTTCCCGCTCTTCGGGCGTGCGCACATTCGCCAACAAAAGATTGAGAAGATCGCGATCGAGCTTGCCGTGCCGGACCAGCAGAATTGGCGGAATCCGAATCCCCTCCTGAAAAATTTCGCGAGCGAGCGGCATTGAGCCGGGGCTCATGCCTCCCACGTCCGCGTGATGAGCGCGATTAGCCACGTAAAACGCGGGCTTTTTCACGCCTTTCACGAAAACCGGCGAGACCGCTGTGATGTCGGGCAGGTGTGTCCCTCCGCGAAACGGATCGTTCAAGATCGCGACATCGCCCGGTTGAAGATCGAATGCTGTGATCGCTTCGTGCACGGAAAGCGGCATTGCTCCGAGATGCACGGGCATGTGATCGCCCATGGCGACGGTCTCGCCGCGATCGTCGTAAACCGCGCAGGAATAATCTCGGCGTTCTTTGATGTTCGCGGAATACGAGGTGCGCCGCAGCACCGCGCCCATCTCTTCCGCAATCGAAACGAGCAGATGGCGGAACAGTTCGAGTTCGACTGGATCGGTCTTCACTCGTGGCAAGATCCAGCCTCCACCTGGAAGCTCGCGACCGAAGCCCATCGTTCGCCTTCCAGTTTTTCGATTTGGTATGAGTGCGTACTCGCATCGGGGCGGAGCCGCCAGCCCGGAGTTTCCGTCACGCCGTGGTTTGCAGGAAACGGTACCGGATCGGCGCTCTCGTGCAGCATCATCCAGTTCATTCCACCGGTTTTGCTTTCAAAGAGCTGGTGGCGCATGCCTGCCCCCGTGTCGATGAGAACAACGCCGTCGTTGCGAGAATCGAAGCGGAATTTCTCGATGGAGCCGGGATGCTCGTCTTCGAAAATCGGCTGCTCTTTCCACGTTTTTCCGCCGTCGGTCGTAATCAAAAGAAACGGATTGCGAGGTAGCGGCTGAATGGTTTCGCCGGAGATCCAGCCATATTGAAAGTCGATGAACTGCATCTGATCGAGTGTCACCGCGCTCTCACGCGGATGGGGCTCCGTCCATGTGTGGCCCGCATCCTCGCTCGCAAGAAGAACGGAATAGAGAGTCGCGCTGTTGGTGTGGAGGTCGCCTGAGGCAAACAGGCGCTGGCCAACGGCCTGAAATCCGTTCAATTCGAGATACACGGGGCAAGGCTCTTCCGAAGGACAACTAAGACCCGCAGCATTCATATCTTCCGCGCTGCACTGGAATGCCACGCGCATCGGTTTGCCTTCATTCACCAGCGGCGTTTGCGCGGAAAGCAGAGCCGCGATGGCCATCAGTAGCGCGGCGGGGCGGAGAATCATCAAAGGGAATGGTACCGCGCCGGATCGCTCCGGCAGATGATTCGTGCTATGCACTAGAACATGGGGTTATGGCGGAAAAGTGAGAACGAGGCGCCGCTTGTGGGGGCGCCTCCGCATCGGCGGCGCGAAAAAACATACTCGGCCGAAAATGGTTATGCTTATCGCTACGTCTACGAGGGACAACGGACGGCCGAGCGAGACGGCGCATCTGGTATCGAGTTCGTCTTTTCCATCTCCCGCGATCGTGGTGAAGCGCAAGCGGCATCCGTCTTCATCGCCGATGCAATCGTGGCCCCAACGCCCACGCATCGCTACGCGATTGCGAAGGTCGCGTTATTTCGCGCTCTGGATGGAATGGAAAAGCCGGACGACTTTGGGAAAGAAGTATGTCCGGACGCACGCGAGGCGGAAGAGATCCTAAGCGCGCTCGATGAAGATTGACAGGATTACTTACGCGCGCCGCGCACGGTACCCTTCAATCGCGACTGACGACGCTTCTGCGCTTTCCGCGCCGGCTTCTTGATGATGAACGTTCCGCTGCCGAGATATTCGGCGCTGTAAAGTTCTTTCGCGTTCGCTTGCTCGTTCGTGTTATCGGCCATTTCTCCTATTGTAAGTGAACCGGAAGTGTCATAACAAATCTCTCCGAGATGATTGGCGGCCAAGAGTCTTCCGCGAATTATTCGTGCCGCAATGCGGCGAGCGGGTCGATTCGAGACGCTCGCATAGCAGGCGCAAAACCGGCCAAAACCAATGCAATGATGAGGATTCCGGTGGCCAATAGGATCGCGAGCGGGTCGGCGGGCTTCATGCCGAACACGAACGATTTGATGGCGGACATGGCGCTCCAGGCGCAGACGAGACCAACGCCGAGCCCAACGGCGGCCAGCGCCAGCACTTCGCGTAGCACCATCCAGATGATCCGCCGCCTTTCTGCGCCCAGTGCCATTCGGATACCGATCTCGTTCGTGCGGCGTGACACCGCATAGGCCATGGTGCCGTAGAGCCCGACGCACGCGATCGCCAGCGCGAGAATCGCGAATGCTGTGCAAAGATCGGCAAACGTCCGCTCCGGAACGATGGTGCTGTCGATGCGCTGTGTTTGCGTCATCATGGCGGTGACCGGAACGGTCGGCGCGGCTTCATGCGCAATCTTGCGAATGGTTTCGGCAAGCGCGAGAGGATTGCCCGCCGCGCGCAGTTCAAAAAACATTGCCATCGGTGGGCGTTTGAAGATGTTCTGGAGGTAAGAAACGTATACGACGGGCGGAATCGTCCACTTCAGCGAGCTATAGCGCGCGTCCTTTGCGACGCCGACGATGGTAAGGTTGCCGCCCTCCGAGTTGCCAAGGCCAAAATGTCGGCCGATCGGATTCTGAGCGGGAAAGTATTTCTTCGCGAATACTTCGTTCACTACGGCGGCAACGGGCGCGCCATTCACGTCGCGCGCGTCAATTGGGCGGCCCAATAAAATCGGAAGCTGCATCGTCTCGAAAAAGGTGGGACCAACGGAAACGAAGTCTGTATGCGGGCGATGCCCGTCCTGTTTGGGAGCGCCCGGCAGGATGACGCCCGTTCCACTTTGGGAGCCGGCAACCAACGGCATATCGGTCACGGTTGCGCCACCAACCCCCGGCAAAGCGCGGAACCGTTCTTCCATGCGTTCGTAAAACGCCGTGAGCGCTGCGTCTTTGTAGCCGGCTTGGCTGGCATCCAGGCTGAACGTCAGCAGATTCTCTTGATTAAAACCGATCGCGACGGAATGCAGGTTGGCGAGCGTGCGAACAAAGATCGCGGCCCCCAGTACCAGTAGCAGCGAAAGCGCGATCTGCGCCACCACGAGAATCCGGCCGAGCCCGACGCGCTTCCCGCGTCCGCGCGGAGCGCTCGCGTGACTCTCTTTGAGCGCCGGAGTGAGATCCACGCGCGTAGCGGCGATCGCGGGAGCGAGTCCGAAAACAATACCCGTCGCCAGGGCGACCGCGACGGTGAATCCAAGCATGCCCCAGTCGAGACCGGCCCGCAAACTGAAATCCTGACGGCCGCCGGCCAGCAGCCAAAGCAAAAAACGCGTCCCCGCGGCCGCGACCCCCAAACCCAGAATGCCTCCTGGCAACGCGAGCAGCAGACTCTCCGTAAGCAATTGCCGCACCACGCGCAAACGGCTTGCGCCCAGGCTCAGCCGCACCGCCATCTCCCGCCGCCTCGCGCTCGCTCGCGCCAGCAGCAGATTCGCGATATTCGCACATGCGATCGCGAGGATGAACGCCACCATGGCCATCAGCACAAAGAGCGGCTTCGAATATTGCCGGCGCAGCGAATCGACCCCGGAGCCGCCTTTCTCAACCCATAGCGATGGGAGCGTGGTCCGCTCCTTATCGTTTGTCGCCGATGCCAGCGCGAATTGATGGAATCGCGCGGCAACCTCGACCTGAGCGCGCGCCAAGGTAACGCCGGGACGCAGGCGGCCCATGATATCGGCCCAATAGAAGTGCGAATCGATGAACATCGTGTCGTGCTCGTCGCCGTAATTTCGGGCGAGCGACGGACGGTTGGCGATCGGAACGTAGACCTTCGGAACGTAACCGGGAGCCACCCCGAAGAATTCGGGGGCCGCAACGCCCGCGATTGTGAATGGAAGGTTGTTAATCCGTATCGTCTGGCCAATCGCCGACGGATCTCCGCCGAATCGCGCGCGCCAGTAGTTATAACTAAGAATCGCCACCTGCGATGCACCTGCGACATTGTCGCTATTGACAATAAGCCGGCCCGCGGCTGGAACAATTCCGAGGCCGCTGAAGAAATTGCCGGAGACGAATTCAACCTGACCGGGTTCAGCTTGCCCATGGACGATCAGATTGAGCGAACCGGCGTTCTTATACGCGAACAGCGTCGAGAAGACCTCATTATGGTCGCGCAGCAATTCATAGGCGGGCCACGGGAAATCCGGGCTGGTTTCGCCGCCTCCCGGTTCGTCGTAACTGCTGCCGTTGTGGCTCTGGATCACCGCTGGGTCCCGCTTGGCGCGCCAGTTCAAAATCGCCAGCTCGCCGGGGTTCTTCACCGGCAGGGCGCGAAGCATAATAGCGTCCATGACGCTGAAGATCGCGGTGTTCGCTCCGATGCCCAGCGCGAGTGATAGCACGGCCATTGTGGCGAACAACGGGTTCTTGCGCAACGTGCGCCAGCCGTACCGCAGATCCTGACCGAGCCGCTGCAGCGACACCCAGCCCCACATTTCGCGAACCTCCTCCTTGAGCAGAGTCGCGTTTCCGAAATCGCGGCGGCTGGTTTGCTCGGCTTCAGTCCGCGGCATCCCCGAGCGAATTCGCTCCTCCGCGTCGGCCGCGAGATCGAAAGCGATCTCGTCATTGAGATCGGAATCGCGCTGTTTCCATCGCCAAAAGCGCCATTGCATTACGGCCCTCCTATGCCGGACGCATCACGCGCCCAATCGCCCGTACCAAAAGCTTCCATTTCGACTGCTCTGTCGCCAGTTGCTTTTTCCCCGCCGCCGTCAGTTTGTAATACTTCGCCC
>Ga0134128_10010230_pt1 | contig 11240 bp, 10 predicted proteins | sample KB31754_FD_96462 | JGI IMG/M metagenome (GOLD analysis project Ga0134128, IMG submission 96462) | Terrestrial soil microbial communities with excess Nitrogen fertilizer from Kellogg Biological Station, Michigan, USA - KB3-175-4 | ecosystem: Environmental > Terrestrial > Soil > Unclassified ...
GGCATGAAGGGCAACCCGAAGATCCTGCAGTTCCTGAACGCAGTGCTGAAGAACGAGCTCACTGCGATCAACCAGTACTTCCTGCACTCGCGCATGTTTCGCAATTGGGGGCTCGAGCGCCTCGGCAAAACTGAGTACGAGGAATCCGTCGATGAGATGAAGCACGCCGATCGACTGATTGCACGCGTGCTCTTCCTCCAGGGACTGCCGAACCTGCAGGATCTCGGCAAGCTCCTCATCGGCGAGAACGTCAAGGAGTGCCTGCAGTGCGATCTCAAGCTCGAGATGGCCTCGCGGGACGTCCTCAAGAGCGCGATCGCCGAGTGCGAGTCGAGCGCAGATTACATCTCGCGCGAGATCTTCGAATCCATCCTCGAGTCCGAGGAGGAGCACATCGACTTCCTCGAGACCCAGCTCGATCTCATCAACCGCGTCGGCATCCAGAACTATTGCCAGTCGCAGATCGGCGAGGCGAGCGGCTCCTGAGCCCGCGCTAGAATTCGAGGGAGAGAACGACCTTTCCGACGAGACCGCCGGCGGCGACCCGGGAAAAGGCATCCTGGAGGCGGTCCAACGGGAAGACCTCGGCAATGGCCGGACGCAGTGCATGCCGTTCTGCGGCTGCGATGAAGGCCTCAAAATCTTCCCGGCTACCCGCCGTTGCCGTGTGGAAGGTCGTCCCGTGGCGGATCGCCTCGAACAGGTTGAGCTCGCCCACCGACCCTGCGGCGAAGCCAACCAGGTGGACGACTCCATTGAGTCTGGTCGCCGCCACCATATCCGAGAGCGTCTTGCCGCCCGCGACATTGAGAGCGACATCAGCACCTGCACCAGCCGTCGCTTCGCGAACCTCTTCAGGCCAGCTCGGCCTGTTGGCTGTGCAGAGCACCACATCTGCGCCGAGTTCCTTCAGTGCATTGGCGTGCCGATCGCTGCGCAGCACGGCGACCGTGCGCGCCCCACCCGCATGAGCCAGTTGGATGGCAGTGGTCGAGATTGCCCCGCTTCCCTGAACGAGCAGGGTTTCGCCCGGCCTCAGCGAGCCTCGACGATACAATGTGCGCCAGGCGGTCGCGGCGACGACCGGTAACGCTGCGGCCTCTGTCGCATTGAGGTGGCGAGGAGCTCGAACAGCCTCCTCCTCGTTGACGCACATCAGCTCGGTGAGCGTACCGTCCGTCGGACCTCCGAGCCGCCTCCGTATGCTCTCCGCCCTCGGCGGTCCGTAGTGCCAGTCAGGAAGGTAAAGAGGACAGACGAGATCGCCGACAGCGAAGCGGCGGACAGCTGCGCCGACGCTGATAACGTCGCCGGCCCCGTCCGAGAGTGGCACCAGAGGTGGTGAGACCCCGATATGGTAGTGGCCGCGAACCATGGCGACATCACGGTAATTGAAGGCGGCCGCTTGCATGCGGACGACGATGTCATGCGGGCGCGGCTCGGGGTCCGGGCGTTCCACGAGGCGCAGCGAGCTCAGTGAGATCGCGTCGGAGAACTCGTAGCAGCGCATGGTTCCCTCCTTCTGACCGGTAGATCTACGGCACCGCCAGCAACCGACTCGCCCGGGGCGCCGCAAGGCCAATAGAAGGAGATCTGGAGCGGGAAACGAGACTCGAACTCGCGACCCCAACCTTGGCAAGGTTGTGCTCTACCAACTGAGCTATTCCCGCATCCTTGGTGAGGCACGGAATTGTAAGTGCAGGTCCTGCGAAGTCAAGGCAAGGCGGCGCCCTACGGGGCGAAAATTCGCGCCGTCCCAGGGGCTTGCGCGCTCAGCGCCTGAGCTCCGGCCACGCCGCCCGCAGGTATGCCACCATCGAAATCAGCGTCGCCGCGGCGGCGAGCTCCGTCAGGACGACGCCAATCCGATAGATCGGCAGGCTCAAAATGGGCGCCCGGTAAAGCATCATCGAGAGCCCCACGATCTGCAGTATCGTCTTGAGCTTGCCGAGCTGGGAGACCGCCACCTTGCGCCGCGCCCCGATCTCGGCCATCCACTCCCGCAGTGCCGAGATCGTGATCTCGCGGCCGATGATCACGGCCGCGGTAAGGACGATCAGGGCCCGCGTGTCTTTGCTGATGAGGAGGACGAGCGCCACGGCCACGACCAGCTTGTCGGCCACCGGATCGAGAAAGGCACCGAGGCGCGAGGTCTGCCCGAGGCGCCGCGCGAAGTAGCCATCGAGCGAGTCCGTGACGCCGGCTGCCGCGAAAAAGAGACCGGCGGCCGGGTCGGACCAGTGATAGGGCATGTAGAAGAGCAGCACGATGAGCGGGATCGCGGCGATGCGCAGCCACGTCAGCGTGTTGGGCAGGTTCCAGTGCATCGGGCGGTCAGGAGCCGGGGTGGAGGTGATCATAAAGCGTACGCGCCAGCGCTGCGCCGATTCCGGCGACCTCGGTGAGGTCCGCCACGCCGGCGCGCATCACTCCCTGCAGTCCGCCGAAATGCGTGAGCAGGGCGCGCCGCTTGGCAGGCCCCAGCCCCGGCACCGCCTCGAGCACGGACTCATTGTAGCGGCGGGCGCGCCTGCGCCGATGACCGGTGATCGCAAAACGATGCGCCTCGTCGCGGATGCGCTGGATGAGGCGCGATGCCGGTGAGTGCGCCTCGGGCACCCGCGGTGCCGCAGCGCCATACACGAAGAGCCGCTCCTGCCCCGCCCGGCGGTCCGGCCCTTTGGCGACCCCCACCAAGGTGATGTCGGCGAACCCGAGCTCGGCCAATACGTCATGGACGGCTCCGATCTGCCCGAGGCCCCCGTCGATCAGCAGCAGATCGGGCGGCGGAATCTCACCGTCCCGAATGCGGGTGTAGCGCCGCTCCAGCGCCTGGCGCAGGGCGCCATAGTCGTCTCCCGGCGTCACGCCGGTGATGTTGAATCGCCGATACTCCTTCTTGAGCGCGCCCTCCGGGCCAAAGACGACGCAGGAGGCCACGGTGCCTTCCCCGCCCGTGTGGCTGATGTCGAAGCATTCGATCCGCTGCGGCGGCTCGGGCAGCTCGAGCTCCGCGGCGAGCGCCGCGAACATCTCATCGAGCCCCTGCTTCTGCGCAAGCCGCATGCGTAAGGACTGCGACGCATTCTCTCGCGTCAGCTCCGCCCAACGGGCGCCGAGACCTCGCGCGGGGCAGCGCACGTGCACGGCGTGTCCCGCGCGCGTCGTCAGGGCCTGGCCGAGCGATTCCATAGCCTCGAGCTTCTGCGCGACCAGCACCTCCGCAGGCGGTTCCTGCGAGGCGTAGTACTGCATCATGAACGAGGACAGCGCTTCCTCCGGCTCTGCGAGCATGGCCCTCGGGAAGTAGCTGCTGGTGCCGAGATTGCGCCCGCCGCGCACCAGCATGACGCTTATCGCGTACTCGCCGGGCTCGCCGGTGATTGCAAACACGTCGATGTCGCGCTCGCCCTCCGCCGTCACGATCTGCTGTGCCTGAATGTGCTGCAACGCCGCGAGCTGGTCGCGGATCTGCGCTGCGCGCTCGAACTCCAGCCGCCCTGCAGCCTCCTCCATGCGCCGCAGAGCGTATCGTTCACTTCATCGCTGCGGCCCTCGAGCACCTTGATCGCGGAGTCCATGTCCTGCGCATAGGCCTCGCGGGTGATGAGCCCGACGCAGGGCGCCGAGCAGCGGCCGATCTGGTGCTGCAGACAGGGGCGGCTGCGATTGGCGAAGAAGCTGTCACGGCAGTTGCGTATGCGGAAAAGTTTCTGCAGCTGATTGAGCGTATCGCGCACCGCCCAAGCGGTCGGGAAGGGTCCGAAATACCGTCCGGGCCCGCCGCGGGCGCCGCGGTAGAACGCGAGGCGCGGGAAATCATGATCGACGCAGAGCTGCACGTAGGGAAAGCTCTTGTCGTCGCGCAGTACGACGTTGAATCGCGGCTTGTGCGCCTTGATGAGGTTGTATTCGAGGAGCAGCGCCTCGGTCTCGGAGTTGGTGACCGTGACCTCGATGTCCGCGATCTGCTGGACGAGCGCCTGCACCTTGGGGTTGACGTTGCTCGCGGCGAAGTAGGTGCTCACCCGGTCCTTGAGGCTCCTCGCCTTGCCGACGTAAAGGATCTCATGCCCGGCATCGAACATGCGGTAGACGCCAGGCCGGCGCGGCAGCGCCGCGGTGAAAGCCTTGTGATCGAATCCAGTCGAGGTCATCTATAAACGAGCGAGCTCACAGGCACGCGCCACGACCTTCCTGAACATCGGCTCGGTGAGCACCCCGGTCGAAGTGTTGTAGCGGCTGCAATGATACGAGTCGATCAGGTGCCGCGTCTCGTCGAGCCGGTGCTCGCGCCCGTGACCGAAGGAGAAACGGCTGCGCTTAAGGCCAGAGGCCAGGAGGAAGGCATCGTGTCCCACCCTGCCGAGCGCCAGCACCACCCGGATGCGTTTCAGGCTTCCGAGCTCGGCCTTCAGGTACGCGTTGCAGGTGCGGATCTCGTCCGGCAGCGGCTTGTTGCCGGGCGGCACACACTTTACGGAATTGATGATGCGCGCGTGCCTCAGCTCGAGCCCGTCATCGGCCGAGAGCGACTCCGGGCGGGTGGCGAGCCCCGCCTCGTATAGCGTCCGGTAGAGAAGCTCCCCCGCATAGTCGCCCGTGAAGGGTCGCCCGGTTCGATTCGCGCCGTGCAAACCCGGGGCGAGCCCGACGATGACGATGCGCGGGTCCGGGGCACCGTATGAGGGCACGGGCCTCGCCCAGTAGTCGGGGTAGCTGACATGAACCTCGGCCAGGAATTCCGCGAGCCGCGGGCAGCGCGTGCAGCCAGGATCGTAGACCTCGCTCCGCTTGACCGGCAGGATCGGCCGACGCCCCTCGTTGGTCCGCAGCTGTTTAATGCGGATCGTCCATGTGACGAATGACCGCCGTGGCAAAGCCGGAGCAGCTCATGAGCTTTGCGCCCGGGATGAGCCGCTGCAGGTCTTCCTCGACGCTCTTGCGGGCTGCGAGCTCGCGCTTCGGAGCCTTGATGGCCTCGCGCAGCCGCGCGAGGTCATAAGTCAGCTCCTTGTTGGCAATGGTGTTGGTGACGCCCTTGATGATGAGGTCGGCAGCCTCCGTCCAGCCAAGATAGCGCACCATCATTTCTGCCGAGAGGATCAGCGAGCCCGGATTGACGCGGTCTTTGCCGGCAAAGCCGGGGGCCGTACCGTGCGTCGCCTCGAACACAGCGAGCCCATCGCCGATGTTGCCGCCCGGGGCGATGCCGATGCCGCCCACCTGCGCGGCGAGCGCATCGGAAACATAGTCGCCGTTCAGGTTGAGCGTTGCGATGACGTCATATTCCTCGGGCCGCAGCAGCACCTGCTGCAGGAAGTTGTCCGCGATCACGTCCTTGATGATGATTTCATGGCCGGTGAGCGGGTTCGGGAATTTGAGCCACGGACCGCCGTCGATCTCCTTCGCGCCGAACTCCTCCTTCGCGAGCTGGTAGCCCCAGTTGCGGAAGGCGCCTTCCGTGAACTTCATGATGTTGCCCTTGTGCACCAGGGTCACCGAGACACGATCGTTGTCGATCGCGTACTGGATGGCCTTGCGGATCAGGCGCTGGCTGCCCTCCTTCGACACCGGCTTGATGCCGATCGCGGAGCTCGCGGGGAAACGGATTCCCGTGACCCCGAACTCCTTGTGCAGGTAGGCAATGAGCTTGTGCACGTCGGCCGATCCGGCGGGCCATTCGATGCCCGCATAGATGTCCTCGGTGTTCTCGCGGAAGATCACCATGTCGGTGAGGCTCGCGTCCTGCATCGGGCTCACGACACCCGGGAAGTACCTGATTGGGCGCACGCACGCGTAGAGATCGAGGGACTGGCGCATTGCGACATTGAGTGAGCGGATGCCGCCGCCCACCGGCGTGCCGAGGGGCCCCTTGATCGAGACCACGAAATCCCGCAGCGCGTGCAGGGTCTCCTCGGGAAACCACTGCCCGTAACGCGCAGTCGCCTTCTCGCCGGAATAAACCTCCATCCAGCAGATGCGGCGTGCGCGCCCGTACGCCTTCTCGACGGCGGCATCCACCACCCGCAGCATCGCGGGAGTGACGTCAACACCGATCCCGTCGCCCTCGATGTAGGGAATGATCGGGTTGTCGGGAACGGTCAGGGTGTGGTCGGGATTGACGGTGATCCTGCGTCCCTGGGGAGGGACGACGACGTGCTCGTATTTCATCCCCCAATTGTACCGTCAATGCATCACTGACGCCGCACACGCGCGCGACTGAGAGGCGTCGTCAGCGCGTTTGAGTTGCGCGGCGATTCTGGTTGCTGCGCTCGGCGATGAGCATCGCGAGCTCGAGCGCCTGCTCGTGGTTCAGGCGCGGATCGACAGTCGAGCGGTAGGCCCGCTGCAGGTCGGCATCCGTGAGACCGCGCGCACCGCCGGTGCACTCCGTGACGTCTTCGCCGGTCAACTCGATGTGCACGCCGCCCAGGTGAGAGCCCATTTCGGAGTGAATGCGGAAGGCGGTATCGAGCTCTTTCAGAATGTTCTCGAAGCGCCGCGTTTTCAGGCCGCCGGTGCTGGTCTCGGTGTTGCCGTGCATCGGATCGCAGACCCAGAGCACGGTCTGTCCGGTCTCGCGCACCGCCTCGATGGCCTTCGGCAGCGCCGTGGCGATGTCCTTCGCGCCGAAGCGATGGATCAGCGTGAGGCGTCCCGGCTGGTTCTGCGGATTCAGCGTCGTGACCAGCCCCTGCAGCCATGCCGCATCCATTGCGGCGCCCACCTTGACGCCGACGGGGTTGGAAATGCCGCGGAAATACTCGACGTGCGCTCCGTCGAGCTTCGCGGTGCGCATGCCGATCCAGGGCATGTGCGTCGAGAGGTTGTACCAGCGGTTCTGCCGAGGGATGAACCGCGTCTGCGCCTGCTCGTAGAGAAGATGCAGGCCCTCGTGACTCGCATAGAAATCGACCAGCGTTGCCTCGTGGACCGCGCTGCCGCTCATGCCCTCGAAGAAATCGAGCGCATCGCCGATCGATTGGATGATGCGCTGGTACGCGTCCTTGAGCGGGGCATCCTGGATGAAGCCCAAGTCCCAGTATTCCGGGTGATGCAGGTCGGCAAAGCCGCCATCGACCAGCGCCCGCGCGAAATTGAGGGTGAGCGCCGCCCGTTCGTAGCCGCGTAGCAGCAGGTCCGGATCAGCGGCGCGCGCCGCGGCCGTGAACTCCGGCCGATTGACCAGGTCGCCCCGGAAGCTCGGCAGAGTCACCCCGTTGCGGGTCTCGGTGTCCACGGAGCGCGGCTTGGCGTACTGCCCGGCCATCCGCCCCACCCGGATGATCGGCTTTTTGAGGCCATGCAGCAGCACGAGGCTCATCTGCAGAAGAATCTTGAGCTTCTTGACGATCGTGTCCGATTCGCAGTCGGCGAAGGTCTCGGCGCAGTCGCCCCCCTGGAGCAGGAACGCCCGGCCCCGCTGAGCTTCCGCCAGGCGCTCGCGCAGGGCGTCGACCTCCCAGGAGACGACGATGGGGGGCAGCCGCGAGAGCTCGGCCACGACCCGCTCCAGGGCCGCCGGATCGTCGTAGACGGGCTGCTGCTGGGCAGGCTTACCCTGCCAGCTCGCGCAATGCCAGGAGGTTGTCTGGGGAGACCGCATCTCAGAATTTTACCATGCACCGCCGCCATCGGTCCGGCCTCTACCTGCCGTGGGGTGGCGCGAAGGACCGCTTGAGGCGAGAATGCGCGGCCTCATCAATCGGAGGGGCTGAATGCATCGCGTACTCATCCTCGGGGCCGGCAAGATCGGCGCCCTGATTTCCGGGCTGCTGGCAAGCTCGGGCGGCTACCAGGTTCAACTTGCGGACGTCGACGGTGCCATCGCAGAAAGCGTGGTGCGCGCCCACGGGGCTCCTGGCCTCAGCGCGTACGCTTTAAATGCAAAGCAGCAAAGCGCACTCGAGCAGCATCTCGCCAGCCATCCGGTCGATGCCGTCATCTCGAGCCTGCCTTTCTACTGCAACGTCACGGTCGCCGAGGCTGCGCGCAAAGCCGGGGTCCACTACTTCGACCTGACCGAGGACGTCGAGGTCACACGCGCTGTCCGCGCAATCTCGACCGGGTCGCAGAAAGCATTCGTACCACAGTGCGGCCTTGCACCAGGCTTCATCAGCATCGCTGCGGCGGAGCTCATCAAGCATTTCGAAACCCTGCGTGCGGTTAAGCTGCGCGTGGGCGCCCTGCCGCAACATCCCAACAACGTCCTCAAGTACTCCCTCACCTGGTCGACCGAGGGTCTCATCAACGAGTACGGCAATCCCTGTCAGGCGATCGTCGACGGCCGCACCGTCGAGGTCGCGCCGCTCGAGGGGCTGGAGGAGATCGAGATCGATGGGACGCTCTACGAAGCGTTCAATACCTCAGGCGGACTCGGGTCCCTTGCCGAGACGCACGGCACGCGCAGCGAGTCGATGAACTACAAGACGATCCGCTACCCGGGCCACTGCGAGCAGATGCGTCTGCTCATGAACGATCTCAAGCTCAACCAGGATCGGGGCACGCTCAAGCGCATTCTCGAGAACGCCGTGCCGCAGACGCTGCAGGACGTGATCATCGTGTACGTCGCGGTCACCGGCACGCAGGATGGGGAGCTGCGCGAAGAGAACTACGTCAACAAGATCTATCCGCAGGTCATCGCCAACCGCCTCTGGTCCGCGATTCAGGTCACCACCGCCGCAGGCATCACCTCCGTGGTCGACCTCGTGCTCGAGCATCCGGACCGCTACCACGGCTTCATCGCGCAGGAGGAGTTCCGCCTGACCGATATCCTCGCCAACCGCTTCGGTCGCTACTACGCCCCGGGCGGCACCAAGGACGTCTCCGGTGAGGTCATCGTATCCGGCAAGACCGGGCACCAGCGGTCGCAGAAGAAGGTGGCAGCCCGATGAGCGGCAGCGAATCCAACATCGCCGCCGTCCTCGCGCGCCTGGATCTCGCCCCCCTCAATCCTGGCGCCTGGTCGGGATCGCAGGGATGGGCGAGCGGTGCCAACGTGCCGCTCCTCAGCGTGCGCAATCCCGCAACCGGCACGCTCATCGCGCAGGTGCGGCCCGCCGGCCCGCAGGAATATGAGTCGGTCATCTCTTCCGCCGTACAGGCGGCCGCGCTCTGGCGGAACGTGCCCGCCCCGAAGCGCGGCGAGGTCGTCCGCCTCATCGGCGAGGAGCTGCGCCGCGTCAAGACCGAGCTCGGCACGCTGGTCTCGCTCGAGAACGGCAAGATCCTCGCCGAGGGCCTCGGCGAGGTGCAGGAGATGATCGACATCGCCGACTTCGCCGTCGGCCAGTCGCGCATGCTCTACGGACTCACCATGCAGTCCGAGCGCCCAGGTCACCGGATGTACGAGCAGTGGCATCCGCTCGGCGTCGTCGGCATCGTCTCGGCATTCAACTTCCCGGTGGCCGTCTGGTCGTGGAACGCGTTTCTCGCCGCCATCTGCGGCAACGTGTCGGTCTGGAAGCCTTCCCCGAGGACGCCCCTGACCGCCATCGCCGTGCAGCAGATCTGCAATCGCGTCCTCAGCGAGCGCGGGCTGCCGCCCGTCTTTCAGCTCTTCATCGACGGCGGCTCCGAGCTCGCGACCCGTTTCGTCGACGATCGGCGGGTGGCGCTCATCTCCTTTACCGGCTCGACCCCGGTGGGCCGCAAGGTGGGTGAGCGCGTCGCGGCGCGCCTGGGCAAGAGTCTCCTCGAGCTCGGAGGCAACAACGCGATCATCGTGGATGAGACCGCGAACCTCGATCTAGCCGTGCCTGCCATCGTCTTCGGTGCCGTCGGCACCGCCGGCCAGCGCTGCACCAGCACGCGCCGCGTGTTCGTGCACAAAGCCGTCGCCGAAGAGCTCGAGCGCCGCCTCACGAATGCGTACCGTCAGGTGCGCATCGGCAATCCGCTCGACCCCTCGACGCTGATGGGACCCCTGATCGATGCACAGGCCGTCGAGCACTTCCAGGCCGCTATCGCGGCCGCGCGCGCGGCGGGCGCCGAGATTCTCCATGGCGGCGGGACCCTGCCCGGCCCCGGTCACTTCGTCGAGCCGACCCTGGTCCGCGCCCGCAATGACTGGCCCATCGTGCAGACGGAGACCTTCGGCCCCATTCTGTACCTCATCCCCGTTGACTCGCTCGAAGAGGCCATCGCGCAGCAGAACGCGACGCCGTACGGCCTCAGCTCTTCGCTCTTCACCGACCGGCTGCAGCACGCCGAGCTCTTCCTCTCGGGCGCGGGGAGCGACTGCGGCATCGCCAACATCAACATCGGCACCTCCGGTGCGGAGATCGGCGGCGCCTTCGGCGGCGAGAAGGACACCGGCGGCGGCCGCGAGTCGGGCTCCGATGCCTGGCGGGCCTACATGCGCCGCCAGACCAACACCATCAACTGGTCGCGCGACCTGCCCCTCGCCCAGGGAATCAAGTTCGAGCTCTAGGGTTCAGCTGGATGAGCGCGTAAAGCGATACGATCATCAGGAGCGGAGAGGAATAGAAGCCGGGAGCCGGACGGGCAAACCGCACCGTGCTGACCGTATGGCCCAGAATCGTGGCTATGGTGTGCCCTGAGGCATTGAGGAGGCCCGGTACGATGGCGACGAACAGTAAAATCGGGCGAATCCAGCTCGCATTGCGAAATGCGAAGGGCGACAGCAGGGCGAGCACCGCGATGCCCGAGCATAGTGCCGTGAGCCAGACGCGGAACTCGAAGGTGGGCATCGGCCAGAAGCCCAGCTCCGCACGTAGAGACAGTACCGTGGCATTGTAAACCGGCAGAAATCCGGTCAACGCCTCATCGGTCACGTGGATGGCGAGTGCGATCCACATCATGACCCAGGCGATGCCCAGTCGGTACGCATCGGACCGGATCGGGGATTCGTTTCTCATGGGCGGGGCTTTGTGGAGGTTCGCTACGCGAGCTTCTTGCCCGGGAGGCTGAGTGAGAACCGCGCCCCTCCCATCGGCGAGGTATCCACTAAGAGCTTGCCGCCATAGAGGTCGACCGTGTCGTGCACCATGGCGAGCCCCAGGCCGTGCCCCGGTACCTTCTCATCGGTCCTCACGCCCCGCTCCAGCACTTTCGCGCGGTTCTCCTCGGCAATGCCCGTACCGTCGTCCTCGACCAGCAGCGCCAGATTGTCCCTCCCCGCTGCCCGCGCGCTCTCCAGGGTGACTGAGACCCGCACCCGCTCCCGGCACCACTTGCAGGCGTTGTCCATGAGGTTCCCGAGGAGCTCGACGAAA
>Ga0134128_10010232_pt1 | contig 11240 bp, 10 predicted proteins | sample KB31754_FD_96462 | JGI IMG/M metagenome (GOLD analysis project Ga0134128, IMG submission 96462) | Terrestrial soil microbial communities with excess Nitrogen fertilizer from Kellogg Biological Station, Michigan, USA - KB3-175-4 | ecosystem: Environmental > Terrestrial > Soil > Unclassified ...
CCGATGTCGAACACGTTGGGCAGTTGTGCCAGCGGCAGCGCGGCCACGCCGACGAGCGTTGCGACCATCGCTATCAGTGCACGGTTGGTGTTGCGCTTGCCGCGCATCTGGGCGGCGACCCATTCCAGTGCTTCGGTGTTGAGGCCCTTGGCATGAGCGGGCGCCCAGCTCTCGATGTTGGTGTCGGGCGCGAGCGCGACGTTGCGCGGCGGCACCGGCAGGCCGGACACCGCGGCGGCATGGTGGGCGACCGCCTTGGCCAGCAAATCGTCAAAACGGCCGTCATCGCTACGCTCGGTCGCCGCTTGCGCAATCTCAAACAGGGCTTCGGCCTCGGCCCGGCTGACGGGCTGATCGTCGACGGCAGCAGCGGTGAGGATGCGCGTGCACCACGTCGCATCATCCACGTCGAGCGAACGGGAAAAATGCACGCGGCCCTTGGTGGTCGGGCCTTCGCCGGTGATCACGCCGTCGCGCACGATGGTCAGCGCGTGGGCAGCCGTGTCGCGGCAGGTTGGTTCGAGGATGCCGAGTCCTTCGGCAGCCTCAACGCGAGGGGCAGACATAGTTACACTTCTCAATTTCGTTTTCTCTTCCAACATGTCCGTGCGGGCATGAACGAGCGGTTAACGATTTGAAACCAGCATTCTTCAATTTGCGGATGGTTTCCGATTGGTCGCACTCATGCGCCGCCGGGTTCCGACCATGGCGGTCGGGGCGGGCGTGATGGGAGCCATAAAAAGCAACACCCGCGCAATCGGGAATTTTGCGGGGGCTGTGCTTTTTCGCCGCAATGGCCGGTTTCAAAAGGTGATGCTAAAGGTCCGCCTTTGTGAAGAATGATCTTCCCTTTTCAGACAAGGCCGTTCACTTCAACTCCGCCTGCGCCTATATTCCGTAACCCAAATTCACCTTTAACTTGAATAACATGAGGCTGTCACATGGCACTCCCCATCGGCGCCGTAGCTCCGGACTTCGAGGCTCAAACCACCGAAGGTAAAATCAAATTCCACGACTGGATCGGGAACAGCTGGGCGATGCTGTTCTCTCATCCCAAAGATTTTACCCCGGTCTGCACCACCGAACTCGGTGCCCTCGCCCGGCTGAAGCCGGAGTTCGACAAGCGCGGGGTCAAGCTGATCGGGCTGTCCGTCGATCCCGTCGAGCAGCACGCCAAATGGTCGGAGGACATCAAGGAGACGCAAGGCGCCGCCCCCAATTATCCGATGATCGGCGACACCGACTATAACGTCTCAAAGCTCTACGACATGCTGCCGGCCTCGACCTCGGGCGATGTGAGCAAGCGGACTCCTGCCGACAACCAGACCGTCCGGAACGTCTTCGTCATCGGCCCGGACAAGAAGATCAAGCTGGTGCTGGTCTATCCGATGAGCACCGGGCGCAATTTCCAGGAGATCCTGCGCGCCATCGACTCGTTGCAACTGACCGCGAAGCATAGCGTTTCGACCCCCTCCGACTGGAAGCAGGGCGAGGACGTCATCATCTCCGGCTCTGTCAGCGACGAGCAGGCGAAGAAGATCTATCCCAACGGGTGGAAATCGCCGAAGCCCTATATCCGCATCGTGCCGCAGCCGCGTTGAGGCGGTCGCCGTTAGCGGGGGCCCACACAGGGCGCCCGCTAACATTTGCAAGCGCATTTCAACAGCCCATTTCAACAGCGGGGCTCGCCGCCGAGCGTCGGCGCGCCTTCCCTTGAAACCCGCAATCTTGCTCAGCGCGTATCACCACCAGATGCTTCCGCCTCGGCATGTATTCCGCAGGCCTTGAGTTGTGGGCCCGGTGGCTGACCAACATTCTCCCATCATCGTCTGGCTTCGCGAGGACCTGCGCCTCTCGGATCACCCAGCCCTGTATGCCGCTGCCAAGACCGGCGCGCCGATGATCTGCCTCTATGTACTGGACGACACCCCGCCCCTCCGTCCGCTCGGCGGAGCGGCGCGCTGGTGGCTGGCGCAATCGTTGCGCGCACTCGCAAACGGGCTGCAGGCGGTCGGCGGTACGCTGCTGCTACGCCGCGGGCCTGCAGCAAAGGTCATTGCGGAAGTCGCAGGCCGGGCGAAGGCGAAGGCCGTGTTCTGGAATGAGATCGCGCAGGCGCCCCATCGTGCCGCCGAACGCGCGCTTTCGGCATCTCTCCACGAGATGGGTGTCGAGGCGCAAAGCTTTCCAGGCGATCTTCTGGTCCGACCTGAAGCCATCCGCGGCAAGGATGGCAAGGGTTTGCGGGTCTTCACACCCTTCTGGAAACGGGTGTTGGCATTGGGCGATCCATCAGTACCGCTGCCTGCTCCGACCGCCCTGCGCGCGGCGCTGCCGCAGCCTGGCGAGCAGCTGGCGGGCCTTGGGCTCGAGCCGACAAAGCCGGACTGGGCCGGCGGGCTGCGTGAGACCTGGCAGCCGGGCGAGACCGCCGCACAGGGGCGGCTCAAAGCTTTTCTTGCCGATGGGATCGGCTCCTATGCGAACGAACGCGACCGGCCGCACCGCGACGCCACGTCAGGCCTGTCGCCCCATTTGCGCTTTGGCGAACTCAGCCCGCGGCAGATCTTCCATGCCGCACGCTTTGCCGCCGCCGAGCACCCCAGCCTTGCGGCCGATGTCGGAAAATTCTTGAGCGAACTGGGCTGGCGCGAGTTCTGCCGGCACCTCCTGTTCGATCACCCCGACCTCTCGACGCGCAACCTGCAAAGCTCCTTCGACGCCTTCCCCTGGCGGCATGACGCGCCTGCCTTGGGCGCTTGGCAGTGCGGGGCCACCGGCTATCCGATCGTCGATGCCGGAATGCGTCAGCTCTGGCAGACCGGCACCATGCACAACCGCGTCCGCATGGTCGTGGCATCGTTCCTGGTCAAGCATCTCCTGATCGACTGGCGCGCAGGCGAAGCCTGGTTCTGGGATACGCTGGTGGATGCCGACGCCGGGAGCAATCCCGCCAACTGGCAATGGGTCGCAGGCTCAGGCGCCGATGCCGCGCCCTATTTTCGCATCTTCAACCCGGTGCTGCAGTGTGAGAAGTTCGATCCGGACGGCGACTATGTGCAGCGCTGGGTCCCCGAACTCGCCGGCTTGCCGGCCCCACTGATCCATCGTCCCTGGTCGGCAAGTCCGATCGAGCTTGCCAGCGCGCAGGTGAAACTTGGCGTCACCTATCCAGCGCCAATCATCGAGCACAAGGCTGCACGCACGCGCGCGCTTGCTGCGTATCAACGCACGCGCGCACAAGTTTAATCGACTCTCTTACAGCTTCGTAAATCCCGCTATCGTGACGACATCGTCAACCATGGGTGATTGATATGGACGACGAGAAAGCTGTCGCTGGGTCCGGCTGGACTACTCAAAACGTCAACTGGATCTTCATCGACTTCGAGCGGTCGCTCGCGAGCTCAAAGGCCTCGATGGCCTGCTCGAAGGGGAGCGAGGCGGTGATCAGCGGCTTCACGTCGAGCCGTCCCGCCCCCATCAGGCGCAACGCCAGCTCGAATTCGGGATCGAAGCGGAAGGTGCCGCGCAGTTCGAACTCCTTGGTCACGATGCTGTTGACCGGAAGCGTCATCTCGCCGCCGAGCCCGAGTTGCACGATCACCGCGCCGGGGCGCAACAGGTCGAATGCCAGCCGGAGCGCGGCCGCATTGCCGGAAGCTTCGAACAACACATCGAACGTACCCTTGCCCGCGCGCCAGGGATCGAGCGCCGTCGCCTCTTTGGCGACGTTGAACGCGTGGCTAGCCCCAAGCCTACGGGCGATGACGAGCGGCGCATCCGCCACGTCCGTGATCACGATCTCGGCTGCACCCGCATGCCGCGCCACCAGCACCATCAACGCCCCGATCGGGCCGCAGCCGGTCACCAGCACCCGCTTGCCCATCACCTGCCCGGCCTGATTGGCCGCGTGCAGGCAGACCGCAAGCGGCTCGGCCATCGCAGCTTCCACCAGCGACAGCCCGTCCGGGATCGGGATCGCCTGCGCCGCGGGGACGGTCACATGCTCGCGGAAACCGCCCTGCACATGGGGATTGCGCATGGCGCTGCCCATGAAGCGCATGTCGAGACATTGGTTGCGCATGCCTTCGCGGCAGTGGACGCAAGCGCCGCAGGGCTGGCTTGGATTGACGGCGACGCGCATCCCCGGCGCAAGATGCGTTACTCCCTCACCGAGCGCGGCAACCACACCGGCGATTTCATGGCCGAGCGCCATCGGCTCTTGAATGCGCACCGTGCCGAAACCGCCGTGGTGATAATAATGCAGATCGGAGCCGCAGATGCCGCCCGCCGCTATCTTGACGCGGACCTCGCCCGCATCGGGCGCGGGATCGGGAAAATTGTCGATCCGCAGGTCTTTCGGTGCGTGAATCACGACCGCGCGCATGAGTTCGTTCTCCCCTTTCGCTCTTTTTCGGTCACGCGACGCCGCAATCACATCGCGGCCAGCATGCCGCCGTCGACATAGAGGGTCTGACCGTTCACATAGTCTGATGCCGATGACGCGAGGAAGATCGCCGCGCCCACCAATTCGTCCGGCCGTCCCCAACGCTTGGAGGGAATGCGCGACATCAGCCAGCTGTTGAAATCGGGATTGTTCATCAGCGCCTGGTTCATGTCGGTCAGCATGTAGCCGGGCCCGATCGCATTGGCCTGGATGCCGCTCGCGGCCCATTCAACTGCCATCGATTTCGTCAGGTTCTTGATGCCGGCCTTCGCCGCCGTGTAGGGCGCGATGGTGGGCCGGGCGAGTTCGCTCGCGAGCGAGGCGATGTTGATGATCTTGCCTGATTTCCGCGGAATCATGCGCTTTGCCGCTTCGCGGCCGATCACGAAGGCGCTGGTGAGATTGGTCTCGATCACCTTCCGCCAATCGGCGCTGGAGAATTCGACCAAGGGTTTGCGCATCTGGACGCCGGCATTGTTGACGAGAATGTCGATCGCAATCCCCTCGCGATCGAACAGCTCAAAGGCCGCGACGATCGCCGCCTCGTCGGTGACATCGAAGGCCGCACCTTCCACGGCCTGGCCGGTAGCACGCATCTCATCGACCGCCGTGGCGACACGCGCCGCGTCGGTGCCGTTGACGACCACGCGCGCGCCGGCCTTGGCCATGCCTTCCGCGATCGCGCGGCCGAGCCCGCGCGAAGAGCCCGTGATGAGCGCGGTGCGACCGGAGAGATCAAACAGAGACAGCGTCATGGCAATTCCTCAAGTGTTGCTGCGGCGTACGATGAGGTCGGAACGGTCGAACAGCGAAGGCTTGAGATCGACGCCCAGCCCCGGCCCTTCCATCGGGTAGACATAGCCATCCCTGATGACCGGCATCGCCGTGACGAGTTCGTTGTACCAGCCCTTGTAGAAGGCGCGCACCGATTCCTGGATCAGCGTGTTCGGCTGGCTGAACGACATGTGCACCGAGGCCACGAAGCCGACCGGCCCGATGCAGTCATGCGGCGCGAACGGCCGGTGATAGGTCTCCGCCATCGCCGCGATCTTGCGCCCCTCGGTCAGGCCTCCGGTCCAGCACAGATCGGCCATCACCACATGCATGGCGTCGCGGTCCAGCATGTCCTTATAAGGATAGCGCGAGCCCAGCGTTTCGCTGGCGCAGACCCACACGTCTGTCGAGTGCGCATATTCGGCGAGCGCCTGCGGCGAATTCATCTTGATCGGGTCCTCGTACCAGGTCGGCCTATAGTCTTCGAGCACGCGCGCGATCTGCTTTGCCGTCGGTAAATTCCACAACGAGTGGAATTCGACCATGATCTCCATCCTGTCGCCAACCGCTTTACGGATTTTCTCGAACGGCTCGACCGCCTTTTTCATCTGCACGGCCGAGATGAAGAGGCCTTGGTTCTCCTGCGCGGGCGGATCGAACGGCCAAATCTTCATGGCGGTGATGCCGCTCTCGAGCAGACTCTCGGCCAACGCATCCGCGCGGTTCATGAAGGCGTCGAGATCCTCATACGGACCATCCTCTTCTCCGAGGCTCCAATTCGATACGGGACGGATGTTAGTGGTTCGCACATACCGGGTGCCGGCGCAGGTGTTGTAGATGCGCTGCTTGTCGCGGCAGAGCCCGCCGAGCATCTGGTGCACCGGCTGACCGCAGACCTTGCCGAACAGGTCCCACAGCGCGATGTCGATGGCAGACGCCGCCCGGTACTCGACTCCGGTCGACGACTGCGCCATCGGCAGATTGAGCAGGTCGCGGTGGATCGCCTCGATCCGCAAGGGATCACGCCCCAACAGGCGGCCGGCAAAGGTGTCATGAATCTGGGCCTCCACGGCGCCCGCGCCGTAGAAGGTCTCGCCGAGACCGATCAGCCCGGCATCGGTATGCAAGCGGACCCACAGCACATTGGCGAATTCCTGCGTCCACAGAGTCTCGATGGACGTGATTTTCACGATTTTGCCTCCTCCCTAGGGGTTTCTCTCTTCTTTGTTGCGTTTGTCGCGCTTCGCAAGCGCGAGGGCCGCGCTGCCTTCGGCAAACACCGGCGCCACGGCGATATACGAACCTTTGCCCGGAACTTGAATTAATACAAACAGGAACGACGAAACATGGCCAGGACAGCAACCACCAGAGCAAGTACGGCCCCAGTGCCGCAGCAGGCGGTGATCCAGGACACCGTTCGCTATCTGATCCAGAATTACAGCCCGAAGGGCAACCGGGTCGGCTGGCTGATGATGGCCTCCATCCTGGTGGAGGCGTGGGATCTCTATTCGATCGCTTTCGTGCTGGTGTTCATCAGAAGCCAGTACCATCCCGATCCGCTCCTGCTGGGCCTCGCGGCTGCGGGAACTCAGGGCGGCGCTCTGATCGGTGCGCTCATCGGCGGCTGGCTCTCCGACAAGATCGGGCGCCGCGTGATGTTCCTGTCCACGATGATGATGTTCGTCGTGCTCGCGGTGGCGCAGGCCTTCGTGCCCAACATTACCTGGCTGATCATCGTCCGCTTCCTGCTCGGCATTCCCTTGGGCAGCGATATCTCGACCGGCTACACCTACATCATGGAATCGATGGCCAAGGGCCAACGCGAGGTCATGGGCAACCGCTGGCAATTCATGTTCGCTGTCGGCGAGGTGCTGACGCTCGCGGTAATCGCGATCTTCCTGGTCTTGGATATCAACCATGAAACGGTATGGCGCGTCACGCTCGGTCTCGGCGCCGTGCCCGCCCTCATCATCCTGTACCTGCGCCACGATGTGCCGGAGACGGCGGTATGGCTCGTCAAGCAGGGCCGCTTCCGCGAAGCCAAGACGGTCGCGCAGCAGATGTACAACGATCCGCTTGCCATGCTGCCGGATCAGGACGCCACCTTGCCGAAGGCGCGTCCGACTGCGTTCCTCGCCGATTTGCGCGAGGATCCGACCCGCTGGCGCGCGACGCTGTACGGCTGGATCGCCTGCTTCGCGCAGGCCAGCGAGTTCTCCACTTTCGCTTTCTATCTCCCCGTGCTGTTTGCGATGGTCGGCGTCTCGAGCATGCTCGGCAACAATCTCGTGACCATGCTGCTGTTCTGCTTCGCCGCGTTGGCGGGCTGGGTCGGACCGCTGCTCACGCCCCGGATCGGCCATCGCGGCATCGGCATTGCGGGCTTTGGCATCGTGCTGGTGTCGCTATTGATCGCGGCGGCCGCGCTCTACACCGGTCACAAATACATCCTGCCGTTTGCGGCGGCGGCTATGCTGTGGGGCCATTATTGGGACGCCTCGAACTGCATGACCATTCCGACCATGGTGGCGAAGCCGGAATATCGCGGAACGGCGAGCGGTTTTGCCTACATGTTCGTCAAGCTGCCGTCCTTCGTGGCGATCTTCCTGTTTCCCTCGCTGTTCGCCGCCATCGGCCAGGCCAATGCGACGCTGCTCGTCGCGATCTTTCCCTTGATCGGCCTGCTCGCTGCAATCTTCGTATTGCCCGAGGTCTACGGCTACGAGCACGATTAGAGCATGATCGGGACCTGGCCCTACCACTCATCCGGGCAGGGATCGACGATCTTCCAGAGTTCGGTGCCGTTCTTGATCTTCTTCATCTGGGTGGTGAGACCGCCATTGCGGCGGATCCAGTCTTTCACCGTATCGGGGTAATAGGACATCAGCTCCGACGTCCCCGCGGCGCTGGTCACCTTGATGCCGAACGTGAAGGACTTGTCGTAATAGGCCTCGTGGAAGCCGAGGCTGGCGCGCGGGGTGACGCAGATCTTGTTCAGCGGCACGATGCCGAGCACGAGCGTGCAGGCGGAATTGCAGACGCCGTCGATGACCACACGCTCGCCGCGGTCGCGAATGCGCTCGTACTTGGTCTTGTATTGCTCGACATAGCCGCCGTGATCGTTCGTGATGTGCAGCAACGCATGCGCCGGCGTGGCGGCAAAGAGCGTGAGCAGCAGCAAAGCGAGGGATGTGATGCGCATGTCGAGAGCGGAGTGGGTCACCTGCCGTGAAGTGGGAGCGCCGGTCGGCCGGCTCTTGAGATGTCCCCCGACTGTGTTGGGAAAGTGTTAAGCATCCGGAAACGGCCAAAAATGGGCGCGGATGGCCGGTTTTTGCCCTCTTTCGGTCGCCTCCGCAGCCAGCTCGCGCCGGATTTGACAGACGGATTGGCTCGGATAGCGTGATACTTGTTGGGTTATTCGGAGAATAGGGATGAAGAACCTCAAGCTTGTCGCGGTCATTGCACTGCTGTGCACCGCCTCCAGCCTGCCAAGCAGCGCTGCCGACCTGCGCCTCCCCCATCACCGTTATGCCCATAACCACGCCTGGGGACTGCCCTACCCGATCAGCTATCTCCACAATTACGGCCCCGGCCTCGAGCCCGGCAGCTTCGCCTATTATGACGGTCCATCGACCAATCTGTGCTATCGCGGATCGGTGGCCTATCTTGGCCAGGACCACCGCCGCCATCCCTGCTTCTGAGGCCGGGTGGAAGTTGTCCCACAAGTCTGATATCGGGACCTCACGCGCTCGTAGCTCAGCTGGATAGAGCATCGGATTTCGATTCCGAGGGTCGGGAGTTCGAATCTCTCCGAGCGCGCCAAGCAAAATCAATTACTTAGCTCAATTCTCCTTCGAAATTGCTTCCCAGAGAACCAAACATGGGAAGCAGCTGGGAACGACACGCCGGGAAAACGATGCTCACGGCTATGTGGCGAACTCCGCGAGCAGCCGATCAGCTCCGATGAGGTCGCCTCGATCCTGGTCTATCGGGACGGCCGGCGGATCAAGATCGTTTACCCGGACAGCCGCGTAGAGCCGTCCGCGCGACGGGAGACGTCACACTAAACCAAGGCGCGGGGCCGAAGCATCTAGTTGGTCTCGCGAGGGCTAACTTCGCCGCGATGGCAGTCCAACCGCGCGGGATTCATTGATCGCTGGATGCAAACAGACGATCAGCCAAGCCGCTTGAGAGCCGGTTCGATATGCCGCGATTGCCTCGACCATCTTTCTGTCGGTGTTGAGTTGGAAATTCTTCGAGCGGTCATTTATCCGGCTCGGCGAGACCGCCGCGAGCAAGACGAACTTTGAGGCCGTTCCGAAACCGTCTGCCGGCTGGTCGAGATCGGACTGAAGACGGTACGAAGTGATTGGTTAGCTTTTCTGCGCCTTCATCACCACAAGGCACGATCATGGACCTCGTACTGACCTTCGATCGGACAAGTGACGTGTCCAAGCTGGAAGGCTGCAACACGCGCGGAGTCGCCTACCGCTGGGACATTTTTCAGCGCTGGCTGCGGCGCATTCCCTCCGGGAGCAGCGCGCTCGATTTCGGCGCCGGCTCTTTGCGCGAGAGTTTTGATCTCGTTCAGCGCGGGTTTTGCGTCACCTCCGTCGACAACGACATCTCAGTGCTTGAGGCCTACAAGGCCAAGTATCAATGGCCCAACGCTCTCCACGAGGTGGTTGCCGCGCCCGATTTAGAAACCGCCTTGGCAAAATTGGGAGATCGCAAATTCTCGCTGATCCTGTGCTTCGACGTCCTCGAGCACCTCGCTGATCCCGCGCCGACGCTGAAGGAACTTGCGCGCCGCTTGGATGAGAACGGCCTGTTGTTCGTTACGGTGCCAAATGGATGGACGCTGTTTGAGCTCGCCTTCCGGATCAACCTGATACTAGCGAACGTGACCGGACGCTCGTTCCGGCCGGGCGAGCCGCATTTGCAGATGAACTCGCCGGCCGCATGGCGCACGCTCCTGGACCGAGGCGGCTTCAAAATTCTCGAGCACGAGATGCAGATCGGCTTCTTTGCCAATACGGCGGCGGCCTTGATCCAGCTTCCGCTGCTGCTCGGCGGCCGCCTCGCCCGGAGGTTCGGCGTCAAGGTCGATGCGGAAGCGCTGGCGGCGCGGCTCTATGGGGGACCGCAGGCGCACCTGATGGAGCTGCTCGATCGCCGAACCAAGCCGCTGCTCAATAGGCTCTACGCGTGGAACCTGTTCGTACTGGAGAAGGCGACATAGGTCGCCTAACCGCTGGAGATCCTTGTCCGATCCGCAACAAAGCGGACGACGACACCGGGCCCGACGTGAGGTGGTCGGGGCGAACCGCTGTGGCGCGGCCGCGCCATCAGGAATAGCGCAAGTTCGTAGCCAGCACCGCCTGAGTTGTGGACAACTGTCACCGCAGCCGCCTCGGTGAGTTCAAAGCCTCTGTTCGTTGCGGCTCACCCCTCGCTGTGGTTGTGTAGGGCCGCGCTTTAAACTAGGGGCAAATTGCCATGAGGAAATTATCGCTTGCGGCGGCATTCGCCGTCACCGGAATCGCTTTCATTGCTGTGATCGCTTGCGGATCGTCCGCGCGCGCGGACGGTACATCGGCTCCTTATGGACACGGTGGGATGAGATTCCCGCAGATGAACGGCATAATCGCTCAGTACAACCGGACGGGTGAACTGTTTCGCATCGAAGGAGAATGCCGTTCGTCCTGCACAGAGCTATTGGCAATCAAACACGTGTGCATCGATCCCAATGCCACGCTCGAATTTCATGCGGCGCTTCGCAGCCCTAACGAGCCGGTCGATCCCGGTCGAAACAGACAGATGGCCAGCTACTATAATTCCAGACTTCGCAGCTTCGTTCTCGCCAATCACTACATGGATTCACGGCAATTCCACCCGATTTCCGGGCAAGAGATGATTCATAGATTTGGCTATCGGAAGTGCCCGTGAACGTAGCTGCCGGCCTTTCTCACGGTCGACTGCTGAGTGTGACAACCATGCGGGCTCGGCAAGACAA
>Ga0134128_10010233_pt1 | contig 11239 bp, 7 predicted proteins | sample KB31754_FD_96462 | JGI IMG/M metagenome (GOLD analysis project Ga0134128, IMG submission 96462) | Terrestrial soil microbial communities with excess Nitrogen fertilizer from Kellogg Biological Station, Michigan, USA - KB3-175-4 | ecosystem: Environmental > Terrestrial > Soil > Unclassified ...
CAATCGTGCCGGTGCAAGACATCCTCGCCCTCGGCTCCGAGGGAAGGATGAACATGCCCGGTGCGGAGAAAGACAACTGGTCGTGGCGATTGCGCGCGGGAGCGCTGACGGAGGAGCACGCCGGGCGGGTGCGGCGGTTGGGGGAGGCTAGCGGACGGTAACGCCGGCGTATCGCTGGCTGGTCCGGCGCCGTCTCGGCGCCGGTTAGGGCGGCGGGACGCCGCCGGGCCAGCCGCCGGGACGGCGGCGTTCCAACACCGCAACTGGAAATGACGCGAATAGATTCGCCTCGCCCGAGAGCTCCTCATCCGTGAAGATATTTCTCCATGAGCCGGAGAGTGGCAGCGACGATTCCTTCTCCGGCCGGCGCGTTGTCAGGCGCGGGACGGCCACCGCGACGGTCGTGCCGTTGAGCGAGCGCGTGAACGCGAACACGTGCGGCCCGCCATCGACCGGCGTGTAGTCGCCGTCGCGGAAGAGCTCGGGCAGGCGGCGGCGCAAATCGAGCACCTTGCGCATCGCGTAGAGCTTCACGCGGCCGTCGCGCCAGGTGCGGAGGAGCGTGGCGACGTCGACGCGCTCGCGCAGCAGCGATGCGCGGTGCGCGTAGTCGACGGGGCGGCGGTTGTCGGGGTCGACGAGGCTGTAGTCCCACAGCTCCGTCCCTTGATAAAAGTCCGGGACGCCGGGCGCGGTCGCTTTCACCACCATCTGCGCCAGCGCGTTCACGAATCCGGGAAACGCGATGCGGCGGTGGAAGCGCTCGAAGTCGGCGCGGAACTCCTCGTGCTGCAGCAGCGCGGACGCGTAGTCGAGCAGCGCGCGCTCGTACTCCGCGTTTGGGGTGATCCACGACGTCGACGTCTTCGCCTCGCGCGCGGCCTTCTCGACGTATTGAAGAAGCCGCGCCTCATCGAGGGGCCACGCTCCAACCAAAGTCTGATAAATCAGCAGCTCCTCGTTCGGCTGCGGCACGCCGTCGCGGCGCAGCGGCGCGGTCATGCGCGACCACTTGCGCACCTGCCGCGCCCACGCCGCCGGCATCTCCGACAGCACGTTGATGCGGGCGCGCACGTCCTCGCTGCGCTTCGTGTCGTGCGTCGACGTCGCGTTCAGCGTGTGCGGCCAGGCGCGCTGCCGCTGCGCGTTGTGCGCGTGCAGCTCCGCGATCGGATCGAAGTCGCCGCCGCGGCCGGGATGCCCGCCGACGTCGTTGAGCGACACGAGGCGGTTGTAGTTGTAGAAGGCCGTGTCCTCGACGCCCTTCGCCATCACGCGCCCGGTGAACTGCTGCCAGCGCATGACGAAGGCGAGCCAGCGCTCGCGCTCGCCGGCGAGATACGGCGGCGGCTCGAGGAGCAGCACGAGCTCGAGGAAGACGAAGAGCCGCGGGTCGACGCTCGCCCCCGCGCGCCGCCGCGCCTCGGCGATCGCGCTGCCGAGAGCGGCACGGTCTTCGCCGCTCACGCCGCCGTTGCGGATGTACGTGCGGTACACGCGCAGGCACGCCGTCACCTCCGTCAGCGCCGCGAACAGCTCCGCCGGCGCGAAGTCGCGCGCGTTGCGGTCGGCCATCGCCAGCGCGGAGAGCTCGCGGCCGAGGCCGCGCATCTCGCCCGGGAAAAGCTCGGCGATGACCTGCTTCTTGCGCTCGTAGCAGACGTCGTCGAACGACTGCGCGACGCCGGTGAAGCGGCGGTAGAACTCGTCGAGCTCCGCGAGACCGGCGGGATCGACGAAGAGCGCGTTCACCGCGTCGAGGAAGTCGTAGCCGGTCGTGCCCGCGACCGGAAACGCCTGCGGCAGTTCCTCTCCAGGTCCGAGGATTTTTTCGAGGACGACGTAGAAGTCGGGGAGGCGGTTCTGCAGCTTGCGCAGGTATCCGATCGGATCGTAAAGCCCGTCGATGTGGTCGATGCGCAGCCCCGTCACCTTCCCCTCGGCGATCAGCTCCAGCGTGCGCCGGTTGCGCGCCTCGAACACCTCCAGGTCCTCGACGCGCAGGCCGACGAGGTCGGTGACGTCGAAGAAACGCCGGTAGTTGATCTTCTCGCTGGCGATGCGCCAATACGCGAGGCGGTACCACTGCGCGTCGAGCACGGCGTCGAGCGCGTCGATGCTGCCGTTGACCGCGTCGACCGCGCTCTCGACCGCGGCGCGGAAGTCCTCATCGCTCTCGTAGAACTGCCACAGCTTTTCCTTCAGCAGCTTGCCGTTTCGCTTGGCCACGTCGTCGAGCAGCTCGTGCAGCTCGACGTTCATCGCTTCGTTCGACGACGACGGCTGCAGCACGAGCGTGTACGACGCCGGCGCGAGCGGCAGGCGCTTGTCGTAGTAGGTGAAGAAGAAGCCGTCGCGGTCGAAGCCGAGGCGGATCTCGCGCGAGTCGAGAGTCTCGCCGTACGGACGGCCGAGGATCGGCAGCAGCAGCTTCTGCGTGACGGAGTTCCAGTCGATGTCGAAGTAGTTGAAGAAGCGCGACTGCGGGCCATTCTCGAGGACGCTCATCCACCACGCGTTCTCGCCGCTGGCGGCCATGTGGTTCGGCACGACGTCGAGCAGCAGCCCGATGCCGAGGCGCTGCAGCTCTTCGTGCAGCGCGTTGAAGTCCTCCTCGGTTCCGAGCTCGGGATTGAGCGCGTTGGCGTCGACGACGTCGTAGCCGTGCGTGCTCCCCTTCCGCGCTTTCAGGATCGGCGACGCGTAGATGTCGCTGATGCCGAGCTCGGCAAGGTACGGCGCGATCTCGCGCGCGTCGCGAAAGGTGAAGCCGGCGTTGAACTGCACGCGATAGGTCGCGCGGGGAACGCGGTACATCAAAGCTCAGCAGTTGCAAACGTAACGCCGCCGTCCCCGGCGGCTGGCCGAGCGGCGTCTCGCCGCGGGCGGGCGGGACGCCCGCGGTCCAGCCGGCGGGACGCCGGCGTTACGCCAGGGCAAACCCTTCGGCGGGAACCACAAGCTGCTTGCCGCCAGCGAGCTCGATCGCTTGCTCGACGTCGCTGAAGTTGAATCCGAGGAAGACGTTGCCGCGGCGCACGAGCAGCACGCGGCGCTCGTCGTCGGCGCGCGCTTCGACGTCGCCGAGGTCGAGCGAGCGCAGCGCGGGCGTTGCGCGCCGCAGGCGGAAGAGCTCGGCGTAGAAGGCGCGCAGCGAGTCGTCGCCGCGCCACGTCAGCTTCGAGCGCGCGAACGTCGCCTCGTCGTGCGGGTCGGGCGCGTCGCCGCGCCAGTCGAAGTCGTCGAACTCCTCGAGGCGGCCGCGGCGCACGGCCTCGATCAGATCTTCGTCGGAGTGCGACGTGAAGTACTGGAACGGCGCGGTCTCGCCGTATTCCTCGCCCATGAAGAGCATCGGCAGGAACGGCGAGAGAATGACTGCGGCCGCGGCGAGGCGGAGCTTCGCCGGCGAGACGATGGCGGCGAGGCGCTCGCCGCGCATGCGGTTGCCGATCTGGTCGTGGTTCTGCGCGAAGACGACGAACTGCGCGCCGTCGCGCGTGGCCGGGCGTGCGCCGTATTTGCGCTGGCGATACGGCGAGTGCTGCCCGACGTAAAGGTAGCCGGCGGCGATCGCGCCGGCGAGGTCGCTGACCTTGCCGAAGCTGGAGTAGTAGCCGTCGCGCTCGCCGGTGAGCAGGACGTGCAGCGAGTGGTGGAAGTCGTCGCTCCACTGCGAGTCGAAGCCGAGGCCGAGCTGGGTCGCGGGGGTGATGACGCGCGGGTCGTTGAGATCGCTCTCGGCGATCGTCCAGATCTTGCGTCCGAGGCGCTCGGCGCAGTCGCGCACGGCCGTCGTCAGGTCCTGGAGGAACGGCTCCGCGGAGTGATCGACGATGGCGTGCACGGCGTCGACGCGCAATCCGTCGATATGAAACTCGTCGATCCACTGCAGGGCGTTGTGGATGAAGAACCAGCGCACGTCGTCGCTGTGCGGGCCGTCGAAGTTGAGCGCGAGGCCCCACGGCGTTTTGTAGCGGTCGGTGAAGTACGGCCCGAACTGCGCGAGGTAGTTCCCCTCGGGGCCGAGATGGTTATAGACGACGTCGAGAAGGACCGCGAGGCCGCGCGCGTGCGCAGCGTCGACGAGGCGCTTGAGCGCGCGCGGGCCGCCGTAGCTCGCCTGCGCCGCGCCGACGTAGACGCCGTCGTAGCCCCAGTTGCGATGGCCGGGAAACTGCCCGATGGGCATGAGCTGGATGGCGGTGATGCCGAGCTCGCGCAGCGCATCGAGCTTGGCGATGGCGGCGTCGAACGTGCCTTCATCGGTGAAGGTGCCGACGTGGAGCTCGTACATGACGAGGTCCTCGAGGGCGACGCCGCGCCATCCGCCGTCGTGCCAGGCGAAGTCTCGCGCGACGACTTCCGACGGCCCGTGCACGCCCTCGGGCTGCAGCCGGGACGCGGGATCGGGGCGGTCGGTGCCGTTGACGGTATAGAAGTATCGCGTTCCCTCGGCGCAATCGACAGGGACGGCGTGGTAGCCGCGGTCGTCCTTCGCCATCGCGATCCGGCGCTCCTCCGGCGCGACGACGTGAAGCTCGACGCGCTCGACGAAGGGCGCCCAGACGCGAAACTCGCAGCGATCGCGCGCGACGAGCGCCGCGCCCAGCGCCGGACCGCTCATGCCGTTTCGGAACGGAGAAACACCGCGCCGAGCGGCGGCAGAGTGAGATTGACGGACCACTTCCTGCCGTGCAGCGGAATCGGCGCGGCGTCGACGCCACCCATGTTCCCCTGTCCGCTGCCGCCGTAGATCTTCGCGTCGCTGTTGAGGATCTCGAGCCAGCGTCCGCCGGCCGGCACGCCGATGGCGTAGTTGTGGCGCGCCACCGGCGTGTAGCTGAGCGCGACGACGACGACGTCGCCCGATTTCGATCGGCGCATCAGCGACAGGACGCTGTTGTCGCTGTCGCAGCAGTCGATCCACTCGAATCCGTCGGGCGAGAAATCGAGCTCGTGCAGCGCCGGAATCGTTCGATACGCTTTATTGAGGTCCTCGACCCAGCGCTGCAATTCCGCGTGTTGCACGTTGTCGAGCAGCTGCCAGTCGAGGCTCGTGTCGTGGTTCCATTCCCGCCATTGCGCGATCTCGCCGCCCATGAACATGAGCTTCTTGGCCGGCTGGGCGATCATGTGCGCGAAGAGGAGGCGCAGGTTGGCGAATTTCTGCCAGTCGTCGCCCGGCATTTTCCCGATGAGCGACCCTTTGCCGTGCACGACCTCGTCGTGCGACAGCGGCAGCACGAAGTTCTCCGTGAACGCGTACATCATCCGGAAGGTCAGGTCGTTGTGATGGAAGTGCCGGTGGACCGGGTCTTTGGAGAAATAGCGCAGCGAGTCGTGCATCCATCCCATGTCCCACTTCATGCCGAATCCGAGGCCGCCGATGTACGTCGGCCGCGACACCATCGGCCACGCCGTCGACTCCTCGGCGATCACATGCACGTCGGGATGGACTTTGTAGACGTCCTGATTGAGCCGTTGCAGAAAGTCGATGGCCTCGAGGTTCTCGCGTCCGCCGTGCTTGTTCGGGATCCACTCCCCCGCCTTGCGCGAATAATCGAGATAGAGCATCGAGGCGACGGCGTCGACGCGCAAGCCGTCGGCGTGATAGACGCCGAGCCAGTAGAGCGCACTCGACAACAGGAATGAGCGCACTTCGTTGCGGCCGTAATTGAAGATCAGCGAGTTCCAGTCGGGATGAAATCCCTGGCGCGGATCGGCGTGCTCGAAGAGATGCGTGCCGTCGAAGTACGCGAGGCCGTGCTCGTCGGTCGGGAAATGCGACGGCACCCAGTCGAGGATGACGCCGATGTCGTTCTGGTGCAGGACGTCGACGAGGTACATGAAGTCCTGCGGCGTGCCGTAGCGGCTCGTCGGCGCGAAGAAGCCGGTGACCTGATAGCCCCACGAGCCATAGAACGGATGCTCCATGACCGGGAGGAGCTCGACGTGCGTGAAGTTCATCTTGCGCGCGTACTCGGCGAGCGGCGCGGCGATCTCGCGGAAGCCGAGCGAACGGTTGTTCTCGTCGCGGCGCCACGAGCCGAGGTGGACTTCGTAGATGGAGACCGGCGCGTCGAAGGCGTTGCGGGCGTGGCGGCCCTGCATCCACTCGGCGTCGCGCCATTCGTAGTCGAGGTCCCAGACGATCGACGCGGTGTGCGGCGACGTCTCCGCGTGAATGGCGAAGGGGTCGGCTTTGTCGACCTCGAAGCCGCCATGGCGCGAGCGGATGTGGAACTTGTACTTCGTGCCCTTGCCGACGTTCGGGACGAAGCCTTCCCAAATCCCCGACGCGCCGTGCGGCCGGAGCGGATGGGCGCCGTGGCTCCAGCCGTTCCAGTCGCCGACGACGCTGACGCTCGCCGCGTTCGGGGCCCAAACGCCGAAGATGGTGCCGCCCTCGACGGGGTGCGCGCCGAGCTTTTCCCAGAGGCGGTGGTGGCTTCCCTCGTTGAAGAGGTGGTAGTCCCAGTCGCTGAGGAGGGAGGCGGGAGCGCCGCCGACGTCGATGGTCTGGCGGGGCACGATGTCGACGCCGAGGTCCTGCATCTGGGCGGTGAGGTCGGGGTCGTTGTTCATCGTCGCTGCGATGGTAGCAAGGGACGAGCCGCCGGGAATGCCCGCCGGGAGGCGATGGTTCCGATCCGCGAAACTTGTGATGTGCCGCGGGTCGCTCCGTTCGGCAGCACAGAAAGGAGATTCACCCGTGAAACAGACCGGCACCGTCAAGTGGTTCAACGACGCCAAGGGGTTCGGCTTCATCACGACGGAGAAGGGCGAGGACGTGTTCGTGCACTTCTCGGCGATCCAGGGCCGCGGCTTCCGCAGCCTTCCCGAAGGCGCCGCCGTCGAGTTCGAAGTGACCACCGGCCCGAAGGGCCTGCAGGCCCAGAACGTCGTCCCCCTCTAAACGAAACGACAAGGTAGTACGTGCAGGACAGGCGTCATGCCTGTCCTTTTTGTTTGCGGCGAAGAAGGCGCTCGAAGTCGTCGTAGATCTCCGGCATCTCCAGCACCGAGGAGAACTCGCGCAGGTGATGGCGGATGCGGGCGAGGTCGAGGTCGGGATTCATGCTGAGAATCACATCGACGTCTAGCCAATCTTGAGGTCGCCGCGCCACCGCCTTCATGATTACCAGATCCTCGGCGGAGGAGACGCGCAGCCGTAGCCGTTTGACATCGACCATGGACGCACGCTCGACTGTTTCTCGCTCGAATGGCAGTCCGCCGAGCGACACATCGACCTCGATGCCGCTCTTGTCATGCCGGAGCAGGAGCATGCGCGAGCGTGACGCGAAATCGAGAGCATTGTCGATTCGAGGCACCAAGCCATACCGGGCAGCGGAATCGAGCACGCGCTCCCATCCGAGGTCGTCCGCAAGCACGACGGCGTCAACATCCTTCGTAATGCGAGGACGTCCGCGGATCGACGCCGCGACGCCGCCGATGATTGCTCCGTCGATTCGCTCGCTCGTCAGCCATTGCATCACGGCCTTCAGAGCGGGGACGAGCGTCAGCGGCTGAATCGCGTCGCTCACTGTCGGTAATGCGCGTGCAGGCGCATCCAGATCTCGCGAACGCGCCGGAGCTCTTCCTCGTCGTCGGCGGCAGGCGGGAAGAGATCAGAAGAGGCAACGAGTGTTTCAAGGTCGCGAAATCTCTCTTCCGGCGTCTTCGCGCGCGCCTCGGCGTCGGTGAACTCATTCACGATTTTCCACCGCTCCATCCAGGCGCGCGCTTCTTCGCGGGTCATCACTGTTAAAGATTACCCCAACAACTCCATCACCCCGCGCAGCGGGATCCGCACCCACTCCGGCCGGTTGTTCAGCTCATACGCGATCTCATACAGCGCCTTCTCGATGAGATAGGCGTCGAGCAGCACGGCCGTCTCCTCGCGCGAGGATGGCAGGTGCGCGGCATTTGCGCTCACCTCGAAGTAGGCGCGGAGGAACGCCGCCGTCACCCAGCGATGCCAGAACCGCGCGCCCGCCTCGAGCTTGTCGACGTCCTCGGCGCGAATGACCGAGCCGTGCGCCTGCCCCTGCACGACGGCGTAGGGCGCGTAGTGGAACGAGCGCAGCATGCCGGCGACGTCGCGCAGGCCGCTGCGCTTGATGCGGCGCTCGCTGAGCGGGCGCGCCGGCTCGCCTTCGAAGTCGATGATCGTGAAGTCGCTGCCGGTGTGGAGGACCTGTCCGAGGTGATAGTCGCCGTGGATGCGGATGCGCAGGCCGCCGATCCTGCCGTCGAGAATCGCGCGGATGCGCTGCTGCAGCTCGGCGTCGCGCGCGACGAGGAGCTCCGCGTCGGCGATCGACTTCCCGCGGCGACGCAGCAGCGCCATCGTCTGCACCGCCTGCGAGCGCATCGACTGGTAGATCGAGCGCTGGTAGTGCGGCGTGAACGGCTCCGGCGCGAACGCGGGAACGTCGTCGCGCGACGCCAGCGCGAGGTGCATCTCCGCGGTGCGGATGCCGAGCGTCGACGCGTCGGAGAGGTAGCCGGCGATCAGCTCGTGCGCGAGGTCGGGCACCGCCCGCGTCGCCAGCGTCGTCGGATGCTCCGGCGGCGTGGCCTTCACCATCCGCTCGACCGCGTTCTCGTCGCTGAGCACGCGCTCGAAGAAGCGGTTGATCTCGTCGAGCGTGTACTGCCAGGCGTCGCCGGCGTTCTGCGTGTACTGCTGCAGGATGGCCACGGTCGCGGGCTCGCTGTCGCCGTTGTAGTGAATCGATCCCGCCACGCGCGGCGTGTTGCGGAAGCTCGTCTCCTCGGTGAGGAAGCGCGCGACCTCGAAATCGGTGTTCTCGCCCGGCTCGAGGCGCCGGAAGAGCTTGAGGAAGAGGCGGTCGCCGTAGACGATCGCGGTGTTGCTCTGCTCCCCGCGCAGCACCTGCGCGTGCAACTCGCCGCTGCCGCGCAGCTCGCGGAACGCGCGCGACGGCGCGCCGTGCAGCATGCCGCGCTGGCCTTTGAGCTGGCGGCGGCGCGCGACGACGTCGAGCAGTGCTGTGGCGAATGACTCGTCGGCGAGCGGCTCGACGAGCATCGCGCCCTCGCGCAGCCGCGCGATCGTCGTTGTCGCGCGCGCCTCTGCTTCTTCGGCACGGCGCGCGTGCACGACGGCGAGCGGGACGACGTAGCGCTGCGGCTCGCCGTCGGTGAACTCGACTTCGACGATGGCGAGCACGCCGGCGTCGTTCGGCAGCGCCACACGCTCGCGCACGACGGCAGCCGCAATCGTCCGCGCCTTCCCGCCGAACCAGCGGCGCGTTTTCAGATAGCGGATGAGCGCGCGCTCGAGCGCGGTGCGGTTGCGCTCCGCGAAGACTTCGGCGAGCGTGCGCGCGCCGAGCGACGGCGTCTCCTCCGCGACCGTCGCTTCCGCGGTTTGCCGCTCCAGCGCGAACCAGTAGAACGCGAACGGCCCGAGGTTGAGGTGATACGGGCGGTCGCTGATCTCGGGGAAGCGCGTGCCGCCGGAAAGCTCGACCGGCGCCATGCCGCGGAACTCGCCGAGGTCGAGCTCGAAGACTTGGACGAGGCGCGAGAGATTCGCCACGACGAGAATCGTCTCCTCCTCGAAGCGCCGCACGAACGCCAGGATCTTGCGGTTTTCGGGCAGGAGGAACTCCATCGTCCCGCGTCCGAACGCGCGGTAACGCTTGCGCATGGCGATGAGGCGCTTCGTCCACCACAAGAGCGAATGCGGCGACGACTGCTGCACTTCGACGTTGATCTGCTCGTAGTGGTAGTGCGGGTCGATGATGGCCGGCAGGAAAAGCTTCTGCGGGTTTGCGCGGGAGAAGCCGGCGTTGCGGTCAGCGCTCCATTGCATCGGCGTGCGCACGCCGTTGCGGTCGCCGAGGTAGATGTTGTCGCCCATGCCGATCTCGTCGCCGTAGTAGATGATCGGCGTGCCGGGAAACGAGAAGAGCAGGCCGTTCATGAGATGGATGCGGCCGCGGTGGTTCTGCATCAGCGGCGCGAGACGGCGGCGGATGCCGAGGTTGATGCGGGCCTGCTTGTCGGCGGCGTAGGTGCGCCACATGTAGTCGCGGTCTTCGTCCGTGACCATCTCCAGCGTCAGCTCGTCGTGGTTGCGCAGGAAGAGCGCCCATTGGCAATTCGGCGGGATGGGCGGCGTCTGGGCCATGATGTCGGTGATCGGGAAGCGGTCTTCCTGCGCGACGGCCATGTACATGCGCGGCATGACCGGAAAGTGAAAGGCCATGTGGCATTCGTCGCCCTCGCCGAAATATGGCCGCGAGTCTTCCGGCCATTGATTGGCCTCGGCGAGCAGCATGCGGCCGGGAAACTTCTTGTCGATGTGCGTGCGCAGTTTCTTGAGGAACTCGTGCGTCTCGGGGAGGTTCTCGCAGGTCGTTCCTTCGCGCTCGTACAAATACGGGATGGCGTCGAGGCGAAAGGCGTCGACGCCCATGTTCATCCAGAAGTCGAGCACTTTGAACAGCGCGTCGTGCACGGCGGGATTGTCGAAATTCAGGTCCGGCTGGTGCGAATAGAAGCGGTGCCAGTAATACGCCTTGGCGACCGGGTCCCACGCCCAGTTCGACGTCTCGAAGTCTTTGAAAATGATGCGCGCTTCGCGATATTTGTCGTGCGTGTCGCTCCAGACGTAAAAGTCTCGCCACGGCGAGTTCTTCTTCGCGCGCCGCGATTTCTGAAACCACGGATGCTGATCGCTGGTGTGATTGACGACGAGCTCCGTGACGACGCGGAGGCCGCGATTGTGCGCCTCGCGAAGAAAGTGCTTGAAATCGGTCAACGTGCCGTACGACGGATGCACGGACGTGTAGTCGGCGATGTCGTAGCCGTCGTCGCGCAGCGGCGAGGGATAGAACGGCAGGAGCCAAATGACGTCGACGCCGAGGTCCTGGAGGTAATCGAGCTTGGCGGTGAGGCCGGCGATGTCGCCGACGCCGTCCGCGTTCGTGTCGTAGAACGCCTTGACGTGCGTCTGGTAGATGATGGCGTCTTTGTACCAGAGGTCCATAGCTATTGGCTCTTGGCTCTTAGCTCTTAGGTGCCTAAGAGCTAAGAGCTTCAGAGAAAGTATTCAAAGTCACGCTCCGTCCTTACCTTTCTGCGAATTCTAAAAATGTGCGCCGGCACCACCTGCGGATTCAATTGCACGTAATTCCGCGGCCCGTGCCACGTGTAGCGCGCGCCGGACAAGAGCTCGTGCACCTGGAACGGGCGATTGGGA
>Ga0134128_10010236_pt1 | contig 11238 bp, 11 predicted proteins | sample KB31754_FD_96462 | JGI IMG/M metagenome (GOLD analysis project Ga0134128, IMG submission 96462) | Terrestrial soil microbial communities with excess Nitrogen fertilizer from Kellogg Biological Station, Michigan, USA - KB3-175-4 | ecosystem: Environmental > Terrestrial > Soil > Unclassified ...
AGTCGGAATGATCAATTTGGCGGGTGTGTACATTCAAACGTTGCGCATCGACGAAGGGCTGCAACTGGCGCAGCAAGCTCTCCAGTTTTTTCAACAGGAGAACTACCCGCGAAACGCGTTTCTTTGCCTGACTCACATAGCGCGCGCCTATCGTCGTAAGGGCGACTACACTGGCGCACAAGACGCTCTAAACCAAAAACTCGAGCTAGCTAAGAAAAGTCAGACCCAGGCTTCGATTGCAGATACTCACATTGAGCTAGGCGCTCTCCTGTTGGATCAGGAACAATTTCCCGCAGCGCTCGAGCACTATGAAAATGCCATCAAACTCTATGGCTCGACAAATAACTTCCTCGTTGCGTTTTGTAATGAAAATCGTGCGCACATCCTGGCAAAACTTGGCCGTTACCCCGAAGCCAAGCAGGTGCTGGATGATCTGTTCAAGTCAAAAGACGCTTATCTCGTATTGGTACCCGATCTCCATCTCAATCGGGCTGAGATGAGTCTCACGCAGGAAGACTGGCGGCAAGCGATTACATCCAGCAACGAAGCAATAAAAACTGGTGACCCAAAGTCTAATGTCACGGTTCAGGCGCAGTATGTTTTGGCGTTGGCCAAAGCGAACACCGGCGCGCAAGCTGAAGCCAAAAAGCTGTGTGACGACGCAATTAAAGCTACGTCAAACGCAGGGGACTTCGGGTTGCACTCACGCGCGCTGCTTGCTTGCGCAGAAGTAGCCTTGAAAGGAAAGGACGCCCAGAATGCATTAACATTAGCAACTCAAGCTCAGGAGAGATTCGAGCGCGGTCATCAGCTAGAATCCGAATGGCGGGCTTGGGCAATTGCGGCGCACGCCAGCAAAGATCTAGGTGATACCAACAAAGCCCAGGAACAGTTGAAAAATGAGGAGGCCGCACGAGCCGGATTTGAACAGTTGTTAGGTTCCGAGGCCTTCAAACAATATGCGTCACGGCCTGATATTCAGGTTTATTACCGTTAACAAAGTTGATCCACCTGGCTCAACTCCCAACAATGCAAGGAGATCAGACTCATGTCATACGAAACCAACAATCCTCAACCTTCTGAGCCACCAGTAGGTGGCACTGGTGGCGGCACTGCGCCACAAGCTGAAGACATCGAAACCGACGAGCAGGCGCTGATGAGCGACCCTCCGACTACCGGTACAGGAGGTGGCGGTTAATAAGTGCCGTGACAAAGGCGTCCCAGAGCCTTTGAACCTTACAACTGAATACTTCCACAGATTACACGGATGCCATCCTGTGTAATCTGTGGATCAAAATCCTCGCGAACCAAGCCACTCTTTCACCACTTCCTTCGGATCGCGCTTGTTGCCGTCAATCTCGTAATTCAACCGTCGCATCTCGTCAGTCGAAATCGCGTTCGCCAACTTCGCCAGCACTTCCCGCAGCGCTGGAACGCGCGCTAACGAATCCTGCCGCACGAGATAAACCGCTTCGTACGGCGGAAAGTAGTGACGATCGTCGGCAAGCTGAAACAAGTCGAGCGTCGCGATGCGCCCTTCAGTGGAGTTGCCGGCGATGAGGTCAACTTGTCGCGAAGAAAGCGCGATGTAGGTCAGCGACAAATCCATCTCGCGCACCGCCGCGAACTTCAGGCCGTACGCCTTCGAAAATCCGGGATAGCCGTCGGCGCGCGACATGAAATCCTGACCAAACCCGGCGCTCCATTGAGGCGTGTGTGGAGCAGCGTCAGAGATGGTTTTGAGATTAAACTTTCTCGCGTCCGCACCCCGCACGAGAATCGCGAATGTGTTTTCAAAACCGAGCGACGGACTAACCTCGACTTTGAACTGGCTCGCATACTCCTGTTTCACCTGATCGTAAACTGCGCGCGGGTCGCCGATCGGCGTGTGATGAAGGATCGCCGTGTAGGATGTGCCGGTATATTCGGGATAGAGATCGAGGGTTCCGTTCACGAGCGCTTCGTGTGGCAGGTTACCACCCAACTCGAAACGTCGTTCAACTGAGACACCGCGCGCTTCGAGCATCTCCGCCATGATTTCCGCAAGCAGAGCTGATTCCGTGAAGTCTTTGGATCCGATTGCCACATGCCCCTGCGACGACTCACTTCCCCCGGGACTCCGGAGCGCAAACACACCGACAACAACAACCAGCACGATCCCCGCTGCAAGCGCGACTCTCGACCATGCCGCGCTTCGTTTTCCTTCAAAACTGAACTGACGTTCCAGAAGGCCCAGAAACAGGTCGGCGGCCAACGCCAACACCGCTGCCGATAATGCACCCGCGAGTAAGAGATTGTTGTCATACTGCCGCAGCCCGCGAAATATGTAGACCCCGAGTCCACCGGCGCCAACCGCAGCCGCGATCGTTGTCACACCGACCGCGATCACGGTCGCGACGCGAATGCCGGTAACGATTACACCCATCGCCAGCGGCAACTCCACTTGTCGAAGCACCTGCCCGTCAGTCATGCCCATCGCCACCGCCGCTTCCCTGACGCTTGGCTCGACGCCGAGTATTCCCGTCACCGTATTGCGAATGATCGGCAGCAGCGAGTAGAGCACGAGCGCAACCAACGCCGTGCGCGATCCGATGCCGCCGATAAACGGCAACGGAATCAGAAAACCAAACAGCGCAAGGCTCGGAATCGTTTGCATCACGTTCGCGATACCCAGCACTGGACCACGCAAAGCTCGATAGCGCGTCAACAGTATTCCCGTCGGCACGCCGATGCTCACCGCCACGAGAATTGAGATGAAGACAAGCACGATATGCTGTCGCACCAACAGCAGCAGCTCCGGCCAGTTAAGCTGTAGAAAGTGCCAGAAGCTCATTGCTTACCTCCGTCATCGACTTTCAACGTATCGAGATAAGCGCGCGCTTGCGGATGATCTGAGTTGAGGAAACGTTCGGGTGTTTCGAGTAACAGCAGTTGTCCCTTGTGCATGAGGCCAATGCGACGCGCGAGAATCAATGCTTCGCGCACGTCGTGAGTTACGAGGATTGCAGTCTTACCGAGGCGCGAAGTGAGGTCCGCGAACTCATGTTGCAAACTCGCGCGCGTGAGCGGATCGAGCGCGCCGAAGGGTTCATCGAGCAGGAGCAAAGGCGGATCGGCTGCGAGCGCGCGCGCTACGCCGACGCGCTGGCGCTGCCCGCCTGATAACTCGCGCGGATAACGGTCCGCAAAACGATCGGGATCGAGTCCGACTAAACTCAACAACTTGCGCACTCGCTCCATGATGCGTGCCTGATCCCAGCCCGCAAGCGCCGGCACGAGCCCCACATTTCGCGCGATCGTGAAATGAGGAAACAGTCCGCCTTCCTGAATCACGTAACCGATGCGACGCCGCAAAGCGATCGGATCCCAGGCAGTTGTCGACTTCCCCTCAACGCGAACTTCGCCGCCGGTCGGCGTCAACAAGCGATTCACCAGTTTCAGGGTCGTCGTCTTCCCGCACCCCGATTCGCCCAGCAGAACAAGCGTCTCCCCTCGCTCAACAGTCAGGTTCAGATCGGAAATGATGTTTGCCGCGGCGGGTAGCGAAAACGTGACGTTGTGAAACTCGACCAGGCAAATCTTCACGGGCGTTATTGTAGGGGCGGCACTCCGTGGCCGCCCCATCTTCGAATCAGGCATGTTACGAACGAATGGGGCGGCCACGGAGGGCCGCCCCTACAGTTGCGCCCGATCAGTTGGCGAGCAACAGGTTACTGCTGAAACGTTCCTGTGAGTCGAGCCAGGTGCGCGAGAGTGTGAAACCGGTGGCGGCGGCGAGTTCGCGAATCCCGTTCATATCGTACTTGTAAGAGTTTTCCGTGTGAATCAACTCGCCAGCGTCAAACTCGACCTCAAGATCGAGCTTCTCGATGCGCACGCGTTGTTTGATGAGACTCTCGATGTAGATCTCGATCCTGCCAATCGCTTCGTTGTAGAACGCACGATGCCTGAAAGCGCGCAAGTCGAACGTGCCACCCAGCTCTCGATTGATTCGCGCCAGCACATTGAGATTGAAAGCCGACGTGACGCCGAGCGCGTCGTTGTAAGCCGCTTCCAGAATCACGGGATCCTTCTTCAAATCAGCTCCAAGCAAGAGGGCGTCGTCTTTCTGCAGCACAGCGCGCAATGCACGCAGAAACCGGAGTGCCTCCTCGAGATCGAAGTTGCTGATGTTCGAACCGAGAAACAGCGCGAGAGTTCGCGGTCGTGGGTTCTTTCTTAGTTCCGCGAGGCCGGCGAAGTAGTCCGCCGCATACGCTTCGATTTTGAGACTCGGATACGACTGCAGCAGGATTCGCGAGCTATTCTCGAGCGCAGTCGCAGAGATATCGACCGGAATAAACAAGAGCTCCGGCTGAAGCCGCAGCAAAGCCTCGATGATGAGCCGCGTCTTGGACGCACTGCCGCTGCCCATTTCCAGCAGTGTTTTTGGACTGGTAACGGCTGCGGCAATCTCGTCCGCATAATGTTCGAGAATCTCGTTCTCCGCGCGCGTCAGGTAGTACTCCGGTAACAGGCAAATCGCATCGAAGAGTTGCGAGCCCAACTCGTCGTAAAAATACTTCGGCAAAAACCGTTTAGGTTGAGCGGATAATCCCTTGCGAACGTCTTCGGAGAAGCCTGTAACCGGATCTCGCTTGACGAGATTATGAATGTAGAGCCGTGAGTCTCTGCGAAGTTCTGACTGTGACACAGTCGCCACATGATAGCCGATATGACCCGGATACACACGGATAAACGCCGCAACTTGGCTGCGCTTGACCGGCAGCGCCCGTGCGGGCAAGATTGGTCGGCAATGTTGTTCAGTAGATTTGTACCGTCCCTACTGCTCCTCGCAGCGTTCTGTTTTCCAGCCTTTGCCCAAGGCTTAAAGAAAGAGCTGGAAGCTCCTGAAAAGGTTTCTGTGTCGGTCAAAAACGTCGATGGCCGAGTCAGTGTGGTCGCCTCCGAAGAGCAACAAAAGAAGGTCACGATCGAGGCGAAATCAGCCGGACTGCCTGTCGCAGACAGCGATGTGAAGATTGAAACGAAGGGTAGTTCGATAAGCATCGACGTGCGCCCGCGCGGCGAAAAGGATCGCATCGATGTGGTCGTGACGATTCCGACCCGCTCCAAGGTCAACGTCGAAGGACAGGCCGGCGCGGTCGACGTTGTCGGCAGTGTTGAATCTGCAACCGTCAAAACCGATACCGGAACGATTCACGCCGACGTTCCGCTTGATGCGGTGAAGTTCAACTTTCTCTGGGAAGCGAGCAAGCCGCGATATATGAGCGACGTCGAATTGCCGCCGATCAAGGAGAAGGCAGGCGGAACTTACAAGCTATCCGGCCGTCTCGGCGATAAAAAGCCGGACAAGGAACAGTTGGTCGCGCTCGACTTCCGCACGCAACGCGGCGTCGTGCTCCTGAATATCGATCCCGACCGCGCGCCGGCGGATCTTCGTGAGCGCCCGTTGACTGAAGCTGCGCGCGCCATTGTCCGGAGCGGCGACATCGAGCTCGTCGAAGCGATTCGCAAAGTTTCGCCGAAGATGTTTGGCGACTACGCGAAGACGTTGCCGCCGCCGGAGAAGGAACCCGAACTTGTGCGGCGTGCGCCGCTCGGGCAGATCGTGAGCTCGGTCGCACCGCAGTTGATGCGTTTTACGGCGAGCGTAACCGATCGCAACGGACGTGCGATCGGTGGCATGCGTGAGTCAGACTTCACTGTTTGGGAGAACGGCGTCGAGCGACGCGTGACGAATGTTGCGCCCGCGAATGAGCCGTTCAATCTCGTGTTGTTGTTGGACGTGTCGGGCAGTGTCGAGGAACGAATGGACTTCATTCGCAAAGCTGCTCGCGACTTTTTGCGCACGACCAGCCCGCAGGATCGAATCTCCATCATCAGTTTTCGCGACGACATTCAGGTGATCTCGGATTTCAGCACCGACCGCCGGATGCTTTCGAAGAAACTCGATGAGATCGACGCGGGCGGCGGCACGGCGCTCTATGATGCGATCGGATACGTTTTGAGTGAACCGCTGAAAAGATTGCGCGGCGAGCGCACCGCGATCGTGGTGATGTCTGACGGCGACGATAACAAATCGTTTCTTCCGTTCCCCGCAATCTTAGACGCGCTGTCCGAATCGGGCGCGCTGGTTTACCCGTTGTACGTGCCGTCGGGGCTGATTCCTGAGTCGAGTGTGCCGAAGCCCGAGATCACGATTGACCCGTTGCGCACGCGTTACCTCACCTTGACTACGCGCGCGGACGAGGAGGGCCGCAAACTCGCTGCGGCTTCGGGTGGCATTTACTATCCCATTCGCCGTTTGGAAGATCTGCAAAAAGCTTACGACGACGTCGTGGCCCAACTGCGCTCGGCTTACACGATTACATACGCATCGAATTCGGTGTCGTCATCGCCACGTGTGCGCGTGCGCACGAACCGCGACGGCGCGTCCGTGCGGCTCAGTCCGGTAGTAGAGCTAAACACGCCATAAAATAGGTTCTATTACAACTGTGAACCAACCCCTATTCAACGCGCTCTTCGACGAAACCGATCGCAAGCCGCTAACCGTCTCCCAACTCACAACTTCGATCCGCACCGCACTCGAATCACGCTTCAACGCCGTCTGGGTCGAAGGCGAGATATCAAACTTCAAAGACCACTCATCCGGCCACTGGTACTTCACGCTCAAAGACGAGAACGCACAACTGCGCGCCAAGTGTTTTCGCTCGACCAACATACGCATTCGCTTTCGTCCGGCCAACGGTCTGAAGGTTCGCGCGCGCGGCAAACTTTCCGTCTACGCGCCACGCGGTGAGTATGAGCTTGTGATCGACGCGCTCGATCCGGTCGGCGCCGGCGCGCTGAGGATCGCGTTCGAACAACTCCGCGATCGCCTGCAAGCCGAAGGTCTCTTCGCTAAAGAACTGAAACGCCCGTTGCCGGTCTTTCCACGACGAGTCGGCGTGGTGACGTCGCCGACCGGAGCCGCAATTCGCGACATTCTCAACGTCATCTCACGCCGCACGAAAACTGTTCACGTTCTGTTTTCACCCGCAAAAGTGCAGGGCGATCTGGCCGGTCCGGACATCGCGCGCGCAATCCGTTTTATCAACCTCTATCACGAACGCGCGCTGCGTGAGGGACGCACCGCCGACCTCGTTGACGTTTTGATTGTCGGCCGCGGTGGTGGTTCGACGGAAGACTTGTGGGCTTTCAACCAGGAAGAGGTCGCGCGCGCGATTCGCAAGTCGGCAATTCCGGTGATCTCAGCCGTGGGCCATGAAACCGATTTCACGATTGCCGACTTCGCTGCCGACCTCCGCGCCGCCACGCCTTCTGCAGCCGCCGAGATCGTCGCCGCGCGCGAAGATCAGATCTGCTCGGCGCTCGATCATCTCGGGCGCCAGCTTGTGCGCTTAACACGCTTTCAGATCGTCCAACTGCGCACGCGCGTCCAGGAACAAGCGCTGTCGCATGCGTTCGATGAAGTGAAGTCACGACTGAATAACGCGCGCGCGCGCTTTGACGCTGCGTCGTCGGCGTGCGATGCAGCGATCGATTTCAAACTCCAGGACGGACGCGAGCGACTGGCGCTCGCTGCCGCTTCGCTTGACGCACTTTCTCCGCTTGCGGTATTGCAACGTGGTTACGCGATTGCACAGGATGCGTCAGGAAAACCTCTCCGCGACGCGGCGTCGGTCAAAGAGGGCGACGCTGTCAGCGTGCGGCTTGCGAAGGGAAAACTGGGGACGCGGATCGAACGGATCGAAGCCACGGATTAAGAATCGATGCCGCAGCGCATAGTCATCAATCTCGATGGACCGGCGACGGAAACGGTGCAGCGTCCGCGAACGAGCGTGCGCAAGCCGCGACGCTGGTTGCGTGTGCTCGCGATTCTGGCAGGACTGGTGTTGGTTGTCGTAGTGGGTGCGGCGGTTGGAGGGTTTTTTTGGTGGCGACATTATCAAACGACGCCGGCGTACACTTTGACCTTGCTAGTCGATGCCGCGCAGCGAAACGATCCGGCGGAGTTTCAAAAGCGAATCAACGACGATGAGATCGCCAGAAACATGGTCGCGACGGTTAGTCAGAAAGCTGCCGGTCGTTATGGTCTCGCGATGAATAGTTCGGTTCAGGCACAGATCGACAAGCTCGTGCCGTCCCTGTTGCCACAGTTGAAGCAAACGATTCACGACGAAGTGGTGAAGGAGATCAAGGAGTTTGCGTCGAAGTCGGAGCCGCAGCCCTTTATAGTTCTGCTTGTCGGTGTTCCGAGGTTGGTGACTGTGACCACCGAGGGTGACAAAGCGAAGGTGAATGCGCCGCTCGCCGATCGTACGATTGAGTTGACGATGCAGCGCGATGCGGATCGCTGGAAAGTGACCGACTTCAAGGACGATGTCGTGGTCCAACGCGTCGTCGACAACGTGATGAAGGAGTTGCCGGCGATTGGCAGCATCGATTCGAATAGTCCATTGTTTAAGAACCCGCAGCGGAGGCGACCGAGATAACCCGAGATGAATAATGGTCAGGAGCAGGGGCGGACGTTCGAGGCTTCGCTTGAAGCGTTGGAGCAGATCGTGCGCCAGTTGGAAAATGGTGACTTGTCGCTCGAAAAGAGTCTCGAGTTGTTTGAGCAGGGGATTCGACTCTCGCGCGAATGTCAGGAGCGTTTGAGTCAGGCCGAGCGACGCATCGAGGTCCTGTTGCGCGACAGCCAGGGAAGGCCGGTGACGGCGACATACAAGGAGCCGGCCGAAGATTAAGATGCCTTCGAACCTGTTCCTTCAAAACACCTTCGATCTTGAAGTCGAGCTCAACAATCTGTTGCCATCACCAGCGACGGCGCCGGAAAAGATTCATCAGGCGATTCGTTGGAGTGTTTTTGCGGGCGGCAAACGTTTTCGACCGGCGTTGCTGTTAGCTGTTGGTCAGGCGTTCAGCGCGCCGATCGAAGTCCTGATCAAAACGGCTGCGGCGTTCGAGATGGTCCATACCTACTCGCTCATTCACGACGACCTGCCCGCGATGGATGACGACGATTTGCGGCGTGGTCGACCGACGTGTCACGTCCGTTTTGATGAGGCGACGGCGATTCTGGCGGGTGATGCGTTACAAACACTCGCGTTTCAGACAATCGCTCGGGACGGCGGGCTCAGTCCTGAAACACGCATCGCACTGATCTCGGAACTCGCGCGCGCGGCAGGCACACCGGAAGGCATGGTTGCGGGACAAGCGTTTGATATGGAAGCCGAGACGCGTCAGGTTAACGGCGCGCAACTGGAGGAGATTCACAGACTCAAGACTGGAGCGCTGATCGTGGCCTCGGCGCGTTGTGGTGCGATTATCGGTGGCGCGAGTGAGGGCGAGCTGGCAGCGGTGACGAGTTATGGGTCATATCTCGGGTTGTTGTTCCAGATCACTGATGATTTCCTCGACGTGACCGCAACCGCTGAAGCTCTCGGCAAGACACCCGGCAAAGATGCGCGTTCAAACAAGGCGACGTACCCCGCACTGCACGGCATGGAAGAAACGCGCGCCGCAGCGATTGACGCTCACCAAGCAGCCTGCGACGCCCTCCAACAACTCGATCGCCCCACCGACGTCCTGCATCGCATCGCAGACTTCATCTTGAACAGAACCGGATGAGATTACCTCGGCGTGGTTTTGCTTGCCTCGTCTGTCTTCTTCTTGACGTAAATATCACCGCGCTTCGTCATACCTGTCTTTTCGGCGAGCGCTTCCAACACTGAATCAAGCACGTCTTTGTTCTCGAGTTTGAAACTCGTGACGCCACTGACTTTCGAATCCGGATCTTCGAATTGTATTGTCAGATAGCGAACCTTTGTCTTTATGAAACCAGCCGGCCATCCAAAGTACGGCACATTTCTGGCAACGGTTGCCGCCGCCGGTCGCTGCTTTTGTGTATCGGCGAAGGCTGAGTTGATCGCGCCGTAAGGGATCGAGATTTCCTTCGGCGGCTTGTTGTCTTTGAAGAGGAGGCGGTTGTTTGCATCATCGAATGTCAACGTACCATCCATTGTCTTCCTATAACCAAACACACCGCCTTCATATTTCGCCTTCATTGACTTGGGCGCGGGCTTCGTCGGTGTTGCGGTTGTTGTTGTCTTAGCCGTTGGTTCGGGATCCATCGTGCGAGGACGTTGCGCAAAGACGCCGGTGAGCAAAGCTCCGAACAGGAGCAGAGTCGAAATTATTCTCATAAAAGTCTCCTTAATGACCGCGAAACTCAGAATTGATTAGCCCACTGGGGCGCCTGATAGAGGATCCGCCAAAGCAACAACTGAACCAGCAACACTATCACGCCAACAATCACGCTCACATAGTAACTGCCGCGAGTTGACTCACCTGAACGAAATGACCTGACTACACCGACAGTTCCCAGCAAAACCGCGCCGGGACAAAAAACAATGCCGAGGTAAGGCACCAACGAATAAGTCGCAAAAGCTCGCGCTGTTCCGGCCAGGCCACTCATGCCTTCGCAAACGGCTTCACACGTTCGATCGATTCCTTCAAATCAGGATCGGAGGGGGCTAATGCGGCGCCCTTTTGATACGCGGCGAGCGCCTTTGCGTATTGCTTCGTCACTTCGAATGCGTAACCGAGCTCACGGTAAATGTTCACGTCATCCGGCGACTTCTTCGCAGCAGTTTCGAGGGCTGCGATTGCTTTTGGGAAATTGGTCGCTCGTGACTGGGCCACGCCCAGGAGATAGAACGTAACTCCGGTTGCGTCAGGGGCGGTCGTCGCGCGCTCGAGTGCTGCCGCAGCACGTGGATACTGTTTCGCGCCGATCAACGCCTGGCCGAAGAGTGTAACAGCTTCAGCATCGGTTCTGAGTTTTATCAAACCTTCACCGGCACGCACTGCGCTCAAGTAGTCAGCCTCGGCTTTGCTCGGATCGGAGTTCCCCGCGGCGCGTCGCAGATATGCTGAAGTCAAAAGCGCCCAGGCACCGGTCATGCGCGCGTCGTTAACAGTGGCGCGATTCAGGCTGGAGATGGCGCCGTCGAGATCGTTTTTTGCGAGCGCGATTTGTGCAAGATAGTAGAGCGACAACGAATCCTTGGGGTTGAGTTTGAGTACCGCGTTGAAACTCTTCTCCGCATCCGCGACCTTGCCTGTTTTGTACTCCGAGATGCCGCGGTAGTAGACCATCATCGGGTCGGGTTGAGTGGTGTTACGAGCGGTGGCCGAAGTCAACAGCGGCAATGCTTCCTCATATCGCTC
>Ga0134128_10010237_pt1 | contig 11237 bp, 5 predicted proteins | sample KB31754_FD_96462 | JGI IMG/M metagenome (GOLD analysis project Ga0134128, IMG submission 96462) | Terrestrial soil microbial communities with excess Nitrogen fertilizer from Kellogg Biological Station, Michigan, USA - KB3-175-4 | ecosystem: Environmental > Terrestrial > Soil > Unclassified ...
ATCCGAAAGGAGTTGCTGGATGCCAGCATTGTTCTCGAGGATGGACCGCAGGGCACTACCTGGCGGCGGGAATAGTGTTAGTAACGTGTTTGGGAATCCTAAGTAATCTAAACCGGCGCTTGCCGCGTTTGCATCGTTGTGACGTGTGCTGCGCCTAAGAGAGCACGCTCCACACACCCCAACCCATCCGGGTTATGCCACGGGACGTTGCTTTTGTCCTGATTTCCGCAGACTGGAGCGGGACTTTTGTTCCGCGTTCAATATGCAGTCGATAATCCTCGACTCGGCCAGCTGCCAACTCCCGCCCCAAGCCGGTCCTTTCCATCAGTTCTCATTCGTTCCCATCGAGTATTCCAAACAGTGCTTTTAAGCGATGAGCTTGCGTTTACCGGATATGCTGGATGAGCGAAATCGGCTGACCGAGGAAACTGTCACCTCATTCTAAAGATAGCCTGCTTGAAGTTTGCTATAAATAGCAAATAAGGCGTGGCTGACCTGAAGGTGTTTCAGCAACGGCAGTGATGAGCTGGCGACAGGGCGAAGATCAGACGAGGCGTTTATAGCAGTTATCTTAAATCCACCTGTAATCCGCCTGCAGGAGTTCATCAAAAGCTGAAGGTCAAGTATGTAAAAAGTCTTTGCAGGTCATAGCATAAACTGAAAAATGAGCGGTGAACTGCCGGATTCAGGATTATGGCCATCAACCCAGTACGCTTTTTCCAGGCCGTCGAGGACGGGCTAGTCGCTTTGCGTATGGGACTGATCCGGCTGCTTATAGTCGCCGCAATCGCGTCAATATCCTGGCTTTCCCATGCTGCCGCAGTGCAACTTGTTTCGGTAAAAGAAGTTTCGCCCGGCGTCGTGTCCGCCACTGTGGGGCTCTTTACAGCGGAGTCTCCAAAACCATCGGACTTCTGGCTTCGGTTCGACGAGAGGGGAGCTATTCGGGCGAGGAAGGTCAAGCCGGCTCCGTCCGCTTTACCCCAGGCATCGGTGATTTTTTGTATTGATCAAAGCAGCTCGATGGATCCGCTCGCCACTCAGCAAATTCGAGAGGCGCTCAAGGGCGTATTATTGAACCCGGTGCTGCCATTAAATACGGCTCTTTGGGTATTTGATAGCGACGTGACAGAACTTCGCGGGTTTTCGAAGGACGCGCCGCCCCTGGCCGCGGCCATTGACCAGATCGGGGCGGAACCTCGACAGGATGCCAAGGCGAAACTGTATGAAGCAATTGTGCTAATGCTTTCCGAATTGCGCAATTACCAGACTGAAGGCCCGAAACGGGTGATCCTGATCACTGCGGGAAAAGACGACGGCAGCGGTATTAGGGAGCAGGTGGTTATCAACGAAGCAAAGGCGCAGAACATTGAAATTGATACCATTGCATTTGGCAATGTTTCGGATACAGGCCCCGAACTACTTGCCAGCCTGGCGAAAGACACAGACGGCCACTTCTTTTTAGCCGCAAACGGGCCACAGCTTGCGCGCGAGCTGCGCACGCTGCTCGATTCAACTCCTGCGCAGGTTGTCGATGTGCTTTTTCAATATGAGACAGAGGAAGAGTTGCACGGGAAAGGCTCTGCGAAGTTGGAGTTCGCGCCAGATGGTCAGACACCTGCCTCGCTGCCTATCCGGCGTGGAATCTCAGCCCCAAAGCAGGCGCCGTTCGGAGTGAGCTTGCCAGATCGTCCCGCAAGCAAACAAGAGATTGATCAGATGATTTTTCAATGGGTCACAATTGGTATCATCGGATTTTTAGCAGCGTATCTGGCGAGCAGGATGCGAGCCAAGCAAGCATCGACGGATCGCTCCGCGCCTGACAACGAGACGGATGGGAAGGGACCTTGAGTTCCATGTAGCGTTCGGCGATGAATAAGATATGCTGGAACGTAGGTATGAACGAATATGTATTGGAGAGCAATGAGTAAGGAGTCTGACAAGACGTTGTGTAGCATCGAGCCGCGGAGGTTCTATGATAAAAAGGACAACCGGAAATGGAAGGTAAAAAGACAGCTTTTACTGAGAACAGTACGACGGCGAATTATCTGCGTTTCGCCAACCGAAAAATCCGTTTGCCGTCACCGGTATCCACGTAATCAACGAGGCCCTGCTTTATTAAATCGTCCAAGGCTTTTTGAATGATATCGGTGGATATTTTATAATACCCAGTAGGAAGCCACCATTGCCCAATCCCGTCCAGGGTGTCAGCAGCGAAAGGATGAGCGTGTAAGTATTCCAAGATCTCCAGGCGGAGGTCTTTGGGGCGGTAGTTTGAACCCATGTCGCTGCGGCTCAGCAAGGATTATCAGGCAAAGAGTTACGATTAGATATCCCACCCTGACTTCGCACCTTCCAATCTTGTTCGTAAGACTCAGGCTGCTTTATCGGTAGGTTTTTCTATGCTCAAGCAATACTCATGCCGCAAAAAAGGATCCAAGAGAGCCCATTGAATATAAATGTTATTTCTGTGGATTATTTTCTAATAATTCGTTTGGAGTAAAAAACACAAAAATTTACGGCGTCATCTGCGGAAAAATAATTCTCGTGGGGGCAAGCTCGCCGGCAAACCAGACCGGTAACTGGATTCGATTTGGGAGTGATGAACAGGGTAGTGAACGTCCAGATAAGAAAGCAAGGCAAAATCCGCCGTTGTGAAAAAAGAGCAGAAATTACAGGAGAGCCTGCGTGCTAATATACATCCTTAAGCCGCTATTAAAAATCGGTTATGTTTCTTCGGTTATGGTTGTTTTAACCGTAAGAGGATTAGCAAAAAGGCTAATCCAAAGCTTTACAGCGGGGCGGATGCATACAGGGATATAGCAAACTTCAGGGGCTTTTGACCGATTCGGTCGAAAACTCATACAAATTGAAGTGCCGATGGATGCGGTATGCAAGGGAGATAGACTTATACATCACACTTGAGGCGCTTGCCCAATCCGGAGTGACTCTAAAAACAGTTTCAATTTATCAAGGCTGCCAACCGAAGGCGGTATAAATAGGGCGGGGCAAAAATGCCTCACTATGGGTCAGAGTTGACCCGCTCGCGCGTGGTAATACTGTATTTTTTTAAAAGTTTACCGAGCGCGCGTCTTTCCTTGCCCGCGATGCGGGCAGCCTGACTGACATTTCCCTTGGCCCGCGCCATCAGTTGAGTAAGATATTGCCGTTCAAACTGCTGGAGGGTTTTGGATTTCGCCGAGGAGTATGCTTCGTCGAAAGAGGCGGTCGCCCGGCGCTCCGGCATGCATCTGCGTTCCTGGTTAAATGCGGCTGGCGGAGCCAGGCGCAACGTGGCGTCCTCGCAAATTACCGTTCCACGATAAACCAGTCCTTCCAACTCTCGAACATTGCCTGGCCAGGAGTAACGACGAAACCAATCGCAACTGTCTTGATCCAATTCCTCGACCGCGCAATTGAATTGCGCCTTGTACCGTTCAAAAAACGCTTTCGCCAATAGCAGGGCGTCATCGCCGCGTTCGCGAAGAGGCGGCAATTTCAGCCCGAGTATACGCAGGCGGTATAAGAGATCGCTGCGGAAAGCGCGGGAGTTGGTCAATTCGTCCAGGCATCCGTTTGTCGCGGCGATCACGCGGACATTGGCCTTTCGCTCAACGCGCCCGCCGACCGGGCGATAGCTTCCATCCTGGAGAAACCGCAGCAATATGACCTGCGCTCGGGGAGAAAGAGCATCAACTTCATCCAGAAAAAGCGTGCCGCCAGTGGCGGTTTCCACAAGTCCGGGATGATCGGTTTTGGCATCGGTAAAAGCGCCTCTAACATGACCGAAGAGTTCGCTCTCGATCAACCCGTCGGGAAATGCACCGCAGTTTATAGGGACGAAGGCATGATCGCGGCGGCTGCCGCGATAATGTATGGCTCGCGCGACCATCTCTTTTCCTGTTCCGGTTTCGCCCTCGATAAGTAAGGGCGCCTGGACTTTTGCGACTTTATCGATAAGTGCAATCATCTGCGCGAATGCAGACGACTTTCCCAGAAGAGTAAAGTTTTCTCCACTCCGGCTAAATACGATCACTCCCTTTGTACTCTCCGATCGTCGATTGTCGATTTTGTGTGGGTTGCAGGTGCCGAAACTTTCCTGGCTCATAAATTCCCCTTTTCCTTTAGCTGGTAAACGTATAGCCGGGTGAACAAATGAACGCTATTTCTTCCTCTTACAGCGACGTTCCCAACTGCTGGCGCGCCTGTTGGACTCCGGATCTGGGTCTGTCTATTTACCGCTCCATCTGTTCCTTCTAAGTGAATACCGGCAATGCAATACTTTTGCTACTTTAAGTTTATAAGGATGTGTGGCTATGAGTAATGAGTTCCGGCAGTAACTGACATGGCCCATTTAACCATTTTTTTGGAATGGTTAATAAAGTCTATATGTTTCTGGATAGAAAATCGTAATAAAACGGTTAAATTTTGGTTAAATTTTCAATCGCAGGCAGCAGGACAGGGAGAAGCTATAGGAAAAAGCTCAGGAAAGGAAAGCTCATTTGGAGGCGGATGCCTTTGGATGAGCATATGAGTGGAGTATTATTAAAGTGGGAGGCTTGTCAAATCATACGTGATTATCATGTGCCTTCGACCCTGTTTCGATTAATGCCTCCCTGCGAAAAACGCGTATTTGAACAGATACAGCGTGGAATTTACCTATAGCCGTGATTGCCTTTCGGGTAACCATGATCAGTCGGCCTCTCCGTCCAGTTCAGTTGGGCTAGTTTCACTAGGAGATTTCAACAGCAACAAGCGATACCATGCAATAGCCGGTGCTTCGTACATCGATTGATACAGTACTGCATTCGAGATCGAGATCACCTTCTTTGATCTCGTACGTCTTATCATACGGGCCCTTATTTTCTATACACTCTTCAACGAGTTTGCTGGTTTTGTCATCTTTGCTTCCTACATGCTCGTGAGTATCAGGATTCCAACCGCCTCTATACAGAGTAATGTCGATTTTTCCGGCGTTGTCGTGGCCCGCGACTCGCAACCGATGAATATGCGAAATACCGGGTGGTAATGGAATCGCCATAGTCCCGGCTGCACCGCGGGTATTGGATGTGCCCTCGAATTCGGTGTGAGCTCTCGTCTCAGTGGCTCCAACTCTAAAAGGTGGCGGAGGTTCCGTGTTTTTGCTGGGGGGGATAGCCGTGGGGCGAAAAGGCATTCTCAGCCATCCCTTCTTAAGGTTTTTACCAATACCATAAGCTGGCTCTGAGCCAGAATAGCCTTGCCCCTTCCCGGCCGCGCAGCGGCAATCCTTCTTTTCCGTGCCCGACAGGTACAGTGGTGCATAATAATGCCTCGGTCCTTGCGGCTTAATGGCGGCATGGATGGGATCGTGGTTTCTGTCCAGTTTTGGGGTGCCATCCGGTTCCAGTTCATCCGGCCATTCCACGTCTCCCGTCGCAACGCGCGCTGGAATAAGCCAATAATCCCCCGCCCGGTACTCGAGGTCATCATCTTTGTCTTTGACGAACTGTATCTGAATCCCATCTTCAAGCTCCAGCCATCCCGCTTCAGATTTGGACGGATCTGTTTCAGAAATTGGCAACGCACCTCCTGACGCCAACGCCACGTCACCTGGATGATCCCAGCGCCGCAGGAAGGGATGCAAGCGCTCTATCTCTGTTGCACTGTAGGACGGGAGACCTGTTTCCTCAGGCAGAGAGACAGTGATGGACAGTTCAGAGTTCTTGACTTCTTCCACGCGTGCAAGCGGGCCAGAATACGTCCCCATTGCGATACGATCGTCGACAAGCTCAACCCAATCTCCGAGTGAGAGGGTCGCATGCTGATCTCGGCCAAGATTTTCGAGGGAAATCATCCCATTCGATATCTGCCGGACAGGAAATGTGGCGCAGCCATTTTCACGCGACCATTTAAACGTTGCACCTGTTTTGCCGCCGGTGGCCTTGCCGCCGCGGTGCACTTCCACTCGATATAGCTGATTCTCCGCTCCACGGTAGCGCGACTCGGGCGAGATCGTACATAACTCATCCGTGCTGGAGTCATCCTTCCGGGCTCGCGCGCGAAGTTTGCCTCCACCGAGTGAAGGCAGCCTGCGTTTGCCCTCGGCATCGATATCCAGCGAATCGCATGACAGGTCGTCACCCGATAATACTTTTACCTGCCAGACGACCTTGCTTCGAGCGCAAGTGTCCGGCCCGCCTAACGCCTTTTCGCGAATGGCATCATCCTGAATATAGGAAATATATCTTTCCCAAACATCGAGATAAAACAGAAGATTCTTATAACGGGACAAGTCTTCCGGTTGGTTCGAGGAGCCAATTCCGAGTTGCTCGGTGTAAAGGATCGCTCGCTCATTCTTGACCAGCGCACCCTCCACATAATAATGTCCAGGGCCAATGACAATGCCTCCATCACCTACGGCCTTACTTAATGCTGGCCGCCTTGTTTCGTCACGCTCAATATTCCTTATCTTGTCATCGACATTCGTGCCCCCTTTTTCGTCGTTCGTAATTATTTCAAAGCCTCTCGAATTGCCATCCGCTGGGCCGGCTGCGGGGCCAAGAATGTCTCTGGCCAACGTGCGAAGGTAATCCAGGAGAATGGCGCTTTGTTCATTCCAGTCCGCATCAAGCTGAACGCGGCCCTGTTGCATCAGGACCCTGCTAAAGTGCTTGCGGGGATCAAATGTGTCGCGCGTGAAATCGCCGTTCATGTTTTATCTCCTAGTTTTCAAACAGTATGTCGGCTTCCATGCCTGCGGGGGCATATTCCGCCAGTCGAGCGCGAAGATTTGCAGTTCGTTGCGGATTGAACAGGTCGTGGAAGACGCCCATTTCGGATTCATCCTCTGCCCCGCGAGAAATTTCTTCCGCACAGTCGGCAGAGAGCTGGCAATACGCGGGCGTCCCGTAAGTCGAGCTCTCAAAGCCCGGTCTCACCCGTTGTATTTCACGCTCTTTAACCCGCGATTTTTCGCCGGCCGGGAGCGGGGGCGTTATTTCGTCAAGCGCGGCGATCGCGAGGTCGGGCTGGCAATGATACCGTTGGGGGGTACGCGAATCGGACGGAACGTAGCAAAAGCGCAGGCATCCTTTTTGACGGCGGCCCACGCGCACAGCACTCATGAATATGGAGTCCTCGGCCTTCATGAGTGCGTGTGTGTTTACCCTTCCGATAACCGTCGTTCGTGCAATCGATAAATTGGCGAAGGCAAGCGGCAGATTCGGGGCCCCTATGGCCACCCGCTCCTCGCTGGTCGCGTCAACGATACTGTCACGGATCAAGATTAAAACCGGGTCGGCTTGCACCTCGTCAGCCGTCACATAGATTGATCCGATAACGCTTGCTTCGACAACGACCTCGCAATCGGTATTGAATATTTCGATGCTTGCCTCGTTCGGCCGTCGGGGCTCGCAGTCATGCTCAAGTGACCAGCCCGGAACCAGTGTGGAGTGGCGAATGGTCACATCGCACAGGTCTCCTTCTGCGAAAGCTTCGGGGTCGGCACGATCGGGTCCATTGATGCGTAGTCCCCGGCCGGTCACGGTGAGTCCGTCGAGCTTGAAGCGGCTGGCCTTCTTGCCGGAGATCGTAAAGGAATCCATCCCCTCGCTGGCATTATCGGGCAGCCGGAGTACGGGGCGGGCGCGATTCGCAGCCCTTATCTGCAGGCTTTCTCCCTGTTTCAGCGCAATCGTCAGGGGCTCGTTGTATACAGAGCTATCCTCTATCTCGATCACAGCAGCGCGCAACTTTTCGCTGGATTTTCGCCATTCTTCTTTCTTTGAGTCATCAGCGGGTTCCGGCCCCCGCGCATCTTGTTCTTGTCGCCATTTCTCCAGAGCCGCGTTAATCGTCTCAACGGTTCCTGACCCAGCGCGATCTTTTGTCACCTTATAAAGGGTAAAATCGACGGGTTCGGTCAAATTCCGGTTGTATTCGCCTCCGCCAATGTCAGCGCTGAAAGCGTAGCGGTAGCTTACCCACACGCCGCGCTTGGGCAACTGCCCCACAGGAAAGACAATTCTGCCCAGCACGGGGTCCACTGCGACCAGGCGGCGGCGAGCGCGGTATCGCCAGTCGCTGAGGTCAGCGGGAATGACAAGCTCGGGGGAAACGGGCTGTCGTTCTCCTTGAACCTTGCCCTTGTCTTTTTCCGGCCAATCGGGCGCGTAGATCGCGATACTTTTTCCCGCGCCATAATAGTCACTCGACGCTTTTGTCGCTAGCGGACGAAGACTGATGCGCTCTTCGAGAGCGCGCCGCCGAATCGGAACCGGTAAATTGACTTCTTCTGCAATATTGGTGGGTTCCGTGTTGAACTGGGGTTCCGCGTACAGTTGGGTGTCATTGCCAAGGACATTGAATGTGAAGCACTGCGGACCAATACCTTCCACGCAGTTAGCGGGAGCGTGTGTGACAGAATAGGTTTTGAGACGCCAGACAAACAGGCCGACCGTAGGTATGTTGTAGCGTCCAGGGGAATGATGAGAGGTGATTCGCCGGACATCCACTGTATGCGCGAACTGTTCGAAGGGGCCGTCAATGAGATCAAGATTATTGCCGTTGTGCAGATCAACTGTTTTGCCGCGGCTCAACTGCCGGTGATTCAGGTGCTGCGTCCAGCCGAGCAGCGTATAAAATTCGACGGCGCGTGCCGGCCAGCCAGCGACATTATTCACGAGTAGCTCTAGCAACGCGAGCGTCCCCTTGCGGCGACGGGAACTCAGGGTAGATGCTACATCCTTGCGAGGGATGAGTATTCTATTGCGCTTTTGCGTCGCTGGCCCTGCCGGTTCGTTGCCTACGACGCTGGCATCCTGCAAAGGCCTATAACCGATCAAATTTCCGATGTAGGGAACGACCCAGTCCTCGCAGGTTTCGATAAACCAGTTATCGTAGAGTTGCGCGATGTCGTCCTCTATGACATTCACCTGCTCGCTGATCACCTGCAGCAGTGCACGAAGCGGGTATCCCTGCTCCGCGTCGCGCAACCGGTGTACCGCCGGCAATAGTTCATATAGCTGGTCAGGCCGGCTGCTCACTGCTTGATCTCCTGCAAAATGAGTGTGTCAGGTACCTCGGGAACGAGGTAGGCAAGCTGATTGTCGCGTATCGCGAGGCGTTGCTTGAGGTCCAGGCTGGCAGCAGAGGACGATGTGAAGCCTTGCAGGAGTTCTGAATCCGAAATCTTGTCGAACACGTCTATTTCAACATAAATAACGCCCGGGATATTTTGAATCACCCTGACGGCCTGCGCGAGCAGCAGATCCTGACCCAGTTCCACGTTCTCAAAGCCAAAAGCGTCAAGCATGGCGGTGCGAATTCCAGGCTCAAGCACTTCCCATAGATAATCGGGCTGAATACTGATTTTCGCGCTGATTACCAGAGCGAGCCGTTCGCGTATCGTGAGCTGGACCGGTGCGTGAGGGTCACCGTACCGCTGCAGCGCATCAATGACATTCCGGTAGAGGTCGGAGGTTTCCTCGATAGGAATATCTTCGGCCCCGGCGATGATCACCTGAACTACTTGATTGCGTCCATCGCTCAAACGCCTGGCGTTGGCTTTTCCGATTCCGGCAAAAGTGCGGGTGAAATCCGCATAATCGGACGTCGAAACGAGGCGGTCCAGTGCCATTAAAGCGAGTGGAACATTTTTTCTCGCCTGATCACGTCCTTCCTTATCGGCGCCTCCCGATGCAGCAATGGGATTCGTTACTCCCTTGACGCCCAGCGGCCGGGTCGCAAGGAGACTGATCTGGCCTTCCTTGGCATTGCCAGGTTTGCCAATCCCGTTGCGATAGACTGCCTTGATATTTTCCTGACCGGTGGGCACGCGCGCACCATGTTCGCCATTGCCGCACGTGATCGACGTATTATCATCATCGTCCTCATAAGTCGTAAACTTTCGGTCACGCTCGCCAAGAGCCGCCAGATCGAGGGCCTCATGCCATTTAATGTCGTTCACATATACTTCGAGGGTGCTTTCAACTCCGGAAACGGTCGGCGCAGAGATGTAGGTGAGCGGACGCTGCTTGAGCTGAAATGTCTGAAAGGATTTTGCTGCGTCACCGCTTCCCAACACCTCCTTCCGGGTTTCACCATGGGTCGCTTTCACAACGTTGCCGTAAATCGTTACAGTCTCTCGCTGATACTGATAAGCAAGTTTTTTACTAAACTTGATGAACGTGTGCAGCTTCTCTTCCGGCAACGGCTCTCCTCCTGTCTGTTGAGCAACCTTGCCGTCCCCCCGGCCCGCTTCTGTTTCTGCCTGAAGCTGCGTCCGGGTCTTTTGCGTTACCCCGGCAAGCATCATCAGTTCGCTCACCTTTACTCCCGTTGTACCGGGTATGTCGTTTCGCTCGCCTGACACGATTATCCACCGGCCAGGCTCAAGCCCGTTATAAAGCCCGTCCAGTTCGATTTCATCGCTGGAAATGTCACTCGTCACCGGTTCCTGCCCAAGCTCCAGCTCTTCGTTTTGAAGATATATCGTGGTGGTACGAACTTTTTCGAAATCGTCCGGTGCTGGGCAAGGAGCTGTGTCCTTCACATCGGGAGGGGTGTCCTTTACCTCGGTTCTTTTCGCATCCCACCATTTATCGTCAAACGTCAGCTTGCTCGTCTTTCCGGTTAATCCGTACGCGGCACGTGATATCGCGACCGCACTTTCGATTTTGTGGAGGGTAGGAGTGGATCCTGAGGGGGTAGGCTGCTGAATCACTACATAGCTACCTGCAAGGAGCTGCTCCTGAACGGTATCCAGATAAGCAACATTTTCTGCTTCATCATCCGCGAGCGTCCATTCGCACCACTCGCTTTGAGGTTTTAAGTTCCCTCCTTTTGGATTCGGTTCGAAACGAGGCTGAGGAGCTCCAGGTGTGCGTGCGCCCTGCGAATCTTTTAGCCCGGGGCCGCGCACCCCTGATTCCCCTTCCTGCGAGTATTTTCCCGGGGTAACAGGAATGAGCCGCGACTCATACTGAGGCTCTTTCGGGGCATTGTGCCCGAACAAGGATGCAGTCTTGCGCAGCGCATAAACCCTGATCGGTTGGCCTTTTGCGACCTCTGCGTTGCGGAGCGCGGGATAAAGCACAGAATTGAGACGCGGCGACAGCGTTGCCAACAACTTTGGAAACACGCCGGACTTCGGCGCGAAGGTTTTCTCCACTGACCGTTCCAGTTGAATTACAATTGCGGGGGGGAAGGATGGGGGTGCCTTCAGCTTGTTCAGGAAATCCATGTTCAGCTGCGCA
>Ga0134128_10010238_pt1 | contig 11236 bp, 8 predicted proteins | sample KB31754_FD_96462 | JGI IMG/M metagenome (GOLD analysis project Ga0134128, IMG submission 96462) | Terrestrial soil microbial communities with excess Nitrogen fertilizer from Kellogg Biological Station, Michigan, USA - KB3-175-4 | ecosystem: Environmental > Terrestrial > Soil > Unclassified ...
GGTTTATAAACTTCTCTTACCAAATTCTGAAGATGAAGCTGATTGTTTCTTTTCAATTCCTTAATTTTTTCAACCACATCGGTCAGCACATGATCTAAGCCTCGTTCTTTTATAAGCTCCATAGCTGCTTTAAAGGCAACGAATTCACCCATCTTGCTCATATCAATGCCATAGCAATCAGGATATCTTATTTGCGGCGCAGAAGAAACAACAATGATTTTTTTTGGCTCAAGCCGCGAAAGCATCCTTATTATGCTTTCGCGCAGCGTGGTTCCCCTAACAATGGAATCATCAATAACCACCAGCGTGTCAACATTTTTTCTTACCGTTCCATACGTGATATCATATACGTGCTGAACCATTTCGTTGCGGCTCGTGTCCGCCGTGATGAATGTGCGCAGCTTCACATCTTTGATAGCGATTTTTTCCATTCGCACTTTCCGGTTGATCATCTCTGACAACTTCTCTTCATCAAAATCCTTGTTCCAGCTTGAGATTCTCTCAATTTTTATTTTATTGAGATAATGTTCCGCGCCTTTAATGAGGCCATAAAAGGCAGTTTCTGCGGTATTGGGAATAAAAGAAAAAATAGTATTCTTAAGATCATGATCCACGGCTTTTAAAACTCTTTCGCTCAGGTGATAACCGAGAGCGATGCGCTCGCGATAGATCTTTTCATCGCTGCCTCTTGAAAAATAAATGCGTTCAAAACTGCAGGCCTTCCTTTCCTTTGGCTCCAGAATTTGCTCAATGCGAAACTGTCCGTCAGACTCGGCAATCAATGCATGGCCGGGCATAAGCTCCTGAACCTCATTTTCCGCAACATTAAAAGCAGTACGAATTGCAGCGCGTTCACTGGCCGCCACTATTACCTCATCATTCGCATAATAATAGCAAGGCCTGATTCCATGAGCATCTCTCACAACAAAACCGACTCCATTACCGGTAAGACCCCCAAAAGTGAAGCCACCATCAAAGTAAGGAACCGATTTTTTAAGCACCTCTGCTACATCTGTTTTTTCGGGAGTTATCTCATCTGCTTTCACAAGAAAATGATGGATCACATCCATCATTGCTCCAAGGTCACTTTCCCGGTCTTGCTTTTCCCTGGGGCTGTTAATCAGGGCAAACAATTCTTCTTTATTTACCAGGTTAAAATTTCCGGCGAGGGCCAGGTTTCGGGCAGGAATGGTGTTGCGTTTTATGAAAGGATGGCAAAAATAAACATCATTTTTACCTTGGGTGCCGTAGCGCAAATGCCCGAGCAAAAGTTCTCCGAGAAAGTCTATATGGCCTTTCATTAATCCCGCATGCTGCTCGATATCGGGATGGTATTTTTGAACTTCATCGATCTGTTGTCCTATCTGGGCGAAAATATCTGCAATTGCCTGGTTAGCAGAGCTTCTTATCCGGTTCATAAACGGATAACCGGGCTCTGTATTCAATTTGACCGCGGCAATTCCTGCTCCATCCTGGCCGCGGTTGTGCTGCTTTTCCATCAACAGATACAGCTTGTTTAAGCCGTATAAAACGGTGCCATACTTTTGACGGTAAAATGAAAAGGGTTTGCGTAGCCTGATAAAAGCGAGGCCACATTCATGTTTTATTTCGTCACTCATGGATAAAAATAAGTTGCAAATTTACGACATATATTTCCCCTTTTCGAGGGGTGATTTGTATATCAAATTAATTAACCAAAATTTTTAAATGATATCTCAGCTAAAATATGTAGCTTGGCCGCTAAATCAATTATTTTGGTTTAATTTTATATATTCTAAAATAAAAACTATGGCACGTCCGGTCAGGAATAATGAAATTGAAAGTAAATTAAGAACCTTAAAGGACCAGTTGGCTGAATACAAGGCAGAACTCAAAACAGTTCATCCCACTTTCAATATTTCCAAAGGTGGCAAAAGGTTAAGCAATATTACCGCAACGATTCAAAAATTAGAACGAGAAATCGATACGCTTAAGAAAAGAGAAAAGTAATTTTGTAAGTTCCTCATGCCGACTGTTAGCTTCCCTTAAGCTAACGCTCCTGCGACAATAAGTCGCTAACCTTTTCAAAAACAAACCGATTCTAAACAGGAAAAGACCCTTTACGTCTGGAAAATAACTTTTTCTATATTTTAGCTTGTCAGAAACTATCTTCCCATACAATTACTTAGAGCGGATCCTCTAACGACTAAACAAATTAAAACATCATATAAAAGCAAGGCCCGGATAAATCCGGGCCTGATATTTTTAGACAGCTACACTTATTTTTGAGCCGTGAGGGTATGTTCCGTCCACCTTTTCATTTCGGGGCATGATGAATAATCATCTGAAATATTTACATAAAAAGTATGAATATGCTTTGCAAACCATAACTCCAATGCATCATTCTTTTTTTCCTCTAAAGCCCTTTGCGCCACTTTATCATAATCATCTTTAAGATTTTCGCGATGAGGCTCCGTTTTCGAAAGAATTTCTACAATTCGCACGCCCTTTTTTCCTCGATCATCTGCAAATTCTGTGGCTTTTGAAAACTCGCCTACCTTCAAATCCTTCAGCATGAGAACCAGATCTTTATCGAGTTGGTCAATGGTCACAAACGAACTCCCGTCTCTCGCAGGAATTCGCCCGCCGGTAAATTTGCTATTATCATCTTCGCTATATTTTGCAACGGCTTCGCCAAATTGCAATTTTCCGTCTACCAATTGTGTTCTGATAGAATCCAGTTTTTCCTTTGCCTGGTTAATCTCAATTGAGCTGACCTGGGGTATTTTCAAAATATGCCGGATCGTTGCATCATCACCATTGCGACTCACCATCTGGATAATATGATAACCAAATTTCCCTTTGAAAACATTAGATATTTGGCCGTCTTTTAAACTAAATGCTTTTGCGAGGAAAATGGGATCCCACTGCTTCTCGTTTCGATTGATTTCATATCTTCCGCCAGATTCTTTGCTTCCCGGATCATCAGTATATAACGCAGCAAGTACTTCAAATTTTTTGGTACCGTCCTCAACTTCTTTTTTATATTCTTTCAACTGGTCGATGGCATACGATTCAAGATCGCGGCTCGGCTTCGGATATAATACTACTTGCCCAACTTCTAATTCTGATTCATAAAAATGAAGGCTATCTTTTGGAATTGCCTCGTAGTATTCCAGCACTTCCTTTGGTGTGATCCTTATGTCAGCAACGATCTTATCTCTTTCGCCCTGCGCTAATTTTTGCTCACGAAATGTTTGTTTAAAATCCTCTTTCAGTTGGAAAACAGATTTGCCTGCAATTTGTTCCAGCACTTCTTTAGAACCATATTGACCAATGAAATAACGGATCTTATTGTCGATATCAGCATTCACTTCTTCGTCAGAAACCGGAATAGAATCTCTTTCCGCCTGTAATACCAACGCCTTCATACCCAAAGCCTGCTCAAGCAGCAGACATTTCGCGTTAGCAGGTATATCAATATTCTGTCGCTGCATATCGATGATACTATTGTCGATATCGCTTTTTAAAATGATCTTATCTCCAACAGTGGCAATAATTTTATCAGCAACAACCTTTTTTGGCTGAGCAAATAACGCAAGAGATGATGCCACAAAACAAAATATAAACAAACTTTTTTTCATCAGTATTTGGTTTTTAGACTTGCCGGAACGAGAGACGACAATATCTGCAAAATAGTTGGGCCAAAAATACACTGGTAATGAGTCAGTTTATTTTTTGGAAAGTTAAAACTTGGAAGAGTTTTGTTAAAGAAATGTAGGCGCAGCTTTATAATGTTCTTTTGATTTCAATTTCTTCAAAAGCTTCAATCATATCAGCAGGCCGCACATCATTATAATTTTTAACGATCATTCCGCATTCCATATTATTCGTAACCTCTTTCACATCGTCTTTGAATCGTTTCAAACTTCCCAGTTCGCCGGTATGAACAATAATACCATCTCTTACCAAACGTATCCGGTTATTTCTGGCGATTTTACCTTCTACCACCATACAACCCGCAACAGTAGCTTTATCAAATTTGTAAGTTTCTTTAATCTCAGCAATACCCAGTACTTTTTCCTGGATTTTTGGTTCAAGCATACCTTCCATCGCGCTCTTCACCTCGTCAATTGCATCGTAGATAATAGAGTAGGTTTTAATTTCAACGCCTTCCTTATCCGCAAGTTTAGATGCCTGGAGCGAAGGTCTGACATTAAATCCTATAATTACCGCATCAGAAGCAGTAGCCAACATTACGTCTGTTTCAGTGATTTGGCCGACGCCTTTATGAACCACGCTAACTGCAATTTCTTCGGTACTGAGTTTTTGTAACGAATCGCTCAACGCTTCTACTGAACCATCCACATCCGCACGAATCAATAAGTTCAATTGTTTGAAGTTACCCAATGCCAGCCTGCGACCGATTTCATCAAGAGTGATATGTTTTTTAGCCCGTATTCCCTGCTCGCGCAAAATCTGTGCTCTTCTGTTGGCGGTAGCTTTAGCTTCGGATTCATCGGCAAAAACCTTGAAAGTTTCACCTGCCTGCGGAGCCCCGTTTAATCCTAAAATTAAAACTGGAGTTGCCGGGGGCGCTTCGTCTACACGTTGATTGCGCTCATTGAACATGGCTTTGATACGGCCATAATGTTGACCGGATACCAATAAATCACCCTGTTTTAAAGTTCCGTTTTGAACGAGAATAGTGGCCACATAGCCACGTCCTTTATCCAAAGACGCTTCTATCACAGTACCACTTGCGGGCTTTTTAGGATTTGCTTTCAATTCAAGCAGATCCGCTTCCAACAATACTTTATCGAGCAAATCATCGACGTGTAACCCTTTCCTGGCGCTGATTTCCTGACTCTGATATTTTCCGCCCCAGTCTTCTACAAGAATGTTCATTGCAGAAAGCTGCTCTTTTATTTTTTCAGGGTTTGCGCCGTCCTTATCCATTTTATTTAAGGCAAATACCATGGGAACGTTTGCCGCCTGTGCATGGGAGATGGCTTCTTTGGTCTGTGGCATCACAGCATCATCGGCGGCGATCACGATCACAGCGATATCTGTAATCTTCGCACCCCTGGCACGCATGGCTGTAAAGGCCTCGTGACCCGGCGTATCCAAAAAAGTAATCGATCTTCCATTTTTTACTCTTACCTCATAAGCGCCAATATGCTGGGTAATTCCCCCTGCCTCACCGGCTATTACATTCGCATGCCTGATATAATCAAGTAAGGATGTTTTACCATGATCAACGTGTCCCATGATCGTAATGATCGGAGAACGAGGTACCAGGTCTTCTTCATTGTCTTCTTCTTCCTCTTCTTCTATATCGCCATGTTCATCAACATCTATAAATTCTACCTCATAATTAAATTCGCTGGCCACCAATTCTATCACATCGGCCTCAAGTCTTTGATTGATAGAAACCATGATACCAAGGCTCATACATTTACTGATGACATCTGCAAAACTCACGTCCATTAAATTTGCAAATTCACTCACTGATATAAATTCTGTTACCATCAATTTATTATCAACGACTTCTTCTCCTACAGTTTCAGCAGCTTCTTCTCTTTTTTGCTTACGGTATTTTGCTTTAAGGCTTTTACCGCGGCCACCGGAACCGGCAAGCTTGGCCTGCGTTTCCTTTATCTTATCCTGAATTTCTTTTTGATCTATTCCTTTTTCTTCTCTTCTTGTTGCGGGAGCATTTCTGTTAAACCTGCCACCAGCAGCGCCTGGCTGGCGATGTGGAGGATGAGCTCCGCCAGGCGGGCGTTGGAAATTTCCGGGAGCCTGCCTGTTTCCCGGAGGCTGATGATTGCCCGTCGGTTTTTTCTCTACAACAATCCGCTTGCGCTTCCGTCTTTCATCGGAAGGCCTTGGCCTGGTATCATTGTTTACAGGCAAAACGATCTTCCCCATAATTTTGGGGCCTTCCAATTTTGCGGCTTTGATATTTGTAATGATTGCGGGAACATCTTTTATGGGTTCCACAACAGGCCCGATGGTTGCAACTGGCGGCGTCACCTCGGGTTTCTCGTGCACAGTTTCTTTTGAAATTACCCCTTTCACCTTCGGTTTTACCTCGTTATTTTCTTCAGATTTTGGCTGAGGGGCCACCTCTTCTTTCTTCTTATTTAAATCTTTTTTAGGCCTTACCGAGGAATCTATGGCACTTAGATCAATTTTATCAATCACCTTTAATCCCTCTACTTCCGGCGCTTCAATTTTTGTAATCACCGGATGTTCGGGATCTACCTTTGGCTCTGGAATAACAACTTCCGGTGCCGGAGGTTCAACCACCGTTGCCGGGGTTTCAACTGGCTTTTCAACCACCACTTGAGGAGTAGTTTCTACCGGCGCTTCTTTAACTGCTTCCACTTCCGGCGCAACCGGCGCGGGCGGTGGTGCTGGAGTTGCGACCTCTTCTTTGTGCTTTACCGCTTCCTTTTTTGTGAAAGAAAGATCCTGCTCATCGCGTCTTTTCTTTGCATCCGCAGGTGCATTTTTAGGGAGATCTATTTGTTCTGCTTTTTGCTTGGCCACCTTATCAGGCTGAAATTCTACCTGCAATACACGGTACATTTCTTCCGAAATTTTTGAGGACGGTTTAAGATCGTCTGTTTCGAAACCTTTTGACACAAGAAAGTCCGTTAAGGTACCCGTACCTATGTTAAACTCCTTGGCTGCTGCCATTAAACGTGGTGTATTTACTTCTGCCATTAAACCTGTTCCTATCTTCTTTATTTATTAAGAAGATAATTTTTTATTATTTTAAAATTATGCCTAAAACATCTCTCCGGTTTTAATAACACAAAAGATAATGTTTTATTCACTTGTAAATTCCTCTTTCAAAATCTTCTTCACTTCGGCGATGGTTTCCTTTTCAAGATCAGTTCTGCGTTCCAACTCTTCATCAGACAAGTCTAACACACTTTTCGCTGTATCACACCCAATTTTTTTCAATTCATCGATCACCCAGGTTTCCAATTCGTCTGTAAATTCATCAAGATCCACATCATATTCCTCAACTTCGCCTTCATTGTCACGGAATACATCAATTTCAAGGCCAGTAAGCTCGCAAGCGAGTTTTATATTTACGCCCCGGCGGCCAATTGCCAGTGAAACCTGGTCTGGTTTCAAGTAAACGCTTGCATGCTTTGCTTCCATATCCACTTCCATGCTGGTTATTTTTGCAGGCGTCAAAGAGCGCTGTATCAAAAGCTGGATATTATTGGTCCAGTTGATTACATCAATATTTTCATTTTTAAGCTCGCGAACGATTCCATGAATGCGACTTCCCTTCATACCAACACAAGCTCCAACAGGATCGATGCGGTCGTCAAAACTTTCAACCGCCACTTTAGCTCTCTCACCCGGATCTCTTACGATCTTGCGAATAACGATAAGCCCATCAAATATTTCAGGAACTTCGATTTCAAGCAATTTCGCAAGGAAAGAATTATCTGTTCTTGAAACAATAATAACTGCCTGGCTGTTTTTTAGTTCTACCTTTTTCACCACAGCCCTGATCGTTTCACCTTTTTTGAAATAATCAGAAGGAATTTGCTCAGATTTTGGGAGCAACATCTCGTTTCCTTCTTCATCTAACAATAAGATTTCCTTTTTCCAAACCTGGTACACTTCCCCGTTCACTATATCACCAACGCGGTCTTCATATTTTTTGATAAGGATGTTCTTTTTCAAATCGTTGATACGACTGGCGAGCGTTTGCTTTCCTGCAAGAATCGCTCTTCTTCCGAATTCTTTCTGGATGTCTACTTCTTCATACAATTCTTCTCCAACCTGGTAATCAGGCTCTATTTTAATAGCGTCCTTATATTCCACTTCAGTAAGGGTATTGTACAAATCGTCATCATCGACGATGGTACGTCTGCGAAAAATTTCAAGGTCACCCTTCTGATCGTTCACAATCACGTCAAAGTTTTCATCAGAGCCATATTTTTTTCGGATGAGCGTTTTAAAAACGTCTTCCATTACCTTCATTAATGTAGGCCTGTCTATATTTTCTGCGTCTTTGAATTCCTGAAAGGATTCGATTAAATTAATACTTGCCATTGCGTTATTTTAAAAAGTTATCAGCACAGTCGTGTGCTTTATCTGATTAAATAATATTGTTGTTGTATTCATAGTTATTTTTTTTCCTTTACCTGATTTTTCTTCTATTATAATGTCCTCATCATTTACATGAGTGAGTGTTCCTTCTAACTTTGCGCCGTCCAATAACTCAACTTCCACTTTTCTGCCAATATTTTTGGTGTATTGCCGATGCAGCTTTAACGGCTTGTCAATGCCTGGCGACGATACCTCAAGTGAAAAGTTGCCATCTTCAAATAAGCCAGATTCTTCCAAATATTTATAAAGAACTTTATTGACTGATGTACATTTTTCGATGGTGATTCCGTTATCTGCATCTAGCAGCACTGTAATCTGATTTCCCGGAGTCATTTTCACTTCGACCAAAAATGTGTCTTCTGAATTTTCAGTCAATTTCAATACAAAATTCTCAATCTGCTCTAATGGTGCTACCATATTCATTATAACCCCTGATTTTTTTTTAAATAGAAGAAGGGAACGATGCCGTTCCCTTCACTAATCTTTTACGGCGGCAAATATACGACAAATTAGAATCGGGCAAAAAATATATTTAAGGCAAAGTATGTCATTAACATTTTTTTATTAGCGGAAATGAGGTTCCTTTTTCTTCAGCTCAAAGGATCTGAAAATTATTTTCTTAAAAAGGATAATTTAAATATCGAATTTCTACATTTTGGCTTTTAAGAATATAATGTCCGTTCGGCGCAAACTATAATTGATTTAAAATATTTAATTTTGCTGGCATGAATATTTTCAGACTTGCCGCCGAACTTTTTCTAATTTATCTTTTGTATAAACTGATATTTGATTTTATCATACCAGTTTATCAATCAACAAAAAAAATAAAAAAACAATTCGGCGATATTCAGAGTAAGATGCAAAGCGATATGAATAATTTTCAAAATCGTCAAAATCAACCCAGGCAAGAGCCTGCGCCGAATAAAAACGGAGATTATATCGAATTTGAAGAAGTAAAGAAATAGAATTTATAACCCCAATTCTTCTATTTTTTCTCCATTTGCCAAGTGAGCCGTTTTCATTCCTGCCCTTTTGGCCGCCTCTACATTTTGCACAGAATCATCGATAAATAAAGTTTCCGCAGCATCAATTTTGAGATGATCGATCACCCATGCGTAGCAAATAGCGTCTGGTTTTCTAAATCCTATCTCACAGGAATAAAATGCTTTGTTAAAATAGGCGTTAAATGGGAACGCACGCCGTTTGCTGTGATAGATGCCATTGAACGCTTCCATATGGATGAAATTGGTGTTGCTTAAAAGATAGAGCTGATATTTATCCTTAAGTTCCATCAAAGCGTGAAGGCTGTTTTCGCGAAAGGAAAGCAACATGGCGTTCCAGGCGTTCCTAATCTCTTTAGGTGATAAATCCATTCCGGTAGAATGATTCAGTTCTTTATAAAAATTATCTTCTGAAATTTTTCCGGTTTCCAGCTTCTGAAAAAGCTGGTCAGCAGCAGCCTGGGAATACATATCATCAAAATGTGCGATACCGGCTTTCTCAAACGCAGTCCGGGTGAGGTTATAATCGATATCCAGTAAACCACCTCCAAGATCAAAAATAATATTTTTAATATTTTCCATGGTCAAAGAAAATTAATTCTGTTCACTTCGCGAATTTTTCTATTTTTGCAATCCTTAAAATTACCACACCGGTAATTTTGGGCCTATAGCTCAGTTGGTTAGAGCACCTGACTCATAATCAGGTGGTCCCAGGTTCAAGTCCTGGTGGGCCCACAAAAATTAAAGCACTTACGGAAATGTAGGTGCTTTTTAATTTCTGAATACGAACTGCATTAACGGTTTCTATTGACGACTTATAATGCAAATTGAAAATTCTCGTGCACATACAAATGGGCTTATAAGCAATAGAAAAATCTACTTTTTCGCTTATCAGCTAAAATTCCTTTCTATAAAATGATTATCACTGATATGCGTACACGAAATTATTGTAACAGCAATTAAAAAATGAATCCGAATTTAATTTACTCTACTTGCAAGGGGAAACTATAAATTTTACAAAAAAAGGAAGCCACTTTTGTGACCTCCTTTAATAAATATTCATCCGGGAATTTATTTGTCGGTTTTTTCTTTTACTTCCCCGGTTTTAGTGTTCACCTTTTTTTTGTGTGTTACACCGTGGTGAGTATGTTTTACTTTATAACCATTGTGTTTTTTATGTTTGCTCACGGTATTGTGAACTTTCTGGGGGATAGTTGAGGTTTGCTTTACCTTATCTTTACTATCCTTATCCTGAGCCTGAGTTGCTACTCCAACTCCTACGGCAAACATGAGAAATAATAAGAGCTTTTTCATTTGTTTGTTTTTTGGTTAATTAATTAATAGTAAATACGTAAACAAACGGTATGCCTGAAATTTTATTCACCCGCAATCAATAAATTAACCCGCCTAATCACTAATGTTCAGAGTTCATTTAAATAACATGAAACAATGTTTCCACAGAGTTAGACCAATGCGGAATTTCTGCTCATTAATCATCTTACGGAAAAAAAGTAAAATCTACTTTTTCACTTATCAGACTGTAAATTATACTTTAGAAAATGGTTATAACCTGTATGGTGAAACGAAAAAAGTATTGAAAGATGCAGTGCTCAGGTTATAAGAAAAATTATCTGACCATCCGGTCTTTTGTTTATTTCCATCGCTAAGTAATTTGGTGAATAACGAGTCTATCCATGTTTTGCATATGATGTTACATTCATGATTATTCCTGGAAATAAAAAAGCATTTGCGAATTATTATCCGCAAACGCTTTTATGTAGAACTTTGACCTTGAGATTAAGCGTTTTCTATAAAATGGCTTATCTCGTCTTATTTAAGATCCCTCCCTTTTTAGATAATCAGACTTTCTGCCGCTTTTCGGCGGTTTATAGAATGATTTTTCCAGGCTTATGCAAAAGCCTTGTCTCCTTTTTTATAAGGAAGATTGCCGTCGTACCTTCCGGGAGCTTCAATATAGCGTCTCGCTTGTGTGCACCCGATCTCAGAGGTGAAATAGCCAAGCATCGTGAGCTCTTTCATCATCCGGAAATAATGAGAAGATTCCTCCGGCTTTTTGCTTTTCATATAATCCTTTTGCTCGGTATCTA
>Ga0134128_10010240_pt1 | contig 11235 bp, 9 predicted proteins | sample KB31754_FD_96462 | JGI IMG/M metagenome (GOLD analysis project Ga0134128, IMG submission 96462) | Terrestrial soil microbial communities with excess Nitrogen fertilizer from Kellogg Biological Station, Michigan, USA - KB3-175-4 | ecosystem: Environmental > Terrestrial > Soil > Unclassified ...
CCGATGTCTATGCGGAGATCAACGCGCGCTACGCCAGCGCCGCGGGCTCCTCCGCGACCCAGACGGCGCTCGCGATGTACGGCGGCGCGTCTGCGAACGTGCAGGTGGCGAGCGCGGCACCTCCCGTTCGGTCCACGCCGGCGCTCGACAGCGCGAGCTTCCTCTCGCAAATTCCCGATGTGCGCAACGTTACGCCGGTCGCCGCTTCGCCGGACGCGGGCAACCATTCGCAGTCTGATCGCATCTTCCGTTCGTTGTTTCAGGTCGACGAGCGCTCGCAGCCGGTCTCATCCACGGTGCGCGAATTGTGGGGGCGATCGTCGTCGCTGACCGCGGATGCGGGCACATCGGGCGGGCCGACGAACGGTGAGGGTGCGCCGCGTCCGCTCGACCTCTTCAGCGATCGCGACGGCACTTTCTCGAGCTGATCGCCACACGCATTTTAGCGCGATTTCGCACCCTTAACAAAACGTCAATAAAACCAGCCGGTTATGGTGAACGCTTTGTTAAGCGTCGTGGTTTATTTTGTATTTCAGTGACGACGCGATGTCGTTTTCGTTGCGTAAGCCGGCAGGACCATGATCGTTCGGCAGTTCATCTCTTGGATAAGGACCGCGTCCGCCGGCGAGCGGGCGGAAGCCACGCGCGCGCTGGCGCGGGCCTGGCTCATCTCGGATCTTTCCGAAGACGACCGCGCGGCCGCGGAGGGCGCGCTGTTGATGCTGCTCGACGATACCTCGCCGCTGGTGCGGCAGGCGATGGCCGAGGTGTTCGCGCGTAGCACCGAGGCGCCCGCCGCCATCGTGCAGGCGCTGTCGCTTGACCAGCCATCGGTCGCGCTGCCCGTGCTCGAACATTCCCCGCTTTTGATCGATGCCGATCTCGTCGACATCGTCGCGATCGGCAATTGCCAGACGCAATGCGCCATCGCAAGACGCATCAATCTTCCGGCGTCCGTCGGTGCTGCGATCGCCGAAGTCGGCACCGCGGCCGCGGCGCTCGAGCTGATCGAGAATGCCCATGCGGAGCTCGCGCCGTTCTCCTGGGACCGGATCGTCGAGCGCCACGGCCATCTGTCGGCCATCCGCGAATCGATGCTGGTGCTCGAAGACCTTCCCGCCGCGACGCGCGCGGCGCTGGTCGCAAAACTTTCGGAAACGCTCGCGCAGTTCGTGGTTGCCCGAAACTGGCTGAGCCCCGACCGGGCAGGGCGGGTCGCCGACGAAGCGCGCGACCGCTCCACGCTCCATATCGCAGCCCGTTCGCGCGGCGACGAGATGCGCGGCCTCATCGCGCATCTGCGCGAGACCTCCCAATTGACGGCAGGCCTGATCCTGCGCGCGCTGCTCTCGGGCAATCTCGAACTGTTCGATGCGGCGCTTGCCGAACTGTCCGGCCTGCCGCAGGCCCGCGTCACCGCACTGCTGCACGATCGCGGCGCAACCGGCCTGCAGGCGCTGCTCAAGCGCGCAGGCCTGCCGGAATCGACCTTTGCGGCTTTCCGCGTGGCGCTGGAAGCCTGCTACGAGACCGGGTTCGTCGACGATGCGCCGGGTGCGGCGCGGCTGCGCCGGCGCATGGTCGAGCGCGTGCTCACCCATTGTGCGACGGACCGCGACGCCACCGGACCGTTGTTGATCCTGCTCCGGCGCTTTGCAACGGAATCGGCCCGCGAGGAAGCGCGCCTGTTCTGCGACGAACTGGTGGCGGAAGATGCGATCGCACCGGACGATCTGATCGCGGCGTGATCCCTGACCCCTTAGAAAGCCCCGCGCTCAGGTTGAATGCCGCACCGACCGATCAGTGCGTGGCTTCCCGTATCAGGACGACCGGATAAACCGGCTTGGAGAAGAATTTGACACCATCGGGTAACGCGTCCGACGGAGGTTGCCCCGAGATCACCACGACGCGCAGCATCGAATCGTTCGAGCGCGCAAGATGGGCGAGTTCGATGCCGTTCATCCTGCCGGTCAAGCCGATGTCGGTGATCAACAGGGATGGATGACGGGCCTTGACGGCCAGCAGCGCGGTTTCGGCGTCCTCGCATTGGATCACGTCGAAATCGCTTTCCTCCAACAGCGACGCAATGATGTCGCGCTGAATGTAGTCGTCCTCAACCACGATCGCGGTGCGGCGGAGCGGTTTTGATTGACCCACGGCTGACCTCCCGTCTTGCCAACCTGTGTTAATCGCGGGCGTGGGTCAGGGTTCACGGCGGGCTAAAGAATTCCGGCTGGTTTCCACAGGGGAACACCTGTCGCCGAGCGGGCGAATCAAATGCCGCATGGAACTTGTCGTTGAAGAAGGAGCCGTATCGTTATCGACGAGCGGCGCGGTTCATTCCGCCGGCACGATGCTCGGCGCCATGATCGCTTCGAGGTGCTCTGGCCGGTTGCGGTTGGCGTGCATCAGATATTCATCCGCGACCCGGCGCAAGCGGCGGCTCAGCTCGCCGGAGACTTTTGCGGTATCGAGCTTGGTGTGATCGCGCACGATTGCGTGGACCGCGTTGATGTGGTGCACGATCAATTCCGACGGCACCTTGTCGAGGTCGGGCGCGTGCTCGATGATCCGGCACAGGCTTTCGGCGGCGGCAGCCGCCGACGGATAGCCGAAGGTCGCGGCATCGCCCTTGATGTCGTGCGCGGCGCGGAACAGCTCCTCGGCGGCCTTGTCGGAAAAGCCGTTCTTGAGGATCGAGGCATGTGCGGCGGAGAGCCGGTCGGCTTCGATCAGCATCCAGTTCTTGAACTCGCCCGAGAGACCGGCGAGCGCCTGCTCGGCGCGTGCCACGGGATCGTCAAGATCTCTCTCGTCGACACGGCGCAGCACCTTGCGCAGAGGGTTGGGCTGCGTGATGACATGATGGGTGGAGAAGGTCTTGACCTTGATCTCCGCGGGCTTGTCTTTCGCCATGGCAGTTTCCTGAGGTCTCAGACGCTGGAACGGGCCTTGTCGAGCAGCGACGGCTGCTGCATCACTTCGACCTCGCCGCCGACGCGGCGCTCGGGGCCGATATAGGCGTTGGCGGTGTTGCGCCGGCGGTCCGGGCCGAAATAGGTCTTGGTCTTGATGAAGGGGCGGGGACTGGCGACGACGTTCAGGATGCGCTGGTAGAGTCCCTTGGCCGAGATCGGCTTGGCCAGGAATTCCGTGACGCCGGCGTCGCGCGCGACCGTCACTCGGCGCTTTTCGGAGTGACCGGTCAGCATGATGATGGGCGCGTAGGGGTTGCCCTTGGATTCCGGCTGCCGGATCATCTGCGCGAACTCGAGACCGTCGAAGATCGGCATCGCCCAGTCGGTGATGACGATGTCGGGGACATAGTGCGTGTACATTTCGAGTGCGGTGGCGCCGTCTTCGGCCTCATAGACCTCGCGTGCGCCGAACGAATGCAAGAGCGTCCGCAGGATGCGGCGCATATGCGGATTGTCGTCGCAGACGAGGAATCTGAGCTTGTTGAAATCGATGCGGAACATGAATCAACCCTGAGGGGCAGAGCCTCCGTCCAAAAGCGGTATACCCCGCATTAACCATAGGTCGGCGCAGGTTAATGAACGGTTGCGAAAACCGCTCTCGGAAGCTCAGTGGCCGAATTGTTCCCGCAGGATGCGTTCTTCCAGGCTGTGGCCGGGGTCGAACAGCATGCGCATCGCGATCGTCTTGTCGGACAGTACCTCGACCCGGCGCACGTCGCGCGCCTCGTCATGATCCGCGACGGCTGCGACCGGGCGCTTGTCTCCCTCGAGGACCTCGATCACCACATAGGCGCTGTCGGGCAATAGTGCGCCGCGCCAGCGCCGCGGGCGGAATGCGCTGATCGGGGTCAGGGCCAGCAGCGCGGCGTTGATCGGCAGGATCGGTCCCTGCACCGAGAGGTTATAGGCGGTCGATCCCGCCGGCGTCGCCACCAGGATGCCATCGGCAATCAATTCGCGCATGCGCTCCTGTTCGTCGATCAGGATGCGCAGCCGCGCAGCCTGGTAGGTCTGCCGGAACAGGGCAACCTCGTTGATGGCGTGGTGGATGTGCACCGTGCCGTGGATGTCGATCGCGCGCATCAGGAGCGGGTGGATCACGGATTCCCGCGCCCCGCCGAGCCGGGCGCGCAGGTCGTGAGTCGAGAATTCGTTCATCAGGAAGCCGATTGTGCCGCGATGCATGCCGTAGATCGGCTTGCCTGTGCGCATGTGCTGATGCAGGGTTTGCAGCATCAACCCGTCGCCACCCAGCGCTACCACGATGTCGGCTTCGGCGGGAGGGCAATTGCCGTAGAGATTGCCGAGCTGCGCGAGCGCCGCCTGGGCCTCGTCGCCCGCGCTCGCGACAAACGCGATCCGTTCATATCGCTTCGGCGTACTCATGAACTCTTGGTCTCTCTGGGTTGGATCTCGCCAGCTCAAGGCTCGCGCCGCGCACAGGGGGCTTGCGCCGCAGCTTTATATAGCCCGGTTATCCCTGTCGAGGATGACGGACAGGCGCTTTCGTTGCCCATAAAGTAAACGGGCGGCCATTTGAGGGCCGCCCGTCGGAACGCTTGGATGGAGGGTCTTGCTTAGTACTTGGCGACCACCGCACCCGGGGTGAACTTGTAGTTCAAGCCGACCTTCACCTGGTTGACCCACGATTTGTCGGTCAGGACGGTCGTGCCATCGCTGGCAGTTGCGGTGTGCCGTCCGAAGGAGAGGAAGTCGTATTCGGTCTTGGCGGACCAGTTGTGACCGAGATCGAACTCGGAGCCGAAGCCGCCGGTCCAGCCAACGCGGGTATAGCTGGGGGTGCTGAAGCCACTGGTCACCACACCGGCCTGGTTCAAGCAGGAGGTGCCGAGCAGCCGGGCCGTCGGTCCATAGGCGCAGGCGACGGTCGTGCTGCTGTCCTCGAACGCGGCGCCGCCCTTGACGTAGAACAGCGTGCGGCCCCAGGAGTAGCCGACGCGGCCGGTCACCGTGGCGATCCAGTTGGTCTTGTCCTGGATGGTGAAGAGCGCGGGATCGAAGCTCGTCGTACCGAGCGCAAATGCGGTGGCAGGATCCAATCCGTCCGCGGTGCCGGCCGTACGCCCGCCATGCAGATTGGTCGCGCCGACGTCGCCTTCCACGCCGATCACCCAGTTGACGAACTGATAATTGTAGCCGAGCTCGATGCCGCCGATGCCTCCGAGCACCCACGGCCGTTCGCCGGCCGCCGGGAACGGAGCGCCGACGAACTGCAGGTCGGAGCGGCCGGCAACGGCGCCGGCGAAGCCGCCGATATAGAAGCCGGTCCAGTTGGTCGGCCCGACATAGGCGTGCGGAGCCTTGACCTTCACCGGCATCACAGACGCGATCATCTCCGGCGTAAACTGGTAACGAATGCCGGCGTTGCCGGTCCAGCCATCGATATGGTCGCCATTGCGATAGTCGACGCGAACGAAGCCGAGCCATCCGGTATTCACGACCTGACCGGCGACACCCAGCGAATATTGGCCATACGTGCCGATACGCGAGGTCGAAGTCGTCTGATTGAAGGTGATGGGCGTGCCCGCTCCGAAGAAGGCGCTGTTGGGCAGCGAGGTCGCATTCGAAACGACGTTTCCGGCGAACTCGTGGAATACGCTCGCCGAAGCGAACGGCTGCCAGATCACGTTCGGCGTTTCGACGGTCCTGCCAACGCGCAAGCTCAGTCGGCCGAGCTCGCTCTCGATGTCGTTCGTATTGATAGCGGTCGGAATGTTCAGCCCTGCGCTGCCCGGACTGACGAACCGGTCGACGGATGTCTTGGAGTAGATGAAGCCCGCCGACGGTTCGATGAACCAGCCCTGGCCCGCATCGAAATTATAGCCGGCCGAGGTCGAGATCGAGTAGCCGTGCGCCCCGACCGGCTGGCTGAAGAAGCTCAGGCCCGGGTTGTTGAGGGCAATGTTGTAATAGTCCTCGCGCACCATCAGGTCGGCAAAGAAGCGCCCCTTGGTCGCCACGAGATAGGTTCCGATGAAGGGCACCTGGATGGTGTTGCTGAAACCGTTGTTGTCGTTTTCCTTCGATCCGAGATAGCCGGCGGTCGTGCCGAGATGCACGTTCCAGCCGTTCCAGTTCAGGCGGGCGATATCCGCGCCGACCTGGACCCCGGCGAAATCGGTGCTCATCGAATTGGCGCAGGTCGTGTTGGCGGTGTTCTGCACGCCGGCGCCCGCGGTATTGCCGACCGAGGTCGAGGTCGAGGAGATGTTGGCGTGGCCGCCGACGCCGCGTGCCCAGACGCCGCCGCCCGGCTGATCGGGTGCCGGATTGGCCGGTGCCGAGACGAAGGCGCTGCCCTGCTGGGTCAGAAAGACGCTGTTGACGCTGCCGATCGCGCCGGCGATCGCCGCGCTGGCTGAACCCGGCGCAACCGCCAGGGTGCCGACATTGTTGATGAAGCTGCCCGTGGTGCTCGTCTGCGTGGTCGCGCAGTTCTGGGCGAACGCCGATGAGGTTGACATCAACACGGTAACGGCTGCGGCAGCCAGCACCTTGCGATTTCGGTTCGCAATCGACGCAATGAAAATCATCCTCAGTCCCCAAAAAGAATCGGCCACACTTCCGTAGCCCGGCTAACGTAAATCAGCCGCAGGCCTGCCGGGAAGCTGAACGAGGCCGTTTTGGGCGCTTGGCGCTGTGAATTCCGGCCGATGTACCATTCCGGCAACAACAAGGATGCGACAGGACGCCGCAGTGGTTCGCGGCAGTCCGCTGCGGTGTCGCTGTAGTCCAAGTGGGTGTTTCGGCGGGGGCTTCTCCATCGCGTTTTGGCTGCACCAGGGGCGTCCTGGCCAGTGATCTGGGTCACCATGCGGGTGAGGGATTGGCGCTAGGTTGGGCAGCACGTGGATTGATTGAAACGGGCGGAGCAGGGTATGCTGGAAGGCGTCCGCGAATTTCAAAACAGCCGTTGCGTATACTTGCTCGAATATTCGGAAAGGACCGGCACGGCCGGCAAGCGGCTCGTGCGGAATCTTGGATGATCAAGCGCCTCTACCGCCTGGCAGCGACGATCGGGATAGCCATCGTGACGATGGTTTTCGCCCACGGCGCAGCTTTGGCGGACAAGCGCGTGGCGCTGGTGGTCGGCAATTCGGCCTATCAGAGTGTTCCGAAGCTGCCCAACCCGGCCGGCGACGCCAACTCGGTCGCCAGGATGTTCAGGGACGCCGGCTTTGACTCCGTCGAAGTCCTGATCAATGTCGGCAATCTGGAGTTCAAGCGGGCGATCCGAAAATTCGAGAACACGGCGGATCAGGCTGATATTGCAGTGATTTATTACGCCGGCCACGGCCTCGAGATCGGTGGCAACAACTATCTGATCCCGATCGATGCCCGCCTTGCCAGCGACCGCGACGCCGACGACGAAGCCATTCCGCTGGAGCGTCTGGTGTCTTCGGCCGACGGCGCCAAGCGGCTCCGCCTGCTCATCCTGGACGCCTGCCGCGACAATCCCTTCGTCGGCACGATGCGGCGCGAGCGCAACCGGACTGCAACCCGCGCGGTCACCGGAGGTCTGGGCAAGGTCGAGCCGACCTCGACCGACACCCTGATCGCCTATGCCGCAAAGGCCGGCTCGACCGCCGACGATGGTGATGGCGAACACAGCCCGTTCACGACCGCGATCCTGCGGGATCTGCCCGTTCCCGGCCTCGACGTCCGGCTGGCCTTTGGCCGGGTCAGGGATTCGGTGCTGAAGTCCACCGGCAACCGGCAGGAGCCGTTCGTTTACGGTTCGCTCGGTGGTGGCAACGTGTCGCTGGTGCCTGCGCCGGTGAAGCCGCAGGAAGCCCCGGTCGGCGACGTGAAGGCCGACTTCGAGCTGGTCCAGAAGATCGGCACGACGCGCGCCTGGGAGGTGTTCTTGGGCACCCATCCCACCGGCTTCTATGCGGATCTGGCACGGGCCCAGATCGAGCAGCTCAACAAGGCGGTCGCCGTTCCGCCGCCCGCGCCGCCGCCCTCCGGCAAGCCGAACATCAATGTGGCGGGTCTGCCGCCGGACCAGATTCCGCCGACACGCGAGACGACGTCGAGGGAGGCCGTCGAGTGGAGCAGGGTGAAGGACAGCACCGATATCGCGGTGCTGCAGAAATTCATCGCGCGCTTTCCGGACGCGCCGCTTGCGGTCAACGCCCAGCAGCGGATCGACGTGTTGAAGCGCCAGGCGCAGGAGCGCGAAGAGGCGCAGCGCAGGGCGGACGCGCAAAAGGCCGCCGAGGCCGCGCAGAGGCAGCGCGATGAGGACGCGCGCCGCGCCGCTGCTGCCGAAGCTGCCGAGAAGGCCAAGGCGGCCGCCGCGGAAGCTGCGGCGCTGAGAAAGCGCGAAGAGGACGAGCGCCGTGCCGCAGCGGCAGAGGCCGAGCGGCAGGCCAAGCAGGCGGAGGCCGATCGCAAGGCGCGGGAAGCCCAGCAGAAGGCCGAGCAGGCCGAGCGTTCCAAGGCGGCGGCTGAAGCCGCAGCGGCTGCGGCGGCCGCCCAGAAGCAGACCGAGCAGGCCGAAGCCGCGCGGCGAAAGGCCGAGCTTGCGGCGCAGAAGGAAGCGGCCTGCAAGGACGAACAGGGCAAGCTGGACGCGATCCTCGCCAAGGGTAGCGAAGGCACCGGCGTCGACGACCTCAAGAAGTTTTCGCAGGGCGTAACTTGCGAGCGTTTGGGCCCGGTGGTGACCGCTTCGCTCGACCGCTTCAACACCGAGGTGGCCAGGCGTGCGGCGGAGGCGCCCAATGCGCTGCCGCTGGTTCGCTCCGCCCAGATGGAGCTGATCAGGCTCGGCTGCTATGTCGGCCGGCCGGACGGCTCGCTGACCACGACCCAGTCCGCGCTGACCCGCTACCTCAAGATCCAGGGCCAGCCCTCCGACAATCCGGTTGTGACCAAGGCGCTGGTCGCCGAGCTCGTCAAGCACTCGACCCGTGTCTGCCCGCTCGAATGCAGGAGCGGCGAGACGCTGAAAGGCGAAATCTGCGTCGCCGACCAGAAGGCGCAGCCTGCGCCCGCGCCGGCAACCGCCTCGCGCAAGAACAACGAGGACGAGGACAATGCGCGCTCGCGCCGCAAGCAGCAGGCGACACGCGACCAGGATCAGCCGCGCCGGCAGCCGAAGCAGATTGTGAGCCAGCCGGAACCGCCGCGGGCACGGGTGCAGGCCCTGGCCCGGCCGAGCATCACCAGCGGCGGTGGCGGCGGTGGTGGTGGTGGTGGTGGTGGCGGCGGCGGCGGTCACAGCACCATGATTGGCGTTGGCTTCTAATCGCCGTATTGTTGGGTTTGAAGGAACAGGCGAATACGGTGGCGTAGACCCATGAGGTGGCCGATGAACAGCATCCCGCGCATGATGTCGCATTTTGCGGCCGTGGCCGGTTTCGCCATGGCGCTCTGGATCGCGTCTCCCGCGTCCGCCGCCGAGATCAACGCGCCCGGCAAGCAGACCGCCGGCCTGGCTGGCGCCAGAACCGCGTCCGCGCCCGTCAAGCGCCATCACCTCTGGTCGCGCTATCGCGTTGCATCCTGGTATGCCTCGCGCTTCCAGACCGATGCGAGCTTCAGCGGCCGGCCATGCTCATGGTGGTGCGGGCGGCCGGTCCTGCTGATGGTAGGGGTCGCCTACTAGGCTCCGACGATCGGGCCGATGTCGCAGAGGTGATCGCGGTAACGGATTGCCTGTAACGCCGACCTGTCGCAATTTCTCCTTTGGAAATCACCGCCTGACGATCGGGCTGCCCTGTGCGCGCGATCCGGTTGATCGCGGGAGCAGGAGAAAACGGAATGAGTATCGCGCTGCTGGTCTGGCGCCGTCCCGGTTGGGCGGCCATCCTTGTCGCGATGTCGCTTGTGGGCCGTGCGTACGGCCAGGATGCCGCGCCGTCGCCGCAGCCATCGCCGGCCGCAGCGCCATCGGGCCAGAAGGCCGGCCAGAACCAGGGGGGGCGGCGCGCCACCGAGACCCCGGCGACGCCGGCCGCGGCCGACCAGCACAAGCTGCCGCCGGATTCCACGACCAGGCAATCGCTCGATCTTCCCGGCCGCTCACTGTCCTTTGCGGCAACGGCGGGTTCGATCCGCCTGTTCGACGACAAGGGCGAGCCGCAGGCCGACATCGCCTATACGAGCTACCAGCTCGACGGCGCCGATCGCGCCACGCGTCCGGTAACGTTCATCTTCAATGGCGGGCCGGGCGCGGCCTCCGCCTGGCTGCAATTCGGCAATAGTGGGCCATGGCGGCTGCCGATCAACGCCGATCAGGTGACGCCGTCGACCTCGCCCGAGCTGCAGCCCAATGCCGAGACCTGGCTCGACTTCACCGATCTCGTCTTCATCGATCCCGTCGGCACCGGTTACAGCCGCTTCGTGGCGACCGGCGAAGACGTCCGCAAGAAATTCTTCTCCGTCGATGGCGACGTCGGCGCGCTTGCCGTGGTGATCCGCCGCTGGCTCGAGAAACACGACCGCCTGCTGTCGCCGAAATTCATCGCTGGCGAAAGCTATGGCGGCATTCGCGGCCCCAAGCTCGTGCGCAATCTGCAGACCCAGCAGGGCGTCGGCGTCAAGGGACTGATCCTGATCTCTCCCGTGCTCGACTTCCGCGAATATTCCGGCTCCTCGATCCTGCAATATGTGAACAGCCTTCCGAGCTACACCGCGGTCGCGCGCGAGGCCAAAGGAGAGGGCAAAGGAGAGGGCAAGAGCAAGCTGACGCGCGCCGATCTCGCCGACGTCGAAAAATACGCGGGCGGTGAATTCCTCGCCGACCTGATGAAGGGCCAGGCGGATGGCGAGGCGACCAATCGCCTCGCCGACAAGGTGGCCGCCTTGACCGGAATAGATCAGGCGGTCAGCCGCAGGCTCGGCGGACGCTTCGACATCGCCGAATTCCGCCGCGAGTTCGATCGCCGCAACGGCAAGGTGACCGGACGCTACGATGCCTCGGTGCTCGGCATCGATCCGTTCCCGGATTCGAGCTTCTATCATTTCGGCGATCAATCCGGCGACGCCCTGGCCGCGCCGGTGACCAGCGCCGCCGTCGATCTCTATACGCGCAAATTGAACTGGCGGCCCGACGGATCCTACGAGCTCGGCAACGGCTCGGTCGAACGCGCGTGGGATTTCGGCCGCGGCCTTCGCCCTGCGGAATCCGTGACCGAGTTGCGCCAGATCATCGCGCTCGACCCGAAGCTGAAGGTGCTGGTCGGTCACGGCCTGTTCGATCTCGCGACGCCGTATTTTGGATCGA
>Ga0134128_10010241_pt1 | contig 11233 bp, 10 predicted proteins | sample KB31754_FD_96462 | JGI IMG/M metagenome (GOLD analysis project Ga0134128, IMG submission 96462) | Terrestrial soil microbial communities with excess Nitrogen fertilizer from Kellogg Biological Station, Michigan, USA - KB3-175-4 | ecosystem: Environmental > Terrestrial > Soil > Unclassified ...
AACCGTTCCCCCGCCATAAACGCTCGGCCCTGAACTTCCGTAGGAAAAGTAGCTGTTCTGCACTCTGTGCAGCTCAGTGCTATGCACATGCAGCCGCAGAATATAACTATGTCCAGCTTGCATCGTGAATGAGGTCCCAACTTCGTCCCCATCCACAAGGGGGACAACAATGGTATTGGAACCGCTCGTGCGGACACGAAATCCGGCAACACAATTCTCTATTCCCACCGCTCCGGAATAAAGTCCGCACAAAACGCCGTCGCTGCCTTCATTCAGATTTACAAACCCGGACTCGAGTACAAGCTCTCCACCCAGTTCGACAGGATCAATGGCGGTCAAGGTTGTTGTCCCATCTGTACCGGCTCCCCCCGTCAACGCCAGCCCACTTCCACTTGCGCTCAAATAACCGCCGGCGTCGTTTACTTGCCAAATCGATGTATTGATGGTCGTGCTTGTGAACTCTTCATCCAACAAGGTTGGCTGAGTAATGCGAAAAGGCTCTCGCTGCAGTTGGAACAAATCGGTGGCTCCATCGCCTTGAAATAGTTCCGTTATATATTCCGTGGGTTCACTCAGCCCGGTCAGAGTTACATCGTTGACAAACTGCTTTACCTCCTTTGCACTATCGGCTTCATATGCGATGGTTCCAATCGCATCGTTCAGGTTATGCACTGTGGATCCCACCGGGGCCATTGTCAATTGCCCATTCAGAACCCGATATGCGGCCCGCGCTTGATTCGCCAGTGCGGCAATATTTTCAGACCACGTCCGGCCCGGATTCGGTTCAAAAAATCCGACCGTCCCAACGTCCTCGAGACCATTCATCTGCACTAGGCCGGGATTCACCCGGTTCGTCACTGTGCGTGCGATATTCCCGGCCGTCTGTCCTAGCATAGGAGCCGTCTGCGGCACGGCTTCACGATTCAGAAGCCAGTCTTCGCTCACTGCAATTGCCATAAATCGATATTGCGCCCCTGTGGAACTATATCCGGCAAAAACAGGTTCCGCGGCAGAAGGCAGATACCCGGTGAATAAGCAAGTTCCATTGTCCGAGGTAATGACAACCCACGCGCCGGCGGCAGGTGTAGCCAAGCCATGACTTCCGGAATCGATGGCAATTCTTGCAATCGTCGGCTCATTCAGAACTCTTTTGATAACAACGGCGCTTTCCTCCCCTTGGTCTGCGCAAATCGCTTGGGAATAATCGATTGGCCCGTTGCCGTCCTGATTGTCGATCGTGATCTTCACGCTTTCTCCTGTTCAATCGCCATCGCAGCTATTTCACGTGCCTTGTCTGCAAAGCAGGGGGCCCGCAATCACCACAACTTGGTTGAGGCTGCTGGAATATAGCTTCGAAAACAGACAACCTGAGCGCCATCGTTGGAATCAGTTACCGGCAGCGCTCGGAATTCCGCGGCCTGCACAATTTTGGTGAAGGCGTCCGGCCTCTCCAACGGTGGACCAAGTGGCGCAGCGGTCTCTCCGGCGCTCGCGGCAATCTGAAGCCGCGGATAGTGCAGGATGATCCGGTCTCCCTGCTCGCCCGGAACTACGAACAGTCCCGACCATTCATGGAAGAAATTGCTTCCTTCCCGATCGACAAATACAACGATGGTTTGAACGCTCATCCCGGCAGTTGGCGCTCCGGCAATCAATGGTTGCGCCAGTTGCAATCCCGTCGATGTGATCGCGATAATCCGCCCGACGTTGAAAGTCACCCTGCGAACGTAATTGACGTCAGGATGGATGCTGCCCGTCCCGCTCACATAAGCTCCGCTCACTCCGCTTCCGACGTATCCTGTTTGGCCCGAATAGTCGATGTCAACACATACCATCTGTCCAACGGAGAAACTCGGCAGTGCGGTGGAAGCAACGTTTAGCAACGATGCCGTGCTCCCGCTTTGCAGAGGGACCGCGCCTTGCGCATTCCCCCCGGAACCGTTGCCGGAAGCGCCAACAGCCGGAGCGAGCAGGTTCATCTGCTCGGAACCGGCGGTTAACGCCATCTGCAACTTTCCCCAACTCAAAAAGTTGACCGACACGAGCGAATCCACTTCTGTCCGTACCTGCGACAGAGGCAATCCAGGCGCGCCGCTGCGTAGCGGTACAACTTTTGTTCCCGACCTCCGCTCAAAATTGCTCAGCCATCCAAGGTCGATCCATGGTACCGGCGGACTATCGAGATTGAAATTTCCATTCTGTGCCGGATCGAAGAGGGTCGGAACTCCCGCCGAGCGATTCACCGGGGCAAAATAAGCGCGGACCCGCCTCGTAATCGGTGGCGTCAGTGGAAGTGGCGTAATTGTGGTTGTGCTCATTGTTCTCCCGGCTCTTCATAACTGAATACGGAAATAGTCGCAACCCGCGACAGCCGATCGCGCTCAATCTTCGTGGGCTGAAATTTTGCTTCCGTCCAAAAGATCTGCGTTCCCATCTGGATTGCCGGCGACTGCGCATAGTTCATCTTCGGTGTACAAGTCGGCTGCAGAATCGAAACAAGCTCCGCGTCCATCTCGGTCAGCGCTGCGCCCCGGTCCATCCCCAGATTTCCCGCCGTTCCCTCGCTTGCGTATGCAATTTCGCACTCCATCTGCAGCAGCGTTGCGGGAAGAAAAGGATCGCCTTGCAATCCACTCCATCGCACAACAAAAGTATCGGACGGCAGTTTTGCAGTCACTAGCTCATTGCTCTCAACCAGAATTCCCGGTCGTGTAATGCCTCGCAAATAAATCGTCCGGTTAGGATTCAGTTCCGCCAGCCGATTGCGTAGCGCAATATAAAAAGTATTTTGTGCATTTTGCATAACGCAACTCCTGCATCAATCTGGCTTAAAATGGCTGGCTTTCCGGTCCTCGAAGGATCAACCGATAGAGATACGGCTTCCCAAACGCCTCTGCTTCAGCGGCTGCTTCAATCAACATCAATTCCCCATCGACGACAATTCCGTATGCCATGCCGAACAATTGGCTTGTTGAGGAAAGTTGCAGTAGGCCCAGTTGCACGCCGATCGAAGAAGCGGAAATCAGAAGTTCATATCGATTCGCCGCTCCATCTTTCAGCTCGGCTCTCAATCGCCGAAACACTGCCGGCGACAGCGGAATGTCTTCGTAGGATGGCGTCGCCTGGCCCAGTTGCTCTCCATCCGATCCAGCGACTCCGTTTGTTGGCAGCCGCAACAATACAGTCCTTCCTCCCAGACATCGCAACAACGCATCTGCGGCTCGCTGCTGCGCGGACGTTGAATTCCTTACGCTCTGATCGACGCTCATTGTCACCCCAGCATTGTCGCCACATAAGGTTGCAGCATCGCGGCAACCTGCGGATCGATCAAAGAATTTGAAAAATACGACATTTGCATCGTGTCAATCTTGCTTGATTTCACGTTCAATCCAGGAATCGCCTGGGCATTCTTCACAATCTGCGCGCACGCCACCTGTACCGTGTAAGGAATCGTGGCGACACCGGCCGTATAAACCACATCGACTTCGTTATATGGCAGCCCCAGAATGTTTTGCGGGAATGTCAATTCGCCCGTATTGGGAACAAAATCCACATCCGCGACATTCAATGTGGACCACGCACCCGGCAATCCAAACACCCATGCGATCTGCTCATAGGTTGGGTCGAGCATTTCTCCGCGCCTTGGTCTTGCATATCGACCTCGCACGGTGATAAGAGGCGATGAGTTGGGCGCAATCGCAACCAATGGCAAATAACTCAGACGCACTGTTTGCGATCCCGCCGTAATGCGAATTCTCTCTTCATATTGCGTCGGATTCAGGCTCGCGCGTTTGCAGTAAGAATCGATCAACGCGGAAGCCATTGTGATCCAGTCGTCCGTCGTGTCCGCCGGCAGACCATAAGTTTCATAGTCGGTCGGCAACAGATATCCCATAACTTGTCCTCCGGTTGAACTTTGGGGCTGAAAAATTTGCGGGTGCCATTAATGCGGCGGGTGCCCCATCCTAGCCGCGTGCTTTGCGGCTAGGGTGGGATTCCCGACAACCACCCGGATCTACCTATCGCTCCACGATCACCTGATAATGAGCTCCCACGGAAGCCATCTTCGCGACCGGCGCACCGAACTTCACCACCACGTATTGCGAAGCTAGGGATCCCGGAACGCCCAGTTGGAACACCCGAGGATTTGGATCGCTCAACCAGTGATACTCAATTAAGTCCTCGGTCACAATGTAAGCCGGAAGCTGTGCGCTGCCCGAACCCGGCGTGCCCGTATAGCTCAGCGTCCAGTCTGGAATCAGTGGCAGTTCTCCCGCCTGTGTCACCAGCGTCTTCACGCGGAAACCACCGTTGATTTCCTTCGTGTCCAGCACAACGTTGAACTCGGACTTCATTTCGCGATCGATCAGGTCGAGCAATACGGGATTGGCATAAATCGCCGTTGGTCGGATCGCGAAGCTGCTGTTCGCAACCATCTGCGCGATCGTCGACTTGAAGCCGTCCACGATGCTGGCGGTGGTCCCAATCGTCGTCGTGTTGCCGCCGGCCACAATCTGGGCCGCAACGCCAAAATACTGCGTCGTCGTCGGCGTGCTCAGGGAAGTGTCGTTGCCGTTCCACAATGCCAGGTCGTGAATGTGCATCACGCCATCGATGGTGTCGGCAAGGTCCTTCGCCTGCAAATACGCGAACTGGCTCTGCTGATTGCCAAGTTCGATATCGAACAGGTTGTAGTTGATCTGCGCCACCAGCGCTTTCAGCGGAACAGCGCTTTCCACACGGGTCGGACTGACCACCGGCGCGGAAATGTTGCGCGGATCGACAAAACCCGTCGACGCGGTTGCTTCCGGTATTGCCGTCTCTTCAAAAAAGCGGGAAGGATGTCCCGTTGCCGGAACCTGCTTGATACGCTGGCCAAAAAGACCCCGCCGGCGCACAATGTCGGTGATCTCTGTCTGATAAATCGGAACTTCAATCGCTCCTGGCCCGATGTAATCCGCGGCAGCGTGAATATCGTGGAAATTCGCTTTCATGTTTTCCTTTCGTATATATCTTTAAATGTTGAAGACGGATGTCGATGCCGGTGTGTCCCGTTCAAGCCCGGGCTCCGAGCGCATGATTTTTGTGCGCTGGGATGGAAGCGCCTTTTCGCTTGAATGGAATAAAAAATTGTCATCCCGACCGAAGTCCGAGTCGCTGTGGCGCCCGGACGAAGTGGAGAGACTGCTTTTCAAAACCTCCTTCGCCGAGTGCCCCATCCCCGCCGCGCACTTTGCGGCTACGGTGGGAGTGAAGCTGGGTGCCCCATTCGGAGCCTGCCCTGAGCGAGGCCGCCAGAGCGGACGAGTCGAATGGGCGTTCTCTGCGAAGGGTGGAGAAAAACCTAAGCCAGCAACCCAGCGCGCAGCAGCTGCGACTTCACCGCGATGCGCTGTTCAATGCTTAGGGCATTCAGCGCTGCATCGAGCGATCCCGCCTCAATCGATTCGAGATTGGAAATTCCCTGCTTCGCCAGCAGCGAGACTGTCCCGGCCGCAATTGTCTTGCGTCCGCTTACAGTGGCGGCTCCAGCCTGCGCCCGCAGTTCGGCAATCTGCATCGTAGCCTCATGCAACTTGCGCTCCAGTTCATAAATGCGTTCGCTGCCCTGTGTCTGTGGCCCGCCCTGTTCCACAGTGGCCACAATCTTCTGTACCTGGCCGGACATCGCCATTTGCTGTTCCTCCAAGCGGCTCACCGTTTGCTCCAGCAGGCTGGCTGCCCCTGCCAGCCGGTCCAGTGTCAAAGCCAGCGTTTCAAAAGAACGCTCTGTTCCCTGTTCCATTTCGTATTTCTCCTTTGTTGTTGTTCGCTGCCTGTGCAACCAGAGATCGACAACTACGCCGCGCCGCGATGTGCAGCCACCCGAACGCCTTTCCCGTGCGTCACGTGGGACTTGAGTCGAAATGACGTCTGCCGATAGGCTGCCTTTTCCCGCAGCAGAATCGCCGCTCCGGTGAAGGTGACCCGGTTCAGCTTCCAGATCGACGACCGCATATCGTCCACATGGGCATCCGCAAGTTCATAGGACATACCCATGTTTCCTCTCGTCAGCCCACACAGTTTTTCCTCAACTTCCGGAAAATCGCGCGCGTAGAGATATCCCCCCACTGTCAATTTTTGGCCGACGATGTCGGCTTCGGTCAGAATCCCGCATTTGCTGCGCGCATCGTGTCCGTCCCAGTCCGGGCGAAAATCGACCGCCATTCCCAGAAGGGAAGGCAGCGCCAGTTCTGCCGCTTTCCGGCTCAGAATGACTCGATGCCCTCGCGATCCGCTCGGAGCGCGGTCGCTCGGAACATCGACCAGTGTCAGAACTCCTGCAAAAGGCATCCGGTTCGGATGACCATGCACCGCCGGGAACTCGACCGCCATTGCGTCCAGTTTCATGTGCTCTCCCGTCATTTTTTCGGTATATGTTTTTGTGGAACGGAGCAGGTTCGCATCCGCAAGAAAAAAGCTTTTAATCGAAAGATTGAAATATGGTGGAAGTTTGTGTGCCAAAAAGATGGGCGCCTCATATCTACCCGCGGTTTTGTGCGGGGAGATGTGGGATTGGAGCTGCACACGCCCTTCATTCGAGGGTGCCCCATTCAAGTTGTTTTTCTGCTTGAGTGGGATAAAGATCATTTCTCCAACCCGCCGCTCGCTTCCGCCCGCGCAACATTCCCCAGAGGACGCAGCCCACGCTGTGCGCGCACTTCATCCACCGTCAGCACTCCAGCCTGCAGAAGTGCCGTTTGAATCTGCACTTCCTCCATCTCGTCGCGCGCATCCAGTTCATTGAAGACGAATTCAAACTCCCGCCATCCCAGCCGCTTGGTAAACAGGTCGCGCGTAAAGTGTTCCGCCAGCATGCGCGCCATGGGAGCGATCGTCGTCCGGAACGCCTCGTCCGCCATTTCGCCGGCTGTATTGCGGTTTACGTCGCGCTCCAGCCCCAGCATCATGGGAGGCAGCCCGAACGCATTGGCGATCATCCGGATCAGAAATTCCTGCCACTGCAGGCGCAGCTCCGCATCCGTACCGCCGGAGAACTTCAACACTTCCGGTTTTTGTTCGCAGCTCAGTAGCGGCACGCGGCCAGTGCCCTCGATCTCATCCTGCCACCATCGCAACAAGCGGTTATGATGGTCCGGCGTCGTCTCATTCAGCCACAGCGCATATTGCGCCACGCTGTTGCTCGCCAGCTTCCCGGCGTACCGATGCGCCGCCAGAAAACTGTTCACCGTCTCAAACGCCACTTCCAATGGACCCAGGCCAAACGGCGTGTGCGACCGCGGATTTACCCGCAGATACATCAGCTCGTTGTCGTACAGCGGAATCTGAGCCCCCGGTCCGACCTGATTGGTGTTCTGGGCGTAGCGCGGCGAATTACCGCTCCCATCCCATTTCGCATTCAGTTGGATTGTGGCCCCATCCACCGGCCACAATGCGAACGGCCGTTCCGGATCTCCGGTCTGTTCCATTTCAATCGCGCCGAACCCGCCGACCAGCGCGTCTTCCAGGGCCTGTTCCACCACGGACCGGAAGGAATCCGCATTGTTCGGCTCCTCCAGCGTGCGCCGCAAAATTTCCATGCGGTCCACGGCGTCTGGCACCGTTGCCGTCGAATACCCACGCCGCAACCGAATCTGCCAGTCCATGCAGGCAATGCGATCTTTGATCAGGTTGATGGCGCGCCGTGGCACCGGACTTTCGGCAAAGCGCCGAAGATTTGCGGGAGAACCCTTCGGCAGCAGTGCATGCGGCGGGCGTACCGGACCAAGAATAAACGGCAGCGGAACGGTCTTGCGGTTCGCTCCATCGACACTCGCCGCGTCGATCTCCGAAATCGCTGCAGAAATTCTTCGGCCAGTCAGTAACGATCCAATCCGCTCGAGCGCCGTCTGGCTTCGGACATTGCCGAGCATGGTTTTCCAATTCACTTGTCGCCGCCTTTCCCCATTTCCGTTCGCCGCAAAAAAGAAAAGAGCGCAATTTGAATCGCGCTCTTTCACTGAAATCAATTGTTATTCGTGAAACTGTTCCATTTGAGGGTGCCCATTCAAGCTCCGTTCTAGCGCTTGAGTGAGGTAAAAATTGTCATCCCGACCGAGGTCCGCGTCGCCGCGGCACCCGGACGAAGTGGAGGAACCTGCTTTTCAAAATCTCGCGGTCCCCATTCAAGCCGGACGTCCCAGAGCCTGCCCTGAGCGTGCCGAAGGGTTCGCGAAGTTAACCTGGGATCTTTTTATTGATCGTAATCGATGAAATGTTTGGAAGTGAGCTTTTAACTAATCGCCACTCACATCCGCAACTCTTCCCGCGCCCGTTCGGCAACCCGCGGTAAATCCGCCACCGTCAATACCCGAATCTGGCTGCGCTCCATTGTCTCCACGCCAAACCGATACTGGTCGAGCTCATCGTTCTTCTCTCCGTCAGCGATGCTTTCCTTTTCTTCGCTCCCCAGCAATCCCCGCAATGGTTCCACAATTGCCGTCAGCTCGAGCGTCGCCTTCTCAACGCGGCGGACACCCTCGATCATCGGTCCCGCGCTGAACGCCAGCACCTTTGCAGCCTCCAGATCGCCATCGAGCGAAACCGCATGAAACATCCGGATCACGCCATTCGGACGATATCCGCAATCGATCCGCAGCGGATCTCCCGGCTGCGTATATAAGGATGCCGGAATCCGCTTCCGCATGACATTCCAGACTCCCGCTGTTTCGAACTGCCTTCGCATCGACGCAAGGATGGATTGCCGTCCACTCCTTCGGCGCGTCTCGCGCTGCTTCCGGGTCTCCACGTAAAGCCGGTTCAATTGATCGATTTCCGCGGGAATCGATTCCGCCAGGCACGCCTTCGGCTCCGTAATTTGGAGCAGATTGGAAAAACTGTCCTCCAGCGCCTTCATCATCGCGGTCGTTTCCGCCATGCCATTCGACAACCGCTGCCGGACCTCGTTTTCCAGGGCCTCCAGCATTTCCGTATCCGCATCGGGATCGATGCACCGCACCCGGCTCCAGTCTTTCGTGAATTGCACATGGGCCGTCTCCGGCTTTCCGGCCTCGCGCAGCACCACGCCGATATTCACGAACTCGTTCTTCACCGTGTCCGGAACATACCGGACCAGGAAGAACTCGCACCGCATACGGTCATCGTTCATACGAACCGATTATTTCCTCTCCGCCAAGCCTCGCGAACCTCTCATTGCATCCACTCTCTATCTTCTACCCTCTTCTGCTCCTCGAACTCTCTTGTTCCACCATCTACCGACACCTTCCTCCATTTCGGAAATGGGTTCCGCCCGCTCTCCCGAAACTGCACAATTTGTTCCCGAATTTTCCCGCGACGGGCCAGAAGCACCGTTGTCAGTTTTTCAATCTCCCGCAGATCGCCGCCGTACCAGATCGGCGGCACTGTCTCCGCAATTTGCCACACCACCGCCGGATCCAACGTTTCCACCCGCGTCAGCCATGGATCGAAATTTTCCCACCCGGTCACATCCGCATAAACCAGGTTCCTGGCGTACACGCCGCGCAGCGGCGCATCCGGAAAATTCCATTCTCCTGCGTGGAAGCAGTAGCCCTGGTCGACAAACGTCGCGGTATACTTTCGCTCCCGCGGTTTGCGATGAAACACCGCCTGTCGGCCGTTGCTGTTGCACGTCCACCTATCCAGCACCAGCATTCCGGCAAATTCATGTAAATTGCGTACCGCGATCAACTGCTCTTCCGCCAGATAATCCACCACATGCCCCGGCATCAACCCGCCTATATACCGCGACCCAAATTGCAACCCCGCTCGGCATCGCTCCTGCTGCCTTCCCAGATCGACATACAGCTCCGGAGTATTCTCAACCAGCCACTCGCTGACCTCTATACCTTCAGTAGCCGGTACGGCAAGTCCAATCGATTCCGCCAGGCGTGTTGCAAACAGTTCATTCGCCAGCACCCGCAGATGCTGCGGATTGTTCTGGAACTTGACCACATACAGATGGCCGTCCGAACCCAGCATCAGATGGCTTTGTGCGCCTCCGCGCATCCTTCGGATCTGCTGTACCGCCGTGACCGCCACTCACTCCACCAATCGCAAAATACCTGCTTCGGATTGTACCGTTGCGGGTGTCCCATCCAAGCGCCGTCCTTGCGATCGAGTGCGCGAAAAGCTTGTCATCCCGACCGAAGTCCGCGGCGCCATGGCGACTGGATGAAGTGAAGGGACCTGCTTTTCAAAACGTCGGGTGCCGCACTCGAACCAGGGCTCCCGGCGCACGATGTTTGCGCTGAAATGGAAGCCGTTCTTTGGCTTGCGTGGGGAAAGATTCTACCTCTCCGCCCGTACCTGCAACGCCATGGCCATCGCCATCACGCAATCGTCGTGAGTTCCCGCGGCTGCCGAGGCCCGTCCGTCATGCTGCCGCACAAACGTCCGGCACTCCGCCAATAATCGAGTGCTGAAAAATATCTCCGGCTCCGTCATCAGCGCGATCCCCAATAACTCGATCATCGCCGGTCGCGACAACGCGGTCGTCAGCCACCCCGGTTGTCCACGCTGCTCATAGATCGCCGGATAATTTTCCTTCAAGCTCAGGTACGCCAGCACCGCCAGTCCGTGATTGTTTCGTTCCACCACCAGTAACGCGCCGTTGTATTCCTGCCCCAGAGATGCAATCCGTCTCGCCAGCTCGCGCGGATCGATATGGCCTCGCAGCTCCGCGCATTGCAGGCCGGTTTCACACTCCACAATCTGGACCGCCGCATAGTCGCCGTCCGTTCCGCCCCCCGCCGGATCGACTCCCGCAACGTACTTCTTCCCCGGCTGTGACGGATACCAGATCCACAACTGGTCGTTCCACCGCTTCTCCCAAGGCGCATGCACTTCCTTGGAACGTTTCCCGATCGTCTCCAGATCGAACGCGCAGTGACCGCTTGCAAGAAAACAGGTATCCGGCTGTTCTGCGTACTCCTGTTTCGCGATCCCGCGAAATCTGCCCTGCAATTGACGGCGAAACCCGATCTGTTCCGGAGAAAGACCCTGTTCCTCCACGAGCGCCCGCTCCTCTTCCGTCCATTCGCCTTTATCGACACGCATTCCGCGATAACTTTCTTCCATCCACCACGGAAAAAAATGCCGCACAGTCCCAGTTTCTTCCGCGTGTTGCCATTCTTCGTAAAAATGGCCGTGCGCGCCATTGGGAGTAGACTCCATCACCAGCTCTCCCTCCGGCGCCAGCGCGGCCAGAAGACTT
>Ga0134128_10010242_pt1 | contig 11232 bp, 9 predicted proteins | sample KB31754_FD_96462 | JGI IMG/M metagenome (GOLD analysis project Ga0134128, IMG submission 96462) | Terrestrial soil microbial communities with excess Nitrogen fertilizer from Kellogg Biological Station, Michigan, USA - KB3-175-4 | ecosystem: Environmental > Terrestrial > Soil > Unclassified ...
CTGCCGGGAGACACGGATTTGAAAGATGGCATGGCCGTTCAGGTTGTAAATACGAATGCGGCGTAGATTGAAGATATCCAGAGAAAGAAAATGGCGGGTACTGGCAGCGATGCTGCTTGCCGGAACAACCAGCGTGTTAGCGACGGTCAAGCAGAACGATGCTCTGGAAGCCGGGCGGCGGGCTTACGAGAGCAGCAATTACTTGGAAGCGGTGCAGGCGTTGCAAGCGGCGGCGGCGAAGGATCCGCAGAACGGAAATATACAGTTGCTGCTGACAAAGTCCTATTTGGAACTGCAGGAACGGGATGCGGCCATCGCGAGCGCGGAAAAAGCGGTAACGATCGATCCGGAGAGCTCGGTGTATCACGAATGGCTGGGGAGGGCTTACGGCGAGAAAGCGGACCATGCTTCGATGTTTTCCGCGCTTGGGCTGGCGAAAAAAACGCATAGAGAGTTTGAGACCGCCGTACAGCTCGACGAAAGGAATTTTTCGGCGCGGCAGGCGCTGATCGAGTATTACTGCAGCGCGCCCGGCATCGTGGGCGGCGGCGAGGATAAAGCCAAGCCGGAAATCGAGAAGCTCCAGGCGATGGATGCCTCGGAATGGCATTACGCTCTGGGAAACTGCCGAAGGCAGAAAAAAGATTTCGCGACAGCCGATGCTGAGTTCAAGCTGGCGCTGGAAAGCCATCCTAAGTCGGCGGACCTGATCTACGACATTGGCGATTATGCAGCGAAACGCAGCCACACGGAGCGCTTGCTCGAGGTTGCCGAGATCGGAGAGCAAGCAGCTCCCTCAGACCCACGTAATTTGTTTTATCGCGCGGCGGGCTTGATCCTGGGGAACGAGAAGCCGGAAGAGGCGGAGCAATTGTTGCGGGAGTACTTGCAGAAAGCGCCAAAGCACACGGGGTATCCGCGATACGCAGCCGCGCACGACTGGCTGGGACGCCTATACGAGAACAGAGGCGAAAAGGAACGCGCGGTAAAGGAATTTGAGGCGGCGCTGCAACTGGATCCGAAGGACAAGATCGCGCGCGAATCGCTCAAGCGGCTTGGGAAGAATTAAGGAAGAGCAGGCATTCGAACGGCTCCTGGTTATTCCGGCAAGGGCCGTTCTGGGCGACGCGGCGAGTACACCTACATGATGGATCTGAGGGAAACACTTTCCGTATCGATCGACGCACTGCGGGCAAACAAATTGCGCGCGGCATTGACCTCCTTGGGCGTGATTATCGGCAGCGCGTCGATCGTGCTGGTGGTGACCGTAGCGCTGACCAGCAAGAAATTTGTCATCTCGAAAATTGAAGCGGTGGGCTCAAACGTCGTGTGGGCAGAACTGGTCCGAAGCTCGGAGAAGGCCCAGCCGCTTAGCTATGAACTGACACTGGACGACATGGAGGCGGCGAAGAACGCGATTCCCGAAATCGTGCAAGTGGCCGGAACATCGGACGTCCAAATGACGGTGGTGGCTCAAGGAATGGTGAGGCCAGTCACTTTGATCGGGGTGACCTCGGGATACCAGGAGATTCGAAGGCTGGTCATCTTCCGCGGCCGCTACCTCGATTCACTGGACCTGGAAGCCCGGAGCAAGACGTGCGTAATCACACCGCAACTGGCGAAGAGACTCTTCGGACAGGACGACCCGGTGGGCCGAGATTTGCACGTGGGAGAGCTGATCTTCACGATCATCGGGGTCTTCAACGAGCGCGTGGAAACCTTTGGGCTTTCTGACATTCAGTCGGAAACCGTCCTGATACCATTTGGGCTGATCAAGTACTACACGGGCGTGAATACGCTGAAGGTGCTGGATGTGCAGGCCGCGTCGCCAGAGGACGTACCGAGCGTGCAGCGGCGATTGACAGAGCTGCTGCAAGGCCGGCATCCGAGCGGCGCAGAGTATCACGTGCAGACGCTGGCGGCGATTTTGACGGCGGCAAAGGATATTTCGCTGGCGCTGACGATCGTGTTAATCGTGATCGCGTTTATCGCGCTGCTCATCAGCGGGATCGGGATCATGAATATCATGCTGGTGACGGTGACGGAACGGACGCGGGAAATTGGAATCCGCAAGGCCATCGGAGCCGCGCGCAAGGAGATCATGTACCAGTTTTTGACAGAAGCGTTCTTGATCAGCGGGGGCGGAGCTGTGCTGGGGATTTTGATCGGGTTGCTAGTGCCGGTGGTCGTGCAGTTTTTTCTTCCGGGAAATTTGCGAGTGCCGGTGTCGTCGTTGAGCGTGGTGCTGGCGTTTGTGGTGTCTTGTTCGACGGGTCTCTTCTTTGGATATTTACCTGCGAATCAGGCAGCCAAGCTGCAACCGATAGAGTCGCTAAGGTATGAGTAAGCGAGCAAAAGCGAGCGGATTTTGCAGAGATCAGGCGACGAACGAAGGAGCGAGAGAATGCGAAAAATGACTGCGACAGCGAGTGGCGCGGCGTTGGTATTGCTATCGGGAGCGCTGCTAATCGGCGGGTCAGCGCGTGCCCAGACGGCGTCCGTCCTGCAAGCGTCCGGCGGACAGGCCGCGGCGCAACCAGGGGGAGCAGTTGCGGGAGCACAACAGAACGCACCTGTGGCGCTGACATTAAGAAGCGCGATTGAAATGGCGCTCAGGAACAGCAGGGACATTCAGGTGGCGAAACTCCAGGCCAGCCTTGCGGAGCATGCATCGATGGTCAGCAAGGCGGAGTTTTTGCCGAATCTATATGCCGGCTCGGGAGCGGGCTATACGTACGGAATCCCAGAGACGCCGGGAGGCCGAGCGCCTTCGGTCTTCAGCGTAACGTACACGGAACAGGTTTTTAACGAGCCACTGAAGGGCCAAGGAAAAGAACTGGAAGAACAGGCACGGTCGCAGAAGATCGTGTTGCAGGACGTGAAGAACAGCGTGATCGCGCGGACAGCAATGGCTTATTTGGAGCTGGCGAAGGTGCGGCATTCACTCGAACTGCTGAGAGGGGAGCAGGAAAGCGCGGGCAAAATTTTGCAAGTGACACAAGAGCGGCAGGGAGAAGGATACGAACTGCCCGTGGAGGTAACGAAGGCACAGCTCACGAAGGCGCAGGTAGTGCAAAGGATTCTGCAGCTAGAGGGACGAGACGACGAGCTGGAGACGTTTCTGAGAGGACAGCTTGGACTGGGGGATGAGCAGGCCATCGAAGTGACGCCGGAAGAATTGCCCGGGGAAGCGGAACAGGAAGGGGCAAATCTTGTGGCCATGGCGATGCTTAATAACGCAGGCCTGCTGCTGGCGGAGTCCGACGTTCGCGCGAAGGAAGTTCGATTGAAAGGCGAGAAGAGGGGATATCTGCCGACGCTGGAACTGGTCAGCACCTACAGCAGGCTGGCGGAGTTCAATAACTACCTGGATTACTTCAAGAAGTTTCAACCGAACAACTTCAATGCGGGCGTGCAGATTCAGGTGCCGCTGTTCAGCGCAAGAACGAAGGAGTCCATCGGCTTGGCGCAGATAAACTTGCAGACGGCGCAGGCGACGCTGGCGAGCAAGAAGACGCAAGTGAGCGCCGAAGTGCGGCAGAAAACACGGCTTTTGCGGGAACGGGATGCGGCGAAGGAAGTCGCGAGGCTGGAGCTGCAATTGGCGCAGCAAAATATCGCGGTTTTGCAACAACAATTCGCCGAGGGCAAAGTGAATCTTCGCGATGTGGAGAGAGCACGGCTCGATGAGAATGACAAGTGGATGGGCTATCTGGATGCGAATTTCCAACGGCAGCAGGCGCAGCTGGATTTGCTTAGGACGGCGGGGGAGTTGGATAAGGTTTGGCAGTGAGGAAGTGACTGGTGATTTGTGACTGGTGACTGGTGCTAGAACAGCGGAGTTTGGACTCGTTTCTGGAGGCGGTGAAAAAGCTCGACGCGGGCTTTGCTGGTCTGCCGGCGTTCGAATCGAAAGTACCGGGGATGGAACGGCTCGCTGGGGTTTTGAACGCCACGGCCGAGCGCCTGCACGACAACTATCCTTATTTTCACCCTTTATATGCTGGGCAAATGCTCAAGCCACCGCATCCCGTGGCGCGCCTGGCGTACGCGCTGGCGATGTGGATCAATCCAAACAATCACGCGCTCGATGGAGGTCGCGCGACGTCCGCGATGGAGAAGGAAGCGGTCGCGGAGATTGCCGCGATGTGTGGATGGAAAGATTGTCTCGGGCACCTGTGCGGTGGCGGGACGATGGCGAATCTCGAAGCGCTGTGGGTGGCGTCGCAAGTGCATCCGGGGAAGAAAATTCTTGCCAGCGAACAAGCGCATTATACGCACAAGCGCATCAGCGCGGTATTGCAATTGCAATTTGAGAGCATGCCGTGCGATGCGCGCGGGCGCACGGACATGAACTTTCTCGCAAAGCGCGTGGCGCGCGGGGATGTGGGCACGGTGGTTGCAACGATGGGCACGACGGCGACAGGATCGGTCGATCCGCTTCCAGAGATTCTTGCCTTGAAAGGGAGACACGGCTTTCGAATTCACGCGGATGCGGCCTACGGCGGCTATTTTGTGCTTGCAGGTAATTTGGGCGCGGGAGCCAGAAAGGCCTTGGCGCAAATCGGAGGAGCGGACTCCATTGTGATCGACCCTCACAAGCACGGCTTGCAGCCTTATGGTTGCGGGTGTGTTTTGTTTCGCGACCCCTCGGCTGGCCGTTTTTATAAGCACGATTCCCCGTACACGTATTTCAGCTCCGCTGAACTACATTTGGGCGAGATTAGTCTGGAGTGCTCCCGTCCAGGCGCGGCGGCGGCGGCACTTTGGACGACCCAAAAACTATTGCCTTTAGTACACGGGGGCGAGTTTGCGAGCGGACTGGAGAAGGGCAGGGCGGCAGCGCTCGCCCTATTCGAGAAACTCGAGAACGATGAGAGATTTGTGACGGCGTTTGCGCCGGAGCTGGACATCGTGATCTTTGCGCCGCGAGCAAGAAGCGTGAGTGAGGCATCGGCGCGTAGCCGCCAGATTTTCAATGCTGCCGCCAAGCGGAATTTGCATCTCGCGGTTGCGGAGCTACCCACGGAATTTTGGGCCGCGAACCTGGGCACTATACAGCGTGACCGCGAAACCATGACCTGCCTGCGGTCGGTGCTGATGAAGCCCGAGCACCTGGAGTGGATCCCGCGAATCTGGGACGAACTTTCGGCGTCGACCGCAGAAGTTCTCGGAGCGGATGGCGCTTCCGTTTGCGCCAGCTGAGGAACAATGAGGGGTCAATTGTGCGCTGCGAGCAGCGCCTTAACCCTGCCAAGCAGTCTTGTCTTGCTGAAAGGCCTGGGGATTATGGAGGAGACGACTTCCGCGGGGTCAGGAATCTCCAGAGCCGCCAAGGGATTGGCGGAGCTATAGAGGACGCTCATTTGCGGAGAACGTTTTCTCAAGTGAGAAGCCAAATCCGGTCCGGGCATCCCGGCGGGATGCAGCTCGGTGATCAGGAGATTTATCGGGCCTGCACACGATTGCGCCAGCTCCAGTGCCTCCTGGGCATTTGCCGCAGGGAGGACGAGGAATTCAGCGTCCTCGAGAATCTCTTGAATGCGCTGACGAAGCGATTCCAAGTCTTCCACGACAAGAACGACAGGATGAGTAGCAGATTGTGAGTGCGTAGCTAACATCTCCCAGCTCAATTCGCCCGGCGAGACGGCAGGCGGATCGAGTATCTCCAGCTAAGAATATTACATAGCGGTAAATAGTCAAGGTGAATTCCGGGCATTGAAACGAATCAGTGGGGGGGAATCGAAGCGCTTTGGAAGGGTGCCGTTGGCGGAAAAGATGGTGACCCCGGACCGAAGGAGCGCTGAGAACAGGCTGACTGAGCCGAACCCGCGCCACGCCTCGCGACTCAAATTGTGGGAGCCAAAGCAACTCCCCAAAGGCTGGAGTTGGCTTTTGTTGCAAACGGTGCGCCGTGAGCACAAAGAATTGAGCATATGCAAGCAAGTCGAGTAGACTGTTATCTAGACATAAGGCACCTCTGGAGAAGCCGTAGGTCTGCTTGAGGGGCCGCAGCCAGGGCGCAAAGCGGAAGAATTCTGGAGCATTGAACTTCCATTTGGAAGACTGAGGGTGATGAATGCCGGATGTAATGAAGACACTGCTGTTGAACCCGCCGAGCTTTGAGAATTTCGATGGTGGAGCAAGCTCGCGTTGGCCCGCGACACGAGAGATTGAATCGTACTGGTACCCGGTGTGGCTGAGCTATCCTGCGGGACTAATTCCGGGAAGCCGCCTGCTTGACGCGTCGCCGCACAAGGTGAATTGGCAGAAAACCATTGAAATCTGCAAGGACTATGAGTTCCTGGTGTTGTACACGTCCACCGTGGGATTCGCGAGCGACGTCAAGCTGATCCGCAAGATAAAGGAAAGCAATCCCGGGCTGAAAATTGCGTTCGTCGGGCCGCACGGGCACATCAAACCGGACGAGACGCTGATGGCGAGCGAGGACATTGATTTTGTAACGCGCGGGGAATTTGATCATTCGGTGACGGAGTACGCGCACGGAAAGCCCATCGAGCAGATCATGGGGGTGAGCTACCGTAAAGAAGGCAAGATCGTCCACAACGCGCCGCGGCCGCAGCTCCACACCGAGGAGTTGGATGCGCTGCCGTTTGCGACCGACACCTATAAGCGTGATTTGACGATTGAAAAATACAACGTGCCGTTTTTGCTGCATCCGTTCGTGTCGTTCTATACGACGCGAGGCTGCCCGGCGCTGTGCACGTTCTGCATGTGGCCGCAGACGGTTTCAGGACACGCGTGGCGAACGAGGTCCGTGGACAACGTCGTCCAGGAAGTAAAAAACACGATCGAGTATTTCCCGCATATGAAAGAGATTTTCTTCGACGACGACACGTTCAATATTCGAAAAGACCGAGCCATCGAGCTAAGCCAAAAGTTCAAGCCGCTGAAATTCCGGTGGTCCTGCACGGCGCGGTGCCACAGCAAGTACGAAGAGTTGAAGGCCATGGCGGATGGGGGAGCGCGTCTGTTCATCGTGGGATTCGAATCGGGCGATCCGCAGATTCTGAAGAACATCAAAAAAGGCGCGACCGTAGAGATGGCGCGGGAGTTCATGAAGAACTGCAAAAAGGTGGGAATCAAGGTCCACGGCGATTTTATTATCGGCTTGCCGGGCGAGACCAAAGAGACCATCAACAAGACCATAGATTTCGCAAAGGAACTGGATTGCGAAACGATACAGGTATCGCTGGCGCATGCCATGCCTGGAACGGAACTTTATGATTCGATGGCCAAAGAAGGCTTCCTGAAGGTGGAAGCGCTGGCGGATTCCGGCGGCCACCAGTTGCCGCACATCGAGTACCCGCATCTTTCGAAGGCGGAGATGATGGGCGGGGTGAACCGGTTCTACGACGAATATTATTTCCGGCCGCGCGTTGTATGGCGCATCGTGCGCGAAGCCCTGTGGGACGCTCACGAACGCAAGCGCCTGTATGAAGAAGCGACAAGCTTCCTAAAGCTGCGAGCGGAGCGCTTTAAGTGGGTGCGGCAGGGCGGCGATCTGCAGAAACCCATGATTTCCGTGCCGGAGACGCCGTCGTCATCCGGGAACGACTGAATCATAAACAAAATGGCAACTGAGGGAAGGGTGAGAGCAAAGACTCTGGTGATGGTGTGCGCGATGGTGGTGTGCGCGAACGCCGGAGACCTGCTGCTGAAGCGCGGCATGCTGCGGATCGGCGCGGTAGAGTTATCCGCGCCGGGGCTGGCTCACGCTTTCCGCATGACGATTACTAACGGAACGCTGTGGGCCGGCATATTTTTTCTCTGCGGATTCATGCTTAGCTATATGACAGTCCTGAGTTGGGCAGACTACAGCTACGTGATGCCGGCGGGGGCGTTTGGCTACGCTTTGCTCACATTTTTTGCGGTGGTGTTTCTGCACGAAGCAGTTTCGCCCCGCCGCTGGGTAGGTGTGGCGCTCATCTGCGCAGGCGTATTACTGGTTGGACAAACGAAGACGCGCACGACAGTGGTGACGCGAGAGGCTCTGGCATGATGCACGTCACGCTGTTCCTTGCTTTCCTGATTTTCGGCAGCACGGGCGGAGAGATTGCCATCACTCGCGGCATGAAGGCTACAGGCGAGCCGGAGCGGCTGCGGCCGAAAGAACTGCTGCGATTTCTGGGCCGGGCTTTTTGTAACGGCTGGTTCTGGGCAGGCGTGCCGCTGATGGCCCTGTCGTTTTACGCGCTACTGGTGCTTCTCTCCTGGGAGCCGATTAGTTTTGTGATTCCCGCGTCGGCTTTAAGCTACGTGGTTGGAACGCTAGGCGCGAAATATATTTTAGGCGAAGAGGTGAGCACCGCGCGCTGGACCGGCGTAGTGTTGGTGTGCGCGGGCGTGGCGCTGGTTGCGCTGGGATAGGCGATGTATGCTGCATGGCGCGGTTCTGCGAAACGAGCTGATGGGCTAGTTGTTGCTGGAGCGCCGGCGGAATTCGCCGGCTGGCGAAAGGTGCGCGAATTTGTGCGGGATTGCCGGCTTTACACATAAGAATTGGGCGCCCGAACCGGAACGCATAGAGCGCGCCACAGCAACGATTTCGCATCGCGGCCCCGACCAGCGCGGAGTGTTGCGCTCCAGTGTGCTCTCCATGGGCGCGGCGCGATTGAAGATTATCGACCTTCTGGGCGGTGATCAGCCCATCGTGACGGAAGACGGCGAGACCGCGATCGTCTTCAACGGGGAAATTTACAATCACCTGGAGCTGCGCGGGGAACTCGAAAAGCTGGGACACCGCTTTCACTCGCATTCCGATACTGAGACAGTGCTTCACGCGTTCATGCAGTGGGACACGCAAAGTTTCTCGCGTTTGCGAGGCATGTTCGCCATTGCGCTTTGGACTAAATCGTCGCGCAGGCTCATCCTGGCGCGAGACCGCCTGGGCATCAAGCCGCTTTACATCGCCCGCCATAGGGAGGACGTGTTCTTTGGTTCTGAACTAAAGACCATTTTTATTCACCCAGAATTCGAACCGCGGTTGAGCCTCGCGGGGCTCGATTGCTACCTCTCGCTCAACTACATTCCTTGTCCCTGGACGCTGGTCGAGGGCATCGAAAAGTTACCGCCGGGGCAGTGGCTCGAATGGCGCGATGGAAAAGTGAGAATCGAAACTTATTGGAAGCTGCCTGCCGGGCCGATTCGTGAGCGCTCGCTCGATTCCGCATGCGAGGAGCTGGATTCGCTCTTGCAGCAATCCGTGCGCGAGCATTTGCTCTCGGATGTTCCGCTGGGGCTTTGGCTGAGCGGTGGCATCGATTCCTCGACGATTCTGCACTATGCCGCAACAGCCTCGGCGAAGCCCATAAGGACTCTCTCGGTTTCTTTTCTTGGAAGAAGCTTCGACGAAACGGCTTACATACGGGCTGCAGCAAAACAGTACGGCTCCGAACATAGCGAATTCGATCTGAATCCCGGGGCGGATCTGCGTGGCGCCATTGAGGAGTTCGCTTATTACTCCGACGAACCCAGTTCAGACGCGGGGGCATTGCCGGTCTGGTTCCTCTCGAAGATGAGCAAGACGGAGGTTACCGTCGCACTCAGCGGAGAGGGCGCGGACGAATTGTTCGGCGGCTATTTGACGTACCGCGCGAACCAGCTTGCGCGGCCGATGCGGAGTCTGCCGAAGTGGACGTTGCGTGCCGCGCTTCGAATCGCTCGCCTTTGGCCAGTGTCAGACGACAAGATCAGCCGGGAGTACATGGTGAAGCGTTTTCTGGAAGGGAGTTTGCTTTCCGCGGAATACGCCCACGTCTATTGGAACGGAACTTTTTCCGGCGCTGAAGTGCGTTCTCTATCGGCGGTTCCGCTGCCATCCTCACTCGACAGCGTGCTTGGCGAATTGCGTGATTCTTCGGCGCCACAAGACGGATTGTCGCCCTACCTTTGGTGGGACCAGAAATACTTCCTGCCCGATGACATCTTGAATAAAGTGGATCGCATGAGCATGGCGCACTCATTGGAAGTCCGCCCGCCGTTCCTGGATCACCGGATCGTCGAGTTTGCCGCCACTCTGCCGCCTTCGCACAAGATGCGAGGCTCGCGGCAGAAAATTGTTCTCAAGCAATTGATGAAGAACAGACTTCCGGAGATGATCCTCGGGCGCAAGAAGACCGGGTTTGACATTCCGGCACACGAATGGATGCGCGGACCGTTGCGTACGCTTCTGCTGGAGACCATGGAAGAAGGTCTCTCGGAATACGGATCACTGTTTCGAGGGGAGAAGATTCGGGAGTGGGTTAGCTTGCACCTGGAGCGCAGGGTAAACATCGGTTACCACTTGTGGGGTCTGCTGCTTCTTTTTCTGTGGATGAAAAAATGGCGAATTCAGGCGGGGGCTTCTCACGGGCGTGCATCCTGGATTGGGGAAAAAACAGGCATATCTACGTAGGGTATCTGCTCCTTGTGAGAACCATTTTTCTTCGCCGCATGGTTTCTTGACCGTGGCTGATGGGCGATTACGAACCGATGCCGCGCGTAGTTGCCTAGCCGGTGGGTTTCGCTGGTTGCTCTGACGCTGACTGGCAAATGGAACGTGGCAGTGTGTCACAACTAACTAAATCGGCATTTCAGGGTGGATTTCCGAACGACAAATGCACGTATTCCGGCTCCAATCACGTATACTGTACTTAAATAGAGACGACGGAGAATGCGGTCGGGCGCTCCCAGGTAGCCCAGTTATCCAGCTCATGCTGGAGGAAGAAAAACGCGCCGCTCGAGGCGGCCACTGACCGAGGTAGATTCCTTTAAGGAGGAGCGATGAAGATTGCTGTGCTTGGAGGGGACGGCTACTGTGGATGGGCAACCGCACTGTATTTGTCGAAGCAAGGGCATTCCGTCGCTATTGTTGACAATTTTGTCCGTCGGCTATGGGACCATGAGCTTAATGCGCAAACGCTGACCCCCATTCGACCGCTCTCTGATCGCTTGCGCGTGTGGCAGGCGGTAAGCGGCAAGACCATCGAGTCATTCTACGGCGACGTTTGCGACTACGATTTTCTCGCTTCGACTCTGCGCGCGTTTGAGCCTGACGCGGTCGTACACTTCGCCGAGCAGCGCTCCGCGCCTTACTCGATGATCGATCGCAGCCACGCGGTCTTCACGCAGGTCAACAACGTGGTCGGCACGCTGAATCTTCTCTTTGCATTGCGCGAACACCGTCCAGAGTGCCATCTGGTCAAACTCGGAACCATGGGCGAGTACGGC
>Ga0134128_10010243_pt1 | contig 11232 bp, 8 predicted proteins | sample KB31754_FD_96462 | JGI IMG/M metagenome (GOLD analysis project Ga0134128, IMG submission 96462) | Terrestrial soil microbial communities with excess Nitrogen fertilizer from Kellogg Biological Station, Michigan, USA - KB3-175-4 | ecosystem: Environmental > Terrestrial > Soil > Unclassified ...
GGTCGAAGCGTATCACCGCGATGCGCTCGTTACTTTTTATCGCGAGAATTACGTCCCGTCGAACGCGCTGCTGATTGCTGTCGGAGATTTCTCGAGCGATAGCATGATGGCGCTTGTCGAGAAAACTTTCGGCGCGTGGAAAGCAGGCCCCGCGCCTGCATTAGCGGAAACTACGCTGCCCGTTGCCCGCGGACGCGCCGTGCATCTGGTGCATTTGCCCGGAACTGTGCAGACCGAAATTCTGCTCGGCAATCTGGCAATCACGCGGCAGAGTCCCGATTGGCGTCGCACTGTTCTTGCGAATGCAATTTACGGAGGCGCGTTCAATTCGCGTCTCGTCGCGAATATCCGCGAGCAAAAAGGCTACACGTACAGCCCGCGCAGTGCGCTGCATGCGCTGCGGCATCACGGATATTTCAGCGTGCACGCCGCCGTGCGCAACGACGTGGTCGCCGCCACGCTCACGGAAATGTTTTACGAACTTGACCGCCTGCGCTCGTTGCCGGTCAGCGAAGGGGAACTCGCCGACGCGATCAATTATTTGAGCGGCGTTTTTTCGCTCGGCATCGCCACGCAGGATGGATTGCTCAACCAGCTTTCGACTGTTTATCTCAACAGCTTGCCGGAAGATTATCTCGAAACATTCCGCGAGAAGATTCGCGCGCTGCGGGCCGGCGACGTTCTCGAAGCCGCGCGCCGTTATTTCGATTCCACGAACGCGCAAATCGTCATCGTTGGCGACCGCGCGCAGGCCGAACCGCAAGCCGCGCTCTTCGGCGAAGTACATTACTATAATGCCCAAGGTGATTCGATGTAGGATGCTGTAATATGCCCGCAATCGACGAGCTTCGACGCCGATTCAAGCGTGACGGCTTCCGCCGCTTCATGGTCAAGTATCAATACCATGTAATGGTGACCTCCCTCGCTATGGGATTTGTTTTTGTCGGCGTGTACAGTTTGCTCGAGGCCTACTGGTTTCTCTCTCGACTGACTTTGTTGGTAGGGATCGTGGCCTTTACCCCAGCCGCCATTGTTGCCTTCACGCATCTTCGCGAACTCGGTCCCTTCCTATATTGGACTTCCAGCAACAGCGAGTGGACTATGCGTCGGTCGCGAAAGACGGAAAAAGTGGAGCTATGGCTCTTGTCTCTTCTCTGGTCTCTCATTTTCCTCACCGTAATCTATGCGGTATTCCGCAACTGAATCCGCCCGCAGGTTGTACTGTTCGGTAACGTCAAAGTGTGGGATACTCAGGGCCACGCGCTCGCCGAATAATGTATCGCGGGCGCGAGGGAGCAAAGCATGGCTCTGCATTTCCGCAAGAGTTCTCTAACGCCCGGACTGCAAATCCTGGTTTACGTTTTCGTTTGCGCGCTGATATTCGCCACCGCGACGATGGCGGCGAAGAAGCAGCCGCCCGCGCATCCGATCAATTTGAATACGGCGACGCTGGAGCAGCTCGAAGAATTGCCGGGCGTCGGGCCGGTGACCGCGAAGTCGATCATCGACTTTCGCGCGAAGAGCGGCCCGTTCAAGCGCACGGAAGATTTGCTGGCCGTGCCGCGCATTTCGAAGAAACGTTTCCAGAAGATTGCGCCCTACGTGACGGTCGGTCCCGCCAAGCCCGCGAAAAATCCATAAGCTCAAAAATCGAAACGCGACTTTTCCATTGTGATTAGAGCGGCTGGTGGGATGTTTTCTGCTGCGTAAGGCGCAGCGGAACCTGCTCGGTGATTTCCAGGCCGTAGCCTTCGAGCGCGACGAGTTTGCGCGGATGATTCGTGAGCACGCGAATTCTTCGCAATCCCAAATCAATTAAAATCTGCGAACCGATGCCGCTTTCGCGCCACACCTGCCGCTGGCGATTCAAATCCTGATCGATTTCCGCGCGCGAGTGAAAAAGGATGCGCGGCAGCGCGCCGCCATCTTCCGCCGGAGAATCAATGCGAAAACCGCGCCCCGTGTGATGCAAATAGACAAAAACGCCGCGGCCCTCGGCGGCAATGGCTTCGAGCGAGCGGTCAATGATTTCGCGGCAATCGCAGGCGAGCGAGCCGAAAACATCTCCCGTGAGGCAATGCGAGTGGACGCGCACGAGCGGCGGCTGGCTGCCCGCGAGTTCGCCGCGCGTGAGGGCGACGTGAAGCTCGTTATCCACTTCGCTCGCAAAAGCGATCATGCGAAATTCGCCATGACGCGTGGGCAGCACCGTCTCCGCGATGCGCTTGACGTACCGCTCGTGCCCCATGCGATAGCGAATCAGGTCCGCGATGGTCAGCAATTTCAAATTGTGGCGCCGGCAAAATTCGGCGAGCTGCGGGACGCGCGCCATGGTGCCGTCGTCGTTCATGATTTCGCAAATCACGCCGGAAGGCTCAAGTCCCGCGATGCGCGCCAAATCCACAGACGCTTCCGTTTGTCCCGCGCGGACCATGACGCCGCCGCGTCGCGCGCGCAACGGGAAAATGTGTCCGGGGCGAGCGAGATCTTCGGGACGCGCGTCGGGATGGATTGCCGCGTGGATTGTGGCGGCGCGGTCGGCGGCGCTGATGCCGGTGGTGGTGCCGCGGCGCGCGTCAATCGATTCGCAAAAGGGCGTGCCGAACGCGGAAGTGTTTCGCTGCGACATGGGCGTCAAATTCAGCGCGTCGCACCGCTCTTCAGTGAGCGCGAGGCAGATGAGGCCGCGTCCTTCCTTGGCCATGAAGTTCACGGCTTCGGGCGTGATTTTTTCGGCGGCCATGGTCAGGTCGCCTTCGTTTTCGCGGTCTTCGTCGTCCACCAGGACAATCATGCGGCCTTGGCGAATTTCTTCCAGCGCTTCCTCAACGGTGGCGAACGGCGACGCGGAATCGCTCATGGCAGTGCAGCTTCTCCTGCGGAATAGGTTAGCACAGTAGAGCAGTGGCTAGTGACTAGCGGCCCTTCGACTTTGCCTGTGAGGGCGGGCAAGCTCAGAGCAGGCGAGTGGCTGGCGAGAGGCAAAGGCGGACCAAAGTGCTGGCGAACTGTGGCTGAGGAGAAAAGCCCATTTTTAGTCCCGATTAGAAATTGCGATGTGGTTTGATTTGTGGAAGTTAGCGTTTCACGACTGTGGTTTTGTGTACCGATTAGCGTTTTATTCGCTTCGATCATATTAAGTGATGTCGATTCTGTTGTATAAGGCGGGATTGGCGCTCCAGCCTGAATGATGTGATGAGTGCTTTGTGTCCGATTAACGCTCGTGATGGTGCTGTAAAAAGCAGGTGTCCGGAAATGAACGAAGGGGCGCAAAAATGCGTGAAAAAACTCGATTAGAAATGAGTCCGATGCTTTGTTTTGTGCAAGTTGCATGGAGTTGTAATTTCCCATAGAAACTCGATTAGACTCCAGAAAGCGCGTGAAAAGCGCGGCGAAGCGTGCTTCGCGATTTTTTTTGTTGTTCGCCGTCGCCATGGTTTTAGTCTGCGCTCTCTCCACGCTAGCACAAATGCAGGGCGGAAGGGTAGGGCGCGCGGCTGTGGAGGCTGGAAGCTTGTCGTGAGGGAATGAGGAGAGGCGCGGCGGCAAGCGGAAGGCCGCAGAACCTCAGACGCGCGCTACCGACGCCGTCTTTGCATCTGCATTTGGTATTTCTAGCGCAGAGTTTCGTCCTTCGAAATTCTGCGGTTTCTCGACGTCCAAGATGCCAGGAGTGGCTAGTGATGGACGGGGTGGTGGAACATCGCATTTTCGAGATTCAGCGTAGCATTTTCAAGAGTTCGTGGAGCAAATGGAGCAGGGCCGGTAAGTTGCTGATTATAGTGCAGACTGAGGCGAATATACTGAGGATGATTACCCATCGATTCGCAGTCCTCTTTGATTTGCGTTCGTGTCTCACAGTCTCTATGTAGCCGAACAGAGCGCACGAGCGCGAATTTTTCGGGAGTTTGGGTAACCGAGGCTCGTAAGTCTCTGCCGTACAATAGGTCAGGGCGTCCCTGAGGTAACTGCGGTAACTCGCTACGATTCGTGGTTCACGCGGATTCCAGCTTCGTTTCTCACCTTGCTAACGTACGTTTTTACCCTGCTTTGGAACTTGTTGTAAGCGTCGAGCCAGGAAGTTGCACCTCCTGCCTTCCAGGCAGCCGGGATCGGCGCGCGTCTCGGGTCGGTTTCGTTGGCTGCGTCCAGTCTTCCGCACACTTGGTTAGTCGTGAGAATTGGATTAGCGATGAGAAGAACCAAGAGCGCTTTCTTGCTTGCGTCGCGGGATGTGCGAGTCAAGATTCCGCTGCTGAGCAAACAGCGCAAGTCTATTCGTCGGTCCGCTTCATCTAGCCATTCACTGGAGGAGTGTCGAATCCGTTCCAGGAATTTCGGTTTGAATGCATCCAGGAATTTGCCAGTTTCATTCGCTTGCTCCGCGAGCGACTCTAGCCGATGCACGTGAGGTAGTGGCTGCTCACGAGGGACATCTCCCCAAGCTTTGCCCGCCCAACGGCTTGCTAGCCCGAACCCCGCAAGACTCATTCCGAAATGCAAACATTCTGCCCACAGCTCCGTTCGGAGGCGCAGAGGGATGTTTTTTCGACCTCGCTGCGCGATAACAGCTTGTGTCAGCATGTCCGCAAACTCGCCGGTCGCGTTCAGGATGGCCCGTGCGCATGGATCCGCGAGGTAAACGGCCAGCGATTCAGCCACACGCGCAATCTCCCGAGCACCATATTTGTGGAACTGCTCGATTCTCTGCTCGAAGTCCTCCCGGAATCTCTGCCGCATATCGCGCAGGTCATCCGGTAACGTGGCTCTCTGGAAAAAGCCCCGCTCAGCTTGCCACTTTATTGCTGTGATTTCTGCTTCGCTTAGCCCCAGCCTGCCCTTCTCGAACCGTCGAGGTTCAGCACGCATCGCGTCATGCCGTAACTCTTTGAAGTGCTTTTGACGGTGAAGCCGGGCCTTTATCACTTCCTCCGGTGAAGCGGGATCCCAAGTGAAAACAGAAAGCTCTGGCGTGCCGTTTGCGCGGAGAGAGATTCCGACTGTTTTCGGCTTCTCCGAAAGTTCGATTGTGAGCTTCTTTTGGTTCTCCATGGTCACCCTTCGGGGCCTGCAAGGGAACGGGCGCCTTCAAAGGTGGTTCATTCGCGGGGATGATAGCAAAAAGCGAGCGGCATGTGACGAGGGATTAGCGGGAAGGTAAACGTGACAACGTTATGCCTTTCCATGGCCACGTCAACGTGCAATCTTTGCGTACGTACGGCTCTTATGGCACGCTAAGCGGCTTTGACGGTGAGTTTCAGGCCGATGGCCCTGGTGACCGCGACCAACGTGGACAAACGAGGGTTTCCTCTCGGCGACAACGCTCGATAGAGACTCTCCCGTTGAACGCCAGCCGCCTTTGCGACTTTGGCAATGCCTTGTGCTTCGGCGAGATGCCGCAAAGCGATAAGCAGAACGCGCGGCTCGTCCTCATCCTCCAATGCAGTTTTCAGGTACTCGGCAGCGAACTCCGGATCGGCCCCTACGAAGGAACGAGAAGCAGATTCCTCGTCGCATGGCTCCTCGGAATGACAGCGTACAGAAAACGTCGAGGCGAAGAAGGGAGGGCGGGACAAGCAGCGCCCCTACGGAGGAGGCAGGCGGCGAAGAAAGGCGTGCGGCGCACGCCTTCGGCCCGATGAGTCCGATCGGGCCCTGCAAAGGCAAAGGCCACGTCGGTCCTGCTTGGTTAGTGCAGCCAGCGGATGAGGAGGTGGTAGAAGGCGGCGCCGAGGAGGCCAGCGGCGGGGATGGTGAGGACCCAGGCCCAGACGATGCGGCGCGTGACGCCCCAGCGTACGGCGGTGAAGCGTTGCGACGCGCCCACTCCGGAGATGGCTCCGGTGATGACGTGAGTGGTGCTGACGGGAATTCCGGCGGCGGCGGTGCCGAACAAAGTGAGCGCGGCGGCGGTCTCGGCAGCGAATCCGGTGAAGGGCTGCAATTTGGTGATGCGCTGGCCCATGGTGCGCACGACGCGCCAGCCTCCGGCCATAGTGCCTCCGGCCATGGCGAGCGCGCAGCAGATGATGACCCAATCGGGGACGACGTACTTCGTCATGTAGCCGCTAGTGACGAGCGCGGCGGTGATGATGCCCATGCTTTTTTGCGAGTCGTTCGTGCCGTGGCCGAAGCTGAACGCGGCGGCGGAGAGCAACTGCAGGTGGCGGAACCAGCGATCCACGCGGCTGGGCGACTGTCTGTGAACGAGCCAGCTGGAGATGATGGTGACAACGAGTCCCACGAATAATCCAATGAAGGGCGCGACGAAGATGAAAACTACGGGGAGCGTCCAGCCGTGCCACAGAATGGCTTTGAATCCCGCCGCGGCGATGGCCGCGCCGCCGTATCCGCCCATCAGCGCGTGAGAGGAGCTGCAGGGAATTCCGAGGCGAATGGTGGCGTAATTCCAGATAATCGCGCCCATCAATCCGGCGAGCAGCACTTGTTGATTGACGAGGTGCAAGTCAACGAGGCCTTTGCCCATGGTTGAGGCCACGGCCGTGCCGAAAGTGAGCGGCGCGACGAAATTCCAGAACGCCGCCCAGACCACGGCCCAGGAAGGCCGTAGCACGCGCGTCGAAACGATGGTGGCGATGGAGCTGGCGGCGTCGTGCCAGCCATTGGTGAAGTCAAAAATGAGGCTGATGAAAACGATGATGGCCAGCAGGTGAAAGCTGTTCACGCCCTTCGTTCCTCGCGGCAAGCTGAGCGCTCCGCGCGATTGCGTGGCCGGGCGGCAATGTGCCGGCTTGGCGGTTGGCTGAGGTTCATGCGTTTTTCAGAGTGATGGTTTCGATGACGTTGGCTACGTCTTCGCATTTGTCCGCGGCAATTTCGAGCACTTCGATGATTTCTTTCCACTTGATAATTTGGACGGGGTCTTTTTCCTGTTCGAAAAGCGTGGCGATCAAATTACGGCAGAGACGGTCGGCTTCGTTTTCGAGGCGATTGATCTCGATGCAGTGGCTGAGGACGTGATCTTTCTGCTCGAGGACGCGGACGGCGGCGACCATTTCCTTTGTGGCGTCGAGGAGGGCACGTGCGAGGTCGACCACGCCGGGACGGATTTGTTCGATGCGATAGGTGACGAGGCGGCTGGCGGCGGCGTCGGTGAGATCGAGGACGTCGTCGATTTTGCTGGCGAGTTCGTGGATGTCTTCACGGTCGAAAGGAGTGATGAAAGTCCGGTTGAGTTTCTTGAGCAAATTGTGGGTGATGGTGTCGTTGGCGTGCTCGATGTCCTTGATTTTTTCGGCGGAGGCGGTGGGATTCGAGAAATCCTGAAGCATGGCGACCATGGCTTGGGCGGCTACGTGGACGTTTTCGGCGAGCTCCACGAACATGTCGTGAAAACCTTTTTCGCGAGGCAAAAGTTTGCTAAGTAGTCCGGGCATGGAAGCGAGCCGATCCTGTTTTTATTGGAATTGCCAAGGCGACCCACTATACCGGAAGGAAATCGGCCGGGCAAGGAAGGTACGGGAAGGAACGCGGAAACGGGGCGGGTGCCAAGGCAAAAAAAAACCGCCCGGCAGGAAGCGCCGGGCGGTGTAAGCCTCGCAGGAATTAGTATTTAGTGGCTACAAGCGATGGTGGTCGCCGCGGCCGTCTGGTTTGCCTTTGTGGTCGGGCTTGGCGGGGCGCTCCTTCTGATTGTGCTGATCGCGCTGATCGCGTTGGGGCCGGACGTTGTCTTGGTGCGCCGGGCGGTTGTCCTGGCGGTTGCGATTATCGTTGCGGAAATCGCCGCGGTCATTGGCGCGTGAATCCCGGTTGTGAGAGTCGGCGTGGTTATCGTTGCCGCGCGCGTCATTGGAGTGGTCACCGAAGCGCTCACCGCGATCGTTGCCGCGTACGGCGTCGCGATCGTTGAACTGGCCGGGGCGAGGCGTCGCTGCGACGTCAGGACGGCCGTGATTGAACGTAGCGAACTGCGCGCGATTGTGGCTGGCCTCGTCGCGGTGATCGACCTGGTCGCGGGTGGCGTCGAAGTGGCGGTCATGATCGGCGAACTCTTCCTCACGATTCGGGCGCGCGTTGATTCCGCCACGGCCGCCATTGAAGCTGACGCGGTCGCGATCCCTATCGAAGCGGTCATCGACGCGGCGGTCATAAACGTTGCGGATTATGTGTACGTCGACGCGATTCACCGAGCGGTTGTAGAAGAACTCGCGGCCGCGCCATTCGCCGCCGAAGAAACCGACGCCCGGATAACCGAAGCCGTAGTTGATGCCGCCGTAGAAGCCGACATGGCGTCCCCAGTATCCGCGGTGCCAGACGTAAACGCCGTCGCCCCAACCCCAATACCCGGGAGTCCAAAGAAGGCCCGGTTCGGGCGCGAGAACCCATGTGCCGGGAACCCAATAGTAGCCGTCATCGCCGTAGGCCCAGTAGCCGGGCGTCCAGATATAGCCGGGGCCAGGGCAGAGCGGTTGCGCATAGACCGGGAGGGCGGGAGGGCCGATTCTGACAGACACGCCGATGCGTACCTGAGCGTGGGAGACGGCCGGAATGGCGAGAAGTACGAACGCAAGCAAAAACAAATGCAAGAAACGGTATTTACGCATTGTTGTCACCTCGACGAGTCATTTGCCTGCAACCAGTAAAACACCCCGGGAGCGAAAAAGTTGCGACCGCTTCAAGTCCGCGGCGCTGACGACCGAGTGATTCCAGCGTAGCGTGGCGAAGGAGCAAGTTCAAGAAACCGTCGAGCGAATGGTGTCTGCGCAGAACCTGTACGATTGGGCAGGCACGGTTATCGGGTGGTGGTTTTCTAATGGCAAGCCTGACATAATCTGCGGCAAATATGACTCTCCAAACGGGGATGCGTTTAGGTCCGTATGAGATCAATGCGCCGATTGGCGCGGGCGGGATGGGCGAAGTGTATCGCGCGCGGGACACGCGGCTGGGGCGCGATGTAGCCATAAAGATTTTGCCCCAGGATTTGACCGACAAGCCGGAGGCGCGGCAGAGATTTGAACGCGAAGCGCGCGCGGTTTCTTCGCTGAATCATCCGCATATCTGCACGCTCTACGACGTGGGCCATCAGGATGGCACGGATTTTCTGGTCATGGAATATGTGGAAGGCGAGACGCTGGCGAAGCGTCTCGAGAAAGGCGCGCTCGCAACTCCCGAACTGCTGCGCATCGCCATCGAAATTTCCGATGCGTTGGATAAAGCGCACCGCAAAGGCATTCTGCATCGCGACTTGAAGCCTTCGAACATCATGCTGACAAAAGCGGGCGCGAAGCTGATGGATTTTGGTTTGGCGAAAGCGGCGGGAGACAGCGAAGCTCCGGCGCTGACGAGTCTGACGCAATCGCTCAATCCTTCGGGGCGCAGCACGCCAGTGACTGCGCAGGGCACGATTGTCGGAACGTTTCAGTACATGTCGCCGGAGCAGATGGAGGGAAAAGAGGCGGACGCGCGCTCGGATATTTTTTCGTTTGGGGCGGTGCTGTTCGAGATGGCGACAGGCAAACGCGCGTTCGAGGGAAAGACGACGGCGAGCGTGATTGCAGCTATTCTGGAGCGCGAGCCGCCGGCGATTTCGAGCGTGCAGCCGATGTCGCCTCCGGCGCTCGACCGCACCGTGAAAATTTGTTTGGCGAAGGATCCGGACGAACGGTTTCAGTCCGCGCACGATGTGAAGCTGCAACTGGAATGGATTCGCGAAGCAGGCTCACAGGCCGGCGTGCCCGCGCCAGTCATTGCGCACCGCAAAAATCGCGAGCGGATCGCGTGGGGCGTAACGGCGTTGCTGGCGATTGTGGCAATTGCGCTGGCGTATGGCTTCGTTGTGCGCGCTCCGCAGCCAGTGCAGGCGATAGTCGCGCAGATTGCTGCGCCAAAATCCGCGGGCTATGCGCTGTGGGGAATTTCTCCGGGCTTGCCCGCGATTTCGCCGGATGGGAGTCAGCTTGCTTTTGTCGCGATGGGCGGCGATGGAAAGCAATTGTTGTGGGTACGCCCGCTGAATTCATCGTCCGCGCGGACGCTGGAAGGAACGGACGACGCCGCTCATCCATTCTGGTCGCCGGATGGACGGTCCATCGGCTATTTTGCAAAGGGCAAACTGAACCGCATCGACGTTTCCGGCGGGCCTCCCATCACGCTTGCCTACACGCCGGGACTGCCCGGAGGCTCATGGAACACCGACGGCACGATTCTCATCGGTTCCCCTACCGCCGGAATACTTCGCGTGCCTGCTTCAGGCGGCACACCGCAACAGGTGGTGAAATTGAGTTCATCCGAGGTGCCGACGAGTTGGCCACAGTTCTTGCCGGATGGGAAGCATTTCCTCTTCTATAGGGTAGCTAGCCCTAGCGAGGAACCCGGCACCTATGCCGGCTCACTCGATGGCGGCGCGCCAGTGCTTATTCTTCGGAACGGCTCGGATGCGGTTTACGCCCCGTCCGGATATTTGCTTTTTGTCCGCGACGGAACGCTGATGGCGCAGCCATTCAATGCCGGCAAGTTGCGCCTTTCCGGCGATGCAATGCCGATTGCCCAGAACGTTGCTGTCAACGGCATCATCAGGAGGGGGATTTTCAGCATCTCGGAAAATGGAACGCTGATTTACGAGAACACCATCCGCGGCGGACTTCAAATTTCGTGGCACGACCGCAGCGGCAAAGCGATTTCTCAGACGGGAACGCTCGGCGACTTCGGTACGCCGGCTATCTCGCCAGACGGCTCTCGCGTAGCTGTATCGTACGCCGAACCGGGAACCGGCAAACCTGACATCTGGGTGTACGACCTGGCACGCGGCATCAAGACGCGGATCACTTTTGCGCCGGGAATCAGTGCTGATGCGTTTTGGTCTCCTGATGGCAAAGTCTGTTTCGTATCGAATCAGGAGGGCGCTTTCCACCTTGGGGCCTTCCACCTTTACGAGAAGGCTGCCGACGGAACTGGGCGAGCAACTCCGTTGATCGAACACGATGACGCGGCGGAATTTTTTGGCACATGGTCGGCCGATGGAAAATACTTCGCGTTCCAACGCAGCGGCAGCCAGGAACTGCGCACGGCAAACGAAGGCGCTGGAACGAATGGGCCGGCCAGCGGAGAAATCTGGGCCATCTCGCGGGGCGGAGACGGAAAGCCTTTTCCTGCTGTGCAGAACGGGCAATTCGTAGCCATACAACCGGCGCTTTCTCCCAATGGCAAATGGCTGGCCTATGTTTCCGACGAGTCGGGCAGCTTTGAAGTCTACGTTGTGCCGTTTCCGCA
>Ga0134128_10010245_pt1 | contig 11230 bp, 23 predicted proteins | sample KB31754_FD_96462 | JGI IMG/M metagenome (GOLD analysis project Ga0134128, IMG submission 96462) | Terrestrial soil microbial communities with excess Nitrogen fertilizer from Kellogg Biological Station, Michigan, USA - KB3-175-4 | ecosystem: Environmental > Terrestrial > Soil > Unclassified ...
CGTGCCGGGCGTTCGCCGAGCTGGTCGACCGCGGGCTCGCGACCGCCGACCGCGTCATGCGGCTGGCGGCACGCTACCTCCGCGAAGAGCTTTCGGCCGCGCGCGAGCCGGCCGGGGAAGGGGCGGTGACGCGATGAACTCCACCGCCGAAGATGACGTTCTGGAAGAGGCCGAGGATTCCGCGCCGGCGAAACGCGGCCCCAGGCGACGCCCGTCCCCGTACGCAGTCAGCTACAAATTCAAGGTCGAGTTCGACGAGATCGCGGACCCGTTCCACGACTCTTACGTGAGCCTGCGCGACCTTGAGCTGTACGCCTACCTCATCCGGACTTCGCCCGCCGGAAAGTATTCCGGGAGGCGGACCGCCGTCGCGGGGGGCGCCGAACTGCTCTCGGGCAACCCACACGTCAGCAACATGGCCGAGGTTGACCCGCTCCACGCCTGGAACTGGCGGGAGAGCCTGATGCGGCGGCTCCGCTGCGCCATGTTTAGCCGCCACGTCTCGCAAGACATCCGGGATTGGCGGAGGCGTGTCGGGCTCTACCAGGGCGGCGTCATTACCGTCACCGGCCCGACGGTCAACCCGCATTCAAAGGACGAGCGCAATCGTGACCCCGGCTCCCAGAGGAAGGTGGTCGATCATCTGGCCGAGACCTCCCGCACGGGGTTGCTCGCGTGGTCGCTGAACCAATACCACCCGAAAGCGATCGGCATGCAGGACGTGTTGATCAGTTTCGCGTTCGCCACGGGCAAGGCCACGATCGATCTGGCCTACGGCTACCCGCCGGACGACTCGTCGCGGTGGTACTTCACGCTCGCCCACCAGCACGACGGCGAGCCCCTCATCGAAACGGTCGAGAGGGCCGGGTGGGTGCTTGACGCACTGAAGGACCCGGACGCGATCGCACCCCCGATCGGCGAGCGGTGGGAGTACGGCGAAAAGAAGGGGTTCCGGTTCGCCACGCCGGCGCCCGACGTGACCGACCTGCTGCTCAGGAAAGGGGGCGATTCGTGAGTTTACCCATCACCGTCCACGTCCGGTGGATGGTCCGCCGGGACATGCCCGAAGTGCTCGCCATCGAGCACGAAAGCTTCGGCCTGCCGTGGTGCGAGGAGGACTTCCTCGAGCAACTCAAGCGGCGCAACTGCATCGGCATGGTCGCCGAACACGCCGACCGGGTCGTGGGGTTCATGATCTACGAGCTTCACAAGACCAAGATCCTGGTCCTCGACTTCGCCACCCACCCCGACTTCCGCCGCCGGGGCGTCGGGCGGCAGATGCTGGCGAAGCTCGCGGGCAAGCTCTCCAGCCACCGCCGCACCCGGGTCGTGCTGGCGGTCCGGGAGACCAACGTCGCCGGCCAGCTGTTCCTTCGGGCGGCCGGCTACCGGGCGACCCGCGTCGCCCGGGGCTATTTCGATGACACGGGGGAAGACGCCTTCGTGATGCGGTACGCGCTGCCCGAGGGGGCGGCCGTCTTACAGGGGGACGAGTCATGATGCGGTTCCTATGGCTCTGCCTGCTGGCCGACCTGCGCGGGCTGACGCGGCGGTGGCCGTCCCGGCCCACGGAGCCTGCCGGGTATTCGGTCGTGTGCTGCGCGTGCGCCCGCCACGACCTGTGGGGGTTCTACAAACTCGGCTGGATGCCGTTTTGTTTCCGGCGGACGGCGTTCGGGGGTGTGTCGCGGACGTTCCTCGTGCGGAACACGCCCGAGCAGGACGCCTACGACCGGCTGGCGATGGAGTCGCTCGCCCGCGCCGCCGAGGTCCGGGACGGAGACGACCGCTTGGCGGACACGCTGGACGAGTCCTACGCGGCGTTTTCGGCGGCGATCGACCGGGTGTGCGCGCGGCCCGGGAACGGGGGGACCTCATGAGCGCCGGTGACGGCAGCGCGCGGCCCATCATCTTCAGCGGCCCGATGGTCAAGGCAATCCTCGCCGGCCGCAAGTCCATGTCGCGGCGGGTCGTCAATCCACAACCCGAATCCGAGGCCGGCCCGACCGGGCCGCTTATGTGGGGCCACCCCGACCTGTGCGGCCTCTTCGCCGAGCATGTCTTCGGGGGCTGCTTCACCAAGATGGTTCCGTGCCCCTACGGCGCTCCCGGCGACCGGCTATGGGTGCGCGAGATTTTCCGCGCCATCGAAGACCCGGGCGCCGAACGACACGAGGTCCGCCGCAAGTACCGCGACGAGGACGGGGAAACCCATTACGTCGTCGTCGATTACAAGGCGGACGCCCCGACGCGGATCATGGATCAACTCGGCAAGCCCGAATGGAAGTCTCCCATCCACATGCCCCGGTGGGCGTCCAGGGTGACCCTCGAAGTCACCGCGGTACGGGTCGAGCGGTTGCAGGAGATCACGGAGGAAGACGCACGCGCCGAAGGAATCCGCTCCGACATCCTCCCGGCGTGCGGGGACCACCCGGACCTCGCGTGTTACGTCTCCGAGCCCGACGATAACCACGCTTACCGCACCCGCGTCGAGGCGTTCCGTAAAAGCTGGGATCACGTCAACGGCAAGCGCCCCGGCTGCTCCTGGGACGCGAACCCCTGGGTGTGGGTACTCTCGTTCCGAAAGACCGAGGCGGGCGGACGGGCCGGCGCCCGGGAAGGGGGGCCGCGTGTCCAGGCGTGAGGACGAGGCGCTCGGGTTCCCCAAGGGGACCACGCGGGCGCTGGACGAGGTTTACGGCCGCCTCCCGGCGCTCGAATGCCGCGGGCTGTGTTCGGCGTCGTGCGGCCCGATCCTCGCCACGACCGCCGAGTGGAGGCGGGTCGAGAACGCCGTCGGCATCGTCGGCCCCGTCGGGGACGACCTGAGCTGCCCGGTGCTCAGGGGGACGCGGTGCGGGGCATACGAACGGCGCCCGCTCATCTGCCGCCTCTGGGGGCTGGTCGAACGGATGAAGTGCCCGTTCGGGTGCGTGCCCGAGCGGTGGGTCACGGACGCCGAGGCCGTGCGGCTGTTCGCGGAGGTCCGGCGGGTCTCGGAAAGGGCCGGCGCGGCGGGGGTCGCGGGGCCGGCGACAGACATCGTTAACGCGGGGGGACGGCAATGAACGAACGTCAAAAAGTCGCGCTCACCCACCCGTGCTACCGGGCCGTGGACACGGTGGACCGCCGGTTCCACCGGACCGAGCCGCCGTGGAGTTCGATCCTTTCCTTAAATAAGTGACTTGACCTGGCAGCCGGGCGGCCGGTCTGGCACGCCTCCGTGGCCCTGCTCGACATGAAGAAACGCCGGACGCTGACGTTGGCCGAGTGGACCCCGAAGCACCGCCGCAAGGCCGAACGCCGCTGCTCCGAGCTGCTCGCGGGCGTCGGCGCCGGGGCCGACCACTGGAGCGTCACGGAGTCCGCGGTACACCTACGGCGGCCCCTCTCCGAGACCGAGATCGCGACTCTCGACCCGCGCTGGCTCGCCCTGCCGGCGATCGACCCGGGCGGTTGATTACGGGCGCCCCGCGCCCGCGATGGCCCTGACCGGAATCCTCATCGTGCGGGAGCAGACCAGTTGTCGCTGTTCAATTGAAGGGAGGCGAGGTGGAACTGCCCGAGGCGAAGCACTGGCCGAAGCTCTCCGAGACGCTGACGCGCCCCAAGTCACCGGACTGCTGCCAGGCGTGCGGGGACCTGTCCCCGCCGCCGGCGCCCGAGGGGAACCCGCTCGCGAGGCTTCCCGCGGGCGTGCTGATGCGGCGGTGGCGGGAGTGCGACGGGGCCGACCGGCCGACCCCGGTCGTGGTCGTGCTCTGCCAGACGTGCTCGGAATCGCTGGTCGAGAAACATCCAAGGCTATACGTCGAGTTGGGCAAGTGCGAGCCCGACCCCGGGAGCATGCCGATGTGCCTGGCGTGCCGGCACCGGGACGGGACGGCCTGCCGGATGGCATTGAAACACGGCGGCCCGGGGCTGGAGCTAATGGTTCCCGAGCCCGCGAACGTCCACGTCTGCCGCGTACCGCGGAGCGCGAGCGGGTGGGTCAAAATCTGGCCGGCGTGGCCGGCGGCGTGCGACAGGCGGGAGGAGGCGGATCGGTGAGCGGCGTGGCGAGGCTGTGTGGGATTGTGTTCGCGGTGGCGGCGGTGGCGGCCCTGGCCGACTCGTGCGGCCAGCGGTCGCCGTACTGGCGGCACCTGGCGGAGTGCCCGCGGTGCGGGTTCGTGCCGTCGGAGCCGGGGGAGTTCGCGCCGCCGCTGACGGACTGCCCCGAGATGCAGCGGATCTCCTGGGAGTACGCGGCGGCGGGGAAGGGGGGCCGGCGTTGAGGTACGGGCGGGTCGGGGCGGCGAACGTCGCGCGGATGGCGCGGCAGGCCGAGGCGCACGGCCAGCTCGGTCTGGCGCTGCACCTGTTCGCGCTCGCCGCGTGGCTGGACGGCCGGGCCGACGGCGGGTTCGGCCTGCCCGGGGAGTTGGACCTGAACCGGCCCGAGGATGGGCACGCGGTCCTGACGAGAGAAACAGCGAAACGATCCGTGAAAAAGAAGGGAGAAAGCGATTAACGGATCGATAGAAAAACCAATCACGTTTCGGTATGATAGGTGGGCCGCTTCCGGGTGTTGTCGCACCCGGAGCGACCACTTCACACCGAACCGCTGGAGGGCGGCGAGGCATGCCACGCAAGCATATCGGTCGCCAAGCCCCGGGTCAACTTTTATTCATTTTTACTGATACCTCCGCCGGGTTCATTCCGGTAGAGACGGTGCCCGCCAGGAAAAAGCCCGGGCCGCCCAAGAGCCTGCCTCCGTTCACAAGGATTTGCCCATCTTGCGGGGCGACCGTCACCCACACACATCGCATTAACCGGAACACCGCCAGGCGGCTGAAAAAGAGTTGCCGGGGGTGCGAGAACGCCCGAAGGAAGATTGCTTATCTCGGGGAGGCCAACCCGTTCCACGGGAAGAAACATACGGATAACGCATTAGCAATAATGCGGTCCAGACACCATCCTCACGTCAAAACCCGCGAGTTTCGAGAAGGGGCGGCAGCGCGGATGAGCGGCCCGCAAAACCAGATGCGCGGTCCATCCGTCTATGAACTCATGGTACGGAAGTACGGGAAAGACGAAGCGGACCGAAGGTACGCTCTTACCAAGGAAAAGTGGTCAGAGGCGATGGCCGGGGCCGGAAACCCGATGTTCAACAAGCCTACTCCGAATGGGTCAGGGAATGGGTGGAGCGGCTGGTACAAGGGTCGGTTCTTCCGGAGTCTTCGCGAACTCTCTTATATGATAAATATAATAGAGAAACAAAACCTCGATTGGAAAACGGGGGAAACGGCAGACATGAAGATTCGTTACAAAGGATTCAACGGGGCTTCTAGAACGTACCGTCCTGATTTCCTAATCGGCGGCAAGGTACTCATAGAGATCAAACCAACCAAGTTACACCAGTCGCCTTCCGTCTTGGCCAAAAGTATCGCTGCCGAGGCGTTTTGTCTCGCCGCAGGACTCGAATACCGAATAGTCGATCCGCCGATGCTATCCGCCGGGGAAGTTAGGACACTCTGGGAGTGCGGCATTATCAAGTTTACTGACCGCTACGAGGCGAAATTCCGCGAAAGGATTAACGAATGAGGCTATATGTGTTGGTGGGCCCAATTGCGAGCGGCAAGAGCACCTACGCGAGGCAGAGGGCCAGGGAGGGCGCCATCATCATTTGTTTTGATGACCTGACTGAGATGCTCCACGGGGAGTACCGCTACGAGCAGGGGCTGAGGCAGGTCTACCGCGACATGGAGGAGGCACTGGCCCGGATCGCCCTGGACGCGGGCAAGGACGTGGTCGTGGACCGTACGCACCTCACGAAAGAGAGCCGGGCGCGGTGGGTCGGGTTCGCCGACCGGTACAACGCGAGGCTCCCGGAGTTCGAGGCCGTTACGGCCGCGGTTTGGTTCCCGCGCGACGACGCGGAGACCCACGCGCGGCGGCGGTTCACTACAGACCCGCGGGGGCGGCCATACGACGAGTGGCTCGCCGTCGCGCGGCACCACGAAGGGCAAGCGGAGGCCGAACCGCTCCAAGCGGCCGGCGAGGGGTTCGATGCCGTCATAATCGCCGGTCGCGGCGGGGGGCCGGTGTGGTCGGCCGGCGGGCCGGCCCCTGTCAATCCGCCGTCCACGATGCGGGAGCTGGTCGAGCGCCTGAAGGCCAGCCCGCGCGTCCGGTCGCTCGACGGGGCGGCCGGCGGCGAGACCCTCACGTTCGACCGCCACGCCGGCGGCGGCCTCTGGTTCCGGCGGGAGGGCGGCAAGGAGGTCTACATCCCGATCGACTGCGGCAAGGTCGCGGCCGAGACCGGGGTGGCGTTCCGGCCGGGCGGGTTCGACGTGACCAAGTTCGGGGTAACGTTGCGGTACGATTACGTGACCGGCGGGGGAACGGGGGTGGACCGTGCCTGACACGAGGGACATCGCGGAGATCCCGCTGGCCGAGGCCGAGGCGATGCTGCTGGCGCTCCTGGGCTCGCTCCAGGCGATCGACGCCCAGCTCTCGGACCGCAACCGCGTACAGAACGGGCGGCGGCTCGGCAAGCACGAGTACCACGCATGGCGGGCCGCGGCGGTCAAGGCGCGGGCGGCCAAGCTGCGCCAGTACCACCAGCTCAAGGTCCGGGTGAAGGCCGAGCGGGCCCGCCTGAACGCCGAACGGCACGCCCGGGATGCGACGCCCGCGGAACCGGCCGCGGGCGGCGCCCCGGTGTTCCGGCTGGAGTGGTCGCCCGCGGGGCACTGGCTCCCGGACCGCGGCGCGTGCGACTGGCTCAAGGGCCGGGGCGATTTCGTCAATGTCTGGCTCGAAAACCACCGCCCGGACGGGCGGCTCGTCGTGAACCCGGGCTGGCTATCGACCCTGGCCGAGCTGGCGGCCGAGTGCGGGGTGACGCTGGTCCTGGCGCCGCCGGAAGACGACGGTGAGGCGAACGATGGTGCGAAAACGTAGCGGGCCGGTCCCGGTGCGGAAAGCGCAAAACCCTTGGGCGAAGGGAGGATGGCGTGCGTGAGGGCGACTGTAAACATTACGCCGGGCTGTACCGGGCCGAGGCGTGCGACGCCGGTGTCAACCTCCGCGAGCTGGCCGGTCCCGGCGACGGGCTCGCGCTGCGGCTGCCGTGTCTGAAGGACTTCCGGGACCGGGCCGAGGCGAAGGGGCTGCCTGCGGCCTCGTGCCCGAGCTACCGCGAGCCGACCGACGCGGAAATCGAAGCGGACCGGGCCGAGGAGGAGGCGCTGTTCGCGGAGTCGGACCGCAAGATGCGGCTGGTCATGCCCGTCGTGGCCGGGTGCCGCAAGGCGCACCGTGGCGAGGTCGTGGACCGGGACTGCCCGGTCTGCGGCGCGGAAGGCGCGCTCAGGGTCGGCATCGCGTCGTACAACGGTCACGCTCGCGTAGCGTGCAAGAACGGGTGCGTGTCTTTCGTGGAGTAGGCCGGTGGACCGCAAGACGGAAAGGGCGATCCGGGAGGCGCGGCGGCAACTGCCCGGCCTCCGCAATCACGACTCCTACATCGGCCGCGCGGGCGGCGATCTGGTCGGGCCGCTTCTGGCCCACATCGACTACCTGACCGCGCTGTGCCTGGATGCCTACGACGTGATGTCAGAGAATGCCGAGGGCGAGACGCCCGTCATGAAGCGGCTCCGCGCCGTCGAGCCCGGGACGGCGATCCGCGAGCGGACCGTCGGCCGCCCGGAAAAGGCCGCGGTGTGGAGGCGGTGGGCGGGTCCGGGGGGCCGGGAAAGCCTGTGGCACTTCTTCCCGCCGGGCTCGTACGGAACGCGGTCCGTGTGCGGGAAACGCGTATCCGGGCCGCGCACGGCCGTCGCCCGGAAAGAGGAGCACCTGAGCCCGAACGAGACGTGCGGCACCTGCTTTAACAAGAGAAAAGATGTATGAGGGCGAGCCTATGGGAACTCGAAAGCCTGATCGCCGACGCCGCGGAGAACCTGGACCACGCTTCCCGCATGGCCCTAGAAATCTCCGGACACGACCCGGGGCAGGATGCCGACCCCGAATGGGGCCGACCGGCCCAGGAGCCGGTCGACGGCTGGCCCGCGATGGTACGCCTATGCGACCTGTTGGGCGGCCTGTCGCAGGCAGTCAAGGCGGCGGTCCCGCCCGAGGTCGAGGCGGCAATCAAAGAGGAAAAACTTCGGGACGATGGGAGAGACTGACATGGCCGTCTGCCCCGCCACCCTCAAGCCCTGCATCGACGACCTCTGTTACGGCAACGGGTGTATGCGCCGCGAGGCGTACGGCGTCTCGCTTCTGACGCCCTGCACGGGCTGCGGGAAGCTGATCGCGATGGACGGGTCGGAGACCGACGAGTGCGAGTGCGAACCGGAATGCCCGGACGATTGGGAACCGGAGGACGACTAATGCCGACCCCTTGGGCCCCGTCCCAGCACGCGGGCATGTCCTGTGCCTGCCGCCACTGGGACGCCTTTGAGTGCGCCCGGGCGCGGGACCGTGGCGCCCCCGCGTTCGGGAACGAGTACGAGGAAGCACGCCACCCGCTGCGCCACGACGCCGACGACAGGTGCGACTGCTGTTGTCACGACCGGGACCAGGACGAGGGGGACGGCGATGTCTGACGCGGGCAAGAAACGGCTCACCTGCGACATGCTCCCGCTCGCCATGCCGCGGCCCTGCCCGATCTGCGGGGCCAAGGTACTCCTCATCTCCGTGACCGAGTGGGGCGCCGACGACGGTGAGATCCTCGGGACCGAGTTCGAGTGCGAGACCGAGCCGGACATCGACTCGGACGAGTGGCCCGGGTGGCACCGCGGGCACTACTCGATGCCGTACGTCGATTGGTTGCCATGGGATACGGCGGCGGTCGCCTGGCTGAACCGGCGATATCGCTACGCGGGCAGTTAAACACAGGAGCGATCGATGGCCTTCTTCGACGAATACGGCCATGAGATGACCCGCGAGCATGTCATCAAGGCAGGGTACGGGCACGTGCTCGACGGCGCGCCGTACTACCGGTGCTCGTGGTGCGACCGGAAATCATGGGACCCGCGCGCGGCGGGCGGCCGGTGCGGGGCGACCCGCCCGGACGGGTCCGCGTGCGGGGGCACGTTCCGGGGGCCGTTCGCGGGCGGCTGAGGGGGGCGGTCGTGGACGTCAAGGGGATCACCGACGAGATCGCCCGGAAGGTCAACGCGCGGGTCGCCCTGGCGGTCGAGACGCCCGCCTGCGACCTCGTCGCGACGGCCCGGGCGAGCCTGGACGCGATCGTGGCGTGCGAGGATTCAATCCCCGGCGCGCAGGCGGTCGCGGACCACGCGGTCGCGGTGGCCGCGTGCGGGATCGTCCTGGCCGCGCGCGGCGCGTGCGCCGAGGACGCCCTGTACCGGCGCGACGCCGGGGGAAACGGCCCGTGAGCGACCCCGGGGAAATCAGGGTCGGCGACGTGGTCGCCAGGTACGACGAGCCGGGCGTCCGGTGCCGGGTGCTGGCGGTCGGCCGGGACGGCGACTGGGTCCACCTGCGGATCATTACCGGAAGGTTAGCCGAAAGCCCACACGCTTTAGCGGTGGGATGAAGGCGTGCGGATTGTGTTGAGTGGCATTGACAAACAACACAAGGAACCCTATAATTCATGCATGGGTCAACCCTATCGGCGGAAAGAGACATGCGTCTTCCTCCTGAACTATCACGTCGTCTTCTGCCCGAAGCGACGGCGGAAGATCCTGGTAGGGCCGATCCGGGACCGCCTCATGGTGCTTGTCCGGGAGACCGCCACGAACCTTGAATGTGACGTGCTGGCGATTGAGGTCATGCCGGACCACGTCCACCTGTTCCTCTCGGCCACCCCGCAACGGGCGCCGAACCAGTTGATAGGCCGCATCAAGGGGAAGAGTGCCCGGTCGCTCAGGCAAGAATTCCCCGAGTTGCAACGGATGCCTTCCGTGTGGACCCGGAGCTATTTCATCAGCACCGCCGGGAACGTGTCTTCCGAGACGATCGCCCGCTACATCGCCGGACAGACCACAAGGGATTAAGTCTTGCCTACCTGCCGTAAGGTCTATCGATTCCGGATCGAACCGAATGCCGCCCAGAGGCAAGCCCTGATGAGGGTGGCCGGGGCGCGGCGGTTCGTCTGGAATTGGGCATTGGGCCGCCGCAAGGCGTACCACGCCGAACACGGCAAGACGATCCCCGCCACTCAACTGTCGGCCGAGGTGACCGCGCTCAAGAGTCAGCCCGAAACGGCATGGCTCAAGGGAGCCGACTCCCAGGCGTTGCAACAGGCCCTCAAAGACCTGGACCGGGCCTTCCGCAACTTCTTTGAGAAACGTTCCCGGTTCCCTCGGTTTAAGTCTCGCAAGCGGGACACGCCCCGGTTCCGTATCCCCCAGCGGGTCAAGGTCGTTGACGGCAAGGTCTACGTTCCCAAGGTCGGCCGGGTCAAAATTCGCCAGTCGATGCCGGTGGATCTGCCGACCAAGGGTGCGACGTTCCGGCGGGATACGGTCGGCCACTGGTTCATCACACTGACGGCCGAATTCGAGATGCCCGACGCGGCGGTGCCCGAAGCCGACCCGAACAGGGTCATCGGGATCGACCTCGGTCTGAAAGACTTTATCGTGACCGGCGGCGGCGAACGTACCGCCGCCCCGAAGTTCTACCGCAATGGGCAACGGAAGCTCCGCAAGGCCCAACGAACCCTCTCCCGACGCAAGCCGGGAAGCAACCGCAAGGCTAAGGCCCGGCTCGCCGTGGCTAAGGTCCACCAACGAATCACCGACCAACGGGGGGACTTTCTCCACAAGCTGAGTACCGGCCTGGTGAACAACCACGACGGTCTTTGCATCGAGGACTTGTCCGTGAAGGGCCTTGCGAGAACCAAGCTGGCCAAGAGCTTCACGGATGCCTCGATGGGCGAGTTCCGCCGACAGGTCGAATACAAAAGCCTCTGGAACCGAAAACATCTTGCGGTCATCGACCGCTTCTTTCCTTCGTCCAAGATGTGCAACGTGTGTGGGGCGATCAACCCCGGGTTGACGCTCTCGGATCGGGAGTGGGACTGCGTTTGCGGTGCCCATCTTGATCGCGACCTCAACGCGGCAATCAACATCCGGGACGAAGGGCTCAAGATGCTGGCCGGGGGGCACCCGGACGGTCAAAACGCTCGGGGACGGCTTGTCAGACTCCCGACCGGGAGCAAGGCCGGTTGAACCGAGAATCCCACGTGCTTTAGCCGTGGGAGTGTCAA
>Ga0134128_10010246_pt1 | contig 11229 bp, 16 predicted proteins | sample KB31754_FD_96462 | JGI IMG/M metagenome (GOLD analysis project Ga0134128, IMG submission 96462) | Terrestrial soil microbial communities with excess Nitrogen fertilizer from Kellogg Biological Station, Michigan, USA - KB3-175-4 | ecosystem: Environmental > Terrestrial > Soil > Unclassified ...
ATAAGGCATGTTATCCCGCGACTGGTCATTTTCGCTATAGTTTTTTCTCCGCAGCTCAAGCGGGTCCATTTTAAGTTCGTGCGCGAGCTCGTCCATTGCCGACTCCAGCGCAAAAACGCCGGTTGTTTCGCCGGGCCCGCGCGTATAGGTTGGCGTGCTTAAATCAAGGCGCGCTAATTTGTATTGCGTGTTAACATTCGGGCTGTTGTACAAAAAGGTTGTGGTGCTGGTGATGCCCTCGGCAAATACCTGGTAAGTGGAAGTTTCGCCAATGGCTTCGTGCGTAATGCCTACCAGCTTTCCGTCCGCAGTAGCGCCCATGCCTAATTTTTGTACGGCCGGCGAACGGTAGCCCACCATAGTAAACATTTGCTCGCGGTCGATGACCACCTTAAGCGGTTTACCCACCATCTTAGCGCCTATAAGCGCCGCTTTTTCGTGCGGCCAAAATCCCGACCCGCTGCCAAACGCGCCGCCTATCACTTTTGAGTACACCTGCACATTTTCTTCCGGCAGCTTAAACAGGTTCATGATGTTGCGCTGCGCCCCTTTTATATATTGCGATTTGGTGTATTCCGTTACCTTGTCGCCATCCCAGATCACCGTAACGGCGAAAGGCTCCATGGCATTGTGCACATGAATGGGCGTACGGTACTCCGCTTCTATTTTTACCGGGGCATTGCGGTAGGCGTTGGCTTCGCCGCGCAGGTAATCGCCTTCCTCGCCAGGCTTGGTTGCATTTTGCAGGTTTGCAATTAGGCTGGTTTTATGCGGCTCCGGCGTATATTTTAATTTTACCAGCGATGCGGCATGTTTTGCGCGCTCGAAGGTATCGGCAACCACCAGCACAACCGGCTGCCCGTTAAAATATATTTGGTTATCGTTAAACGTCTGTATGTCACGCGAATTTCCGCGGGTTTGCACCGGTGAATATCCCGGTATCTTTGGCGCATTGAGGTGCGAGATGACCGCCACAACGCCGGGTGCGTTCTCCGCCGCTTTGGACTCGATGCGATCGATCGAGCCTTTTGCGATGGTGCTGTTTACCAGCGCGCCGTAAACCAGCCCTGGGAAAGGGTGCTCGGCGGCATAGCGGATGGCGCCGGTCACTTTTAAATGACCGTCTACACGGGTTATACTATTTGGCTTGTCCTTAATCATTGTCTGATCTCACTGCTCACCGTCAACTAAACCAGTCCCGAGGCATGTTTCAAAGCTTCGGTGATGGCCGCCGGGGCCATGCGCAGTTTAAAGGCATTGTATTCATACGCCCTGGCGCCCTGCATAGCTATTTGCGCGGCATGTTTAAAGCTCTCTTCCGAAACCGGTTTCCCGATCAGCGATTTCTCCGCCTCGAACAACCGCCACGGCTTATGCGCCACGCCGCCCATCGCCAGGCGCGCATTGCGGATGATGCCGCCGCTGATGTCCAGCGCCGCAGCCACCGACACCAGCGCGAACGCATACGACTGCCGGTCGCGGATCTTTAAATAATGACTGTGCTTTGCAAAATTGTTATCCGGTATCTCCACGCCCAGGATCATTTCGCCAGCCGCCAGGTGGTTATCCGTTTCAGGATGATCGCCGGGCAGGCGGTGAAACTCCGTAAACGGGATGCGCCGCTCGCCTTTTTTGCCGGCGATGATCACCACGGCATCCAGCGCGGCCAGACCCACGCACATATCGCTCGGGTGTACTGCTATACATTGGTTGCTCGTGCCGAATATCGCGTGCATCCGGTTATAGCCTTCTAATGCGCCGCAGCCCGTTCCGGGCTCGCGCTTGTTGCAGGGCATGGTGGTATCGTAAAAATAAGTACAGCGGGTGCGCTGCATCATGTTGCCGCCAACGGTGGCCATATTGCGCAGCTGCGGCGACGCGCCTGCATTCAGCGCCATGGACAATAGCGGCTGCTTTTGCAAAACCAGCGCGTTTTCCGCGACTACGCTGTTCAGGGCCAGCGCGCCGATATGCAGCCCGGTTTTGGTGGGTGCGATGCTTTTTAACGGCAGGTGGTTAATGTCCACAAGCTTATCCGGCGCGGTAACGCCGCGTTTCATCAGGTCCACCAGGTTGGTGCCGCCCGCGATGATCCTGGTACCAGGCCTGCTGATATTGTCCAGCACGGTTTGCTGGTTGGTGGCGCGTATATACTGAAACTGTTTCATATGGCTTGCCCTCCCTGCTTTACTTCCTGTATAGCGTTAACAATGTTGGGGTAGGCCCCGCAGCGGCAGATGTTGCCGCTCATGTACTCGCGTATCTCCCGCTCCGAATTGGCATGACCCTCGCGGATGCACGCCACCGCCGACATGATCTGCCCCGGCGTGCAATACCCGCACTGGAACCCGTCGTGCTTTAAAAACGCCTCCTGCATCGGGTGCAGGTCGTCGCCTTTGGCCAGGCCCTCGATGGTGGTTATCTTTTTGCCGTTCACCATCACCCCCAGGGTAAGGCACGAGTTGATCCGGTGCCCGTCCACATGCACCGTGCAGGCGCCGCACTGGCCATGGTCGCAGCCCTTTTTGGTGCCGGTAAGGTCAAGCTGCTCGCGCAGGATGTCGAGCAGTGTGGCCCGCGGTTCAACCATCAGGCTTTGCGGCTGACCGTTCACCTCCATTTTTAAGGGCAGCTTTTCAAAGGCCTCCGCAATTTTCTCATCTACGTGCAGTTCCGCGGCTTTGGCGGCGGCGGCGGGCGTAAGCGCTACGGCCGTTATCAGGGCAGACTGTTTCAAAAAATTACGTCGTGAATTTTCGGGCGCCTCCGGGTCACATCCGGGCGGCATAGCGGGCATTTTACTCTTCATAGCGGTCAATGCTTTATGAGAAATAAAATTACCCTTTTTTCAATAAAACAAAGCCCCGAAACAAATAATTTACAAAAATACCCTTGTGCGTTTTAAAATATAGCCACGCCAAAAGGAGCACATCGCGCTGGTATGGATGATGATAGCTGTCTGTTTGGTTTCTGTCTCGACTCTCGGTTCCTGGTACTGGCTCCTGCCACTGCTACTCACTACTGCCACTCACCACTCGCCACTTACTAAAGGGTTTACAAAGGTTTACACTTTTTCCCTTATTTTCGAGTTAAATAGTTGGTAATCAATTGTTTATCTTTTTTTGCTGTAAACCCAAAAGAGAACTTTTAATTTATTATGATATAAAACATTGATAATCAAATAGTTGTGTTTTTACCGTGTAAACCTAAAGCAGGATATTTGAGCCCGGAGAGCACTGACCACCTGTTATCTTTTTTTGAAACCAACGTTCCTGCTTTCTATATATGCAGTCCCGCTTCCCCTGCCTGCACACTGCCAACTCATTCCCGATAGCTATCGGGATGCCAACTCGCCACCGCGTATCGCTGCAATCGGGTTCCCGGCTTTCATTCTCCATTAATTGTCCTTAACTTTACAAGATGGCGAAAGCGGCAAAATTGCCTGATAACGATACATATATGGATTTCAAATCAAAAAACACCGCGTTAGTGATTTTGGGCGTAACAGCCATCCTTTGCTCCAGGATATTGTTTTTCTTTTTTAATGATCCCGGGGGCCCGAATCTTTTAATAATTGGAGCGTTGGCAGTCGCCATCTTTTTTTTATCCTTCGCGGCTTATGTATTTGTACCTTCCAAAATAAAGGGACTTATAAAACTTTCAGTCGTAGTTGGTGTACAAATACTGGCTGTTATTGTCCTGTATTTTTGTATGAAGTAAAATAATCATCAATCCGCCGCCGGCTCCTGCTCGCCAATGCTATCCCTTTGGTTCTTAGTTCTCTCAACCTAATCTCTAATCTCCAACCTCTAATCGCTATAGCATACCGTTCGCGTTCGGAACGGGGCGAACACAACCAAAAGTTAAATAATTTTATAAAGAGTCAAGAGTGGAACCTTGCCGTAGCAACAAGCCATTTAAGACGATTCTTTATTAAGATTTAAAGATATCTCGCTATTAATTTCCAAAATTCGGTCGCCATTTTCTTTTATCAATTTATCAATTGGCTCTACGATTTGGTGCATTAGATTTTGTTTTTCCAAGGTAGAAAACGTTTGAGATAAAGTTGCAATAGTAGAAAAGTCTATATTATTGTAATGTTTATACGAAAACCACCAATCGGATGTCTTAAAACCAGGAAGATGTAGTTCTTTAAATCGCTTTATAACTGTTTTTTCGCTGTTACTGCGTTTGTCGTACTCATATAAATATAAACCATAGTATGGGTTGCGTTGTAACCATTCAACGCAAAAACATACATACCACTCTTTAAGATGCTGATGTCCAATAATAATATGAGGATAATTTTCAGTCTCTAAAAATGAAAATTCAACCAACAAATTTTCCTTGTATTTTTCGGTGAAAAAAGTTTTTATCTCGTCCCAAAACTTATATTTCACGTCATACTTGGTTTTTTTAAATTGCTCGTGGATATTGTTTGCAGCCTCAAAGTGCTCGAAATCCTTTTTTAATAAATCGTTTAACTCCATAGCTTCGTTTTCATTTTGTAACATGCCACACATTTTTTTGAGTATCTGTTGATATTGATAAATAGTTTCGCGTATTGCTGGTATTCTTGCCGACTCTTTTATACATTGATCGAGCCATGGAATGATATGCGCTTGATAGCTCCATTTTTCATAATCAAAATCATTTTTTGTGCCGTCAGATGAGTGTCCATCCAAGGTGAGATAGATTATCTTATATGGCTTTGTGAGTTTTAAACAGTGGTGATTGTAACGATGTAATTGGTCTGGTTGATCGCCTGCATCAATTTTGTTTTCGATACATATGTGCGCGTTTCCGAAATCAATTCAAATGTCAATAAATCCGTCTCCGGTATATTGCTCAGGTTTTACAATAGACTTTGAAATATCTGTTGTCAAATCTGAATCCCATTTTATTTCATCCAAAAAAAGTTTTAGAAAGATCGCGCCCTGACAATGGCTTCCGTTTGGGTTAAGTAATTCAGCGATAAAAGCAGAATGCGTGAACCGCTCGTTTCTTTCCGCTCGAAGAATAGAAAATATATTAAATGGCCGTGCAACTAACTTGTCGACTAAAGCATATCGCTTTCTCAGATTAATTACGTTAGTTAACAGTTGATTATGTTCATTTTTTACTTCCACAATCAATACTACGGTTTTTTAGTAATATTCAATTGGAGTGTGAACTAAAAATCTGATCGATGAAACCAATAAATCTGTATATACGAATGTTAGTAGAGCAATATTTTTTGCCAGTATATTTGATTTATTGTTATTGGTAATTGCCTGTCCTTTAATACAAGCAGGTTTAAATTTATCATTGTGAAGACGATATTAAAACGTAATGAAGAATTTGCCAGCTAAAAATATCATTGAAATAGAAAGACTTCAAAACATATTGGAGCGGAAAAAATATGCTCAGTTAATTTTCGTTTTTGTTGGTTTTTGGATGCTTGTCGTTTTTATCATCCTAATATTTTACGGTACAGGTAGGTTACACTATTCCGATACCATATTAAGCGTGCTTCTTGGCACTACAATGGTAGATATTTGCGCCTTTCTTGGTTTAGTTATCAAATATCTGTTTAAGACAAATGCTTAATATTCTTATTGGCGATATTCCTTGTCAATGATTATCGATTTGTTTTGTGGAACAGGCGCCTTGTCCTTTCTTATTTATTCAACCTCGGGAGCGCTTTATTCCACCTGGGAAGAGTGCCGTATATTTCCAAATACTTATGCAGCAATAAACTCTCAATTTGTAATGGGCAGTCTTTGATGTCACCTTCATAAGTAATATACCAGTGAACATCCAGCGCCTCAATATTTTCAGCCAACATTCTAATGGGCCATGATTTTTTTCTTGGAACTTTTCCAAAATGGTGACCATTCACTAATCGATCTTTCATGCCGCCTAAACCGGTTTTTCTTGTTTTAATACTTCCTGTTAAAAGTTTTTTTCCAGAAGATCCGATATAAACTAGGTCTATTCTTCCTTTACTTAAAGCATAAAGAATATAAATGCCGCTTTTGTCATTCGGTGCATTGCAAACCTCCTTAAGCGAGTCAGTGGGCTTACAAACGAAATGGTCTTTAACCTTGTATTTGTTTAACTCATCAAACATTCGGCGATTTAGTAAGAAGATGGTTAATTAAAAGTCGTTTTCTATGTTTTTGACTGTTATAATTTTACTAAGATATATGTCAATTTGCTTTGGTGAGACATTCAGGTTTATTAGGCGTTGTTTCAAGTCCCCAATGCAACTCTCGTCTTCAATAAAAATGTATTTAACATCAGAAACATCAAATACCAGCCTTTCAATTATATTTACTTTTTGCGTAATGAAGTTATTATAACTCATGGTTAAGATTATATTGTTTGGTAGCGAAAAAACATACCGCCATTCTCTTTCATTATAGAATGTATTGTGCCCTATAAAGCTTAATTCCGTTTTATCCCACACCGGTCCACTATAAGGTTTCAAATACTTTTTAAGATCAATAATCGATTTATTTATGTCTTTAAGAGTATCTATTGCATTATTAGTTCTAACAAATTCAAAAATTTTATTTATCCCATGGTAGGTTGGCGAGTTTGTATGTATATAATGCACGGGTGATAAACCGTTTTTTATTCCCCATGATTTTTCTAAGCCAATTCCAAATTTTCCATATTGATTAGTGTGATCGGTTAGTTGACTCAGACGAATATCACAAAAGCATACCATAGGAAAAGCTCTGGCACAATGTGGTAGATTTTTTTCTTCGCCTGGAAAATATTCTAGACAATAACTCGGCTTGAATTTATCAGATATTATAAGTGATAACGTCTCTATATTTTTAGTAAAGTGAAAAAGGGTGTCGGCTGCAATGCTCATATCAAAAAGGAAGGTAAAAAAAATCCTCCAAAAATAAAATAACCATTTTTTGGTAATTAAAATTATTATTTGTACTTTTGGTTACCAAATATCAACTAACCACTAAAAACGTATCAAAAATGGAAAAAACAAAGGATCAAAGCTTTAACCAAACTTAAACATGGTAATAAAAATTGAAGATCACTTTCTAGGTGAAGTGGCCAATTCCGACAAGGTGTATGGAAAGTCTCCATATCCCGATGAAGTGCTTAAAGCTTTTAGGAAACGTGTGTTCCAAATTCAGCAAGCAAAAAGCACGGCTGATTTACGAAACATAAAAAGCTTGCACTTTGAAAAATTAAAAGACAAGAAATATGAAGGTAAGTATTCAATCAGATTGAATAAAGCATATCGCATTATATTTCGAATTGAAACTTATGAGGGTAGTAATCGTTTAGAAATAATCTGTATAGAAGAGATTAACAATCACTACACTTAAAATTATGGCCCAGGAGGCTAACCGTTTATGAATAATAATGAAGTATTAGATCATAATGGTAACGAAATTGAGATTGAGGCATTTCACCCAGGTGAATTTTTGCAGGAAGAGATAGAAGCGCGGAATATCCTTAAAAAGGATATTGCTAGCTCCCTCGACATTTTGCCCCATCATCTAAGCGAAATTTTCGCGGGTAAAAGAAACATATCTGCGAGACTAGCTGTGAAGCTTGAAAAAATCTTAGGGATCAGTTCCCATTATTGGTTGGGGCTGCAAATGGAATATGATTTGTTTGTAGCCAAACAATTAGAAGCCCAGGTTTAAGCCTGGGTTTTTTGTTGCTAATTTGTCGTCATCCTCCCCGCCGCAAGGTCTCGGCCTGGTAGCTCGCATGCCCGTTGAGAACAACAGTTTATTATCTTTACCCAACCCGAATCTCAACCAATGAAAGCTATCCAACTGGCATTAATGCTTTTAATCCCCGCGTTCGCATCGGCCCAAAAACCGGCGCCGGTTTGCAAATGCCTGGATACGACATTTGTATCTTCCGCCGCCAAACCGCTTAAAATATTTCATTTCCCAATTCTGGCGCGAGAATGCCGCGCCGGCCGAAAGCGTTGCGTTCTCGTGCCCCGCTTGCAGGTAAAACTATGCTGTCCATCCCATCATCGGTTCAACCAGCATGATGTCAATTAACCAGGGCAAACCATAATAATTCCTGGCGCTGCTGTACAAATATTCTTCAGGCTTCTCAACTATCCCGGCTACTACCGGGTTATAATGCATGTAATCCAGCTTTTGATGTAATATTTTTAAATCAAACAACTCTATTGGATGGTTGTCCTGCTGCCAAAGCTGAAACGTGCTGTTATGGCTGTTCTTTTTTCCGGCCCTTTCCATCATCCATAACATACATTCCCTGCGGCTTTCGGCAGGGTGATTTTGGATAGCTTTCTTTAAAGCAAGTGAAGTATGTTTCTTCATATCCCGCATAATGTTTTCAAGGTTATCACCGTGGCTTCCTATGATCATGTGAATATGGCTCGACATTATGCCCCCATTCTGGCGCGAGTATCCGTGCTGGGCTGCAGAAGAGGCTACTCGTGTCTTTTTTGTTGCATAACTGACAATTTATTTGCGTTTTCCGCCGGGTTTTCTGTTCCACCGGGGCCATTCGCCATGTATTTCCCAATAAGTGTTCAATAGGTCAATTTGAACTGTCTCGGGGTGGTCTTTTAATTGGCCATAATATGTTGCCCACCAGTAAATATCCAATGCATGAATCCCCTCTGCGAGCATTTTAACCGGCCAGTCCTGCGCCCTTACGTCTTTTTCGGCTTTGGGTCCGTTTATTATGCTTTGTTTTAACCCGGACAAACCTTCCTTTACATGGATAAAAGACCGATCGCCGGAAGACCCGACGTAAACCAGCGAAACCCGCCCGTTTTTTAACTCATAAACCAGGTATACGCCATCCTTATTATCCGGGGCATTGCATGCTTCTTCAAGCGAATCGGTCGCGTCAAAGAAAAAATGATCGTTCTTCTGGTACTTGTTCAGGGCGTCGAACATGTTAAACAATTTTCTTTAAAAATACATTTTAATTCAAATATCTGGTTGCCGGCGATGCCATGGGCCACGTTCGCCCGGTGGTGTCCCCATCCCGGCGCGAGTATTTTAGCTGGCTGCAAGGCAGGCTACTTGTGCCTTTTTCGCAGGGCATATCCATATTGGTAAATTTTGTATATTACTTTTCAAATCAGGGAGATAGTCATGCTTACAAAAAATAAAGTGAAAGAGCTTATGGAACAGATGCCCGCGACATTCTCTGTCGATGATTTGGTGGAGCGGGTACTACTGTTACAAAAAATAGAAGCGGCACAAAAGGAAATTGAAAATGGGGAAGGACTCGACTGGGAGGACGTTAAAAAAGAGATGGACCGGTGGTAAAAATAGTTCTGTCGAAAACCGCCAGGTTTGATCTCAAAGAAATTGTGGATTATATAAAGCGGGATTCGCCCCATTCTGGCGCGTATCCAGTATAAAGCATAGTATACCAAAAAATGGTATTTTCACGATATTTTGAAATACGCTTGTCTTATGTAACTTAGGTGCAATAATTAAAGCAACAGCCCGTATTTATTGTTGTTACCTTATAAGTAACGTATCTTTGTAAAGTTATAAGTCGTATAACGAACTCAAAAAGAGGGAAAAACCACAATGACCAACCTCATCAAAACTGATGGCCGCAGTGTTGTAAAAGTTTTATTAGAAATAGAATTAATAAAGCAGGGAGATTATATAGTTTCTTTTTGTCCGGCTTTAAAGTTATCTTCTTTTGGTATGACAGAACATGAAGCAAAAGAAGGATTTGAGGGAGCGCTTCATACATTCTTACAAGATACCTATGAGAAAGGAACATTAGAACGGGTTCTGCTTGACTTGGGATGGACGCTTAAAAAGATACCAACTGTTAGTTATAAGCCACCCATTAAACGCATTAGAACAACTCATAGAAACTCTTCATTTATTCGCTCATTTAAAGAACAGGTGTCCATCCCCGTGTAAGAAAAAATGGGTGTCAAGCAAGTACCGACTAAGATATTTTTACAGTATTTAAAATATATAGGATTGGTATTTATACGAAAGGACGCATGGCATCATGATTTATACGATTACCCGGACGGGCATCCTAACGGAAAATTATTAAGGTGTGTAGCGGTAAGAACAAACTATAAAGAAATTCCACGAGACCACATACACACAAATCTTAGAGCGGCTGGAAAAACCAAAGAAGAATTTGAGGAATGGCTCAAAAATCCAAAGAAAAAGGAAAAATAATTTAAGCCCCGTTTGAAGGGCTTTTTGTCTTTTTAGGATTTAGTGTAAATATATATGTTATTCTTCATCCTGGCGCGTATCCGTGCAAGGCTGCAGAAGAGGCTACTCGTGCCCTTTTTCGCTTCTGCGCCTGGCAGCTTACCAATCGCTTTAGAAGATCCTTCACTTCGTTCAGGATGACAAAAGAATATCTTCGTCCGAAATCAGTACGAAAAGCGCAAAGGCCAGACAGAAAAACGGGCCGGGAGTATGGCGTGAATGCCGGTTTAGCTTTTCGGGATGTAACCGAAAAGCGTTAAGAACCGGCAGAGCGGGTTGAAGTATTTTTCTGTCTTGAGTTATTCGTGTTTAATTGTTTTTTAATGGCACTCATTATCTCGCTGCGCTCGGTCTTGGTTACTTTTGGATCAAGCCAAAAGTAACAAAAGCCTCCGCGGCAATTGAGCGGCGAGAACATCACATGAATCGGCGCACTGTCATGCGAAACGCAGTGAGCATCCTATATTTGTCATATACCTATGCGTAAAACACTTTTCTACACGCTGATCCTTCTTGCGTTTTGTTTAACAAGCGCCTACGCCCAGCGCGCACGCACCGACAGCAGCCGCGCGGCGAAAAGCTATTGGGGAACGTTCGGTTTCGGCGGCAGTTCGGTTGGTTCCCTCGGGATGCTAACCGCCAGCGCCGAGATCGGGCATCATTACGTTTTTTCGGCTGTGGCCGAAACAGAAGTTAACCACTTTTGGCCAGCCGAAACCGGCAACCTGGATGTTACGCGGTACAACGTGATGCTGGGAAAAATATTCAGGCAGCAATACACTTTTTTAACGGTGTCGGCAGGGGTGGGCACGGTGAATTTTACGACCTACGACAGGCTGAACGACAACACTTTAAAAAATACAAGCGACCGTTACGCATTCGAGGTGCCGGTAATGGTACAGTACTACCTGCTGATGACCAAAAATGTGAGCTTCGGCATCCAGGGTTTCGTCGATTTTAACCGTATACGCACTACGGAAGGCTTCTCGCTCAACTTAGCCTTCGG
>Ga0134128_10010248_pt1 | contig 11229 bp, 12 predicted proteins | sample KB31754_FD_96462 | JGI IMG/M metagenome (GOLD analysis project Ga0134128, IMG submission 96462) | Terrestrial soil microbial communities with excess Nitrogen fertilizer from Kellogg Biological Station, Michigan, USA - KB3-175-4 | ecosystem: Environmental > Terrestrial > Soil > Unclassified ...
CGCGGGTCACGCTGGAAATGGCGCCAATTTCCCCTTGGCCGTCCACGTAGCGCCAGCGCTGCGAAGTTTCCCCGCGGTAGTTCGCCTCCAGCGGCTCCACGGGGAACACCTTGTTGATGCGCTCCATGATTTCGGCGGAGGGCACCACCTGGTCCATCTTCCAGCCGTTGGAGGAGCCCACGTCCATGTACTCAATGAATCGCAGGATGAACGGCGTGCCGCGGAAGTGCCGGGCCATGTCCACAATGCTGTGGTCGTTGAGTCCGCGCTTGACCACCATGTTCACCTTGACCGGTCCCAGCCCGGCTTCCTCTGCGGCGTCCAGCGCGTGAAGCACCTTCGCCACGGGATAGGCCACGTCATTCATGGCCTGGAATACGGAGTCGTCCAGGGAATCCAGGGAGACCGTGACCCGGTCCAGCCCGGCAGCCTTGAGGGCTTGCGCCTTTTGGGCCAGGGCCGAACCGTTGGTGGTCATGGCCAAATCCGGCGGCTCGCCCTCCGGTGTGCGCAGTGCGGCGAGCATCGCCACCAGGTCCTCAATGCCCTTGCGCAGCAGCGGTTCGCCGCCCGTGAGCCGGATCTTGCGTACGCCGTGGTCCATGGCGATCCGGGCCAGGCGGGTGATTTCCTCGAAGGTAAGCAGTTGGTCCTTGGGCATGAAGGCGAAGTCGCGGCCAAAAACTTCCTTCGGCATGCAATAGACGCAGCGGAAGTTGCAACGGTCGGTGACGGAAATCCGCAGATCACGCAACGGCCGCTTCAACGTGTCAGTCACTGGAGTCGTAACCATTTTTCAGCCTTCTGGTGCGGCCCGATTGGGATTCCGGGCCCTTGCTTCCACCATAGGCCCGGACTGCGGCGGCGTCGAGGGTTGGGCGGCGCGCTCAAGCTGCCCTGGGTTCATCGCATGCGTTGATGCCACAACGCGGCAATCTGTAGGCCACCAGATTCATAGCGCGGCCCTGCACGCCGCGTCCAGGAACTCCGCCAGCTGCCGGGGGTGTGACCACATGGGTGCGTGGCTGGAGTCGATCTCCTCAATCCGTGCGCCCATTCGCTCCGCCAGCTCGCGCTGCAGGGCCGGGGGCACGGCCTGGTCCGAGGTGGTGAGCAAATAAAACGAGGGCAGGTCCAGCCAGGCAGGCCGGCCCACGGGCACGCGGTCCAGGCCAATCCGCACCATCCGCTGCACGGCCGCCGCCGCGTGAACCCGTTCGGCGGGCGCATCAGCGGCCAGCACTTCGCCAAAGTGGGCGCGGTCAATGTACGTGTAGCCGCCGGCAACCACTACATGCTTCGGAATCAGGCTGCCGGGGTGTTTCCGGGACAGCCCGCTCACGGTTTCCCCCTCCGCAGGCGCAAAGGCTGCCACATAGGCCAGCGCCTTCACGCTGCCCTCGCGTCGGGCCGCCTCGCCAATCACGGCCCCGCCATATGACCAACCCACCAGCAACACTGGGCCCTCCACAGTGGCGAGGGCGCGGCGCACGGAGGCAACGTCGTCGTCCATGGACTCAAGCGAAAGCTGGGCCGCCACCGGCACATGGCCCAGGGCGCGCAATTCGGTGATGACCTCGGACCAGGCGGATCCGTCGGACCACAGGCCATGCACCAGCACCATTGTTGCCATGTGAAACACCCTCCCGGAGGTTTTGCTCCCAACGTACCAGCCTGCCTTGCATCCGCACGTCCGATATCCACAGGGAAGAACGACGGCGGCCTCCCGCGTCAGTGCCTGCAGGTACCGTGAAGGCATGCTGATTGAAAAATTGCATGTGGACGAGGTCGACATTGACACCGACCTGGTGGCCGAGATGGTGGCCGGGCAGATCCCGCAGTGGGCGGGCCTGCCCGTGAAGCCCGTGTTCCCGGCCGGCACGGACAACGTCATGTTCAGGCTGGGCGGCCGTCTCGCCGTGCGCCTTCCCCGCACACCGGCTGCAGCCCTGTCGCTGGAGAAGGAACTGAAATATCCGCCGAAACTGCGGTTGTGGCTGCCGGCACCGATCGCCTACCCGCTGGAATCCGGCACCCCCACGCAGTGGTACCCGTTCAGGTGGTCCGTCTCCACCTGGCTGAAGGGCCGGAATCCGCGCACCGTCACCGATGCGGATATGTTCACGCTGGACATGGCCCGATTCATCCGCGCCCTGCACGCCATTGCGCCGCCCGAGGCCACGGAGGAGCTGACGCATTACCGTGGCGGGGCCGTGGCCGCACGCGAGCTGGAAACCAGGACGGCCATTTCCCGCTGCGGCGGGCACTTCGACACTGACGTGCTCACCCGCGCCTGGGACATTGCACTCGAAGCCCCGGAAGGCAACGTCCCGCACACCTGGATCCACACGGACCTCCACCCGGGCAACCTGTTGACGCTCCGGGGCCGGCTCTCCGGGGTGCTGGACTGGGGCGGCCTCGCCGTAGGGGATCCGGCAGTGGACCTGATCGTGGCGTGGAACCTGCTCGGCGGTGAGGCACGCCGGCGGTTCCGCGCGGAACTCAACGTGGAACGCGGCATGTGGGACCGTGGCCGCGCCTGGGCATTGTCCATCGGACTGGTGGCACTGCCCTACTACGAGTATTCCAATCCGGCGCTGGCCGAGGTTTCCAAGTACCAAATCCGCCAGGTGCTCGAGGACATTGGGTAACCCTGCCGCACCGTCACCAACACGGAGGCACGCGGGGATTGCCGAGCGCATACGGGAATACTGGCACCGGCTTCAGCGCTGCTAACTGATAGCTCGCAACCCCAAACTTTTATGGATCAGGACCCTTCATGCCCCGCCCCACCGCAACATTGCCCGACAGGCTGCCTGCGCGCGACCGCACCACCATCACCGTGCTGATTGTCTCCGCGTTTGTGGTGATACTCAACGAGACCATCATGAACGTCGCCCTGCCGCGCCTCATGGAACAGTTCCACGTGTCCGCCTCCGCCATCCAGTGGCTGGCCACGGCGTTCATGCTGACCATGTCCGTGGTGATTCCGGCCACCGGCTACCTGCTGACCCGCTTCCCCATCCGCAGCGCGTTCATCCTGGCAATGGGCCTGTTCTCCGCGGGAACACTGCTGGCCGGGCTTGCCCCGGGCTTTGAGGTGCTGGTGGTGGCCCGCGTGATCCAGGCCTCCGGCACGGCCATCATGATGCCGCTGCTCATGACCACCATTTTGGACCTGGTCCCGTCCAACCGCCGCGGCGCCATCATGGGCAACGTCTCGATCGTGATCGCGGTGGCCCCGGCCATCGGCCCCACCCTGTCCGGATTCATCCTGCACTCGCTGTCGTGGCGCTTCATGTTCCTTGCCGTGTTGCCCATTGCGCTGCTGGCGCTGGTGCTGGGCGCACGGCTGCTGCCCTCCGACGGCAAGCGGAGCACGTCCAGGCTGTCAGTGCCGTCGCTGCTCATTTCGATTCCGGCCTTCGGCGGCCTGGTCTATGGGCTCAGCGGCATCGGCTCGCCTGATGCGAAGACCCATGATTTTGCCCTGCTGGCACTGGGCGTTTCGCTGGTGGCGCTGGTAACCTTCGTACTGCTCCAGCTGCGGCTGCAAAGGCACGACGGCGCCCTGCTGGACTTGCGCCCGTTCCTGCACCGCCAGTTCACCCTCGCCCTGGCCCTGATGGTCATGGCCATGGTGGCCATGTTCGGGGTCATCATCCTGCTGCCCATGTACCTGCAGAACGTGCGCGGCCTGGATGTTTTGTCCACCGGCCTGCTGATGCTGCCGGGCGGGCTGCTCATGGGCCTGCTGGCGCCCTGGGTGGGGAAGCTGTTCGACAAGTTTGGCGCCCGGCCGCTGCTGATTCCCGGAGGCCTGGTCCTCTCCGCCGTCCTGTTCGGCTACACGCAGCTCAATGCCACCACCCCGCTGGTCGCCGTCGTCGGGCTGCACATCCTAATGTCGATCGGGCTGGCCTTCATTTTTACCCCCGGTTTCACGGCGGGCCTGAACCCGCTGCCGCATTCGCTGCACTCGCACGGTTCGGCGGTGCTGGCCACCCTTCAGCAGCTGGGCGGCGCAGCCGGCACAGCCCTGTTGGTGGGGGTCATGACGGCGGGCACACTGGCGGCAGCCACGGCCGGCAAGGATGCCCTTGCGGCACAGGCCAGCGGCTTCAGCGCCAGCTTCCTGGTGGCGGCGTTTGTGTCACTGGGCATCGTGGTCATTGCGATGTTCATGGGCAAGGCCGCCGCAGCGCAGGACACGGACCACGCGCCCGCCGAAGCACTGGAAATGCGCTGACCGCGCCTTGACCGCGCCTTGACCGCGCATTTCCCCGGCATTTCCCCGCAGTTCCCTCGGCGGACCGGCCGCGGGTCCCTTGCACGGGGTTCGGCAACGCCGTACGTTCACTGGTAGAAATAGAGCATGACCGGCCCCCAAAATCCAGCAGCCCCCAGGCGTGACCAGCAGCTGCCGCCCCGCCCGCAATTGGCGGGCACGGTGGCGGCCCTGGTGGGTTGGGTTGTTGTCATTGTGCCCATCATTGCCATGGCGCTAATCATCTTTGCAGCAGTGACCAACCCAGAAAGCAGCATCGCCACGGTTGGCAAGATCGCCCTGATAGTGCTCGGCGCCGTGCTGCTTTTCTGCATGATCGCCTCCCCGCACCTGCTGGGCCAGGCCGTAATCCACCGCGAGCGGGCCTTGTGGAAGGCGGCCCTGTGGACCGGGGTGCCAACGGTGGGAGTGCTGCTGTACCTCGCATTTCGATGGCTGCTGAACAGCTGAGCCACGCTGCTTGTCCGACGACGGCAACACTGATAGACATGGCCCATGGCACACACGGGTCAGGCTTCCACGGCAGCACCGGAGCAGCGCTCCGTTTGGTGGATGGTGGGCATCTTGGTGGGTGGCACTGTTTTCATGGCGCTTCCGGTGGGTGCACTTTTTGTGTTGGCATCGCTGGCCTTCTTTGTTGGTCCGGCCTGGAGTGGCGGATCTGATCCGGGCGACTTGGCCTTTGCCCTGATGCTGCTGGGGCTGACCGTCCTGCTGTTTGCCTTCCCGCTCACCTTGGGTCTGGCAGTATGGCGGCGACGCCGCAGCTTGTGGATCTGGACCGCAGTCACGGGAGCCCTTACGGTGTCCGCCGTGGTGCTGTTGGGGTGGCGGGCGTTGAACAGCTGAGCCACAGCACAGCATCCGCATAGCTTCCCCTGCTACAAATGGTTCATGAGCCGACGCCCACACCACATCCCCTCCCAGCGCCTGCCCCTGTCCGTCTCCACCGTCCAGGTCAAGGAGGCCGCCAAGCCGCCGCGGTCCATGTGGTGGGCGGCAGGCATTGCCATTGTCGGTTGGGCCCTGTTGGCGTACCCGGCCGTTTTGCTGGTGCTGATTTCGTGGATCTTGATGACCGGCAGCGGGATCGACGGCTCGACAGGCGGTTCCACGGCTGCCGGTGTGCTCGGCCTGGCGTTTGTGGTGTGCATGGCTGCGGCGCCTGTGCTGTTCGGGCTGGCCGTGGCGAGGCGCGGCCGCGGCTTGTGGATCGGGGCCATCGCCACGGGCATCCTCTCCCTCGCCGCCGTGGTCTATGTGATCGTCGAGTGGGTGGTTCCGCTGGGCTGAGGCGCTTGCCTGAAGTCCAGCTGTCTGAAGCACGACGACGGCTGCCGGGCTTCGGTGCCCGGCCCGGTTCGGGTTCGGAATAATCCATTTGGTAGACTAACCGACCGAATGCTGGTACAAAGTTGCCATGGACCCCTTACCTGCCAAGGCGCCCCTGCTGAAGAAATCCGCCACTGGACCGATGTCCCCATGGTGGGGCGTGGACATTACCCTGGTCGGCTGGCTGATCTTGGCGATCCCGGCGTTCTTCTTGCTGTTTGCGACGGCGACAATGTTCTCCGGCTGCTTCCTGGAATGCACCGCACCGGACCCCGCGGGAGGAACGGCGGGCGTGGTCTTCCTGTCCGCCATGGTGGCCGGTCCCCCGCTGCTCGGCACCGCCGTGGTGAGTCGCAGGCGCCTGTGGTGGATCGCGCTGGGTGCATGCGTTTTCGTTGTCGTTGCGGTATACATTGTGGTGGCATCGCTGTAGCTGCGGCGGAATGATTGCAACACTCGCCACAGAGGCGTGGCAGGCCGCCCTCCCGGGAACGACCCGCCACGAGATCATCCTCCCGACAGCCGTCCAGGCGCTACTTGACGGCGCCCTTGAAAATGGCGGCCTTGTCCGTGAACGGATTGGGGCCCATGACCTCCACGCGCACCACCCCGGCATCTGCGGCGGCGATGCCGGCCGCAAACTTAACGGTCGGGGTCTCGCCGGGCAAAATGGTGCTGAGCATGTCGACGGCAAGCTTGGATTCCGTGTCAATCACTGACTCAGCCTTGGCGTTCTTGGCGCCGACGGTGACTTTCGGCATGGACATGAGCCCGGCGTCCAATTCTTCCTTGCCCCGTTGACGACCGTGAGCTTAAAAACGGCTGCCTTGCCGTCGACCGCACCGGAGGCATACTGGCTCACCGGCTTGAAGCCGTCCGACTTCACCGTGACCTTGACGCCACTGTCATAGGTGACCGTCCCGCCAAGGGACGCCGAACGGTCGGCCGTGGCTGCCTCGCACAGGTATGCAGCTATCGTGCCACGCCCGCCACCACTTGGCGCGTCATGGCACGGGCACTCCCCAGATAGGAAGCCGGTTCACACAATTGTGCGATTCGTTCGGCACCGAGCTGGCTGACTAGATCCTCGTGCTTGAGCAGCTCTGCCTTCAGCTCTCCCTTGGTCTCAATTGCGGTCCGGCAGGCCTCGTAAATCACTTCGTGCGCCTCCTGTCGGCCCAGGACCGGGGCAATGGCCATCATGACAGCCTCGGACACGATGAGCCCATGTGTCAGCTGCGAGTTTTGGTACATGCGGTCCACATTCACCTCTAGACCAGTGAGCATGAACTCGGCCTGGTGCAGGGAACTTGCGAGCAACAGGAATGCTTCAGGGACGGTGGCCCACTCCAGGTGCCAGGGTCCCGTGGCCCGTTCGAAGTCCTGCATGAGTGCATCCAACATGACTGACGATTTCTCGCGCAACAACTTACCCGTTGCCAACATGAGCTCGCTCGAGATGGGGTTGCGCTTCTGCGGCATGGTGGAACTGGCACCCCGGCCGTTCACAAAAGGTTCAGCCAGCTCTCCGTATTCGGTAGAGCACATCATCATGACGTCCCAGGCGATCTTGCCAAGAGACCCTCCAATGTTGGCGAACAGCGATACCAACTCCGCCAGTCCGTCACGTGCCACGTGCCAAGTGATTTCAGGATCGCGCAGCCCCAGCTCGGATGCCAGCTCAGCCCTGACCGCCAACCCTTCAGGCCCCTCACCAAGTGACGCCAGCGTCCCTGCTGCGCCCCCGAACTGAACCATGAGGTCCCGCTCCCGTGCCTGTTCCAATCGTTCGGCATGCCTGTCCATCGAAGATAGCCATACGGCACACCGGTACCCGAACGTCACGGGAAGTGCGTGTTGCAGGTGCGTGCGCCCGGCGGCTACCGTGTCGATGTGCTCCTCAGCCAAACGAGCCAGCGCCCTCCGCACCCCGTCCAGTTGGGCGGACAACAATTCGATGCCAGCCTTGCACTGCAGCATGACAGCGGTGTCCATGATGTCTTGGGTAGTGGCGCCCCAATGAACGTAACCGCCCGCATCACCGCACTGTTCGGCGACTTGTTTGACGATGGGCAGGATCGGGTACCCCACGATTTCGGTTTCTTCCCGGAGGCGTTCCATGTCCAACGTTTCAATGTTGGCCTTCTCGGTAATTTGCTCTGCGGCGACGGCCGGGATGACCCCGACGCGGGCCTGGGCCCTGGCCAAGGCGGCCTCGGTGTCGATGATTCGGCCGATGTAGGCAGTGTCGGAGAAAATCTCACGCATGTCCGGGGTTCCGAACATGTTGCGGAAGAGCTGGGAGTCATAGGCTGTAGCGTTCATGGTTTCTCTCAATAACTTGGGGCTGGTTGGTCTCAGTGGGAACGGACGACGGCGGTCGGCTGGCTGGCTCTGTCCGGCTGACTTTCGGGTGCGAAGCCAGCAGGAATCACCTTGGGTGTCGCGACTGTTTCCGTAGTGTCGGTGGAGTCACCGGTAAGGGCGGCATCGGCGTCGAATTCTGCTTGTTCTGCTTTTAGCAGGAATTCGGTGGGGTCGGCCAAGGCCTCCCGCGCGGTGGGCATGTCCAGTTCCTTGGTCCACTTGGCAACCACCAGAGTGGCCACTACATTGCCGAAAGTGTTGCAGAATGCGGTCGCGATGGACATGAAGCGGTACACGCCAAAGAGAATGGCGACGCCTTCAATGGGCAGATAGCCGGTCGCGGCAATGGTGGCCGCAAACACCACGTATGTGCCGCCGGATACGGTAGCGGCGCCTTTGGAGGTCAGCAGCATGATGATCAGGAGACCGATTTGTTCCGGGATGCCCATGTGGATCCCATAAACGTTGGCCAGGAAGAGGGTGCTCAGAGCCATGTAGATGGAAGTGCCGTCGAGATTGAACGCATATCCAGTGGGAATGATCAGGCCAACTGCCTGCTTGGAGACTCCCATCATGGGAAGCTTCCGCAGCAGGCCGGGAAGCGCGGATTCGCTGGAGGCCGTACCGAGCACCAGGGACATTTCGATGCGCACGTACCTCAGGACCCGGAACACGTTGAAACCAGACAGCAGGCACACCAGCCCGAGCACGCCGAACACGAAGAACGCAATGACAGTCCAATATTGGAGGACGAGTTCGGCCAATGCCAGCAGCATTGCGCTGCCGTTGGTGCCCACGGCGTAGGCGATGGCGCCAAAGGCGCCAATGGGAGCAAGCTTCATGACCACGTTGATGAAGCCGAACATCGCCTCGGAGATGGTCTCAAGCCCGGCATTCACTTTACTGCGCATGTGGGGGGCAAGGGTGAGCACGCCTGCACCAAAGATGATAGCCAGAATCAGCACCTGAAGCAGTTGTCCGGAGCTGAATGCGCCCACGAAGTTGTCCGGGAAAATGCCCTTCAGGAAAGCGGTGAAACCGGGTTCCCCCGCGCCAGCCGGCGCTGATCCGGCGCTTGACTGCAAGGCATGAGCGCCCTTGCCAACCCCGAAGACGTTTCCGGCCACGAGCCCGAGGAGCAGGGCGACAGTGGAGAGCACCTCGAAGTAGATCAAAGCCATAAAGCCAATGCGGCTGGCCTTTTTCAGATCACCGGCTGCACCGATGCCAAGCACCACGGTCAGGAAGACCAGCGGTGCCACACCTGCCTTGATGAGCGCCAGGAACAAGTCGCCCACTATTTTGAGCTGGCTGGCCACGCCGGGAAGGACGAAGCCAAATACGATGCCCAGCGCCATGGCAATCATTACCTGGGCGCCCAGCCCCCGGTACCACTTCTTTCGAACTGCAGGTGCACTCGACGCTGAGTTCAGCTGCTGGAGAGTTTTCATCATTTCCCTTACCTGTCTAGACAACCTTTATGTCTAGACAACTATGAGATGCAATTCACCGTTATGTCAAGGGCCTGACCGATATTTCCGGCTTTATGTTCCGACTCTTGGGCGTCGATGCAACATCAGCAGCAGGCGTTACGGCGTGAACTCGGGTTGGGAACCAGCCGTCAGTGCCGTTCCAAAATAGTTTCATACACGAAAGTGTCGCCCGGGTGAAGGCTGACAACGACGGCGATAACACCATTCTTCCGGTCTCTATACTGGCGTGTGAATTCCAGTCCCAGAGATCCGGCGGAACGGCCAAGCGGCACAGCTGCTTCCGAGGGAATCAGCGTGGCTCGGATTCGTTGTACCACCTGGTCAACTGTGCCCCCCGTCTTGTCACAAATAAGGTCTGCAACGAGACGTTCGCTACCAATAATATCCGCCTCAATGAGCTGCCAATCCCCGGGCGACACGTAGATGCGCGACCACGAAGCAACCGTTTTGGCATCGGTTTCACCTTGGCGGGTGGTGGTCAAGCGGACGAGCCTTCGGCCATCCGGCAGCCCCGTTTGCAATGCAGTTTCGGGATCGAGAGTGACCTCTTCAACGGCAAGGATGCGGCGAGTGGCGGTTTGGCCATAACTCACCAGATCGTCGATCGAGGCCAGGCGTGAGGAGAATTCCGTGACGGGAGTTGGGCGCATAACGCGAGTGCCCTGCCCCTTGCGACGCTCGATAAGGCCCTGCCCCTCAATCTGCCGTAGGGCGCTGCGCAGAGTTTCGCGGGAGACGCTGTATTCGACCGCGAGGTCCGGTTCCGATGGCAGAAAGTCCCCTACGAGCCACCCCCCGGCTGCAATCCGACGAGCCAAGTCGCCGGCAATGACAAGGTACCGGGCCTGGCTGCGACGAGGTTCGACTGTTTGCATCTGCTGCTGGCTCAAAGGTCCCATGGTGATTCCATTGTTCCATCAGTGACCCAAATACTCTCTCCACGCGCGCCAAGCCGTGCCCAAGGGGCCTGACGCCTGTTGCCAAGAAGGACCGCAGACTTGACAGTCAATTGGCGCCCTATCATCCTAAAGGTCTGCTGAGCAGTACTTGCCTGAAACTTTGGCGCTAACGGAAATATCCATGGGGCCCTTCTCGAACATGTTCAGCCGGCCTCCGTGGCCGCCCGTGGAGCTGATCCCTGTGTAGCCACCCTTGAACGAGTCCGTATGGGTGATGGGGGCAAAGCCGCCTTCTTTCAGGACCGCGTTGATGGTCTTCATGACGGCATCCCAGTTGCCGGCGACTGCGTACAAGGAGTCTTGAGAGCGCAAGGTGCCGATCCAGAGAACGCATGTGCCGGACGAGTCCATGGCCATACTGGTGTCCCCGTACCGGACCGGAAGCCACGGCTGCCCGGGGTAGTCCCGCGCGAAGGCACCTGCCAGATCGGTGGAGAGTTGCTCGAGCCGCGGCCGGGCGTCGGCTGCAGTGGGCAACGACGGGCCCGAGCAGGAACTTACCGCCAGCGACGTACAAAGTAGCAGCGGGACAAGGGCACGTCGTTCCAGTCTGTTCAGCATATTTTCACCCTACGGGCCCGCATCAGGTATGGGATGGGCCGTTCGCCCCATGGGCCGGCCGGTGCTGCGTTTCATTGGCCCTCAACCAATGCAGGGGGCGGCGGCTTTTGGTGTTGTTAGCCCGGCTGGTGGGGCCGGGTTTTGTAGGTGAGGAGGTTTTCGAGTGGGCTGCGGCGCAGGTCGAAGCGGAGTGCGGGGCCGGTTCGTGCGGGGCCGGGTGTGGTGGTGC
>Ga0134128_10010249_pt1 | contig 11228 bp, 6 predicted proteins | sample KB31754_FD_96462 | JGI IMG/M metagenome (GOLD analysis project Ga0134128, IMG submission 96462) | Terrestrial soil microbial communities with excess Nitrogen fertilizer from Kellogg Biological Station, Michigan, USA - KB3-175-4 | ecosystem: Environmental > Terrestrial > Soil > Unclassified ...
AATTCCATGAGCGGAAATCCAGGCTGCTGGATCAAGCAAAAGTTCATCTCATGGAGGAAGTCAGGCTTTTTACGTGGACACTGGCGGCCGTTTCGCTGTTTGCAGTTCTCGCCGGGGTGGCAATCGGCATCCATCTCAGCCGCACCATTACCCGCGAGTTGCGGGAAAGCATCGTTCAACTCTCGGCATCTTCAGCTGAGATTCTTGCCACTACCACGCAGGTTGCCTCCGGTGCAGCCGAGACAGCGGCCGCCGTCAGCGAGACCACTGCCACGGTGGAGGAAGTCAAGCAAACCGCGCAGCTTGCCAGCCAGAAAGCGAGACATGTTTCCGATAGTGCGCAGAAAGCGTCGAATGTCTCCCAGGCCGGCCGCAAATCGGCGGAAGAAGCGATTGAGGGCATGCACCGCATCCAGGGGCAGATGGAATCCATCGCCGAGAGCATCGTGCAACTCTCCGAGCAAAGCCACGCCATCGGCGAGATTATCGCCACCGTCAATGATCTGGCCGAACAATCGAATCTGCTCGCGGTAAATGCCGCCATTGAAGCCACCCGGGCCGGAGAACAAGGCAAGAGTTTTGGCGTGGTGGCACAGGAAATCAGAAGCCTCGCCGAGCAATCCAGGCAGGCGACCGGGCAGGTGCGCACCATTCTGGGCGATATCCAGAAGGCCACCAACACGGCGGTACTCGCTACCGAACAGGGCAACAAGGCGGTGAAGGCCGGCGTCAAGCAGTCCACCGAGACCGACGAGGCCATCCGCCTGTTATCGGTGAGCATCAACGAGGCAGCCCAGGCAGCCACCCAGATCGCGGCTTCCAGCCAGCAGCAAATGGTGGGCATGGACCAGGTAGCGGTGGCGATGAGCAACATCAAGCAGGCGAGCGAGCAGAACGTCGCAGGCACCCGGCAGGCGGAACTGGCAGCCCAGGGCCTATATGAGATGGGGGGGAGGCTCAGCGCTCTGGTGGGAGGCGAAGCCAACCCGGCAGCCAGAATGAAATAGCCTATGACGAACAAAAATGATGAACTGCTGAAAAGACTCCTTGCGATGTTCCGGGTCGAGGCGGATGCGCATCTCCAGGCGATGTCGTCGGGCCTGCTCGCATTGAAAAAAATGCCGGCAGATGGACCCTGGGTGGAGATCGTCGAGACAATCTTTCGGGATGCGCACAGCCTGAAAGGTGCAGCCCGCGCGGTAAACCTTACGCAGATCGAAGCGGTCTGCCGGTCTCTGGAAAGCGCATTCTCCGCGCTGAAAGACCAGCGCGTGGTCCTTTCACCGCAGCTGCTCGATCTGCTCCTCCAGACGACTGACGCACTGGGCGGACTTCTTGCCATGGATAAAAGTGCGGCGGCCGCGCAGAGGTCCCGGGTGGAAACTTTGATTCGACAGCTCGATCACACGTTAAAGTCGCCCTTGTCCGATAACGCCGATTTTATCCCGGAATCGCAAACCCTGCCTCTTCCTGCCGCCATCTCCGTTGCAGATGCACCAACCGAACCGGAAGCAGGGATGCGGGTGCCGGTTTCTGTTCCGGACCTGGCATTGGTGACAGTCAGGGTTTCTGCCGCAAAACTTGATGCGGTGATGAACCAGGTTGAGGAGTTGCTGCTGCCGCGCCTCGCGACAGGTCAACGTGTAAAAGAGCTCGGCGAAGCCGTGGAGTCGCTTGCCGCATGGAAAAAACAGCGCCTGCACATTCAGCCGGCATTGCGCCTTTTTGACCGCGAATTCACGCGCAGCATCGAGGATCGCGGCACACATCAGGGAAAACCTGAGCTTTCCAGGCTGCTCAAGTACCTGGATGCCGAGCAGCTTCACATGAAAATGCTTGAGGACCGGCTGGCGAGACTGCAACGCTCAGCGAAGCAGGATCAACGCACGCTGACCGGCATGACCGACAACCTGCGGCAGGATGTGAAGGAGATGCAGTTGCTGCCCTTCTCCTCGCTGCTGGATATCCTTCCGCGACTCGCTCGCGAACTGGCGCGTGAGCAGGGGAAGAGCATTGAACTGGTCATCCGGGGGAGCGATATCGAAATTGACCGGCATATTCTCGAGGAGATGAAGGATCCGCTTATCCACCTGGTGCGCAACTGCATCGATCACGGCATCGAACGGCCCGCGGTGCGCTCGGGCAACGGCAAACCGCCGCACGGAACCATCACGCTGGCGTGCTCGCAAAAAGATGGGGGCATGGTCGAGGTGCTGGTAGCCGATGATGGCGCCGGGATCGATGTAGCCATGATAAAGGTTGCTGCGCGCAAGCTCGGCGTTGTTTCCGCGGAAGAGGCGGAGCAGTTCGGCGAAATGGAGTCGATGGCGCTCGCTTTTCAGTCCGGCGTGACCACCAGCCCCATTATTACCGATATATCGGGACGCGGGCTCGGGCTCGCAATTGTCCGTGAAAAGGTGGAACGCCTGGGTGGCACTATCGTGCTCAAGTCAAATCCCGGCAATGGAACGGCCTTCCATCTCGTCCTCCCTTCAACGCTCGCAAATTTTCGCGGAGTCCTTGTTCATGCCGGCAAACAGCTTTTCGTCATACCTTCGACGAGCGTCGAAAGGGTCGTCCGTGTCCCTCTCGCGGAAATCCGGACAGTAGAGAACCGCGAAACCATTCTGGTGGATGAACGACCGGTATCCCTGGTCCGGCTGAGCGATATACTGGAATTGCCAAGGAATACCGCGGATGAGGCAAGCGACGCTGCCGCTGCGATGGCCGGGACACCCGGCAGGATGCCGGCGATCGTTCTGGGCTCGGGCCTCGGCCGCATCGCATTTCTGGTGGAAGAGATTCTGGGCGAGCACGAGGTGCTGGTCAAGGCGTTCGTTCGGCCATTGACGCGGGTACGCAATGTCGCGGGGGCCAGTTTGCTGGGAACCGGCAGGGTGGTGCCTGTGCTCAATGCGGCCGATCTGCTGAAATCGGCGGTAAAGCATCCGGCCGGGATGCCTGCATCCGCGCCAGAGCCAGCAGCCGGAAGACCTGAAGGCGCAAAAAAATCTTCTATCCTGGTGGTGGAGGATTCCATCACCTCGCGGGCATTGCTCAAAAACATCCTGGAGTCGGCGGGCTATCGTGTCAGCACGGCCGTGGATGGGGTTGACGGCTACACCACGCTTAAAACAGGGACATTCGATCTGGTCGTTTCCGACGTCGAGATGCCGCGCATGGACGGCTTTGGCCTCACCGCAAAGATACGCGCCGACAAGCAGTTCGCGAGTTTGCCCGTCGTGCTGGTGACGGCGCTGAGCTCCCGCGAGCACCGGGAGCGCGGCATCGATGTGGGCGCCAATGCCTATATCGTCAAGAGCAGCTTCGATCAGAGCAATCTGCTGGAGATTGTCCGGCGCCTTATCGGCGTTCCGGCATGAGGTCCCTGTCATGATAAACGTTCTGGTAGTGGAAGACTCTGCGGTGGTGCGTGAATTCCTCGTTCACATCCTCAGCGCGGACCCTGGCATCACGGTTGTCGCGACGGCACATAACGGCGCGGAAGCGCTCGACCTGGTGCAGCGCCACCGGCCCGACGTCATCACCATGGATATCCACATGCCGAAACTGAACGGACTGGAAGCCACTCGCCTCATCATGGAAACGAACCCGACCCCCATCGTCATTGTCAGCGGCAGCCAGAGTACCCGGGAGGTCGTGACATCATTCGATGCAATGGATGCCGGCGCATTGGCCATGCTGCGCCGCCCGAGCGGCATCGGCGATGCGAATCACGAGGCCACTGCCCTGGACATGGTGCGGACGATAAAACTGATGTCAGAGGTCAAGGTAGTGCGGCGTTGGCCGCGTATGCGAAATGCAGGGGCCGCCCTGCTTTCCGACAGTATGGATGCGATCCGTGCACCGGCCCAAATCGGGATCGTTGCCATTGGAGCATCGACCGGGGGTCCATCGGCGATTGAAGTTATCCTGGCGGGACTCCCAAAGAACTTTCCGGTACCGATCCTGATCGTCCAGCACATGGCGTCAGGCTTCATGGGAGGATTCCTCAAGTGGCTGTCGGCTTCATCTGCACTGCCGGTTCATGCTGCCACGGATGGTGCAATCCTCCTGCCCGGCCATGTTTATATCGCACCCGACGACTTTCATATGAAGGTGGCGCAAGGAGAAAGGATTGCTTTGATGAAGGACGAGCCGGAGAACGGGTTGCGGCCTTCCGCGTCCTACCTTTTTCGCTCGGTGGCGGAAGTCTACGGCTGCAATGCCGTTGCCGGGCTACTGACCGGAATGGGGCGGGATGGCGCCAATGAGCTGCGGCTATTGAAAGAGCGGGGGGCAATTACTTTCGCCCAGGACCGGGACAGTTCCGTCGTGCACGGCATGCCGGGCGAAGCAATCAGGCTGGATGCGGCAATGCACGTCCTGCCGCTGGAGAGAATCGCCGCAGTGCTAGCGAATCTAGTGAATTCCAACGGAAAAAACTCGAGCATGATCGATGACACCCAAAAAATCTAATGCCGGCAACATAGAGATCCTTATTGCGGAAGACAGCCCGACCCAGGCGGAAAGGCTGCGATACCTCCTGGAGGAAAACCGCTATCAGGTTGTGGCCACGCCCAATGGCAAGGAGGCCCTGGCAGCGGCCCGGCTGCGCAAGCCGATGCTCATCGTCAGCGATGTGATGATGCCCGAGATGGATGGGTTTGCGCTATGCGGAGAAATCAAGCGCGACGCGCAGCTCAAAGATATTCCCGTGATCCTGCTGACTTCACTTTCCGACATCCGCGACATCATGAAAGGATTGGAGTGTGGTGCCGATAATTTCATCCGCAAACCGTATGAGGATCACTATCTGCTTGCCCGCATCGACTACCTGCTGATAAACCAAGAACTGCGCAAGAACCAGAAGATGCAGATAGGGATGGAAATTTATCTCGGCGGCCAAAAACATTTCATCACGTCAGAACGCCAGCAGATCGTGGATCTGCTGATTTCGATCTATGAAGACGCGGTTCATCTCAACAAGGAACTCCACGCGCGGCAACTCGAATTGACCCGCTCGAATCACTTGCTAACCGGACTTTACCGGATCGCGGAAGGACTGAACCAGGCGATAACCGAGCGCGACGTATGCGAAAAGACACTGGAGTACGCGATGGAATTGCCCGGGGTGGAGGCCGGATGGCTCTATCTTTGGGAAAACAATGCTTTCCGGGTGGCCGCCGCGCGCAACATCTCACCGTCATTGCTGGCTGCGGAGGCGATGGAAGGATTATGTGAATGTCAACGCCTTTTCCTCGCTGGTGGTCTGGGGCGTGTTGTCAATATCGGCAGATGCGAGCGGCTTATGCAGGGTGGAGACAGCACCCCGGCCTTGCACTGCCATGCCAGCGTGCCGTTATGGATCGGCAATCAGAACCGCGGCATCATGAACCTGATGGGGACAAACCGGGATCTGTTCACCGACCACGAGCTGGAAACATTTTACGGGGTTGGGCATCAGGTCAGCATCGCGCTGGAACGCGCCTGGTTGCATGAACATATGGAACAACTGGTGGAGGATCGCACGACAGCGCTCACTGCGGAGATCTCCCAACGCAAGGAATATGAGGCGAGGATTGTCCGGCTCAACCGCATTTACAGCGTACTGAGCGGCATCAACACTACAATCGTGCGCGTCCGCGGGAGACAGGAACTCTTCGACGAAGCGTGCCGCATCGCAGTGGTCCACGGGAAATTTGTGTTCGCCTGGATAGGCATGTTCGATACGGCTGCACAGAATATTACCCCCGTGGCAAAAGCCGGCCATGAAGATGATTATCTGTCGCAGCTCAATTTGATGAATGTTGTTGAGTCCCCCGAGAATTCCTGGTTGATAGCGGAGGCGATCAAGCTGGGCAAGCCCGCCATCTGCAACGATCTTACCCTTGCCAACAGTGAGCACGCGCAGGCTGCCGCGGCACTGGCCCGGGGCTATTATTCCAAAGTGGTGCTGCCGCTCATCCTCGATACTCACCTGGTGGGAGTATTCGTACTCTATGCGGCCGAAACAGGGTTTTTCGACGACGAGGAAATGACGTTGCTGGTGGAGATGGCGGGCGATATCTCGTTTGCCATGGACCACCTGAAAAAAGAGGAGCGCATCAATTACCTTGCTTTTTTCGATGCCGTCACCGATCTGCCGAATCGTGCGCTGTTTCTGGACCGCGTCGATCAGCGGATCAGCTCCCTGCACCACGATCACGAGATACTTTCGGTCATTATCCTCGACATCGAACGGTTCAGCGGCATCAATGAGTCGCTTGGCCACCAGGCGGGAGACAAGCTGCTGCGCCAGCTTGCAAAACAGTTGAAGCAGATTCTTGACGAAACAGATATCCTGGCCCACCTTTCGGCGGATTATTTTGCCATCGCCATCAAGCATGAGAAGGAGAGCACGGATATCGCCCACGTCCTGGAGAAAATCCTGTCCGGCATCCAGGACAAGCCTTTCATGCTCGACATGCAAGAGCTGCATATTTCCGCGAGAGCGGGAACATCATCTTATCCCGCCGATGGCCGCGACACCGACACGCTCCTGAGAAATGCCGAAACGGCACTGAAAAAAGCCAAATTCTCTTTTGACAAGCACCTCTTCTACGCGCCTGAATTCAATGTACGGGTCACCGAGAAGCTGAGGCTCGAATCCAAGCTGCGCCGCGCAATCGAGGAGGAACAGTTCGTGCTGCACTACCAGCCGAAAATTAATCTTGCAAGCGGACAGATCAGCGGCCTTGAAGCGCTTATACGCTGGAAGGACCCGGACAACGGACTCGTTCCGCCGCTGAGCTTCATTCCGCTGCTTGAGGAAACCCGGATGATTCTCGATGCCGGGCGGTGGGCATTGGGCAAGGCGATCGCAGACTCCAAAAGATGGCAGGCCATGGGTCTCAACCCGCCCAAGGTTGCCGTCAACGTCTCGCCCATCCAGTTACGGCAGAAGGATTTTGTCAGTATGGTGGGAGATGTGATAGCAAGCGCCGGAAACGTCCTGATCGGGCTGGAGCTCGAAATTACCGAGAGCGTCATCATGCACGATATCGAAGCCAATATCAAAAAGCTCAAGATCATTCGCGACATGGGTATCGAGGTCGCGATAGACGACTTCGGTACCGGCTATTCCTCGCTCAGCTATATCGCCAAGCTCCCCGTCAATGTCCTGAAGATCGACCGGGCTTTCATCATCAACATGACGCGCAACGCCGACGATCTCAACATCGTCTCCGCCATCATATCCCTGGCGCATTCCCTGCATTTGCGCGTCATTGCCGAGGGCGTGGAAACCATCGAGCAGGCGGGGCTTTTGCGCAAGCTCGAATGCGACGAGATCCAGGGATATCTGTTCAGCCCCGGCGTTACCGCCGATAAGATCGAAGAATTTCTTGGCCAGAAGAAATCGCTCCCAGCGCTCATATAAATCAATCGGATCGTCTTTTATGGGCGAAATCCGGCGCCATCGCTAAACGATCCGGGTGATGTTTCCCCAAGGAGCTCCAGAACAACAACGGAAAGCGCAATATACAGAAATAATGGTCACCCACATCACTCTCAAGCTCACTGAATATCCGACAGCGCCACTCCCAGGCGCCTCGCATACGATACGAGAGTTCGCTTCCAAGTCGGACGTTCGAATGCCCGCGTGTAGTATGAGGCCAGCCGCGGGTGGGCCAAACGGACTGCGAGCTAAATCGTTGCATCGAGCGCCTGGGCGATATCCCCGATGATGTCGTCGATATGCTCGATGCCTACGGATATTCTTACAAGCGCTTCCGAAACCCCCGAGGCCCGCAGCTCATCGGGGTTCAGTTGCCGATGGGTGGTTGACGCGGGATGACAGGCAAGCGATTTTGCGTCGCCGATATTCACCAGGCGCAAGATCATCTTCAGCGCGTCGATGAAACAGCCGCCGGCGACTGCTCCGCCGGAAATTCCGAAACTCAGTATTCCCGAGGCTTTTCCCTTGCTTAACCTGTTGCACAGCTCGTGGTATTTGCTCCCTGGCAATGCGGCGTAATTGACCCATTCCACTTTCGGATGCCCTTCCAGGTACTGCGCGACCTTCAGCGCGTTTTCGCAATGCCTTTCCATTCTCAAACCCAGGGTTTCCAGGCCCTGCAGGATCAGGAATGCGCTATGCGGTGACAAAGCCGCGCCGGTATTGCGCAGCGGCACGACCCGGCAGCGGCCGATAAATGCCGCGCTTTCAAACGCTTCCGTATATACGACGCCGTGATAGGAAGGATCGGGCTCGCTCAGCAAAGGGAAGCGCGCCTTATGCGTTGCCCAGTCGAACCTTCCCGAGTCGACGATCATGCCGCCCACGGTCGTGCCGTGGCCGCCGATATATTTGGTGAGTGAGTGCACAACGATATCCGCGCCGAATTCGAATGGCCGGCAAAGATAGGGCGTGGAAACGGTGCTGTCCACGATGAGCGGCACCCCGTGCTTATGGGCGATCGCTGCAAGTTTCTCTATATCGACGATATTCCCCGCAGGATTTCCGATGGATTCGCAAAAGACTGCCCGTGTTTTGCTATCGATATGTTTTTCGATCGCGTCGTAGTCGTCGTACGATACCATGTGCGCATGGATCCCCTGCCGGGGAAAAGTATGTGCAAACAGATTGTATGTGCCGCCATAAAGCTGGCTGGTGCTGATGATATTGTCGCCGGTGCCGGCGATGCACTGGATGGCATAGGTGATGGCCGCCATCCCCGAGGCCACGGCCAGCGCGCCCACGCCGCCCTCCATCTCCGCTATGCGCTGCTCCAGCACAGCGGTGGTGGGATTCATGATGCGCGTATAAATATTTCCCGGTACCTTCAGGTCGAACAAATCGGCGCCGTGTTGCGTATTATCGAAGGTGTAAGAGGTGGTCTGGTAGATGGGAACGGCTGCGGCCCGGGTCGTGGGGTCGGATTTGTATCCATGATGCAATGCCAGCGATTCCAGCTTCATAGGTCTCTCCAGTCAAAAATGTTTTATCCGCAGACAATTCAGCTGTATGGATTATAGGCATGTTTATCCGGATAAAACAGCCATCCCATCGCGATGGTCCGCTTATTCACATGCTTGCGAGCAGCCGGGAAAGTCGCCATGCGCCAGCCGGCACGGTTACAACGACGTCAGGAACGATACGCCATCGGCGCCCACCGCGGACCCATTCCGAAGGCGTTGCGCAAACTCATCCGCCTTCGCTTCGCGCTCATCGCCCCATATGCGAACCACCCTGCCCTTGTGGAAGCTCGATAATTGCTTGCGAAACGGGATGACAAAAGACGCATCGTTCCCATACAGCGCCCGATGCAGTCCTGGCAGTTCGTGCCATGTCGTGGTGGGCCTTGCATGGTGCGCATTGTGATAACCGAAGTTGAGGGTGAGAAGATTCAGCCATGGATGCCTGACCGAGATAAGGTTGCTGAACGTATGGGACCCTTCATAGCCGCGGTCGCCCCTATGTGCGATCGGATAGGGGGCGCCGTCGCGCACCAGGACGGTATCGTAGTTGTGCTGGAGGGCATCCATGAAGCGCAAGACCGTCAAAAACAAGGTGTAGGCCAGCAGATAGCACGCAAAAGCCCACGGCGAATACAGGAATATTGCCAACAGCAGGCCGAAACGGACGAGCGCTATTTTAATTACGCGCAACCGCTCATCCTTTTTCCCCTCGAAGAGGAAGGGCGCGAGGAGGAGCATGCCATGCATGAGGAATTCCACCGCCGGCACATAGAGCCACTCCAATGCCTCCACGATCCGGCGCTGGACCGGATGGCGAACGAGATAATCCCGGTAGTCGAATGAAACCACATCGGCATTATCGACATGGTGCTTCATGTGATTGGTGCGCAAGCCGGCATAAGTTCCGTAGCAGCCGCCGGTCAGCCAGTTGAGGGCGCGGCCCAGCGCGGCATTGTGCCGCGGCGATTTGAACAGCGCATTATGGCCGCAGTCGTGGATCAGATAGGCGGCAATCACCATGCCGTGGGCCATTGCCGGCACGCCCACGGCCATGAGCAGTGGGTCCTGGGAAAGGATAAGTGCCGCGCCGCCGAAATAGTTCAGCTGGCAATAAAGCAGCGCGGAAAGGTTGGGAAGCAGGCCGCCCTTGTGACGGAACCAGGTTCTTTCGATTCTGTCGATCATGTCATCTCCATTTGCGGTTTCCATTCATATCCCCGATATTCCACCGGTGTGCCCATGGCATATGCCATGATGGTGAAAATGCTCCCGGCAGCCTCCATTAATTTGTAATTATACATGTAAATTTACATGTATAAAAGGGGTATAATAAAACAATTGGCAATCGCAAGCTTCCTGAAGTTCAAGATGACGCGAGAAAAAAAAACAGGCGGGTCCGGCGGCCATGCGAATGCAAGGCGCCGCCAGTTCATTCAGCTACAGAACAGTACCGATCAGTACTGGGTGAAGGTGCTGGGAGACAATCTCTTCCATGACCTGAATTACTACGACCTCTTCACGCAAATGTGGCTGCGGCTCAACGGGACCTCACCCCATATCTTCCAGAAGTCCGAGCTGTACCCGCTCATGCCGAACGTCAGCCAGCGCACCGCGGTCAAATACGTCCAGATCGCCATCGACCATGGCCTGCTTATCGAGCATATCAACCCGGAAGACCTCCGCTCCCGGCTCATCACCATGTCCACCGCTCTTGAGCGAAAAATCGAACTTTTCCTGGACTATTCCATATCGGTATTCGAGACATTTCCCCTGGCGGATTCCGGGAGACTGGCTCGGGAAACGGACGATAAAACCCACGCGTTTAACGCCCCAAAAGCTCGCTGACCGGTTTGAGATGTTCGACACGATCGCAGACTACTTTTGCGATAGCGAGCAATGGCGCGCCCAGCAGCAAACCCGCAATGCCCCACAGCCAACCGAAGAATAGCAGTACGATAAAAAGAACCGCTGAATTGACGCTTGCAAATTTTCCCTGCAGCCATGTCGTGAACACCATTCCCATCCCTCCTGGAACAAGCAGAAATAACCCCCACCACCAGGATCGCCTGGTAAAGCGATCCAAATTGGGGTAGTGCGCACATAGCTGCAAAAACCGCCACGTAATTAAGTGAGGTAAACCCCCTGCTTTGCCGGGGGACTCCGAAAGGTTTGACCTTTGCGTCGGTCGGAGATGGTTTTGAATCGGTGCATGGAATTGGAGAGGCCCTATGATCGAAGTAATTGTTTGCAAGAGAGATCAACTTTGG
>Ga0134128_10010252_pt1 | contig 11227 bp, 11 predicted proteins | sample KB31754_FD_96462 | JGI IMG/M metagenome (GOLD analysis project Ga0134128, IMG submission 96462) | Terrestrial soil microbial communities with excess Nitrogen fertilizer from Kellogg Biological Station, Michigan, USA - KB3-175-4 | ecosystem: Environmental > Terrestrial > Soil > Unclassified ...
ACCAACGGAATGAGCGGATTGCCGTACCGCCCGAATGTCGGCGCGGTGCTGTTCAACCGGTACGGCCAGGTCTTTGTCGCCCGCCGCGCCGACCTGCCGAACGCGGAAGGCGCGCCGGGCGGCTGGCAGTTGCCGCAGGGCGGCATCGATGAGGGTGAGGACCCGCGTTCGGCAGTCTTACGGGAACTGGCCGAGGAAATCGGCACCGGCAAGGCGGTGGTGATCGGGGAGCATCCCGACTGGCTGACCTATGACCTGCCGCCGCATCTTATCGGCGTGGCGCTGGGCGGGCGCTATCGCGGACAGTGCCAGCGTTGGTTTGCGCTCCGCTTTACCGGCGAGGATGCCGATATCCGGCTGGACCTCGATCCGCATCCCGAATTCGATGCATGGCGATGGGTCGTGTTGGCCGAACTACCGTCGCTGGCTGTCGATTTCAAGCGGGAGATTTATCTGGCCCTGGCTGCATCCTTCGCGGAATTTGCAGCGCCGGCCTGATCGGCTTTGCGATCGACGGTTCCCTCACGACACAGGTTGACGATCCCGTTTATCGCGCCATCCTGTGCGCCTGTGACAATGCGAATATGAGGGGAGTATCCAATGGGCAAGACCATCACTCTGAAGGCAGCGGACGGACACAGTCTGTCGGCTTATATTGCCGGCCCTGAGTCGGCGGCAAAAGGCATCGTCGTGATTCAGGAGATCTTCGGGGTCAATCACCATATGCGCGACATGGCCGATCGCTTTGGTGCGCTGGGCTATGCAGTGGTGGCGCCGGCCCTGTTCGATCGCACCGAACGTGGCGTGGAACTTGGATATACGCAGGAAGACATTGGCAAGGGCCGCGACTACCGGATGAAACTGTCGGACCCGCAGGTGATGGCAGACGTCGAAGCCGCCGCCAATCATCTGGCCGGCAAGAAGCTCGGCATTGTCGGTTACTGCTTCGGTGGAACCGTCGCCTGGTGGGGCGCAACGCGCACCACAAAGTTCGCCGCCGCATCCTGCTGGTACGGTGGCGGGATCGCGGGAACCAAGGATGAGCGCCCGAATTGCCCGGTGCAGATGCACTTCGGTGAGACGGACACATCCATCCCGATGACGGATGTGAACGCGATCCGCGCCGCTCAGCCTAAGGTGGAAACCTACGTCTACGCCGGCGCAGGGCACGGCTTCGGCTGCGATGAGAGGGGAAGCTACAGCAAGCCGGATTACGAGCTGGCGCAGAAGCGTACTCTTGACTTCTTCGGCAAGCTACTTGGCTGATCAATGGAAGCCGAAACCGGCGCCTGTTCGGCGCGGATAGAAGCATCGAACAGGCGCCGGTTTTTTGCTTGATCGCGTGATTCACGTCTCCGGCTATTCCGCCTGCGACGATCACGCTCTGGCGCCGGGTTCGGCTTCGCCTTCGTTCAACGGAGACGCGCATTGACTGCCTGACCCGCGCCCTTGTTGCGCCAGGCGCCGTGAGCCACCGCGCCCTGGGCTGTGTGGCGCCAACCCTCCAGCGGTTTTGCCTGCTGCTCCACGCGCCAGACATAAGCCCTCAGACTGATCGACATCGCAACAAAATACCAGAAGATCGGCTGAAACGCGATGCTGACGAAGGCACCGCTTGTCAGGAAGACAGCCACACCCGACTGCAGCGCACCGGAAAGATCGGCGCACCACGCAAGCTCCGGCGTTTTCCGCGTTCGCTTTGTCAGCCGCCGCAGGCTCAGCATCATCGTTCCGACGAGCGACAGGAAAAGGATGATTCCCGGGATTCCCTGCTCACCCAGGATCTCGAAATAGATGCTGTGGAACGCCCGTCCGAATTCGGTAAAGCCGCCCGGATGCTCGGGATCGGGTGGAAAGTCGATGTGGTCGATCAGATAGGCGTTGAACCCGCCACCCAGCGGATGATCCTCGATATACCCCAGCGTCCATTTCCAGACCAATATTCTCGTGTAAGCGGAATTTTCCTGCTCGAAGTGGCCGATTGTCTTGATGCGCGCTTCCCACCTGCTCGATGCCGTATAGACGATCGTCACGCCGATGATCGCCACGAGGCAGCCGAACAGCACCTTTCGACGCGACTGGGTCAGCATATAGGCGCCCAGCACCACCAGACCGATCAAGGCACTGCGTTCGTAGGTCCCGAGCGCGGTGACAATCGCAAGCCCGGCAATCGCGTAATAGCCAAGCGGCATGAGCTTGAATTTCGGCAGGAGCTGACTGTGCCTGCTCAGGAACAAGGCGATGGGAACAGCCATAAGGCAGACCGTCGATAGCTGCCCGCCCTCTGCCAGGCCGTAGTTGCCCTGGGTCAGACCGAGATTGGTGCCGTACCCGCCGCCGGAAATAAGCGTCTTGAGTCCGAACGGCACGAAATTGGCGGCGAGCGAAAAGACATAGGTCTGGGCAAACGCTTCGATCTGCACGCGGGACCGGATGACCAGGGGGACGAAGGCGGAAAACGCCAGCGTCTTGAATGCCCAGTCCCATTTGTCCCACGCGGAGTCCGGAGCTTCGGCCCATATCAGGGTGACAGTCACCCAGATCGCCATGACCACGTGGAGCAGGTGGATAAGCGTCGGCCGCGGCGGGGCGCGACGGTCCAGGGCAAAGTAGCCGACGAACGCGGCGGCGCCCATGATCATGGCGACCGGAAGCTGGTTCAGGATGATGTAGGCAACCAGTTGCGGCTGAAACGTGTCGACCCAGACATAACCGAGCGTCAGCACGAATGGGGCTGCAATACCCAGCCCGATGAACGACACGTAGAGAAACAGCAGCCAAAGGCTTCGGAGCACGCCGGATTACCTTATTCTGGCCTGCAAACAGCCGTCAGCGGGACTTCTCCCGCACCCGCCATGTCCGGCCATCGCCCGACGCGGTTCCTCCGGCATCGTCGCCCGCCGGTCCCTTATTCCGTGCAATGGTCTGAAACCACGGCTGGGTGCTATCCAGTTGGACGGCCCGGACGATGACGAACAGCATGATCACCGAGCTGAACATGATCCCCATCAGATCGAGCATGGTTCGTATTCCTGGCCATTGATCGGCGAGCGCCGGAGGCAGAACAGTTGCGCTTCCGTCGCCCCTATACAGAACTCACCGCTGCCGAGTCACGAATCCTCGTGCGCCAGCGCGCGAAATCGGCATCATCCGGCCAGGAACCGAAACCGCCCGGGCGCGTCCTTCCCCCGTTCAATGGAGGAGACCCGCATGACCCGTCGGTGGCACATGGCTGCTGTTGCCCTTTCCATCGGAATGGCCTCGGCCGCGCACGTCCCCGCCGCACACGCCCAGGTGTCCCCCCCGGACACGCAGGCTGCCAAGCAGGAGGCCGCGCGGTTGAACCAGATGCCAGCCGTCCCACCACATGAGACGAAAGGGATCGATCATTCGGGACGCAAGGAAAAAGGGCACGTTTCGTATTACGGGAAGGGATTCGCGCATAAGAAAATGGCGGATGGACGGCCCATGAATCCTGAATCCAACGTCGCGGCCAGCAAGACCCTGCCGCTTGGCACCACGGCCAAGGTCACCAACCTGTCGAATGGCAAATCGGCGACGGTCAAGGTGGAGGACCGAGGACCTTACGTGAAGGGCCGCGTTGTCGATGTCAGTCCGAAAGTGGCGGAGCAGCTCGACCTCAAGCACAAGGGTGTTGCGCCGGTGGAGGTTAAGCCGATTACGGTGCCGCAGCCGGACGGGGCCGTGAAGCTGGGGGCGGGGGCGGCTGACGCCACACCGCAGGAGATTCAGCAGGCCAAGGAGGTTACGAAACAGCTTACCGGCCAGACAGAAGCCGTGGAAAAATAGGCGGCAGGCCCTGATCACCAGAGGCAAAAGGCCGGGAAGCGCGAATCACGCGATCGATCAAAGGCTTAAACGCTGATCGTCTCGCCTGCCGGGAGCGGTCAGGCTTTCAGCACCCGCCCCGCCACCGCATCAAGCCTGGCGGCCAGGGCGGGATCGCGCATGTGCGTGGCGGTGATGACCGCGTTGTCGAGTGCACGATCGCAACCGCAAGGGCAGAGCGGCCGGGCGGCACCAATCTCCGGCACCGCGGTGCTCACGAGGCCGCGCGCCCGGTCCGCGTTCTCTAGCAGGACTTTCACCACAGCTTCGACCGTCACGTGGTCATGGTCCGGGTGCCAGCAGTCGAAATCGGTCACCATCGCTACGGTCGCGTAGCAAAGCTCCGCCTCCCGTGCCAGCTTCGCCTCCGGCATGTTGGTCATGCCGATGACGCTGCATCCCCACGACCGGTAAAGCTCGCTCTCCGCCTTGGTGGAGAATTGCGGTCCCTCCATCACCAGATAGGTGCCGCCGCGGATAACCGGAATGTCAGCCGATCGCGCGGCGCGTTCCAGCACATCGCCCAACCGGGCGCACACCGGATGCGCCATGGAGACATGCGCGACTATTCCCTCTCCGAAAAAACTCTTCTCGCGCGCGAAGCTACGGTCGATGAACTGATCGACGATGACGAAATGCCCCGGCGGCAGGTCGCCGCGCAGGCTGCCGACAGCGGAGAGCGACAGCACATCGGTCACCCCGGACCGCTTCAGCGCGTCGATATTCGCCCGGTAGTTGAGATGGGTCGGCGACAGAGGATGCCCGCGTCCGTGGCGCGGCAGGAACACGCAGCGCACGCCGCCCAACCGGCCGGACAACAGGGCGTCGGAGGGCGTGCCCCAGGGCGTCTCGACCTGGCCCCACGCCTTCTCCTCAAGCCCATCGATGTCATAGATGCCAGAGCCGCCGATGATGCCGATCACCGGCTCGATCATAGGCGGCTCTGTTCTGTCAGTGGACGTCGGACCACACCTTGCGCTTCACCGCGTAGGTGATGCAGCCCATGAACACCAGGAACAGGATCACGCGCACGCCGATCTGCTTGCGCTCCACCATCTCCGGATTGGCGGCCCATGCCAGGAACGTCACCACGTCGTGCGATTCCTGATCGATGGTGGCTTTGGTGCCGTCGGCATAGGTGACCTGATCGTCATGCAGCGGCTGCGGCATGGCGATCTGATGTCCGGGGAACATCTTGTTGTAGTTCATGCCGTCCTGCATCTTGAAGCCGGCCGGCGGTTCCGCGAAGCCGGTCAGGATGCCGTAGACATAGTCCGCGTGGTATTCGCGGGCATTGATGATCAGGGACAGATCGGGGGGCAGCGCGCCATTGTTCGCGGCCCGTGCGGCTTTGTCATTCGGGAATGGCGAGCGGAACTGATCGCCAGGGGTTGCCGGCCCTTCCTTGGGATTGCCCTGATCATCCGTCCCCTGCGGCACGGTGACGGACGCCGCGACAGACTTGATCTGTGCGGGTGTCAGGCCGATCCCGACCAGATCCCGGTAATGCAGCAGTGTCATGGAGTGGCAGTTGGAGCAGACTTCCGAATAGACCTGGAAGCCACGCTGCGCGGCGGCGAGGTCGTAGGTCCCGAAGATTCGGTCGAAGCTCCAGTTCTGCGACGGCGGCACAGGCGCTTCCTGCGCCATCGCCGGAACCAGGGACAGCCCGGCGAGGATCACGCCGGTAAGCAAGGAGCGCACGGCGCGCATCAGGCTTTCTCCATCGACTTGGCTGCGGCACCCGACGGCACCGGTCCACCACCACGGCCACCCGTCACCGGTTGACTGATGCTCTCCGGCAGCGGAAGCGGCCGCTCCAGCTTGCCCAGGATCGGCAGGATCACCAGGAAATGCAGGAAATAATACAGCGTGCAGATGCGGCTGAGCACCACCCAAATGCCTTCCGGCTTGTGCGCGCCACAGACGCCAAGGCCGATGACCGCGGCAACCCACAGCCAGATCAGTTGCCGGTAGATCGGCCGGAACCGGGCGCTGCGCACGCGGGACGTATCCAGCCAGGGAAGCACGAACAGCACCAGGATGGAGCTGAACATCATGCAGACGCCCAGCAGCTTGTTCGGTACCGATCGCAGGATGGCGTAGTACGGCAGGAAGTACCACTCCGGCACGATATCAGCCGGTGTCTGCAAGGGATTGGCGGGGATGAAGTTGTTCGGATCGCCCAGGAAGTTGGGAGCGAAGAACACGAGTGCCGCGAACACGATCAGGTAGACGCACATGCCGACACTGTCTTTGATCGTGTAGTACGGATGGAACGGCAGCGTGTCCTGCGGCGACTTCACGTCGATGCCCAGCGGATTGTTCGAGCCGACGATGTGCAGCGCCGCGACATGGAGGAACACCACCCCCACTAATACGAACGGCAGCAGGTAGTGCAGGGAGAAGAACCGATTCAGGGTCGGGTTGTCGACGCTGAAGCCGCCCCACAGCAGCGTGACGATGGCGTGCCCGACGCCTGGGAAGGCGGAGAACAGGTTGGTGATGACGGTGGCGCCCCAGTAGGACATCTGGCCCCAGGGCAGCACGTAGCCCATGAAGGCCGTGGCCATCATCAGCAGCAGGATGACGACACCCAGCATCCACAACAGCTCACGCGGCGCCTTGTAGGACCCGTAGTAGAGGCCCCGGAAGATGTGGATGTAGACGACGATGAAGAACATCGATGCACCATTCTGGTGCACGTAGCGGATCAGCCAGCCGTAGTTCACATCGCGCATGATGTGCTGCACGGAATCGAACGCCAGCGTGGTGTTCGGCTGGTAGTTCATCGCCAGGAAGATGCCGGTGATGATCATGATCACCAGGTTCACCGTCGCCAGCGCGCCGAAGTTCCAGAAGTAGTTGAAGTTCTTCGGCGTGGGGAAAACCCCGTACTCCTTCTGCATCATCGTGATGATGGGCAGGCGGCTGTCGATCCAGTTCAGCACCGGATTGGGGATATCGCTCTTGTGCAGGCCGGCCATGGTTAGTTCCCTGGGCTAGTTCCCTATCAAAGCGGCTGACGGATCAGCCCACCTTGATCTTGCTATCGGTCTCGAACGCATAGGGCGGTACCGCCAGATTGGCGGGCGCGGGTCCGTGGCGCACGCGGCCCGAGGTGTCGTACTGGCTGCCATGGCAGGGGCAGAACCAGCCGCCCCAGTCGCCGCGCGGATCGGTCGGCTTGTTGCCTAGCGGCACACATCCGAGGTGGGTGCAGATGCCGATGAGGACGATCCATTGGTCGTGGCCGGCCTTGACCCGCGCCGCGTCGGTCTGCGGATCGGCCAACTGGGACAGTTGGACATCCTCGGCCTCCTTGATCTCCTTCGCGGTCCGGTGCCGCACGAAGATCGGCTTGCCCTGCCAGACGATGGTGATGCCCTGACCTTCCTCGATCGGCTTGAGCTCAACGTCCACCGAAGACAGTGCGAGCACATCTTTGGAAGGGTTCATCGAGTCGAGAAGAGGCCAGGCAATGGCTCCCGCACCGACGACGGCGCCGGCGCCTGCGACAAGTTGTAGGAAATCACGTTTGGTAACGTCGGCCGAATGGCCATGGTGGGCGGCAGTCGCGGCAGACGAGTCGGCCATCTTCCCCTCTTGTGCCCACCACATGCGGGTGAGCAGCCGTTAGCGGTTTCGGTCGTCCGCAGCAGGCGCGTCTGACCGCAGTCCGTCCCTTCGGCCGGACCGGAAACAAACCCACGTCACCGGGACAACCCGGCGGTAGGCGGGCGCACTCTACGGGCGGGCTTCGCCCCCTGCAACACGCCCCCTTCAACGTGGTGGAACTAGCCGCTAGCCTGACTGTGACGACGGAACAAGCCCCGATGACCGAAATCCCCGCCGAATCGCGCGCGCCCGTTCCGCATGAGGCGCTGAAGTCACAGGCGCGCACGTGGTTCGAGGCATTGCGAGACCGCATTTGCGGGGCCTTCGAGGCGATCGAAAACGAACCCGGTGTGCCTCTGGCCGACACGGCGCCGGGGCGCTTCGTCCGCACCGCATGGACCAGACCTACGCAGGACGGCAGCGACGGCGGCGGCGGCGGCGGAACCATGAGCCTGATGCGGGGCCGTGTATTCGAAAAGGTCGGGGTCAACGTCTCCACGGTCTGGGGCGAATTCGCGCCGGACTTCCGCGCTCAGATTCCTGGCGCAGCGGAGGATCCGCGATTCTGGGCGAGCGGCATCAGCCTCGTCGCCCACATGCAGAGCCCGCTTATCCCTGCCGCCCACTTCAATACGCGGATGCTGGTGACGACCAAAGGCTGGTTCGGCGGCGGCGGCGATCTGACGCCAATGCGGCTGGAAACCCCGGAGGCCATCGCCGATGCGGCGGATTTCCAAGCCGCGTTCCAGCGTGCCTGCGATCGCCATGATCCGAATTACTATAAGGACTTCAAAGCCTGGTGCGACCGCTACTTCTATCTGCCGCATCGGCAGGAGCCGCGGGGCGCCGGCGGCATTTTTTTCGACCATCATTTCTCCGGTGACGCGGCGGCGGATTTTTCCTTCGTCCGCGATGTCGGCGAAGCGTTCCTCGACTGCTTTCCCAGGATCGTCCGCCGGCGCATGAGACAGAACTGGACTCCGGAAGAGCGTGAGCACCAGTTGATCCGCCGCGGACGCTATGTGGAATTCAACCTGATTCACGACCGCGGCACGCTGTTCGGCCTGAAGACAGGCGGCAATGTGGAAGCGATCCTCATGAGCCTGCCGCCTTCGGTGCGCTGGCCGTAAATTCAGTTACGACGCCAGGCTCTACCCCTCGCCGCTCAGCCGTACCGGCTTGATGTCGATCAACGACGTGCCGTCGAGACAATCCAGCCCCCGAACCCGCAGCATGGCCCCCTCGACCGCCAGCAGATCGACAATGGACGACGCGATCGGGTTCGGCCGTACGGGAGAGCGCAGCGCAAAGGTGCCAGTGGTCTGACCTGTTCGCATCGGGGTCTGCAACAGCAGATCGCGCCGCGCCTCATGCATCCAGTAGAGCACCTGGATACGGCAAGGCGGCTCCAGGCCACGCAGGGCCTGCGCCCAGCGATCCGCCACGACGATCGTGCACACCGGCCCATCCGGCGTGCCGCGCCGCGGGCACGCCTCACGCGTCCGCCAGGGCGTGTGGATCGTGCCGATGAAGTAAAGCCCGGCATCCGGCCCTGCGGGCAGTGCGACCGCCACTTCGTTTGGTCGCAGTCGCTGGCCGGTCGCTGTTGCATCGCTCGCCATCGGGTCAGACTGCCAGAGGCCGGATCATTCCGTCGAGGATGCCCGGCGGGTTCGCTGGTCGGATGACCGGTCAGCCCAGGGGCAGCGCCGCCGCGACCTGTCCGCGGCACTCGCCAAAGCCGATGGTGACGTAGCCGGCCCTGGCGCAGTGGCCGCGGAAAACGACCTCATCGCCGTCCTGGAGGTAGTGCCGGCTCTCGCCATTCGGCAGTGCGATCGGGTTCCGTCCGCCGCGTGTCATCTCCAGCAGACAGCCCTCGGTCCCAGGCTCCGTGCCGGAGACCGTGCCGCTGCCGAACAGATCGCCCGGCTGCAGATTGCAGCCATTGGACGTGTGGTGCGCCACCATCTGCGCGACTGTCCAATAGAGATCGGACGCATTCGACCGCGACAGGGGGTGAGGTTCGGCACCCGCCCGGCGGAGCGCCGGGGTCAGCAGCGCGACGTCAAACGCGATGGTAAAGGCACCGGAAGCCTGATCGTTCGCATCCAGCAAGTGCGGCAGCGGCGCGGGATCACCCGCCGGTCGCGGCGGCTGTGCGATGCGGAACGGGGCGAGCGCTTCGGCCGTCACGATCCATGGGGACACGAACGTGGCAAGGCTCTTGGCCAGGAATGGGCCAAGGGGCTGCGATTCCCATACCTGGATGTCGCGCGCCGACCAGTCGTTCAGCAGGCAGAACCCGGCGACATGCCGGCCTGCCTCGGCGATCGGAATCGGCGTGCCCAGCGTGTTGCCGGCCCCGATCCACACGCCAAGCTCCATCTCATAATCGAAATTCCTGCTCGGCCCGTAATCCGGCGCCGCCTGTCCGGGCGGCTTCCTCTGGCCGTTGGGCCGCCGCACGGCCCCGCCGGACACCTGCACGGAGGATGCCCTGCTGTGATACGCGACCGGCACGTATTTATAGTTCGCCATCAGCGGGTCATCCGGCCGGTTGATCTTCCCGGCCGTCGTTGCGTGATGAATGCCGGCGAAGAAATCGGTGAAATTGCCGACCCGCACCGGAAGGTGCATGGCGCATTGCGCCGCGTCATGCAGCAGCCGATTCTCTACTGACCGAACCGACCCCGGTGCATCCGTGGCAAGCAGCTTGGATATTTGGCGCCGCAATGCGGAGCGCGCCGCGGCCCCTGCTTCCAGCAGCGGCGCAACCGTGCGGCCCGCACCTGCCTCTGCCGCGTCCCGCGCTGCGCCGGTCAACGATCCCGCTTCCAGCGTCGCGCCGATGTCGAGGATGCGATCGCCGATGGCGATGCCGCCGCGAGGCGCGCCGCCCGGCGGGCTGAATACCCCAAGCGGCAGATTCTGGATCGGAAACTCCGCGTGCCCGTTGGCCGACGCCACCCAACTCGTCCGCGACGGATCATGCGTTTCGTCGATCATTGCCGTATTCCCGTCGGGCTAAAGTTCTTCCGCAGCCCATCCCACACCGAATCGTAGTCCGGCTGAAGCTGTGGAAGCGCCAAAGCCTGCCGCGTCGGACAGAGCACCTGGCGGGTCTCGAACATGAACGCGAGTGTGTCCTCAAGCTTGACCGGCACGAGGTCGGCCGCCATGGCGCGCTCCGCGCTGACGGCGTCGGGGCCGTGCGCACTCATCAGCCCATGCAGGGACAGGCCACCCGGACTGAATCCGCCCGCCTTGGCATCGTATGTCCCGCGCACCAGGCCCATGCACTCATTCATTATGTTGCGGTGGAACCAGGGCGGACGAAACGTGCCTTCGGCCACCATCCAGCGCGGCGGGAAGATGACAAAGTCCACATTCGCAGCACCGGGAGAATCTGTCGGCGACGTCAGCACGGTGAAGATCGAAGGATCGGGATGATCGAAGCTGACTGTGCCGATGGCCATGAAGTGAGCAAGGTCGTAGCGATACGGATAATGGCTGCCGTGCCACGCCACGACATCGAATGGTGAATGATCGAGCGTGGTCGTCCACAGGCTACCCATGAATTTCTGCACGATCTCGACCGGCTCCTCCCGTTCCTCGAACCAGGCCACGGGTGCCTGAAAGTCCCGGGCATTCGCCAGCCCGTTGGCGCCGATAGGACCAAGATCGGGAAGCCGGAACGGCGCGCCGTGATTCTCGCAGACATAACCGCGCGCCGATCCCTCCGGCAGCGTCACCCGGA
>Ga0134128_10010254_pt1 | contig 11225 bp, 9 predicted proteins | sample KB31754_FD_96462 | JGI IMG/M metagenome (GOLD analysis project Ga0134128, IMG submission 96462) | Terrestrial soil microbial communities with excess Nitrogen fertilizer from Kellogg Biological Station, Michigan, USA - KB3-175-4 | ecosystem: Environmental > Terrestrial > Soil > Unclassified ...
CACATAGAGCACGCCGGTGAGGCCTGAGCCGATCTGCGAGGCAAGGCGGATGCGCTGGCTCTCGCCGCCTGACAGCGTGCCGCTCGCGCGGGCGAGGGTGAGATAATCGAGGCCGACATCGTTCAAGAAGTTCAGCCGCTCGCGGATCTCTTTCAGGATGCGCTCGGCGATCTCGTTCTGCTTCGCGGTCAGCTTGGCTGGCAGCGTCGCGAACCAATGGCACGCCTCGCGGATCGACATGTCGGACACTTGCCCGATATGCAGGCGATCGATCTTTACCGCCAGCGCCTGCGGCTTGAGGCGATAGCCGGTGCAGGCCTCGCAAGGCTGGTCCGACTGGAAGCGCGACAGCTCCTCGCGCACCCAGGAGGATTCGGTCTCGCGCCAGCGCCGCTCGATATTGGTGATCACGCCCTCGAAGGGCTTGGTGGTCGAGTAGTGACGCACGCCGTCGTCATAGGTGAAATTGATCTCGTCCTCGCCCGAGCCGTAGAGAATGACGTTGCGGAAGTCCTCCGGCAGCGACTTCCACGGCTTGGTCATCGGCTGGCGGTAGGCGCGGGCGAGCGATTCAAGCGTTTGCTGGTAATAGGGCGAGGTGGCGGACGTGCGCGCCCAAGGGGCGATGGCGCCGCGGTTGAGGCTTAAATTCTCGTCCGGCACCACGAGGTCAGGCTCGAAGAACAGCTCGGTGCCGAGCCCGTCGCAGGCGGGGCAGGCGCCATAGGGGTTGTTGAAGGAGAAGAGGCGCGGCTCGATTTCCTCGATGGTGAAGCCTGAGACCGGGCAGGCGAACTTCGCCGAGAAGATGATGCGCTCGTTCTCTCCCCGCGAAGGCGGGTCGGCAAGTTCGACCACGGCAATGCCGTCGGAGAGCGAGAGTGCCGTCTCGAAGGAGTCGGCAAGCCGCGCGCTCATGTCGGGGCGGACCACGACGCGATCCACCACCACGTCGATGTCGTGCTTGAACTTCTTGTCGAGCGTGGGCGCGTCTCCGATCTCGTAGAATTTGCCGTCGATCTTGAGCCGCTGAAAGCCCTTCTTCTGCAGCTCGGCGAACTCTTTGCGGTACTCGCCCTTCCGGCCCCGCGCGATCGGCGCGAGCAAATAGAGCCGCGTGCCCTCGGGCAAAGCCCGCACCCGGTCGACCATCTGGCTTACGGTCTGGCTCTCGATGGGCAACCCGGTCGCCGGCGAATAGGGCACGCCCACGCGGGCGAACAAGAGCCGCATATAGTCGTAGATCTCGGTGACCGTGCCGACCGTGGAGCGCGGGTTGCGCGAGGTCGTCTTCTGCTCGATGGAGATGGCCGGCGACAGGCCGTCGATATGATCGACGTCAGGCTTCTGCATCATGTCGAGGAACTGGCGGGCGTAGGCCGCGAGCGACTCGACATAGCGGCGCTGGCCCTCGGCATAGATGGTGTCGAAGGCGAGGCTCGATTTGCCGGAGCCCGAAAGCCCGGTGATCACCACGAGCTTTTCCCGGGGCAGGTCGAGGGAGATGTTCTTGAGGTTGTGCTCCCGCGCGCCGCGGATCGAGATGAATTTGGAGGTCATTACCCTAGCAATGTCGGGGTGAAAGGCCCATTCAACAAGCCCCGCAAAGGCTTAGTCCCCAGGAGCTTGCGCGGCAAGGGGAGGGGGGTGCCGCGGCCGCTAGACCAGCCCCAGCTTCTTGAGGCGGGAGCGGATGGCGCCGGGCTTGCGGCCAAACGCGGCGGCGATCGCATCGACCCTCTCGCCCGCCTGGTGACGGCGCTTGAGGTCCCCGTCTTCGTCCGCCGTCCAGGGGGCATAGGCCTTGGCGTGGGTTGCCCGCATGGCGTCGAGCGCGCTGCCTTGCGGCGTCCACGGCATGTGCGGCCGGGCGGGCTCCGACCCCGGCGCCCGGGAGGGCCTCGCTGCGCTCGCCGCGACGAAAGCCTGTTGCTGTTGCGCAACCGCGGCAGTGTCGAGGCGCGGCGCAGCATCAGACGCCGCACGGAACTCTGCGTCCTTCTCCACCGCCAGCGGGTGAACGCGCAGTGCCCGCTCGTTCAGGCCGAGAAGGTGCAGGCCCGACAGCGCCCGCAAGCGCGACAGCGCCACATAACCCTGGCCGTATTCGAAGGCGCGCGACAGATCGATCACCGCGGCGTCGAGCGACATGCCCTGGCTCTTATGCACGGTCATCGCCCAGGCGAGCCTGAGCGGCACCTGGGTAATGCTCGCGCGCTCGCGGCCAGCCTCGTCGATCTTCCATTTCGACGGCTCGGCGAGAATGCGCTTGCCGCCGCGCGTGCGCACGATGGGATAGCCGTCCTCGGCATCGAAATCGTCGACCACACCGAGCGTGCCGTTGACGTAGCGGCCGGCTGGATCGTTCTTGGTGAACATCACCACCGCGCCCTGCTTGAGCTCGAGCCTTTCCGGCGACAGGCAGCCGCGTTGCAGCGTGCGCACGAACGCCTCCGGTCCCTTGGCGATCATGGCGAAGGCATGCGCCTTGCCCGGAAGCTTCGCCAATTGCTGCTGGTTGATGTCGTCGACGGCGGCGTTGTGGGTGAAGAGGCGCGTGCAGGCCGCGGGGAGCTGATCGCGGCCGATCAGCCTTGAAGCGAGGCGATCGCGATGCGTGCCGATGCAGGTGTTGGAGCGGATGGCGGCGAGCACGTCGAGAAACGCGGCGTCACTCTGCCGGTGCTGCTCCGACAGATAGCAGACGGTGGGGGCAAGGTCCCTCCAGGCCGGCGAGTTGTGGGCGAACTCGGCACCGAAAGCGTCCGCCCCGCCGGAAAGTTGAAGCATGGACTCATCGCGGTCCCTCCGCACCACCGGCGGAAGCTGGAAGAAATCGCCCACCAGCACCATTTGCAGTCCGCCGAACGGCGCCTGCTGTCCCCTGATATGGCGGCAGACCGCATCGACCAGGCTCAAGGCCCGCGCCGGCAGCATCGAGATCTCATCGATGATCAGGACCTTGGTCTTCTCTATGCGGGAGGCGAGGCGGCGGTTGGTCGAGAGCAGGTCGAGATCGCGGCGGGTGAGGGTTTCACGCACGCCGATGCCGCTCCAGGCATGAATGGTGACGCCGTAACCGTGGGTGGCGGCGATGCCGGTCGAGGCGGTGTAGGCGTAACCGACGCCCTGAAGCTGGAGCTCGCGGACATAGCGATTGACCGTATGGGTCTTGCCGCTGCCTGGCTGGCCGGTGAGGAAGATGCTCGCACCGGTCCTGAGCAGGGCAAGCGCCTCGTCTTGGGTCATGCGATCGACGCGCTTTCTTGAGGGGCCCCGAACCTATGCTAAACTCTAGCTCATGACCAAGCTGATGGAAAAAGCTCTGGACGCGGTGCGCGCCTGGCCGGCAGACCGTCAAGACGAAGCGGCGAAGCTGCTTCTCGCGCTCGATCGCCTGGGTCCCGGTCCCTACCAAGCCTCGCCGGAGGAACTGGCGGCCATCGATGAGGCGCTGGAGCAAGTCGAACGCGGCGAAAGAGCCAGCCCTGCGGAAGTCGAAGCGGCATTTGCACGCTTCCGTAAGTGAGGATCACCTACAGTCCTCGCGCCGTTAGCGATCTAATCGAGATCGGAGACTATCTTTCCGAGCGCAACCCAAGTGGTGCCATCCGGGTCGAGCAGCGCATCCGAAAGGTTGTCGAGCTCATAGCAGACTTTCCAGCGAGCGGTCGGAGCGTTGCGTCGCGACAAAATGTGAGATCAATTCCGCTTGGGGCTTACCCTTACTGGGTCTTCTACACCACCTCGGGGTGATGAGCTGATCGTTCTTCATATTCGACACAGCTCGAGAGAACCGATCGATCCAAACGAACTCTAGTACTTGGCAGATGACGGGAAGGCGAAACCCGGTGCATAGATGCGCCGTGAAGCTCAGACGCAACCAGCTCATCATCGCCGTCGTCGGCCTCATCGCGCTCCAGGCGGCGATCCTCATCGCCATGGGCCGCGAGCCGATCTGCAAATGCGGCTACATCAAACTCTGGCACGGCGTGGTGATGTCGAGCGAGAACTCCCAGCACCTCTCGGACTGGTACTCGCCCTCGCACATCATCCACGGCTTCATCTTCTATGGCGCGCTCTGGCTGGTGTCGCGCTGGATCCCGATGTCCATCGGCACGCGGCTCATCCTGGCGGTCGCCATCGAGGCGTCATGGGAGGTGGTCGAGAACACCGACTGGCTGATCAACCGCTATCGCGGCCAGACCGTCGCGCTCGATTATTACGGCGACAGCGTCATCAACTCGGTGGCCGACACGCTGTTCATGATTGTCGGCTTCTTCCTCGCGCGCTGGTGGCCGGTCTGGCTCACTATTGCCATGGCGATCGCGCTCGAGCTGATCGTAGGATACATGATCCGCGACAACCTCACCCTCAACGTGCTGATGCTGCTGTGGCCGGTGCAAGCCGTCCTCGACTGGCAGGCGGGGAGGTGAGGAGAGCGCCTAGAGCGGGATGCGGATGCCGAAGATCATGATCAGCATCAGCCAGACGAAGGCCGCGACCGTCGGATAGAAGGTGATGCCGAAACCGAAAGCTCGCAAATACGGGTTCCGGTGATAGCCGATCCAAAACAGGATGCGCCCCATCACGAACAACATCGTGAGCAGAGGCAGCGAGCGTGCCTCCTCAGGCGGGCAGTACATGGCAAGACCGGCATTCGCCACGAAATAGGCGGTGAACTGCTCGAAGGTGTTGAGGATGAACCTGTTGTTGATGTCGACGGCCGAGTTCGGCTTGGGCATCTGCCCGACAAACATGCTGGGGTTGAGCCGCTGCGCCGCGACGATGCAGATGCCGATCACGCCCGGCAGGAGGGCGAACACCGCGTCCTTGAGCACGAGCGCGATGCGATCGGCGATGCCCCAATCCTCCGGCTGCCAGTGCCAGACGAGCTTCATCCCCAAGAAGAAGGCGATGGAGAATATCCAATTCGCCACCAGCACGATGATGAAAGGTCGCTGCCGCGCGGTGAAGCCGAAGACCTTGGCCGGCGGATGGCGCCTGGCGCTCGTGCGGCGTTTTGGGGTGTGGCGCTGTTCGACGGTGCGCTGCATCGCTGTCCCTGGTTAGGGTAGGGGTGGTCGGCCCGCTAAGCCTGACCCATAGATCGTGAAGATCGGGTTGCCAGCTCGCTAGGCCGAGCGCCGTTCTCTGTAAGGCATAGTTCGCACCTGCACAATTCTCAAGGCACCCCTGTGGAAGATTAGAACAAAACGTGTACAAAGTATCGGGGGCGGCTTATTGTGGAGCGCGACACCTTTTCTAGCGAGAGGCGCCCGGCAGGCAGTAGAGTTCGGTGACGGTTAACAGGTGCGCGCAACAGCGGAGGTCGCTCTATGGCGGGATCAGTCAACAAAGTCATTCTCATAGGCAACCTCGGAGCCGATCCTGAAGTCCGTCACACGCAGGACGGCCGCCCCATCGTCAATTTGCGCGTGGCCACCAGCGAAAACTGGCGCGACAAGGCGACCGGCGAGCGGAGAGAGCGCACCGAATGGCACCGCGTCGTCATCTTCAACGAGAACCTGGCGAAGATCGCCGAGCAATATTTGAAGAAGGGCTCGAAGGTTTATCTCGAGGGCCAGCTGCAAACGCGGAAATGGCAGGACCAGTCAGGCCAGGACCGCTACTCGACCGAGGTGGTGCTGCAGCAATTTCGCGGCGAGCTGACCCTGCTCGACAGCAGGCAAGGGGCGGGCGGCGGAGATCGCGAGCCGGCCGGCGCCTCTGCCGGCGATTTCGGACGCTCAGGCCCGCTCGGCGGCGGCGGCCGCTCCTTCGACAAGGAGCTCGACGACGAGATCCCGTTCTAGGTCCAACGAAGCCCGGCGACCTTTCGGCCACCGGGCTTCCAACGCATTCGAACTTTCGGGTTCTAATTGGTGCTGGAGTCGCCCTCGCGATCGCTCTTGGCCGACCCTTCAACCACCGGCTCCTCGCCGAGCAGCTTGTAGTCTGGCGCCTCAGCTAGCGCCTCCTTGCTGATGTTCAACGTGACCTTGACGTTATCGTTCTCGTCGCGGTTGAGCTTGAGGTCCTCGAAGCGCACGGCAACATCCTTTTCGCCGATGCCGAGGAAGCCGCCGACGCCGATCAACGCGGCGGTGATCTTGCCGCTACGGTCGGTGACGAGATCGTTGACGTCGCCGATCTGCTCATCCTGGCTGTTGACCGCAGGCTTGCCGATGATCGAGGTGGCAAGGATGTCGTCAGCCGTTTGCTCTTTGAGGAATTGACCGCCTTGCGCGGTGCTTTGCTCAGGCGCCATCGGCTTCGCAGCCTCTGACGACTGATCCGGCGTGATCACCTTGGGGCCTTCCGACGATTGGTCGGGAGCCTTCATGTCCGGCTCTGACGGGATCGCCGATGGCGGCTCAGGCTGCATCGGAGCCTGCATGGAGGGATCTGGTGTCGGCGAGCCGGGCGATGCTGGAGTCTGAGCCAGCGCTGGGGCCGCGCCCAACATGAGGGCAACAGCCGTGGTTGCGAGGAAGCGGTTCATGATGCTCTCCTTGTGTCCGTGTGTGTCGCTTAAAATGAAGCGGACGAGAATCGACATGACCCTCGCCCCCTGCCTCAAAAACGTCCGTAGGGTCGCAATCGTTCCTGCGCTGGCTCGCAAATGTCACTCCTCAGTATACTGAATAACGCCCCGCCCGGCGCGCCGCCAACGCCCTCTTCGACGACCGAATAACATATTGAAGATATTGATATAATAGACCACTTGGCAGCGTCGTTATGGCGCCGTTCGGCGGTTGCAAAGCGGGCCGTAAATCAGCTATAGAAAAGTGCCTTCTCCGTACGATTCTGCGGTGCTTGAGAAGGCCGTGCGCAAGCGCAAGCGGCCACGACTGATCCTTTCGCCAACCACACTTCAACGGAACACTCCCGGCCTTGGCCGACAACGATCAACCTCCCGGATCGGGCGCGCCAAGCCCTCCGTCCGACATTCGGCCGATCTCGCTCATCGACGAGATGAAGCGGTCCTATCTCGATTACGCCATGAGCGTGATCGTGGCCCGCGCGCTGCCCGATGTGCGCGACGGGCTCAAGCCCGTGCATCGCCGCATCCTCTATTCGATGCACGAGAACAACTACACGCCTGACCGCGCCTACAACAAATCGGCGCGCGTCACCGGCGACACCATGGGTAAGTACCACCCGCACGGCAACCAGGCGATCTACGACGCTCTGGTGCGCATGGCGCAGGATTTCTCCATGCGCGTGCCGCTGATCGACGGGCAGGGCAATTTCGGCTCGGTTGACGGCGATCCGCCGGCGGCCGAGCGCTATACCGAGGTGCGCCTCGCCCGCCCCGCCATGACGCTGCTCGACGATCTCGAGAACGAGACGGTCGACTTCCAGGCGAACTATGACGGCCGCGAGCAGGAGCCGGTGGTGCTGCCGGCCAAATTCCCGAACCTGCTCGTCAACGGCGCCGGCGGCATTGCAGTCGGCATGGCGACCAACATCCCGCCGCACAATCTCGGCGAGGTGATCGACGCCTGCATCGCCTATCTCGACAATCCGGCGATCTCGATCGAAGAGCTGATCGAGATTGTTCCCGGCCCGGACTTCCCCACCGGCGGCCTGATCCTCGGCAAGGCCGGCATCCGCTCCGCCTATCACAAGGGCCGCGGCTCGATCCTGATGCGCGGCCGCGTCACCACCGAAATCCTGCGCAAGGAGCGCGAGGCGCTGGTCATCACCGAGATTCCCTATCAGGTGAACAAGGCGACGATGGTGGAGAGGATCGCCGAGCTCGTGCGCGAGAAAAAGATCGAGGGCATCTCCGACATTCGCGACGAGTCGAGCCGCGACGGCATGCGCGTGGTCATCGAGCTAAAGCGCGACGCCATGGCCGACGTGATGCTGAACCAGCTCTACCGCTTCTCGACGCTGCAATCGACCTTCGGCGCCAACATCGTGGCGCTGATTGGCGGGCGGCCCGAGCAGCTCAACCTCAAGGACATGGTCCGCGCCTTCACCGATTTCCGCGAGGAGGTGATCGGCCGCCGCACCAAGTTCCTGCTGCGCAAAGCCCGCGACCGCGCCCACGTGCTGGTCGGCTTGGCAATAGCCGTCGCCAATATCGATGAGATCATCGCCCTGATCCGCAAGGCCCCTGACCCCGCCGCGGCGCGCGAGCAATTGATGGCCAGGGATTGGCCGGCCAAGGACGTGATCCCGCTGGTCGAGCTCGTCGCCGACCCGCGTCACAAGGTCTCGGCGCAAGGGACCTACCGGCTCTCGGAGGAGCAGGCCCGCGCCATCCTCGATCTCAGGCTGCAACGCCTGACCGCACTCGGCCGCGACGAGATCGGCGATGAGCTTTCGAAGCTCGGCGGCGAGATCACCGACTATCTCGCCATCCTCCGTTCGCGCGCGCGCATCATCGCCATCGTCAAGGACGAGCTCAACGCCATCAAGGCGCAGTTCGGCACCCCGCGCCGCACCGAGATCCTCGAAATGGACGCCGAGGTCGAGGACGAGGACCTGATCCAGCGCGAGGACATGGTCGTCACCGTGAGCCACAAGGGCTACATCAAGCGCGTGCCGCTCTCGAGCTATCGCGCGCAGCGCCGCGGCGGCAAAGGCCGCGCCGGCATGGCCACGCGCGAGGAGGATTTCGTCACCCGCATCTTCATCGCCAACACCCACACCCCGGTGCTGTTCTTCTCCTCGCGCGGCATGGCCTACAAGATGAAGGTGTGGCGGCTGCCCATCGCGGCGCCGCAGGCGCGCGGCAAGGCGCTGATCAATCTCCTGCCACTCGCCAAAGACGAGAACATCACCACCATCCTGCCTCTTCCCGAGGATGAGGGAAGCTGGGCCAAGCTCGACGTGATGTTCGCCACCAATGGCGGCACCGTCCGGCGCAACAAGCTCTCCGACTTCATCGAGGTCCGGCAGAACGGCAAGATCGCCATGAAGCTCGACGAGGGCGACCGCATCATCGGCGTCGCGGTCTGCGACGAGAACAAGGACGTGCTGCTGACCACGGCGGAGGGGCAGGCCATCCGTTTCCCGGTCACCGACGTGCGCGTGTTCAAGGGCCGCGAATCGGCAGGCGTGCGCGGCATCAAGCTCGAAGGCAAGGACCAGGTGATCTCCATGGCCATCCTCAGCCATATCGAGGCGCTGCCCGCCGAGCGCGTGGCCTATGTGCGCCAGGCGAACATGATGCGCCGTGGCGGTTCCGATCAGGAGCAGGACGTGGAGAGCGAAGGCAACGGCCAGGAAGTGGTGCTCTTGCCTGAGCGTTACGCCGAACTCAGCGCGCACGAGGAGTTCGTGCTCACCGTGTCCGAGAACGGCTACGGCAAGCGCACGAGCGCCTACGAGTACCGCATCTCAGGCCGCGGAGGCAAAGGCATCATCGCCATGACCGTGAACCAGCGGAACGGCAAGCTGATCGGCTCCTTCCCCGTCGAGGAGGGCGACCAGATCATGCTCGTGACCGACCGCGGCCAGCTGATCCGCATTCCGGTGGAAGGCATCAGCGTCATGGGCCGCTCGACGCAAGGGGTGATCGTGTTCGACACCGCGGAAGGAGAGCGCGTGGTCTCGGTCGAGCACATTCCCGACGTCGAGAACGGCAACGGTGAAGAAGGCCACACCGACGATGGACCCCTCGACGACGGACCTGACGACGAAAGCCCGCAGGACGACGGTCCGCAGCACGAAGGTGCCGAGGACGACGGATCGAGCGAAGAGAGTTAACCTAAGTCTTCGGCATGAGCGGCCCTTGCGGGCACTATCGCCGCGCGGCTAGAAGGTGCCGATGACCCGTACTGGCTTCTATCCCGGCAGCTTCGATCCCGTGACCTTCGGCCATCTCGACATCGCGAGGCGGGCGGTGAAGCTCGTCGATCGCCTGGTGGTCGCCGTCGGCACCCATCATAACAAGCACGCTCTGTTCAGCGCCGAGGAACGGCTCGCTATGGTGGTTGACGCGCTCCGCCCGCTCGCCGACGAGACCGGCGCCGGATTCGACGTGACCACCTTCGACACGCTGACCGTGACCGCGGCGCGCGAGGCCGGCGCCAGCGTCATCATCCGCGGCCTACGCGATGCCGCCGATTTCGACTACGAAATGCAGATGGCCGGCATGAACGCCGCCATGGTGCCGGACGTTGAGACGGTGTTTCTGGCCTCCTCGCCGGAAACCCGCTACATCGCTGCGAGCTTCGTCCGCCAGATTGCCGCCATGGGCGGCGACGTTACCGCCTTCGTCCCGGCCCAAGTGGCCGTAGCCTTGAAGAGGAAATTTTCCGCATGATGATCACTCGCGTTCTAGTCGTTACCGCTGTCCTTGCCGCCGTCGCCTGTGCCGCGCCCGGCATGAGCCTTGCCGCCGATCCGCTGGAGAATGTGGTGCTGCTCGACCTCAAGGACGGCCGCGTCACTATCCTGCTTCGCCCCGACCTTGCGCTGAAGCATGTCGAGCGGGTGAAGAAGCTCACCCGCGAAGGCTTCTACGACGGCATCGTGTTCCATCGCGTCATCCCAGGCTTCATGGCGCAGACCGGCGACCCGACCGGCACCGGCACCGGCGGCTCGAAATATCCCGACCTTCCGGCAGAGTTCAGCAACAGCGCGAGCTTCGATCGCGGCACCATCGGCGCGGCGCGCTCCAACGACCCGGACAGCGCCAACAGCCAATTCTTCATCGACCTTGCACCGGCGCCCTTCCTCAACGGCAAATACACGATCTGGGGCCAGGTCATCGACGGCATGGACGCCGTCGACAAGATCAAGGCCGGCGAGCCTCCGTCCAATCCCGACAAGATCGTCAAGATGCAGATCGCCGCCGACGCCGACGATGCATCAAAACAGGCCGCGACCAAAGTGCTACAGGCCCAGCAATAGGAGGTCCGAAATGGCGGCAACACCCGAGGATACCTTGATCATCGAGACGACGCGCGGGCCGGTCACCGTGGAGCTGCGCCCCGACCTCGCGCCGAACCACGTCAAGCGCATCAAGGAGCTCGCGCGTCAGGGCTTCTATGACGGCGTGGTGTTCCACCGCGTCATCGACGGCTTCATGGCGCAGACCGGCGATCCCACCGGAACGGGGCGCGGCGGCTCCGGCCAGAAGCTTCGCGCCGAATTCTCCAAAGAGCCGCATACCCGCGGCGCCGTCTCCATGGCGCGCGCCCAGTCGCCAGATTCCGCCGACAGCCAGTTCTTCATCTGCTTCGACGACGCGACCTTCCTCG
>Ga0134128_10010257_pt1 | contig 11223 bp, 11 predicted proteins | sample KB31754_FD_96462 | JGI IMG/M metagenome (GOLD analysis project Ga0134128, IMG submission 96462) | Terrestrial soil microbial communities with excess Nitrogen fertilizer from Kellogg Biological Station, Michigan, USA - KB3-175-4 | ecosystem: Environmental > Terrestrial > Soil > Unclassified ...
AAAAAATAAACCGATGCTTATTAGTCCGGGAACTGCAATACTGATAATTGTCCAAAGTGCTGTTTCAGTAAGACGTGAAAGAAAATTTTGTCCAGGTAGTTTGAAAAGTCCCTTTTGTTGTAGTGTTTCAATGCAATTATCCAAAAAGTGTTTTGCTTCAACTGGTTTTTCAGCTAACCAGCGTCTAATATCTTCCGAACTGTCCCAATTTGAGGATACAACCTCAAACCGAAATTGAGAGATAAAAGAAAATTCTGTTGAGTTTTCACCAAAAAAATCTTTGATATAAGAAGCTGTCTGAAATACCCAATTCTGGTTTTGGTTTTCAAAACTTTGAAGTTTATCTTTTTGCCCTTTTAGTATTTCAATAGCTTTTTTAAGTCGCATGTTTAAAAAGTTAAATATTAACAAGTATTTCGACAGTTAAGTAAGCTATACTCCTATCAACTTGATTTATTTTGTTCTGGTTTTTGTTGAATCTCCAGTGATAGTTTTTGTCTGGCTTTCATCCAAAATTTTAAAAATATCCTTTAATGTTGAACCATTACTTCTTATCTCTTTTAAATAAAGCGATTGGAAATCCCCATTTCTTTTTTCTGGCCATGCCACATATAAACTTAAAAAACCAATAATTCCGGTAATTATTGCCAAAAAGATTGTAATTATATTCAGCCTCTTATTTATTCTTCCCGATTTCTCATTATCCTCTTTTAGCTTTGATATTTCCTCTTTTAGATTGATAATTTCAATAAGTAGTTTTCTTTGTATTCTGTTGCTTAATTCATTCTGACCAAGTTCCGCCATTTCTTTCCAATAGCTTGGTCCTACAACATAATTACCAGGCCTGCCTGCTTCTGTTGCGTAGATTGAAAAATCCTTTACTAACTTTATAAGTTCATCATCTGATAATCCTAATGGGTATTCTTTTGGAATTGAAAGCATAAGTATTTAATATCAAAAGTATTATTACATTTTAATTTCATTAAAGAAAATTATAATCTTTTTTTTAATTATCTACCATTTTCAACAATCGCTATTTCTTCTTCCGTGAAATCATAAAGTTGATAAACTAATTGATCGATTTGATCTTCAAATTCACTTGTATCAGCTTGTAAATCTTTCTCTTTTTTATTAAGTATCTCCGTTACCAAATCTTCAATTATCCCTCTTTCATTTTCTGTTGATCTAGGTATTGGTAATTGCCTTAAATCTCCTAAGGTGATTTGGGTAAAATCATCCTTTTTTGCAGAGCCGGAATTTTTTATTTTGTAATAAGAGATCAGCTTTGAATTAATCAATCCCAAAAGAAATTTGTAACCAAAAGAAGCGTCTTTAAGCTTGATAATGTAAATGTCTTTTTTACAAATAAATTCATCATTTACGATGTTTGCCATAATCCGAAACTGGCGACTAATAATTCTTCTAACTAATATTCTTTCACCCAAAAAGAAATTATAATCTTTTGGCTTTTCTTTTAAATTGTCTCCGTATTTTATGTAGCAATATTTTTCTTCAAACGTATACCTATTCAGGTTTCCAGTAAATACTTTTTTATTGGTTTCTTCTGTTGGCGAAGTCTTATAATCAGTTTTATTAGCTAATATTCCTCTTGCAGTATCAGAATATTTTTCAAGCTTATCTACAATTGTATCAAGTTTATTGAATATTGTATTGCCACCTTCGTTAAGGTTGATTTTTATAGAATCCGTATTTCTCCATACTTCTCTACTTAAATTTTTAAAGTCGATATTCTCAAGAGTTCCATTCTCTATTTTAGCTTTCGGATTGAATTCAAAAACTAAGCTGTTCTCAATAGGAGCAGTCTTAAAAAAGTAAAGACCTGTATCAACATAGGCATCAGTAAAAATATCGTAAGGAAGATTTATCGCTTTTATAAGCGAAAATTCATTCAACAATAATTTTCGTGTATTAAAATAGTTTGAGCCAGTTAACCATGTTATAGGAATTATCAAACTTACATATGAATTTGCGTTGACAATCCTTTGAGCGAGTTCCAGAAAAGAAGCGTATATATCATCCAATGTGGAATAATGTTTGGAATAAAATTGTTTTTCATTTTCACTGGCTCTTACTCCATACGGCGGATTCCCAATCACCACATCAAACCCTACAAGCTTACCATCATCATCCAAAACCTCTGGAAACTCAAACCGCCATTCAAAGGCATTTTCATAAATTTTGTTGTTCTTTATATCTTCTATCTCGCTTTCTTTTTTAGTGATTGCATTCGAAATATCTTCTACTTTCTTTTTCCACTCTTTTGTTTGTTTACTGTCCTGTTCAAACAGTTCATTTACCTGCGTCAATTCATACAGTTGCCCTCTCAGTTTTTGAAGGTCTTTGAATTTTGGATCACGGAGCCGGATGTCTTTTCTAAAATCATTTTTTATATCCCTGATCAGACGCTCCATTTCTCTTTTCTGTTCTTTGTTTTCTGCATTACGATAAGTATCTACAGCAATCCTGTAACTGTCAATCGTCCATTTACTTTCTCTTAATGCCTGACTTAAATCAGCATCAATTGCAAAGCGGCTCACCAAAGAGTTTCCGCATTTAATGTTGATATCAATATTGGGAAGCGTTTCTAATTCTTTAGCATTTTTATAGTAAGCATTTTTCAGCAACTCAATCCATAAACGCAAGCGGCATATCTTAACAGAATTAGGATTGATGTCAACGCCAAACAAACAATTTTCGATGATCGTTTGCTTCTCATGAAATAGCGTTTCCTGTATGCGCTGGCTTTCGGCATTGTTCGGATGATACTCAAAGAAATCTCCATCTTCGTCTGTAATGATCAGTTCATCATTTACTACCTGTATCTCATAACGGTTCAGCGATTTGCCTGTTTTATCCTCTAATATTTTCAGATAACTTTTTACCGCAATCATTTCATTTAATGCAGAAACCAAAAAGTGACCTGAACCTACTGCCGGATCACAAATCTTAATGCTGTTAATGATCTCGTTTGCCTTTGTACGACTGATACTTTTGGGAACCAAATCATAGATGTCTTCCATTCTGCCAATCCTGCAATCCTGCAAATCATGCCCTGTCCCGATGCTTCGGGAGTTCAAACAATAATCACCAAACTTTTGAATAACGGCTTTACGAATCGTTTCATGGCACATATACATTGTGATGAAGCCGGGTGTAAAAAAGGAGCCTTCTTTGTAGCCGTTTATTTTTTCGAAGATCAACCCGAGTACAGAAGCATTGATCAGTGTTTTATTATCTTCCTGTATCTCTTCTGCTCCTTCGCTGCTAAAATCATAAGCGTTGAGAAACTCAAACAAATATTGCAATGTAGTCAGGTTTCCGGTTCTCTTTTTGCCTTGTTCATTTTTCAAAACTGTTGAAGGAAGAACGGGCAGCGTCTTATCGTCTTTTAAATTGCTGATAAAAAGCGTTTGCTGTTCTATTTCTGTAGGCTCAAAAAGCGAACTGTTCAGATAAGGCACCTTCTGAAATGCCAGTTTTACATCGGCGTTTCGTTCTTCGAATCTTCTTGCCAGCACCTGGAAGAACAAGCTATTCAGGTCGTCAAAATTTTTGATCTTATTGAAATTGAGAAAGGAAAATGATTCATCGCCTTTGTGATAAGAAATCAATTGCGCTTCCAGCAGTTTCAAAAACAATATCCTGTTGATCCATGTAATGCTTAATTCCAGTGCAATATTGAACAAGCGTTCTTCATTGGTGGCGCCAAAATGATTCGGATTGTCAAGACGGCTGATCTTATCAAGACTATCTAACTGAATAATCGTATCCTCCAAAAGGGAACCGGAATTTCTTTCACCTTCTTTGTTTCTGGCGATAATTTTCTTACTTCCTTCCTTGGTTTCTGAAAGCCCGATAATGTGAAGCAGTTCTGTATAAAAACGCTTGTCGAGACTGTTGCTGTCATTGGCAAACGGAAGCTTTAAAAGATGCTCCGGCGACAAAAGCTTAAATAAAGCGATTAGTTTATTATCATCGCTTTTGTTGGAGTTACGCAGCGGATTTTGATAATCACGAATGTCGAAATAAGTAAATTCAATTTCCTGTGTAAGATGTTCCAAAAAAGGCTCTGCAATTTGCTTATAAAAGAAATCTGTTTTAATCCCTGATAATCTTTGCCCTTCAAAATCATTAAATTGTTTTACGAGATTTTTGTTATCTGCAAAAAGCCTTTCAAACAAAGTAGCGTCAAAGATGAACCATTCGTTGATGTTGGTAATTGCGAGATGCTTTAATTCAAGGTTTTTATGAGTGATCCTTTCTTCGAGATAATAAAGCATCAGTTCATGAAATGCCTTTGCATTTAGCTTTTCAGTCGTGACCATCTCACCTTTGTTCGTTGGCTTTTTTGCTTCAATGATAACACCAACGGGTGAAGCGGCATTATTTGCGTTATGGATAACAAGATCTTTGCGTCCTTTTGTGTTGATAAAATAGGCAGGATCGTAATAAGTCTTTTTTAAGAAATCGGAAACCAGGTTTTTATGAAATTCCTCAGATTCGGTGTCGTTTGTTCTATCCAGAAGTTGAATAAGATTTCCTTTGAAGCGCTCAATTTCTGTTCTGTTTGGCTTTACTTTTAAGAAGGCTTTATTAAGCGCTTTTTTGGGTTTCAGTTCTTTGATCTTCATTTACAAATTCTCTTTAGTAATTAGTGTCAGCGGCAGCAGAAAGGTTGATGATCAAATATACTCTTTATCAGTAAAGTTGGGGCAGAAAAAAAAGAAAATTGATTATTTCTTTCTTTACCTTTTCCAGAGTTCTTGCCTTTACATATCAGGAAGGAAAATCGTTTTTATAAAATGGTTTCTTCTGCAAATTTTAAAAATTAGTTCCTTGACTGCTATCATCGTTCAGTAGTTTCCTCCCCTATTTAATTCGCTTCTTATTCGCTTCTTATTCGGTTGTTATTCGCTTCCAGGGACCGAATAACAAGCGCAATAAAACAGCATAATTGTCGTTATTCCTTAAAAGCAAAGAGGCTGTTGAACGAAACACCTTTTAATCAATCTAAAGTTACTTATTATGGCAAGAATTCCAAATGGCATTAATGGTGAGTTTATAGGAACTGCCGGAAATGTGAACGGCTATATGAGAAATGGTGTAAACTTCATAAGAAGCAAGCGCAGAAAATCATCTGCTCCGATGACTCTTAGAAGGCTGGCACAGCAACAGAAAATAAAAGTATGCAATGATTTTACCCGGCCTTTCTGTGGCACGGGTTTCTTTAATAAAACCTTTCCGGCTTACCGACATTCCGGTACCGGCTTCAACAGAGCAACCAGTGCGATTATGAACCTTGCTATTGTTGGCACTTATCCCGAAACGGCCATTGATTATCCGGAAGTGCTTATTTCCCAGGGGCCCTTGCCACCGCTAAAAACCCAACAACAGCGGTAAGTGCCGATGGAACTATTCTCTTTGGCTGGGAAGATAATTCCGGAAACGGCACTGCAAAACCGAATGATAAAGTTGTTTTGGTGGCTTATTTTCCTGTAGAAAAAATGGCCATGTTTACAATAGGAGAAGCGCTCCGGCAGGATTGCGAAGCTGTACTGACCATCCATAATATGCACAACCAGGAAGCTGAAACCTGGATCGGCTTTTTAAGCAATGATGAAAAAGACGCGGCTGATAGTATGTATAGTGGTAGGATTTCGTTTTGAGGGTTGAGTACAGGATTGAGGGGTGAGGAGTGAGGGTTGTTAAGCGAATTCTGAAGTTTAATAAAGAGGCAGACATAAAATTTAACGCATCAATATGGTAGAATAGTTTGCAGCAATTGATATAAAATGTTCAGTAGCTTTATTATTTTATTTTTTCCCTTTATTATTTTTTTTCTCCGGAACGTTAAAGAAAAATTGATTTCTTGCATACACTTCAATCCATATTTCCTCTATCCTCAGAATATCCTTCCAGGCTAAATAAGTGTGATCGTATAAATGATGAAAAAAGTAACAATGGAATTCTTTTGCTAACGGATGATCAGTACAATATTGATATTCATTCCAATTGTCAGTAAAAAAAATATTATCTATCTTCTCATCAAACAAATGAAGAATATAATCACTATAAAATGGATTTCCATAAAATTCTTCATTCCATCTTCTATAGTATTTGTTGTTCCAGCATTGCATTTCTACCTCAATTTCGTAATCATCTATGGTTTTATCCTTCAGTAATTTCTGTTGAAAAGCATAAATGATTTCAACTTGCTTTCTGATTCTAAAAGCTTGCTCCTGCAGCGTTTCATTTATTTCTCTTAGTTTTAAAATAGCTTCATTTGTAAAAATAAATTTCTCATTCAGGGTATGTTGTCTTTTAGCAGCTAATTGACACTCTTCATTGGTTAGATTCTTCCATTCCTTTAAAAAGCATTTGATAAAGTTTTCATCTTTCATAATCGTTGTAGCAAAAATGTTTAATTGAATAAATAATTTGAAATGATTATACTTCGAAAGTTTTCAAATGTTTCACGATTTAAGGTTGTATTACAAAAAAAATGAGAAAGATGGAACCGCTCAAAGGTTTTGAAGTATTATTGCTGAAAAATTAATTGCTATGGAACCTTTATTTTGTAATAATGCAGAATGGAATAAAGAGCTAACTAAATTATCAAAAGAAATTTTCAAGTTTCCTAAAACTGAAAGTTATGATATCTTATATGAGAAATTAGTAGAAATGTTTAATGATCATTCTAAACCGCCATTCTTAGGATTTGAATTTTCGTACCATGCTATTCCCCGATATCAATATTTAGAAAATGATATCCGCAAACCAGAATATGTAGGTATTGATGTGCCTTCTTATTTTAATCATTCAAATAATGGAGAGCGTAAAAAAGTTATTATGATTGTAGGAATTGATCCAAAAAGAAGCGGAGGAGATCTACAACATAAAATTTCTATTGGAACTCCATTTGGATTTAATAGCGGTAAAACAAAGCCCTATTGGGATCTTGTGCAGCGATTAATTGACAAAAATTTTACCATTTACCTAACCGATACATACAAAGTATATTTTAAAAATGGAAATAGACAGAGCTATACAATTCGGGAATTCACAAATCCGAAACCGGATATTCACCAGGAAATATTTGCAGAAGAAATTAAAATTGTAAATCCAGATTTAATAGTTACACTTGGTCACATCCCACGTATATGGTTTTCTAGTTTGGAAAAGGGTAACTTCTCTTTTAAAAAGTTATTAGAAATAAGTTCTAATAAAAACGACCCCAATCATTCTAATCTTTATTATGGTTCTGAAGGTAAAAAAATTCCTATTCTACCATTAATGCATTTGTCTGGTCTTGCTGCTACAAAAAAGAGAATGTTGGAAGATTATCAAGTAGAAAACAAAACACAATTAATAGAGAAATATGTGGAATTTATTAATTGCAGAATGAATTTGTGACCTTGTTGTTTCTTATTTACAAATACTTCTGTGCAGAAACAATAAAATGATAAGCCTCATCATGCCTCGGATAACTTACAAAGCCATAATCGGGATTACCATTAAGAGTTTTTATTGTATATCGTTTTAATAACTCGCCCAAATTAGATCCATCAGGTAAATACATCTTTTCCAATTTTTGATAAATTTCCGGGGTTCTTTTATTGTATTTATTACGATACTCATTAACAACTCCAAAAGTACCTCCAAATGGTAAACAAAACTGAATAAGCTGCATAAAGTGATAGTTGTAAACTATATACCCATAAGTGTCTTTCAAAAAATCCTTACAAAAGGTTGAAGGATAATCAATAGGCAACTGAAAAAATGTTCCAAATACAGTAGGTTCCTTATGAATGAGATCCAAAAACAATGATACATCAGATAGTTGTAAAGAAGGTAGCTGTTCGAGGAAGAATTCAAACGTCTCCTTATAAGAAACGGGCAAGTCGTCCGGGTTGCCTCCTAATATTAAATTGGAATCCTTTTCATAAAATATAGAGGCATAACTATAGTGCCGGATGCCCGGATAATATTCTTTTATATATTCGTTTGCAATGTTGCAAAGAGGATGGGTTTCATCATCCAAAGCAATCGTTGCCCACGTAAAATAGTTTTTGAGGAATGAGTAATTTGTAGAGTTCATAAACTTTTTTAAATGATTATACTTTTTTGAACCTCGTTTGTTCCAAAAGGAAAATAAAAATTAAATAAAGTGACTACCTATTGACTGCCTTTTTAGACATTTTAAGGAAATCCCCTGTTAATAATCTCCGACTAATTCCACCATTTTAAAAGATGCTCAAAAGGCGGAAATGCCTTTGAATATGGAGGTGATGAATTTTAAATTAACCCTGTGGCTTTTGATCATGAAGACTGCATCTTTGAGATAAAGTGGGATGGGTTTAGAATGCTGTCTTATAATTCTCCCGGGGAAGTGCGGTTGCGCTCCCGCAAATAATGGTTCTTTTGATAAGCGGTTTTCGTATCTCGCTGGAACCGACCTTAAAATGGCCATGTAAAATATTTGGAGCTGGATCAATTTGGAATGATGAGGCACGCCAGTTTTCGGGCATTAGTAGCCTGAGCGGGGCAATTATTCCATTAGGTGAAATCATTCCCCCTGTACTTATTTTTAGATGCTCTATGATATTTTCTTCTACTTTCACCGGCTCTCCGGTAAAAAAAGTACTTTTGTTCATGTTGTTTGTACGCCATTCAATGAAACTTTAATGGATGAAGTAATACACATAAATGTTGGAGGATACATTACTGAAGACGAAGTGGTTTCAGTTAGTAAGTTTAGACTTTGGCCGGCACTTTTAGCATACTCGCGATGGACTTTAAAAAATGTAATTCCTGGACACAATCTTATTAGAAGTGGAATAGGCCTCTCTTTGGTTAATAATTTAGCAGTAGCTGTAGAAGGTTTTGTTGCTGACATGGTCGTTGGAAATTTGGAGTCAAATGACCAAAACAAATCGCCTGAATTGATTTTTCTAGAATTAAAGGCTACATGGCATCATAAAAAGAAGCTATTCAATGAAAACTTTGAGAAAGGATTAGAAAGCTATGGAGAATTTGAAGCTGTTGAAATATTATTTAATTTAAGAAACAACATGCTCCACGGGCTGACTCACACAGAACAAACAAAACGAAAAAAAGATTGTGAGGAATGGATACAAGTAATAAGTATTAATCAAAAATATCAGAAAGCTCGTGACTTTTTCATTAGCAAAGGTCTAATGCCGGACTTGAAAACTCACTCAAGTGCTGAACTATTATGGAAATTAGAAATTGTGGTTTTTCTTCTTTCGCAGGTGCAACTATTCTTGACTAAGATAATTTCTGAAAACAATTCTCCCAAATTTATTGGTATAGCAAGTGAACTTAAAAATGCTCTTTCATTATAAATTCTGACTAACGTTTCAAGGACTTGTTGTTAATGAAGCATTTGCAGATCCAAGATCGTCAGGTTTTAATTCAAATTTAGTGATTGATTTTCTGATACGGGTCACCAGTTCCTCATTGCTTTCCGTGATAATAATCTTTCCCTCTGTCAATAAAATACCGGAATATTTTTAAAAGAGCCTTTTGTAATCAATACTGAACTGGGCGTACCATAGGTATTGTAAGGATTACCGGCAGTTATCATTGGCGTAAGCACACCCGAAAAATTTCCGCTTATATGTCCGTTATTATAAGAGGTGACATTAAAACTCATACTGTCAGATGGTGCGTATATAAATGCATCTTTATTGTTATAATCCGTAAAAAATATCTCGCCATTCGCTCCGGTATATTTGTAATTTCTTACTGTTAAACTATCGGTATAGAAACTAAAAGTAATTTCACCGGTACTACTTACTCCACTAAGATTATAATAACCGGGATCTTTGCTACAATATAGGATAGGATAGGGATTCAAACTCTGGTTGTCAGCATCTTCAACTGATATGTTCACAGCATTACCATTAATTTCGTAGCTCAGTGTTGCAGTTACCCTCCCGTGTCCACCTGAATTTTTAGAAGCAAGCATAGCGTCGGGGATCGATTGTTTTAAACAGGATGAGAAAAAGATTATCACTACACACGCTATCAAATAGAATTTCATAATAAATGATTGTTGAATGTTTGGTTGTTAATATTCTGTATCTCTTCTTCCGAAGCCAAAAGACTTTGATATTCCGAGACTAATTAAATTGTTGGAGCCACCATGAGCAATCACGGTTTCATAACGAAGATTTGCATCAAAAGATACATTCGAGATGGAGAACAGGTAGCCGGTTCCCGCTGCAAATATGACTCCGTGGTACTTCAGGTTGACATCTCCGCCGTTTTTATCCTGCAATGACGTGACTCCGTAGATGTCAAAACCAACCTGTGGTTCAACATAAAATCCTTTGCCACTTCCATCCAATGTATACCGGTAGCCCGCTTTCAAAGGGCACATTATTGTACCGTAAGTATCATCTAAAGGAAAAACGTCCGCACCAATTTCTACAGTAGCATCATTGCCGGGCGACACGGGGATGCCTGTTTTTATAAAAGCACCATAGCCCAATTTATAATCCTTGGTGCCATTTCCCACGAGCCTCATTACGCCCAGTTGTGCATTGGCCTGTGTAAAGAAAAAAATCAGAAGGGATGTCGCGATGGTTCTTTTGTTCATAGCAGTTGTTTGTCTTTTTTCGACACTTGAATCGAAATGCAAATTATTTAATTAACGAAGAATACCTCCTTTTTATTTTATAAATAAAATCCGCCGCATGCAGGATACTAATCCGGTTTTAGCACTTGCAATAGCTTCGAATCACGATTCGCAGAGTTCGGCAAGTGAATAAAAAATGGGGTTTCTTTATCTGATCAACACCACAACACCTTGCATTTTACAGCACCGTTATAGAAAATACCTTTAACTGTGTAAACATAGACACCATTAATTTCGGGCTCGTTTTTGTAAAAACCATTCCAACCGATAGCTGGATCCTGTGTAGAAAAGACTCTTTCGCCAAACCTGTTAAATACAGAAAATTCTTCCAGCGATGTGACCATGCCGGGAGGGATTCTGAATAGATCATTTATACCATCTCCGTTTGGCGTAAACGCATTCGGCACGGAAGCCACTCTTAAGATCTTTACAGTGGCTGTAGCAGCGAATTTGCATCCCTTATCGCTTTCTACCGTTAATGTGTAAACAGTATTATCAGTAAGTGCAATCGTTGATGGTTGAAATACGGAAGGATCATT
>Ga0134128_10010258_pt1 | contig 11222 bp, 8 predicted proteins | sample KB31754_FD_96462 | JGI IMG/M metagenome (GOLD analysis project Ga0134128, IMG submission 96462) | Terrestrial soil microbial communities with excess Nitrogen fertilizer from Kellogg Biological Station, Michigan, USA - KB3-175-4 | ecosystem: Environmental > Terrestrial > Soil > Unclassified ...
GCTCTGGCGGTGGTGCTGGCCATGCTGGCTTCTTACCTGCTTTCCCGCACCCTGGTGGCCACGCTCTCGCGCCAGTTGTTCACCGCGCATCACGTGGCTGGGCCACAGCACGAGGAATACGGCGGCCAGGGCGCCGGCCTCTACGCCACGTTGAATCGCTGGCGGGAAAAAGGCTTTCAGAAATTCCAGGACGCCTATGTGGGCCTCCTGGGGATGGTGCTGCACCACAGGATTTACACGCTGGTCGTGTTCGGGCTGCTCTTGCTCATCAGCGCGGCGCTGCCGCTGGTGATCGGCACCGATTTTTTCCCCAGCGTGGACGCCGGACTGATGAAGCTGCATTTCCGCGCTCCCGCAGGCACCCGCCTGGAAGACACCGAGCGTCTGCTGATGCGGGTGGAAGACCGCATCCGGAAGATTATTCCCGCCGACGAACTGGACACTATCAACGATTTCCAGGGCATACCCACTTCTTACAACCTGGCCTTCGTGCCTACGGACAACGTGGGCGACATGGACGCGGAAATTCTGATCGCGCTCAAGCCGCGGCACCACCCCACGGGGGAGTACATGGAAACCATTCGCCGCTCGCTACCTCGCGAATTTCCCGGCTCGAGTTTTTATTTTCAATCGGCCGATATCGTCAGCCAGGTGCTGAACTTCGGTGTTTCCGCGCCCATTGACGTGGAGGTGGAGGGGCCGGACTTGAACCGCTCCTACGAGATAGCGCAACATTTGAGCGACGATATCCGCCAGGTGCCGGGCACGGCTGACGTGGTAATAAAACAGCCTTTGCAGTACCCGGCGTTGCGCATCAATGTGGACCGCCAGCGCGCCGCCGAGCTGGGGCTCACTGAGCGCGATGTGGCCAACAGCATGCTGATTTCGCTCTCTTCCAGCGTGCTGGTTTCGCCCTCCTACTTCCTGAACCCGCTCAACAACGTGAACTACACGGTGGCGGTGCGCATCCCACCCTCGCGCATTGATTCGGTGCAGGCGCTGATGAACATGCCCTTGAGCACGCCGGGGTCGGCCAATTTTCTGCAGCCGGGAGCGGCGCCGGGTTCCGCGCAAGTGCCGGAGCCGCAGTTCCAGACTCTTTCCAACGTGGCCCGACTGGAGCCGCAGTCGGTTGCGGAAGAGGTGAACCACTACACCGTACAGCGGGTGGTGGACGTGACCGCCAACCTCGACCGCCGCGACCTGGGCTCGGTGGTGCACGCCATCCAGCAGAAGATTGCTGAGCTGGGCGCGCTGCCCGCGGGCATGCGCATCCGCATTCACGGCCAGTATGAGGTGATGAACCAATCCTTCCGCAGCCTGCTGCTGGGACTGGTGCTGGCCATCATCCTGGTTTACCTGCTGATGGTGGTGCTGTTCCAATCGTGGCTGGACCCCTTCATTATCATTATGGCGGTGCCGGGCGCGCTGATGGGCATCTTGTGGATGCTGGCGTTGACCGGCACCACCATCAATGTGGAATCGCTGATGGGCTCCATCATGGCGGTGGGCATCGCCACTTCCAATTCGATTCTGCTGGTCAGCTACGCCAACGACGTGCGCGTGGAACGGCGGCTTTCCCCGCTGCAGGCGGCGCTGGAGGCGGGGCGAGTGCGCCTGCGCCCCGTCCTCATGACCGCGCTGGCCATGATCATCGGCATGGTGCCGATGGCGATGGCGCTGGGCGAGGCGGGAGAGCAGAATGCTCCCCTGGGACGGGCGGTGATTGGCGGCTTGCTGGTGGCCACCGCAACCACGCTGTTCGTGGTGCCCGTTATTTATTCGCTGCTGCGCCGCAAGGTCCCCACCCGGCATTTGCTGGATGAACGCTTCCTGGCGGAAGAACGGGGCGAAATGTTACCCGAATCATAATCATGGGCACTGATTCCAATACCCGAAGGAGCTTTCGCTGGCTGGTAATCGCCGGGCTGATCACAGTGCTGGCGGCGGCCTTTGCCGTAGTCGTGCTCTTTGAAGGGCAGCGTAACCGGGTGCTGGCTGATGCCAAGGCGCGCGTGAGCCAGGCTGCGGCCGGCCCAGTGGTGCAAGTGGCAGTGGCCCAGTGGATTGGGGGCAACGACGTGCTGATCTTGCTGGGCGAGGCAGACCCTTTCCAGGCCATCACGCTTTACGCCAAGGTCAGCGGCTACCTGAAAACCATCAGTGTGGACAAAGGCGATCACGTGCGCGCCGGCCAAGTGCTGGCAGTCATCGAATCCCCGGAAATTGACCGGCAATATCAGGCGGCGGTGGCCGACGCCGAGAACAAACGGCTGATTGCCAATCGTGCCGCCACCCTGGTCAAGAAAGAAATGATTTCGCAGCAGGACGCCGACCAGGCGGAGGCTGATGCCAAGGTTTCGGTTGCTAACCGCGAGCAACTGGCAACCATGAAGGCCTACGAGGTGCTGCGCGCGCCGTTTGACGGCACAGTGACGGCGCGCTTCGCCGACCCCGGCGCCCTGATGCAGAACGCCACCGCCTCGCAGAGCAGTTCGCTGCCCCTGGTGTCCATCGCGGAAACCGGACGCTTGCGAATTTATGTTTATGTGGACCAGGCACATGCGGCGTTCGTGCACCTAGGCGATACCGCTACCGTGCTCGACCCCGCGCGCCCTGGCTTGAACATTGCCGCGCGCGTCACCCGCACCAGCGGCGAAATTGATCCCAAGACCCGTACCCTGCTGGTGGAAATTGATTTAGCGAACCCGCACAGCCGCGTCTTGGCCGGCAGCTTTGTGCAGGTGCACCTGCAGGTGCGCACGCCCAGGTACGTGGAGGTGCCTTCCGACGCGCTCATCGTGCACGGTCGCCAAACTTTGGTAGCCCTGGTGACGGCCGACAATCACGTAAAGTTCCGGCCGGTGATAGTCGCGGATCAGACCGGGGAGTCAGTGCGCCTGCTCTCCGGCCTTGAGGAAGGCGAGAAGGTGGCTCGCAACCTGGGCGATCGCGTGGCCGAAGGCGCTCTGGTGCAGCCCGTGGTGTCGCCATGACAGGAGTTCGATATCGCTCCCCGTTTGGCTTTTGAAACTCGAAACCTTGAAACCTTGTGCCATCATGAAAGCCGTTGCCAGTTTCTTGCTGCTCTCCCTCCTGGCCGCCTCCGCCGCCGCACAGGCCAATCAGCCTCTCACCCTGGCCGACTGTTACCGGATCGCGGAGCAGAACCATCCTGACCTGGCGACGGCGCAGGACCTGGTGCAGGCCTCGCAAGCGCGCCTGCGGCAGCGGCACTCCGCCTACCTGCCGCGGCTGGATTTTGGCATCTCGCACAACCAGACGACGTATAACTACGCCCCGCAACCAGGCACCTCGCCGCGCCAGTTTGCGCAGTTTTATCAAGGCGAAAGCGCCACCACCAGCCCGTATTACTACGCCGGTCTAAATTTTTCGCAGACTATTTACGACTTCGGCCGCACCCGCGGCTCGGTGCAGCGCGGCCAGGCCGAACTGGCCGCCTCCGAACAGAACCGCGAACGAACGCGGCAGCAGGTTCTGCTCAACGTCCGCACCAGCTACTTCGGCGTGCTGGCGGCCCAGGAACTGGTGACCGTGCGGCAGAATGCGGTACAAGACCAGACCCGGCACCTGGAGCAGATTCAGGCCTTTTTCCAGGTGGGACGCTCGCCCAAAATTGACCTCACCCGGCAGGAAGTCCAACTGGCCAATTCTCAGCTGGATTTGACGCAGGCGCAATCGGACCTGCAGGTGGCGCGCGCCGCCCTGGCGGTTTCCATGGGGTTGCCGGTGCAGGGAGCTCCCGCCATTGTGAACGCCCTGGGGGAGGAAGCAGCGCTGGGCCCCCTTCCCGGCCTGCTGTCGCAGGCGGAAAAGAGCCGGCCAGACGTGCGCTCCGTGCAGCAGCAGGTGAGCGCGGCCCAGGCCGATGTGTTGGCGGCACGCGCCAATACGCGCCCGAATATCGCCTTCTCCAGCTTCTACGATTACCGCAACCTGCGTTTTCCCCTGATCTACAACTTCGGCATCGGCGAGACTCTGCTGCAAAACCTGTTTTCCGGGGGCCTCTACCATTCCATCTTGGAGGAGGCGCAGTTCCGGCTGGCCGCCAGCCAGAGCAGCCTGCGTTCCTATCTGCAGCAGGTTGACCAGGAGGTTTACACCGATTACCAGGACGCCAGCGTAGCCCAGGATAAGATTGCGCTGGCGGAGAAGGCCGCGGATGAGGCGCAGCAGAATCTGGCTTTTGCGGAAGGGCGCTATGCCGCCGGCGTCGGCAACATCATCGAACTCACTGACGCCGAGCTGCTGGCCACCACCACGCAATCCCAACTGGTGGAGGCGCGCTACGCCTATCAGGTTGCCGTCGGCCGCCTGCAGGTGGCCACCGGCCAGGACCCACAACATTAAGGCTGGCCGCTGCCAGGGCTGACTTCAGGCGCTGCGTTGCTGCTCCGCAGCCAGCAGATATCCGAGGCCGTAAACAGTGCGGATAAGTTTAGGTTCGAAGTCGCGGTCCACCTTGGAGCGCAGATAGTTGATGTAAACATCCACCAGGTTGGTGGTGGTGGCGTTCGGTTCCCGGTTCCAGACTGCCTCGAAGATGCGGGCGCGGCTGACCGGCTGTCCGGCATGTCGCAACAGGCATTCCAGGACGGCTAGCTCGCGGGCGGTAAGAGAAATGAGCTTTCCCTGGCGGGTGACCCGGTGCCGTACTAAGTCCAATTCCAGGTCTCCCACAATGAGTTTGTGCTGCAGCAGATTTGTGCGCCGCAGCAGAACACGCAGGCGTACGGCCAATTCCTTCTCTGAGAGCGGCTCGCTCAGGTAATCATCCGCCCCGGCCTCCAGCAATCGCAGGCGTTCCTCAAGTGAGGCTTGAGCGCCCACCACCACAATAGCGGCCAGTTCATCGTGCTGGCGCAACTGGCGTACGGCCGCCGCCCCATCCAGGCGGGAGCGGCGCAGGTCGAGAACAAAAGCTTCAAAGCGCCGTTGCCGGGCGAGCTTCAGCGCCGCACTCAGGGTGGGGGCACATTCCGCCATTCCGCGTTCGGCGGGCAGGCCGGAGAGCAGGGAATGATTGTTCTTATCCGCAGGTTGGATGAGGAGGATCGGCAAGTAAGGCCAAATCTGTGGCTTATATTGCTGTGCAAGCCAGTTACCAGCAGCCCTGCTCCCGGCCTTGAAGCAAGGATTAATTTACTCCCATAAGTTGCTGGAAAGATTGGACATTCTTAATGCGCTTCCGGCAAAAGCGCGGACGGCAGCTAAACCCAAGAAAACTGCCGCCAGTATCTGCAAGGGTTTGCCGAGCATCTGCAAAAATGGGAACTCGCAGCTGATTCTGCAGCCTTCAATGTGAGCTTTCGGAGGCAGGAGCCATTGCCCAGGAAACCCCGGGGTCGCTTCGGGCTTCGCCATGATCAGCGAGAACAGTGAGGGCATTGGGCAACATTTCTGCCAATGCAGCGCCACATTGCGGGCAGCGCTGGCGATGGAGCCATTGCTGCAGCCGGACTCGCTCCAAGCGCCGCTTTTCCTGGGTGCGACGACGCTTGTCAGCCTTGAGGCATTCGGGATGGAACTGGGCATGCCAACCGGAAGGCAAAGGCTGGCCGCAGCCGCGGCAGAAATAGTGGCTTCCAGCAGGCGCTTTGTTACCGTTCATACCTCTCCTCAGTGGCGCGTCAGCCACGGCTGGAAGGCTGCTTGACTCTTGATTTTCCGCGATTATACGGAACTACACCATTTTGGGTGCAACAAAACAGCGCTAAAGCTGTGGAAAAGAGGCCGGTCCGGCTAGTCAGGAGTCACTGCTCCCCTCCGTCACAGTGGCAGAGTTCAGCCGTCACTTTCAGGACACCGGGAAAAATAAAGAATGGAATTGCTGGGTATGGGAAGGAAGCGGCACCCATGGTGAAAGCCAGGAGGTGCCGGCTGGTGGGTTCTCCCTGTACCCAGCGTTGTGTTGGGCGCCTAACTCGTCATCTGCTTCCCCGGATCCTGCGGGCCCCGCTGGGTTCAACTGGTGAAGGCGTATTGCACGTTTGTAGTGCGCGGGAGTGGAATGTTGCGGTGATGAGCATCACCTGTGGAGGTGATGTCAGCGGAGCAGGCATCTCTGCTGTGTCAGCCAGTTGTCATGGATTAAGTTGCCGGGCAAGCAGTATCAAACAGCTATCACCTGGAAACCACAAAAGAAAAAAGAATATCACTTGCTATCTAAGTGAAAAAAAGTGTTGCGCTGATGACGGGGCTGAGTTACTTTCTCCAGGTATCGTGCACCATCTTTGCAGCTGTTCCACCCACCGGGATGGCGAAAGCACGAGAGGCCTCGCCTGAATTAGTCAGGTCAGGCTGCGCGTTATCGGGCAGCCCTGTTCTCATCTCCTGCTCTATCTCTCTCTGCCACAGGAATGCGGCTTGCGCGCAACGTTCCGTCCGATAAACAGAAACCGAAGAAACAGAGTCAAGCGCGCCGCTATGCCGGAACTTGTTCCGCAGCGTCCCAAGCGGCCAAATTGGACAGGAAAGCGAGATGTCATGGTAACCAAATGCGCGAATCCTTCCTGCGGCGCATTGTTCCACTATCTTCGCAGCGGAAAGCTGTTTCTGGTGGACTTGCCCCGTTTCTCCTCCGGGTCAGGAGGAGAACGCGGCGAAACGCTCTCAGGGCGAACCGCCGAATATTTCTGGCTGTGCGACCAATGCTGTGCCGAGTTGACGGTGGTAGTGGATGGCAGCGGACGGGCGGTCGCCAAAGCCCGTGCCTCCAAGAGCGGATGAAAGGGCCAAAGCTAACCACGGTCAGCCGCCATCAACCCGGCTTCGCAACCAATTGACGACGAGGAGCGCAATGAACATCAAGATGAAGTTTCGAATCGGTGACATCGTGTATCACAAGACTCTGGAACTGGGCCGGGGCCGGGTGAGATACATTTACCGAAACGAATTGCTGGTTGCCTTCGAGAACTCGCCGGCAGGGCGGTATCCCAAGGAAGAGCTCTGCAAGAGCGAGCCTCATCCCACCACGTTGACGCAACCGGGAGCGATGGCTCGCGCTGCCTAGCCGTTACCCGCCGATGGCATTGAACCCGATCGAACCAGCCTAGCGCGGCCAAAGCCCGGCCAGTCGCTGGAGCAGCCAGTACGCGCAGAACAGCGTAAGCAGCGGTCCGCCCCAGATATAGAGGGTGGACTGGGCAGCCAGCGATTGAATCAGTTCCTGCTGACTACAGTTGGAAATGAAGAATGGCGAGCTTCCCTTCCTCAGGATAACCGGAGGATATAGATCAAAGTGGCGTGCGGGAAATGGGCTGACTCCGGAAGGGACTTCTGCAGCGAGGGATTCGAAGGCCCGGCGGCGCTGCACATCGGCGGCGGTCGCACTCAGAAACCCGGGCCCGATCCGGGCCGCTGATTCTTGTGTCTCGGCCTGCGGTTTCGACCAGGGGTTTTCCTGCAGAGTGCCAAAGACCACCATCTGCTCCTGTGGCCGGATGCAGAATTCCTCCGCTTTGGCCACGTCGTCGGTGGCAATCCCGTGCTGTAGCAGGAAGTGAAACAGGTAATCCGGCAGGGAGCCATCATCCTGGGTGGCCAGCGCGGGAAACTGGATTTGCGCTCCCTGCGGATCCAGCATTACGTCCCCGGTGCTATCCCTCAGAAAAAGCGGGGCGCACTCCTCGACGCTGCGTGAGCTGCGCTGGTTGGCTCTTACGTGTGTAACTACCAGACGATAATAGTAGCAGTCGGTCTTGGAGAGAGGCGAGACCAGAGTGTACGGCCCATCCGCTTGGCCGCTGAGCTCTACCGGTCCGAGAGCCGCGGCGCGCACCGTTGAACGGGGCGTGTTGAGAACGAGACGCTTGCGCTTGAGCAGCGAAAATCCACGAAAAAACAGGTAAACACCAAGCGCCGCGCCCACCGGCCCCCAAACCAGGGGATCGTTCAGCAGACGCAGCAGCGGGTCAGGGGAGGGAACCGAGGCGAAAGCGGAGAAAAAGGGCGCCATTTTGCCCGGGTGCTGCTGAGCACCCAAAATTATAGTCCGAAGCCGCTGGGCGAGAGGAGACGATGGCGAAGGACTGCTGGAAGTGCATGGCGCGCCCGGAGGGACTCGAACTTGAGGCGTTTAGCGGGCGTGAGCGAAGCGGGAGCCCGCTGCCGAAATCCTGAACCGAAGGTGAAGGACCTTAGGAGCAACTGGCGCGCCCGGAGGGACTCGAACCCCCAACCTACAGCTCCGGAGGCTGGCGCTCTATCCAATTGAGCTACGGGCGCGCGCCGATGCTTACAGTCTATCAAGCCGCAGGCAGGCTGTCGCGCGCATGCGCTTAAGGCCGCATCAGGTGGCTCGGAAAAGCAAGGGCGACTGGCCCCACGTCTTTCCCACTCATTTCGGCACCACCTGGAAGCTGCCGGCCACGCCCTCGGCGGCCGCGTTGGGCGCTATCCACACGTCATAGGTGCCGGTGGGAACCATCCGTTTCATTCTCGGATCGTAGGTCGCCAACATCTCCGCTGTCTCATCAAATACCACGGTCTTGCTCTCGCTTGGCCTTAGGGTGACCCGGGCAATGCCTTTCAGTTCGCGGACGCGTGGCGAGGTGGGGCCCACCCGTTCATGAATGTAGAGCTGCACCACATCCGTAGCAATGGCCTGGCCAGTGTTCTGCACCGTAAAGCGCACGCGCAAGACGCCATGCGGCGCCACCTTCGGCGTGACGCTCAGGTTGCTGTAGGCAAACGTGGTGTAGCTGAGCCCGTAGCCGAAGGGGAACAGCGGTTCCTTGCTCTCATCCAGGTAGCCGGTGTGCCAGCGGTCCTTGGAAGTGGGCCGGCCGGTGTTCTTATGGTTGTAGTAAACGGGAATCTGGCCCACGCTACGCGGCCAGCTGACGGGCAGCCGGCCGCTGGGCGCCGCATAGCCGAACAGCACGTCGGCGATGGCGTTGCCCGCTTCGGTTCCGGGATACCAGGCCTGGATGATGGCGGGCACATGCCCCGCCGCCCAGCGGATGTCCAGAGGACGCCCGCTCTCCAGCACCAGCACCACCGGCTTGCCGGTGGCGGCCACCGCTTCCAACAGTTGCTCCTGTTTTCCGGGAAGGTCGAGGAAGGCGCGCGAACTGGCTTCACCGCTCATACCGCCGGGTTCGCCCAAAAACATGACCACCACATCCGCCTGTTGCGCCACCTGTACCGCGTGTTCAATGGTGGCCGGACCGGTTTCGCGGGCGGCAGCAGCCGCGCCGGTCGCGCCGGTGGGAGCAGGCGCCGCTCCAGTCGCTCCCGAAATCTCCTGCGCTTCCAGGGAGGAGATGTCAACGCCGCGCGCGTGCAGCACCGAGCCCTGCGGCAGCTTGGACTCAATGCCCTGCAAAGGGGTGATCACGTCGGTGGCCTGGCCACGCCCTACCCAGGAACCCAACTGGTTGGCCTGGTCGTCGGCGAGCGGCCCGATGACGGCGATCTTCTTGCCGCTTCTGGAGAGGGGAAGCAGGTTGTTGTCATTTTTCAGCAGCACCAGCGATTCTTCCGCCAAACGCCGCGCTACCTGCCGGTTTTCGGGAGTGAGAATGTCGCGGCGCTCCCGGGCCGCGTCGGTGTAGAAGGGATGTTCAAACAGGCCGGCGCGGAATTTGATGCGCAGCACGCGCCGCACCGCCTCGTCCAGCACGCTCATGGGCACTTTTCCCGATTTGACCAGCTGCGGCAGCCATTTTTCGTAAACCCCATCAGCCATGTCCATGTCCACGCCGGCGGCCAGCGCCTTCTGCGCGGCTTGCGCGTCATCAGCGGCAATGCCGTGGGGTACCAGTTCGTGGACGGAATCGTAATCGCTGACCACGAAGCCGTCGAAGCGCCACTCCTTACGCAGAATTTGGGTGAGCGTGCGATAGTTGGCGGAAGTCGGCACATCATTCAGGTCTTCAAAAGCCGACATCAGTGTTCCCACGCCCGCTTCCACGGCGGAATGGAAGGGCGGCAGATAGATTTCGCGCAGCGTGTCATCGGGAATTTCGGCGCTGTTGTAGTCGCGCCCGCCCTCGGCGGCCCCGTAGCCCACAAAGTGCTTGGCACAGGCTACAAGGCTCTGCGGGTCAGCCAGGTTCGTGCCCTGGAAGCCGCGCACGCGGGCGGCGGCAATGAGCGACCCCAGGTAGGGGTCTTCGCCGGCGCCCTCCACGATGCGTCCCCAGCGCGGGTCATGCGCAATGTCCACCATGGGCGCAAAGGTCCATTTCACGCCCGCCGCGGTGGCCTCCTTCGCAGCTACGCGTTCCGACTGCTCGAGCAGTTGGGGGTCGAAGCTGGCTGCGCCGCCCAGAGGAACGGGAAAAATGGTGCGGTAGCCGTGAATCACGTCGTAGCCGAAGATCAGCGGAATCTTCAGCCGCGACTGCAAGGCCGCGCGCTGCAGTTCGTTGACCTTTTCGGCGCCGGTGGCGTTCAGGAATGAACCCACCCGAGCCTCTTTAGCCTGGGTCGCCGCCCCGGCCGCATCACCGTTGTACTGCACCAATTGGCCGATTTTTTCCTGCAGCGTCATCCGTCGCAGGAGCGCGTCAATGCGTCGGTTAATTTTCTGATTGCTGAGCGGTTGCGGCACAGCCAGCGCGCCGGATGCGGCCAGCAGCACGACAGTGATTGTGGCCCGGCTAAGAGAAATACGAATCATGGCAGCCTCCCGGGAAGAAGTTTTATCGGGATGGGACCTTTGAGGATATCAGGAAAGCTCCGGCCAGAAAGGCGGCGTTTTCTGACATGACGAGCGCCTGATCCAACGCTTTGTTCATCACCGGCAGTTGCTACCAAGCCATTCGGACGCACTATCGAGGAGTTCGATCTTGCACGTCCATTACGGTCGAGAGGTACTGAGCCAGAAGCGAGTTATCAGGCTTCTGGGTCAACAAACACGACGATCACCCGCTGAAATCGGGATTCCACGACGGCCCAGCGTTCGAAAGATTCGCCAGCATGTAGCCCAGATTCCTGGGAAGATTCCACCAGATGCCGGCGCCCGATCTTGAGAGCCGGCGAGCGATCGAGCGAGGGGAGTAGAAGCGCCGCGCCACCCACTCCGTTCCGGCTTCGAGCGTTTGCGGTGACATCCGCGCAGGCTCGAAAACGCAGTGCTTTTTTCCGTCATACTTCGACCAGTCGGTGGTGAGGATCCTTCCATCGGCATTCATTCGATGGAACGTCGGAGTGCCGGGCATCGGCACGACCATACTTACCGTAGCAACGTCGAC
>Ga0134128_10010262_pt1 | contig 11220 bp, 9 predicted proteins | sample KB31754_FD_96462 | JGI IMG/M metagenome (GOLD analysis project Ga0134128, IMG submission 96462) | Terrestrial soil microbial communities with excess Nitrogen fertilizer from Kellogg Biological Station, Michigan, USA - KB3-175-4 | ecosystem: Environmental > Terrestrial > Soil > Unclassified ...
GGATTTCCATGCACCCTCTCCGCGCTGGCCGGCTCCGCAGAAAACCAGGAGCGCAGGGAAGCCGCCAGCAAAGTCGGAAAGCTGCTGCTCGGCTTTCCGGCCGATTTCTGAACGTCGGCCGGCGAGACCGGCGGAACACTAGCCAGATTGCCGAGCGGCGCAGGCGGAGCCGACTCGACCTTTGCCATTGGGTGAGGTGGAGTAATGCCCGCATTGATCGCCGCCCTGGTCTGCCCAAGGTGTATTTTGGAAATGCTTTGCGTTAGCAGCGGGGTTGCTGACTCTTGGCTCCGCCAGGCCGCTTGCGCTGTCAGTCCCCAAATCGCCAGCGCCACCACCAATAGCGGCGCCTGCCGGCTACGGAAATCAGCTGCCATCCACCAGCGTCCCAGCGCGCGCAGCAATCTTCCCAGGAGCATGAGCCGGGCATAGAGATGCGCCACCACTCCCGCCTCCGGCCGTACCGGTTCGGAATGCAGGACGGGAGCTTGGGCTTGAAGTCCCAGAAGGGAAGAACTGGCGGATAGCAACGGCCTCTTCGGGGTTACCTGGTTAATACGGGAGCTCGGCCAAACGGGAGGGCCATTCGGCCCAGCGGAAGGATAGCGCGGCTTGGGGAGTGTAGCCACAGGCTGGTTCCTAGCTGCCCATTCTGGGACAATCCCCCCCTAAGTGCAAGGCCTAGCCGGCAATCGCGCGGGCATGGCCCGTTTGGACACCTTTCCCGCGGGTATTAGGACGATTCCGCAAGTTATTGAGCAGCTGGGGCTTGGGCGTGATTTTCGGCCGCAGGGGCAGGCGCGGCTTCGCCTTCAGCCGGGGGTACGTAGTACAGAATTCGCTGGCAGGAATCGCAGATAAGGATCTGCTCGTTGGTGCGTACCTCGTTATACATCTGGGGCCGTAGCATGACTTGGCAGGCCGAACACTTGTGGTCGCGCGCTTCGGCGAGCGCTGTCCGGCGCAGTTTCAGCACCCGGTCGTAGTGGCGGAGCAGGTCAGCGGCCACCGCGCTCCGCAGTTGGTTGCGCTTGGCATTGTGCTCCGCAAGTTGGGCCTCGTCTTCCGCGGTGCGCAGCCGAGCTTCGGCCTTCTCTTTCTCAATCTCTGCCGTTTCCGCCTTTAATTCGGCCTCTGCCGCCTTCAGCCTCTTTTCGTTCTCTTCCACGTCCAGCATGCCTTCCAGGATTTTATCCTCGATGATGCGGATATCCTGCTCGGCAAAGTTGACCTCGTGCATGAGGGCTTTGTACTGGTCGTTGGTTTTGACCTCCAGCGACTGGTCGCGGTATTTCGTGATCTTCTGCTGCAGCGACTGGATATCTATTTCCAGCTTGCGGCGGTTGCTCTCGTCCGCCTTGATGGTAGCTTTTGCCTTCTCCACCTGCGCCTTGGTGTCGGCCAGCTTGGACTCAATTTCGGCTACACGGCGGGGCAGGGCGGCCACTTCATCCTGCAGGCGCTGAATCTCGCGGTCGATTTGCTGAAGCTCGATGAGCCTCTGAATGTCTGGAAGCATTGTGACGGCGTGCTGCTTCGTCCATTCTAGCACGCGTCAGAGCTGCCTCCCCGGCGGTTTCCGCGTAAACTCCCGAGCTTCCGGGCCTTACAGGCGTCCAGATCCCTGGCTCGGACTGGCCCCTTACCTAAGGGGTTCTCAGCGTTTTCCCCGATTGAGATGCCAAGTCTCGCGGATTAAGCTTTAGGTAAAGCCATGGACATGTGGATGGAGATGACGCGCCTGGTGATCGGGCTGGCCATAGCCTTTTTTCACCGGCCGATCGCCGATTTTATGCTGGAGCAGGAGACCTCGCTGGTCGTCCTCTTCCGCCAGCGCGGCTTGATGCTTCCTTCCGTGCCCCGCCGCAGCACCGTCCACACCCTTTACTTTTTCACCGGCATCGGTATCGCCCTGTTCGAAGTTGCCCGCATCTGGTGGTTGATTCGGTAACCAACTGACAACTAAGTGCCGGCGACTGACTGCTGGTTTCTTGATACACTTTTCAGCCCTTCTGTTTGCGGGCCACAACCGCCGTTGGAGCTGAATTGTGAAGCCAATCCAGGCATTCGTGACTTCTCTGAGCATTTGTTTGCTGCTCGCCGTCTTCGCCGCTGCCCAGGCTCAGCCCACGACCGCCAGCCAGCAGTTGACCATCGAGAAAATCTTCGCGGAAGGTGGCCTCACCGGGCGCGCTCCCACGAATATTGAGTGGAGTCCGGACGGCAAGAAGGTTTCCTTTGTGCAGCGCGATGCCTCCGGCGAGCACGGCGCATTGTGGTATGTGGACGCTTCCACCGGTAAGAAGGCTATTCTGGTCGCCGAAGAAAAGCTTGCCACCCTGGCGCCGCCCGTTAGCAAAATAAAGAGTGAGCGCGAAAAGACCTGGATTGAGCGTTACCATGTGGCCTCTTATCATTGGGCCCCCGATTCCCAACACCTGCTCTTCGACTCCATGGGCCAGCTCTGGTATTACTCGCTGGACAGTGGCACCGCCGTGCAGATCACTACCGCGCCCCAGGCTACCGGCGACCCCAAGTTCTCCCCCGACGGCAAGCGCATTTCTTACATTCGCGACCGTAACCTTTATGTGCGCCCGCTGGAAGCCGGCGCCGGAGAAAGGGAAATCACGGAAGACGCCAATCCCAAGATCAAGAAACACGAACTTAACTCCGGCACCAGGACCGAAGATCTGCTCAATGGGGAAGTGGACTGGGTCTACGCCGAGGAACTCGACGTCCGCAGCAATTATTTCTGGGAGCCGGGAGGCAAGCACATTGCCTTCCTGCAGATGGACGAGAAGGAGGTGCCCACCTATCCCCTCGCCGACCTTCTGGATGTCCAGGCCACTGTGGACACAGAAAAGTACCCCAAGCCGGGCGATCCCAACCCCTCGGTGCGCCTGGGCGTGGTCGGCTCCGACGGCGGCAAGGTCAAGTGGATTTCGCTGGGCAAGGACCAGGACATTTATATTCCCCGTTTCGGCTGGATTAGCGACGGCTGGCTATGGGTTCAGGTGCTCAACCGGGCTCAGAACAAGCTCGACCTCTACTTCGTGGATGCCGCTTCCGGCAAATTCCGCCGCGTACTGGAGGAAAGCAATCCGCAGTGGGTTGAGGTGACCGACGATTTCCAGGTGTTGAAGTCGGGCGACCAGTTCCTGTGGTCCAGGTGGCGGACTGGCTACACCCACCTGTATCTTTACAGCTTTGACAAATCGAACCCCTTGGGCGCCGATGCCCGGATTGCCCGGCAATTGGAGAATGGCGATTATGAGGTGACCAGCGTGGACGGCGTAGACGATTCCGCGGGATGGGTATACTTCACCGCCAATAAAGATGATGCCCGCGACCGCCAGCTCTATCGCGTGAAGCTGGATGGCTCCGGCATGTCACGGATTTCGAAGGATACAGGCACGCACGAAGCCGATTTTGCCGCCGATGCCAAACACTACGTGGACCGCTATTCCACCCTGCAAACCGCGCCATCCATGTCTTTTTGCACGATAGATGGGAGCTGTAACCAGTTTTGGAGATCGAACGATCTGGCGCAATACCACATGGCTCCTCCCAAATTCGCGGACTTCAAGGCCGACGATGGCACGGTGCTTTACGGCATACTCTGGCTGCCGGAGAATGCCGCGACCGCAGCACCTGGCAGCGTGCCCCTGATTATCAATCCCTATGGTGGGCCCCATGCCCAGGATGTGACCAATGCCTGGCGTGGCGCCTTCGGACTCTTTAATCAGATCCTGCTGCAGCACGGCTTCGCCGTGCTCACTGTGGATAACCGAGGCATGGCCGCCCGCGGCGAGAAGTTCGCCGCCGCCAACTTCCACCATTTCGGCGACGTCGAATTGAAAGACCAGTTGGCCGCGCTCGACCAGGCGCTGCAGCAATATCCCATTTTTGATCGCACCCGCCTGGGCTGGTGGGGATGGAGTTATGGTGGCTACTTCACCCTTTACGCTATGACTCACTCCGACCGCTTCAAAACCGGCGTCTCCGTGGCGCCGGTCACGAACTGGCTGCTCTACGACTCCATTTACACCGAGCGCTACATGGGCCTGCCCAAGGACAATGGCGAAGGCTATCGCAAGAGCTCCCCGGTCAATAATGCCTCCGATCTGCATGGAGGGCTGCTGGAGGTGCATGGCACCGGCGATGACAACGTTCATTTTCAGAACACGGTGCAGATGGCGCAGGCGCTGATTAACGCCGGCAAGCAGTTCGATCTCATGATTTATCCCGGCAAGACTCACGGCATTTCCGGCACCGCCGCCAGCACTCATCTGTTTCACATGATCGAGGATCACTTCCTGAAATACCTGAGCGGCAGTGCTGCGGCCAAGTAGCCCGTAACGGGTAGTTTGCAAATGAGCAGGGCTCCGGCGAGCGCTACACCCCTTACTGCCAAACTGCCAGCTACTGACTACTCTCCGCCGAGAAAAAAGGAGTTTGCTTGCAACGACTCACCCTTGGAGATCTAGAGATCACGCACGTTCATGACGGCACCTATTACCTGGACGGCGGGGCTTTCTTTGGCGTGGTGCCCAAGGCCTTGTGGCAGCGCCGCCTGTCCGCGGACGAGATGAACCGCATCTCTGGCGCGATGAATTCGTTGCTGGTGCGCGCCGGCAAGTACATCGTGCTGGTCGAAACCGGCATGGGTAATAAGCTTCCTGAGAAAGCCAAGCAGATTTACTGCCCGCAGGAGAAGCTGCTGGAAAATCTGGCTGCCGACGGTTTTCACCCGGAGCAGATTGACATTGTCATCAATACCCACCTGCACTTTGACCACTGCGGCTGGAACACTGTGCGCCGCAACGGCCAGGTGGAGCCCACCTTCCCCAATGCCCGCTACTACGTTCAGGAAGGCGAGTGGCAGCACGCTGTCCGGCAACTGGAGCGCGATCGTGTGAGTTACATCAGCGACAACTACGATCCCCTGGTGCGCAGCGGCCAGATGCAGTTGCTCCAAGGCGACCAGGAAATCGTGCCCGGAATTTCGGTCAAAATCTATCCCGGGCACACCCGGCACATGCAGGCGGTGATGATTCGCGGCGGCGGCCAGACCATGTGCTATATCTCCGACCTCATACCCACGGTCGCTCACCTTGACCTGACTTGGGTGATGGCCTATGACCTTTTTCCCCTGGACACAATCGAAAGCCGCAAAAAGTTTTACGCGGAGGCAATTCCGGGAAAGTGGCTGGTCGCCTTCACCCACGATCCTGCAACCCCGTGGGCGTACCTGGAAATGGAGGGAAGCAGGATCCTAGCCCGCGCTGCATAAACATTTTTTCCAGCGCGAAAAGGAGCAGGAGTGGCTATGTCCTGGGCGCTTTGGCCTTGCCGGCAGGGCTGAGCCCCGTTTCCACACACTTCGTTATGCTTTAGAAGCTACTGCTTCGCTGAGACGCTCTGCGAAGAACTCATCCACCCTGGCCAGTATTTCCGGCCCGGTGCGCGATTCATACACTGCCTTGCGCAGGCCGGCGCCGTTGGCCACGCCATGCGTAAACCAGGAGGCAAACTGCTTCATCTTGCCTTCCGTGCCCGGCAGCTCTTCCTCAATCAGCATCTGGAAATAGGTGCGGATCATCTGGTAACGGTCAGCCTCGGCGGGCTCGATGTAAGCGCCGGTCGCCGTATACTGCGCGATCTGGCGGAATATCCAGGGATTCGAGGCGGCGGTCCGCCCGATCATGACGGCGTCGCAACCGGTTCTGCCGGCCATGGCGGCAGCATCCTCGGGCAGGCGGATGTCGCCATTGCCGATCACGGGAATCCTCACCGCATTCTTCACCGCGGCAATCCACTCCCAGCGCGCGTGCCCGCTGTAGCCCTGCTCACGCGTACGGGCATGCAGCGCTACCCCCGCCAGGCCGCAGTCTTCGGCCATGCGCGCCAGGTCCACGCACACGATTTCATCGTCGCTCCAGCCCAGGCGGAATTTCACCGTGAAGGGAATTTTCACGGCCACGCGCACCGCCTGGAAAATTCGCCCGATGGCGGGCAGATCGCGCAGCAACCCGGACCCTCCGTTGCACTTCACTACTTTCTTAGCCGGGCAGCCCAGGTTCAGGTCCACCAGGTCGAAGCCCAGGCCCTCCACCATGCGGGCGGCCTCAGCCATCACCCGCGGGTCGCTGCCAAAAAGCTGGGCTGAGATGGGGTGCTCGTCGTCGTAGAAATGCAGGTAACGGCCGCGCATGCGCTTGTCGCGCAGCATTCCATCGGCCGAGGTGAACTCGGTCATGATTAGCCCGCAGCCACCCAGGTTGCGGATGAAGCGGCGGAACACGGTGTCTGTAATCCCCGACATGGGGGCAAGCAGCGTGGCCGGGGCAAGGCGGACTCCGCCCAACGAGACGAAATCAGGCACACGGGCGCCGGCCGTTTCGCGGGCGTCCTCGCCGGGTGCTGCCGTAGGCGTTTCCCAGTACTTGCGCACGAGGCTATTTTACTGTAGCGCCGGTCTCTGACCGGCTGTCCTTAGGCCGGGACGGCGGCTTGACGATTCAGGAGCTACCGCCCACAGCGACAAGAAAAAGCCTCCGGTGTCCCAGAGGCTTTGAGGGGGAATCCGTGTAACTCCGCGCCGAAGAAGAACTTACTTCTTACCTGCGGCGGCAGGCACGTTGGCGTACTTGCGGCGGAAGCGTTCCACGCGTCCGGCGGTGTCCAGCAGCTTCTGCTTGCCCGTAAAAAACGGGTGGCAGGCGGAGCAAATTTCCACGTGGACATCGCCCCGGTGAGTGGAGCGGGTGGTAAAGGTGTTGCCGCAGGCGCAGTGCACCCGGATTTCGTGATAATTGGGATGGATGTCGGCTTTCATAACTCTCCAGATGCTTGAGGCGAAAAAAAGATTCTACAGGAGGCTTGCGGGAGCGGGCAAATGGGACTGAGCCAGTCAGCTAATCCCCGTTTAGCGATAGTGTTCCAGGTAAAACAGGGCTCCAAACGCGAGCACCAATGTAGCCCCGGCGAAGGCCAACGGTCGCGCACTGCGCCAAGGCTGCTTCCAGTCCGCCGTGGCAAAGAAGAGCACACCAATCGGTAGCAGTCCCACTACAGCAAGCTGGAAAATGTGTGCCGCCGCGCCTTCATCGGCTTGTGGCGGGCTCCCATACCCGCTGAGCACCGAAAGCAAAGCTGTAACCGACAGGAGAAGAAGGACTTTACCGCTTACCCAGTTGATTTTGTGCGTGTCCACTGCCTGCTGCCTTCGGGTTGGTATCCGCAATCCGCTCACTTCTTTTTGAAGTGTTTGGCCAGCGCCAGGCCCTGCTGCTGATAATTGGACCCGATGTTTACCCCGTAAATCTTGTCCGGCCGGGTCAGCAGGCGCATATAGGTAAGGCGGCCAATGATTTGCCCGTCTTCGAGCACGAAGGGCACGCCATCGGCGCGCACTTCCAGCACCGCGCGGGTGCCTTTGATGTCGTTGCTGCCGTAGCCGAAGCCGGGATCGAAAAAACCGGCATAATGCACGCGAAATTCACCCATGGACGGGTCAAATGGGACCATTTCAGCGGCAAAATCCGCCGGCACGCGCACCTTCTCGCGCGACGCCAGAATGTAGAAGTCCCCTGGTTCCAACACCAAGCGGTTTCCGCTGGGCTGGCGGATGGCGTCCCAGAACTCCTCCGGCGGGTAGTAATTAACGTTGGCCAGGTCAACGGCCGGCGCGTTCTTTTTCGCTTTGAAGGCCACAATTTCCGAACTGTCGGTGGCGCGCAGGTTCACGGAGATTCGCAAGCCATTGTCCACCATCGCTTTAATGGGAATGTCTTCTTCGCCGTGGTAGACCAGCGCCTTTTCCTCATCGAGGGCGTTGATGGAGGGGTCGCCAAATGACGGGTTGCCGCGCAGGAACCGAATCTGGTTCAGCTTCATGCCCGCTCGCAGGATCACAGGGAAGGTACGCGGGACGATTTCGGCATACAATTTGCCCTTGTAGCCGGCGGGAACGCGCTCGAACTCCACGCCGAAGTCGGTGATCAGGCGGGTGAAGATGTCGAGGCGCCCGGTGGAGCTCTTTGGGTTCGCCTTTACCGAGATAGCCGCGGGCAGGTTCAGTTCCTCCAGCAACGGGACGACGTAAACGCAGCCTCTTTCCAGGACCGTGGTCTTGGTCAGGTCAATGCGGCTCATGCGCAACTGGTTGAGCCCTTCCGCCACGGTGCGCGACGGACCAGGCAGGAAGCTGGCCTGAACGCGATGCGCCATCTCGCCCAGCCGCAGGTCGAGGCTGGCGGGCTGAATCTGGTTCTCGCTGATCTCCTGGCTGGCGAAAACGCGCTTGGCTGCGATCAGTTCGCGGATGTTCTGCGAAGGCAACACGCCGGTGGTCACAGCGGCCACGTCCTCCTGCTCCAGGTCAGGGAAGAGGGCCGGTCCGGGAGCGCCTAGGTCGCAGGGCATAGTGGCACTAACTTAGCAGAATTCCGCTGGCGGGTGCCTGAGGAAGTCTTGTGGAATTCGGGGCAGGCCGTCGGCTCTCGGTCGTCGGCTGTCGGCCACGACGGGTCTTGCCGAGAGCCGACGGCTGACAGCCGGTGGCATTCTTACCCTACGTCCTCGTTCCAGTTCTCCAGGGTCTTCTTGACCAATGCCATGAATTGGTCGGCGACGGCGCCGTCGATTACGCGGTGGTCGTAGCCCAGCGTCAAATGCACCAGCGAACGGATAGCGATGGAGTCGCTGCCCTGTGCGTCGGTGACCACCACGGGCGCTTTAGCGATGCCGCCCACGCCCAGGATAGCTACGTTGGGCTGGTTAATGATGGGCAGGCCAAACACCGCGCCAAAGGTTCCGGGATTGGTCACGGTAAACGTGGAGCCCTGAATGTCGTCGGGGGAAAGGCGCTTGTTGCGGGCGCGCTCGCCTACGTCAGAAATGGCGCGCTGCAGCCCAAGGAAGTTCTTCTCCTCGGCGTTCTTGATGACAGGCACGATCAAGCCCCAGTCCAGCGCCACCGCAATGCCCATGTTGATGTGCTGGTGGTAGCGGATGTTATCGCCTTCCAGCGAAGCATTGATGATGGGGAACTGCTGCAGGCCGATGATCGCGGCGCGCACGAAGAAAGGCATGAAGGTGAGGCGCGCGCCGTGGCGCTGCTCGAACCCTGCCTTGGCGCGATTGCGCAGGTTCACGATGCGGGTGACGTCCACTTCGAACAGGTTGTGAACATGGGCGCTGGTGCGTCGCGACTCGACCATGCGCTGGGCGATGATCTTGCGCATATTGGTCAGGGCCACGAGTTCGCCAGGTATGGGGGCGGGCTGAGGCGCGGGCATGGAGGGGGCCGCAGCTCCCGGCTGGTAAGGTTGACCTTGCGCGGCAGCTGCCGGGCGCGCCGGGGCGGCGGGAGCGCCTCCCGGATGCTGCGCGATGAAAGTTTCAATGTCCTGCTTGGTGATGCGCCCGCCCAGCCCGGTGCCGGGCACCTGCGCCAGGCTCACATTGTGTTCGCGGGCAATGCGCCGCACCAGAGGCGAAGAGCGGATGCGCTCGCCCTCTTCTTCGCCTTCAGAGGGAAATTCGATCACGGTCTCTTTCTGCCGGGCCGCTGCTTCCTGCTGTTGCGGACGGCCCGCGGGCTCGCGGTCGCGCGTGTAAGCGGGTGCCAGGGTTTCTTCCTCGCCTTGGCGCGGCGTGGTGGGCGCTCCTCGCCGGGCGGTCGCTGCGGACTCCGTGGCCTGAGGCTGGCGGGCGCCGCCATCGGCCTGGGGCGAGGGCTTGGGCGGCTGCGAGGGCGTCGGTGCCGCAGCCCGCGGCGTCTCCGGCTTGGCGGACGCGGGAGCAGCGCCTGCACCCTCCGCATCAATCACCCCCACCACTGTATTGACCTGCACCGTGGTGCCTTCGGGAACTTTGATTTCACGCAGCACGCCGGCGGAGGGCGCGGGAATCTCGGCATCCACCTTGTCGGTAGAAATTTCAAACAGGGGCTCGTCGCGCTGCACCTTTTCGCCCGGCTTCTTCAGCCACTTGGTGATGGTGCCTTCAACAATGGACTCGCCCATCTGCGGCATAACAATGTCAGTCGGCATAGTTCCCTTTCGTCCTCGTGCTAGTCAGAATCTGCATGTCCGGCCAAACGACAATTATAGAAGATGGAGGCATGACACGGTGCAGAGCACCGCGCATTTGCCGCTGGCCTTGTGCATCAGGCTAGGACCAGCCGCGAATAAAGGTCGAGAGCGGTTCTATGCCGCTTTGTGGCGCTTAAAGAACTGCACCTGCCGTTCGCGTTTGAGCGCCTGCTCGCGGGTTTTGTAAGGACCGCCCAGCTTCTTGCCGGTTGTCTTCGAGAGCAGCACGTACCCTTTAGGGGTTTTGCGGATCATAAGCAGTCAGATGCGCCGGCCGCTGGCCGGTTTGGTCTGTAGCCAGACGGCCCCGCAAGTGGCGAAAGCCGGGGCGGCTGACGTATGCTCGTGGCGTGCAGCGGTCTTCTGCGCAGTCGCCGACCCTTGGGCTCATCCTAGGGCTGGTCATCACGCTGGCGGCGGTGGTGGCCTACTCCTGGTATATCACCTTGCAAATCCGCGGCCTGCGCGAGCTGCAGAACAACCTGGCGGACCGCAGCCGCAAAGATTCGCTGCAGCTGTTGCGCATTCAGGACGACCTGAACTCGCTGGGACTAGCCATGCGCGACATGCTGGACAACGACGAGCCCTATCCACTAACCGCATGGTCGGCGCAGTTCCAGCGGGTGCGCTCTGACCTGGATGACGCCTTCCGCCGCGAAGAGGAACTGGCTGTCGCCCATCGCACGCCCGAGCAGCGCGAATATCTGGGCAAGTCGCTCACGCAGTTCTGGGACGCGGTGGGGCGGACGTTCGCGCTGGCGCAGGCGGGCAAGCAAGCGGAAGCTCGGGAGCAGATCCGGGTGACGCTGCAGGCAAGGCAGGCGGCGCTGAGCACGGCGGTGGCGCGGCTGCTGGTGGCCAATAATGAGAGCGAACAGCAGGCGGCTCAGCGCGTCGGCGAAATCTACGACCGCGTGCAGCGCCAGGTGTACATCTTCCTGAGTGCGATTCTGCTCGCCATCGTACTCACCAGCCTCTACGTCATCCGCTCCAACCGGCGGCTGTTCGCGCAACTGGCCACGCTTTCGGAGCAGCGCAGCGAGCTGGCGCAAAAGCTGATCAGCATGCAGGAGTCCACGCTGCGCGAAATTTCCCGCGAGCTGCACGATGAATTCGGTCA
>Ga0134128_10010265_pt1 | contig 11219 bp, 9 predicted proteins | sample KB31754_FD_96462 | JGI IMG/M metagenome (GOLD analysis project Ga0134128, IMG submission 96462) | Terrestrial soil microbial communities with excess Nitrogen fertilizer from Kellogg Biological Station, Michigan, USA - KB3-175-4 | ecosystem: Environmental > Terrestrial > Soil > Unclassified ...
CGAGTTTGAGGCCGGTGATCACGCCCTTCGGATCGATGCCGACCAGCATCTGGATGGGCTTTCCCGAGTAACCGACGGCGTTGGCAAAGTCGGAGTTCAGGTAGACATAGCCGAGGAGTCGATCGCCCTTGTATGCGGGCGCGATCGACGGATCGCCCTGAGGCGGCCCAAGGCGATCGGCCCCCGGGACCAGTTCGGCCGGCTCGGCCTTGCCGAGGTATTCGTTCAGCCGCCCTGCGGCGCGCGCCTCGCCAAGGAAAGCGATCCAGCTGCAAAGGGCCAGAATGCCGAGGAGGACACCGATATTGACTGATTTTCGCAAGGCGACGTTCCAGATGTCAGCAGCAGAACGCCATTGTTCTGGATCGTGAGGTTCACTTACCGCACCAAGGCGAAGTTCTTTTTGAGCTAGATCAAGTTCACTGCGTTCTGGTCGAGCCAGACTTCCTGAGGGGAACCCATATGCGCAAAGAGCCGCTTCTGACTGCTGTGCCGCCGGCTCCCGTGCAAAGCCTTGGCGAGCTTTACGCGATTGCCTTTGATCTGGCGGAGAAAGCCGCGTCGCGCTATGGCGCTCTCGCGGAACGAATTGACGAAAACGCCAGGCCGGTGCGCGATGTATTCGAGCTTCTCTCGAAGCGCGAGCGCGATCGTTGCGACGGTCTCGCTGCCGCCCGTTTTGCCGACTGTGGCAAACGTCCCGATGCATCCGACCTGCGCTGGCCACCGATCGATCTGGTTCCTGCAGCGGAAATCGACGACGTCAGAGGTTCCAGCCTGTCGACGCCTTACACGGCTTGGGCGCTGGCGGCTCGCCACCGCCAACGTGCGTTTGTGTTCTGGACTTACGTCATCGCTCTTGCGAAAAATCCATCGGTCCGGCTAACGGCGGAACGACTGGCGCTCGAAGCGCTGTCCGACGGGAATCTGTTGCGCCGCGAGCGCCGGCTGGCCTGGCGGGCCGAGCGGAAGGTTACGACCGATGAGACTGTGGCTGCCAACGGAACCGACGAACCCACGTCCGCACCGCTTCTGGAGAGTCTTCTGCTCAGGGACATTGCCGCCTGGTCGCAGGGACTGACCCCCGCCCAACGCGAGCATGTTCTGGCCATGGATGCGGCTCGCCTGCCGCTGAATTTCCTGACGTCATTTGACGCGGCCGGCGTAGACCCTGCGTCCGGAGATATCGAACAGATCAAGCGCCGTGCGCTGCGCCGTGCGGAGCAGTTGTCCAACATCTATCTCGACGAAGCCGATCGCGCAGCCGACCAAAGCAGCATGGAATTGGCGCAGAAACTCGCAGCGCAATCCATCTTGCGACTGGCGGGCCTGCGTCAGCTCTCGCTTCTGTAACTGGATTGCAGTAATCCGCCGCCGCAACGCGAAGCGGTAGTCTTGCGATTCCAACGCTTTACCCTATCCTTTCAATTCGATTGCATCTTCCCAGCTCCAAATCGCCGCCCTCCGCCTGCGACAGCACCGGGCTTTGACATTCATCATAGCATTCTAATACATTTATAAAACCTGTAATATTTATATGTTGGATGCCCGCTCCGCGCCAACCGATGGGAAGCCGCTTTATTATGCCGTCAAGCAATGCCCTCGCCGCGCTCCACGCGGACATGATCGTCGTCAACGCCAGGATCGTGACAGCCGATGCCGCCTTCTCGATTGCCAAAAGCGTTGCGATCAAGGACGGCAGGTTCATCGGCGTGGGCGATGAAGCCGACATGCGTGGGCTGGCCGGTCCGAAAACACGGGTGCTGGACGCCGGCGGCAACACCGTCGTTCCCGGCCTGATCGACACCCATGCGCATGTCGAGGCGGCCGGCCTGTTGAACTACACGGTTTCGTTCGACGGCATCGGCAGCGTGGCCGAGGCGCTCGCCCGCGTCGCCGACATGACGGCGCGTACGCCAGCAGGCGAATGGATTCGCGGCCGCATGTGGCATCCGATGGCGCAGCTCAAGGAAAAGCGCTTCCTCACGCGCTACGAGCTCGACGAGGTTGCGCCCAACCATCCGGTCTGCCTGCCGGTCGGCCATTTCACGCTCACCAACAGCCTCGCGCTGAAACTGGCCGGCATCGATCGCAACACGGCCAATCCCGACGGCGGCGAGATTCACCGCGACGCCAATGGCGACGCAACCGGCGTGCTCGAAGAGAATGCCGAGGATCTGGTACAGGATTTGCTGCCAGTCTGGTCACGGGAAGTCCGCATCAGCCAGATCCGGGACGCGATGGCCTATTTCAATACTTTCGGCATCACCAGCGCGATCAGCGCGCGGGTCGACCCGGTCGACCTGAAGGTGCACCAGATCCTCGCGCGTCGCGGCGAAGCGACGCTTCGCATCAGCGCCATGTATGCGCCGACCGGCGCGCTCAATCCCACCATGCCGGAGACTGAATTCGAGGCGCTGCTGTCGAAAATGGGCGTGTTCTCGGATTTCGGCGACGAGTGGCTCTCCTTTTCAGGCGTCAAGATGCAGGTCGATGGCGGCATGACGCTGCGGACCGCCGACATGCGCGAAGGCTATCCGGGCCAGCCCGACTATCATGGCACGGTGGTGGTGTCGCAGGAACGGCTGAACCGGATGGTTTCGATCGCGAACCGCTACGGCTGGCGCGTCGGAACGCACGCCGTAGGCGATGCCGCGGTCGACAAGATCCTCGATGCCTATGAATTGGCCGACAAGGAGCATTCGATCCGGGATCGCCGCTTCATCGTCATTCACGGCAGCCTGATGCAGCCGGACCAGATGGACCGTGCCAGACGGCTTGGCGTGCGCGTCGACACGCAAAGCGCCTTCATGTGGGACAAGGCGGCGACGATTGCGAGCCATCTCGGCAAGGCGACCGCGGACCGCGCGATCCCCCTTCGGTCGATGATCGACCATATGGGCCTCGACATGGTGGCGCAGGGCACCGATTATCCGATCAACCTGCTCAACCCCTTCGTGAACATGTCGATCTCGATCACGCGCAAGGACAAGAACGGTACGGTCTATGGCGCGGGGCAAGCCATCAGCCGCGAGGAGGCGCTGCGACTTTATACCAGCGCGGCGTCCCGCTACGCTTTTGCCGAGCATCGCACCGGCTCGATCGAGGTCGGCAAGCTCGCCGATCTCGCGATTCTCTCGGCCGACCCGCTGACGGTCGACCAGGACGAGATCAAGAATATCGTGGCGCTCAAGACCGTTGTCGGCGGCCGCGTCGTCTACGAGCGGGGCCCCTAGGCATGGAAGCCCGCGTCTCGCTCCGCAACGTCAGGAAAGTCTTTGACGACGGCACCGGAAAGCCGCTCGTCGCCATCGACGGCATTTCGCTGGAAGCAGCGCGGGCTGAATTCCTGGCCATTGTCGGCCCCTCCGGCTGCGGCAAGTCGACGCTGCTGAAGATCATTGCCGGCCTGCTGGAACCGACTGCGGGCGTCGTGGAGGAAAGCGGACGGCGCGTGTCCGGTCCGCCGCCGCGTTTCGTTTATCTGTTCCAGCAATATTCGAGATCGCTGTTTGCGTGGCGCACGGTGATCGCGAACGTGATGTTCCCGCTCGAACAGACGAGGGGAGCACGCCGCGCCGACCTCCGCGAGACCTGCCGCCGCTATATCGCGCAAGTCGGCCTCGCCGGCTTCGAGGACAAATATCCCTGGCAACTGTCTGGCGGGATGCAGCAGCGCGTCGCCATCGCCCGCGCACTCGCCGCGAACCCTGATGTGCTGCTGCTCGACGAACCTTTCAGCGCGGTCGACGCCCTGACGCGGATGGAATTGCAGACGCTGGTGCTGGAGCTGTGCCGGCAGAACGGCTTCACGGCGATCCTGGTGACGCATGACGTGGAGGAAGCCGTGTTCATGGCGGACCGCGTGGCCGTGCTCACGCAGCGCCCGACACGTGTGGCCGAGATCGTGCCGATCGAGCTCGAGCGCCCGCGAAACCAGCTCACGACGCGCGAGAACCCGCGCTTCCTCGAGCTGCGCCACCATCTGATGACTGCCCTGCTCGGCGACCTGGCGGAAGCCGGCCGATGAAGGAAAAACATCTCGCTGCGTTGATCGGGCTTGCTTCGCTGATGGCGGTGATCGGCCTCTGGGAGTACGCGTCGGATCACCGGCTCGCAAACCCGGCGCTGCTGCCGCCGCCCTCGGCGGTCGCTAGCGCGCTCGTGGCGTTGATTGCCGACGGCGATATCTGGCAGCAATTGCTGCACACGGCGGCCCTCTTTGCCGGCTCCTATCTGATCGCGTGCACGCTCGGCATCGCGATCGGGGTCTGGATGGGCTGCAGCGAATTCGCGAACGGCCTGCTGGAGCCGCTCGTCGAGTCGCTGCGGCCGATCCCGAAATCGGCGCTGGTGCCGGCGCTGTTCCTGTTTCTCGGCATCGGGCCTCTGACCATGGTGACCGTGGTGGTGTTCGCCGCGGTGTTTCCGGTGCTGATCAACGTCTATCAGGGCGTTCGCGGCATGGACCCGGTGCTCGGCGAAACCGCACGCACCTTCGGGTGCTCGCGCTGGCGCACCATCCGCTCGGTGGTCCTGCCCGCGACCCTGCCCGCGATCTTCACGGGCATGAAGGTCGCGCTCAGCCTTGGCATCGTGCTTGCCGTGCTCGCCGAGATGCTCGCCGGCCAGAGCGGCCTCGGATTCATTATCCTCGACACGCAGCGCGCATTCCAGACCGACCAGATGTATGCGTGGGTCGTCGTGCTGGCCGCCTTTGGCGCCGCATGCAGCCTGTTGTTTGACCGGATCGAGAGGTTGGCGATCCCCTGGCATGGACGCTAAAGCGCGATGATGATTCAAGATGAATCATCATCGCACTTCAGCTTTTTGTTTTGCGCATGATCTTCTCGGAAAACCGCTACACACTTTTCCGGATCATGCGCCGAGCGGACGGAAAACGAACAAGGGAGTACATGCGATGCGGCATTCAGCCAGATGGATATTCGGTCTCGCGTTGGGCGCCGTCGTCGGTGCGGGAATGGCTGGCCCGGTGAAGGCAGAACCGGAAAAACTGCGCGTCAGCATCATTCCCATCAACGACGTCACGCCGCTGTTCTCCGCCATCAAGCAGGGTTACTTCGCCGAGGAAGGCCTCGAGATCGACACCTCGCCCTCGGCCGGTGGCGCAGTCGGCATTCCCGGGCTGGTGGCAGGGTCGTTCGACATCGTCTACGGCAATGTCGTGTCGATGCTGCTCGCCGCGCAACAGGGCATCGATATCCGCGTCATCGCGCCCGGTACCAAGATCGAGAAGATCGAAGACGACAGCTCCGCGATGGTGGTGCGCAGCGACAGCGGCATCGCCACCGGCAAGGATCTCGAAGGCAAGAATGTCGGCGTCAATACTCGCAACAACGTGATCTGGCTCTATGCCCGCGCCTGGATCAAGGCGAGCGGCGGCGATCCCGACAAGGTCACCTACCGTGAGGTCCCGCACCCGCAAATGGAGGACGCGCTGCGCCAGAAGCAGATCGACGGCGGCTTCATGGTCATTCCCTATGTCGCGCTCGCGAGCGCAAAACCGGAATTCAAGGCGATCGCGCATCCCTACAGCGCGGTTCAGCTCGGCGTCGACGTCGGCGAGTACCTGACGACCTCCAAATTCCTGGCCGACCGCCCGCAAACCGCCGCCAAATTCCTGCGCGCGCTACGCCGGGGCATCGAGTGGTATAACGCCAATCGCGGCACGCCGCCGCTGCTCGAGATCGTCTCCGGCTTCACCAGGATCGACGTCGGCCTGCTCAAGCAGGTGAAGATGTCGCCCTCGCCGATGCGCGTCGATCCCGCACAGATCGAGACGACGATGAAGCTGATGATCGAGAACAAGCTGTTGCGCGGCCCGATCGCGGTGAAGCCCTTGATCTTCGAACCGGCGCTGTGACCGACGCGCACATGATGCCGCGGCAGCGGAGTGGCGGAGCGGTTGAAAGCCTCTTCGCAGCACCGCTCCGGCTCGCTCGGCGTCTGCGCGGCTTCCTCCTTGTCGCTGCCCTGCTCGCCTTATGGGAGGCGTCGGCCCGGCTCGGCTGGGTCAACAGTTCCAATTGGCCGCCCGCGAGCGGCGTCGCGCTGGCCCTCGTCAGGGGGTGGACCGGCGGCGAATTGCTGCAACTCACCGCCTCGACGCTTCGGCGCATGGCGTCCGGCTACGCGCTTGGTTGGGCCGCGGGAATCGCCCTCGGCTCTCTGCTCGGCATCAATCGCTGGGTTCGCTACGCCGTGAAACCGATCATCGAGGTCATACGACCAATCCCCGCGCCTGCGATCGTACCGATGCTCATTCTCTTTCTTGGCGTGGACGATCTCCTGAAGGTCGTGGTGGTGGCGCTGGCCTGCTTCTTCCCGGTATTCCTCAACACCCTGGCCGGGATCGCGGGCATCGATACGGTGCTGCTGGAGACCGCCCGCACCTTCGGGATCGGGCGCATCAAGACATTGACGAGCGTGATCCTGCCCGCGGCCACGCCGACGATCGCCGCCGGCATGCGGATCGCGATCGGGATCGCGCTCGTCGTCACCGTCATCTCCGAGATGATCGCGGGCTCCAGCGGACTCGGCTATTACATCGTCCAGATGCAATACGCGCTGCGCCCCGAACCCATGTACGCTGCGATCATCAGCCTGTCGGCCACGGGCTACCTCATCAACCGCGCCTTTGTCGTGCTGGAGCGCTGGTGGATTCCCTGGCTCGGACGCTAGATCGGGATAACTCTTCCTCGAATCGTCATCCCATTTGTCCGCGCGCGACCGCTAATGGATCATCGGGCATCCGCCCTTGTCGATCGGGCGGAACGCCTGTTCGGCGGGGATGGTCCGCACCAGCTTGTAATAGTCGTAACGGCCTTTCGATTCCTCGGGCTTCTTCACCTCGAACACGAACATGGTGTGGACGGCGCGGCCGTCCTTCCTGACCCTGACCGGACCGAACAGGGGATCGTTGATCTCGGCGGACTGCATCTGCGTCACCACCTTGTCGCCTTCGACCGTTTGCGCTGCTTGCACCGCGCGCAAATAGGCGATCGTCGCCGAATAGGTCGCGGCATGGTTGATGGTCGGCATGCGCCCGTCCATCCGTTCCGCAAACCGCTTGCTCCAGGCGCGCGTGCTGTCGTTGAGGTCCCAGTAATAGGCCTCGCTCAGCAGCAGGCCCTGCGCGGCCTTGAGCCCGAGCGCATCGATGTCGACGATCTGCATGAACAGCGCCGCGAGTTTCTTGCCGCCGCCCAGGATGTTGAACTCGGCGATCTGCTTGATGGCGTTGATCGCATCGGCCCCGGTATCGCCAAGCGCGATCACGTCGGCGCCGGATGCCTGCGCCTGCAGCAGATAGGAGCTGAAATCGGTCGTCCCCAAGGGATGCGTCACCGCGCCGAGCACCTTGCCGCCCTGTTTTTCGATCGCCTCGGTGGTGTCGCGCTGCAGCGCCTTGCCGAGTGCGTAATCGAAGCTGACAAAGAACCAGGATTTGCCGCCGCGTTCGGTGATCGCGCTGCCCATGGCGTTGCCCAGCGCCCAGGTATCGAGCGCCCATTGCACCGTGGTCGGCTGGCAGAACTTTCCGGTCAGGTCCGAAGTCGCCGAGCCCGACGCCAGCATGGTCCGGTTCTTCTCCTTCATCACCGTGTTGACCGCCAGCGCCACGCCGGAATTCGGCAGGTCGACGATCGCCACGACGTTCTCCTGGTCGATCCAGCGCCGCGCGATGGCGGAGCCAACGTCAGGCTTGTTCTGGTGATCGGCGAAGATGATCTCGGTCTTGAGGCCCTTCGATTCCTTTGCGAAGTCTTCGGCCGCCATCTGCGCCGCGATGAAGGAGCCTTTGCCGGCCTGATCGGCGAACGGCCCGGAAAAGTCGCTGAGCACGCCGATCTTCACGGAATTGCCGGGAACTTCCGCCAGGACGCCTGTCGTCAGAACCGTCGCCAACGCCGCCCCTAGCATAAAGTGTCGCATCGCAGGTCCCTTCCTCGCCGCAGAGGGCTCTTCAAATAAATATTGCGATTTTTATGTTTCATGAAACATTGTATGATCCTTTCATCCGTGTCAAACATCGGAAACGGGCGGTTGCAGCTTCGCAGGCGCCCGATAGCGTTACGATCAAGGAGCGTCGGCGACCGATGTTCTGCCTGTGCTGCCGACCGCCGGGCGGCTTCTTCGCCGAAGGTGTGGCCGAGCCGGTTCTCGACTTCGCGCGCGCGTTGAAGCGCCGCACAGCCTACGAGCGCAGGACGTCGTATTCGGCTGCGCCCGCCGCGCATCCCGGCCAGACCGAATTCGTCATCCGCAACATCAACGCAATCACCATGGATCCGCATATCGGCGATCTCGCGAATGCCGATATCCACGTCCGCGACGGCGTGATCGCCAATATCGGGCGCGGCTTGGCTGCGACCTCAACCCTTGAGATCGACGGCTCGGGCCTCTCCGCCCTGCCCGGCCTCGTGGCCGATCACCGGCATCTCGTCAGCGAGCTTCTTCGCACCGAAGACCCACACGGGGCAGGCTTTCAGGCCGCGGAGGCCGAAGATGTTTACCGCGCCGTGCGTTTGGCGCTGCTCGATCTGGCATCGGCCGGCTTCACCTGCGTGCATGTCTGCGGTGCGGACATCGGAAGCGGCCAAGCCGAAACTGCCATTCTGGCGCAGATCGACGCAGGTTTGCGCGGCCGCTTCAGTTTTCCACTGGACGCGCAAACCGCGCCTGAACCGAAGAAAGCGGTGCGCGAGTTGTACGAGACCTGGTTTGCCGAGCCAGTCGAGCACCTGCTCGATCTCGGCATCACCGGAGACGACAAGGATCTGGAGCAAATACTCGCGCCGCATCGGCTGCCGCTGACACCGGCGGATCATTCCCCTCCAAGCCCGGACGGCGCCGCCGCCGACCGCACGATCGGCGCGGCGCGCCGACTCGGGCTCGATCAATGGACGGGATCGCTGTCGCCTGGCAAACGTGCCGACCTGATCCTCGTTCGGGAATCGGCGCAGCTCCCGACCGGCACGGCCTTGAGCCACTTCGCCGCTGATGGCGTGGAGTTCGTCTGCATCGATGGCTGTATCAGGAAGCGCAACGGCGTCCTCACCGAGCCGAACGAAGGCTTGATCCGCCGCGAGGGCGCCGAAGCCATCACCCATCTCGGCGTCCTCCGCGACGAGGCAACGCTCAGGAGTTGATGTTCGAATGGCAAGTGTCGGCGAAGCGATCATCGTTGATGTCGAAGAGAGTGTGCAGCCGAGCTTCGTGCCGCAACAATTGCTGCCGGACTGCAACCCGGACGCGCTCGCCCGGCATATGCACTGGATGAAACCGCTTCACTATGACCCGGACGCCGGCAAGTTTCGCACCTCGGTCCGATCCTATCTGGTCAAGACCGGCCGCCATGTGATCCTGATCGACTGCTGCGGCGGCAACCACAAGAACCGCCCCTACTTTCCCCGCTTCCACCAGCGCGAACATGACTGGCTCGACAAACTCGCCGCGGCCGGCGTCAGGCCCGAACAGGTCGACTATGTCATGTGCACCCATCTGCACGCCGATCATGTCGGGTGGAATACGGTGCTGCGCGACGGCCGCTGGCAGCCGACCTTTCCCAACGCGAAATACATCGCCCACCGCGCCGAGCTCGACCGCTGGAATCCGAAACACGCATCGTACCGTTTCTCGCCGCATAACGAGTTCACCTGGGAGGACTCGATCCTGCCGGTGATCGAAGCCGGGCAGTCGGTCGCGGTCGAAGACGGCTATGAGCTGGACGAGATGCTGACCGTCGAGCCGGCGCCCGGACACACGCTGGCGCACGTCGCGATCCGCCTGAGGTCGAAGAGCAAGCAGGCGCTCTTTTCCGGCGACGTGATGCATGTTCCGCTGCAAGTCCACCATCCGCATTGGGGCACGAGCCTCGACGACGATCCAGCCCTCGGTGTCCGCTCGCGGCTGCAACTCCTGGAATCCGCCGCCGAGAGCCGCACGCTGCTGCTGCCGACGCATTTCGTCCCGAGCCGGGGCTGCTTCATCCGGCGCACGCCGGAGGGTTTTGCATTCGAATGGAATCCGGACCGGACCTAGGCCGCACCCAATACTCCATCCGAACGCGGCGCCTGCTGCAGCGGGCAAACTCGCCGGCGATCAGCCACGATGCGACGCTGCGCTACGCAGATGGATTGATCCAGGACGTTACCTCCTCCAATGAACAAGCCGCCTTTCCGGACACGCTGATCGTTCCCGCGCTCGCCAATGCCCACGACCACGGCCGCGGATTGAAGACTTCGGCCTATGGCGCGTTCGACACGGCTGTCGAAGCCTGGGTGCCCGCGACCTACACGCTTCCCCGCCTCGATTCCTATGTGATCGCCGCATTGGCTTTCGCGCGGATGGCGCGCGCGGGCATCACCTCGGTCGTGCATTGTCACCTCTCGACGGATCAGCCGAGCCTGGTCGCCGCGGCTGCAGATGTCGCACGCGCAGCGCAAGACGTCGGCATCCGCGTCGCCTTTGTCGTGCCGCTCCGCGACCGCAATCGCCTCGGCTATGGCGCGGATGACGCGATCCTGGCGCACATGGAGCCTGGTGACATCGAAGCGATCACAACGCGCTGGCTCAGGCCGATCCCGGCGATATCGACCCAGCTCGATACGGTGGAGATGATCGCGAGCCGCTGCGAGAGCTCCCGCCTCACCGTTCAATATGGTCCGGTCGGCATGGAATGGTGCAGCGACGGGCTTCTGGCGGAAGTGGCGAAGGCCGCATCGGCGTCGGACCGGCGCGTGCATATGCATCTTCTCGAAAGCCGCTATCAGCGCAGATGGACCGACCGGCAATACAGCGAAGGTCCGGTCGCGCGGCTTGCCAAGCTCGGGCTGCTTTCACCCCGCCTGACCGTCGCGCATGGCGTGTGGCTGCGTCCGGAAGAAAACGAGCTGCTCGCCGGCCACGGCGTCACCGTGTCCATCAACACAAGCTCGAACCTCCGCCTCAAATCCGGCATCGCCCAGCTTGCCGCGATGAAGGCCCCCGGCGTGCCGTTTGCGATCGGGCTCGACTCCCTCGCGCTTGACGATGACGACGATATCCTGCGCGAGCTTCGTCTCGCCTATCTGTTGCACGCAGGCCTCGGCTTCAACACGGAGATCACGCGGGAAGACATCTTCCACGCCGGCAGCGCCATCGGCGCCTGCGCCGTATGCGGCGAGCGTCACTTCGGGCAACTCGCCAGGGGAGCG
>Ga0134128_10010267_pt1 | contig 11219 bp, 13 predicted proteins | sample KB31754_FD_96462 | JGI IMG/M metagenome (GOLD analysis project Ga0134128, IMG submission 96462) | Terrestrial soil microbial communities with excess Nitrogen fertilizer from Kellogg Biological Station, Michigan, USA - KB3-175-4 | ecosystem: Environmental > Terrestrial > Soil > Unclassified ...
CCCTCCGCGCTCGGGGGCGGGGGCGAGGCGACACTCGATTGCGGCAAGGCCGCCGGGCTGGCAAGCGCGAGTGCCGTGAGGGTGGCGGCGGTAAGAGCCCACCGGGTGAATCGTTGCCTGCCGTCATTCGCCATCACGTCGATCACCTCAGGGTGTAGAGATAGGCCGCCACGTCCCGCGCCTGCTGCTCGCTCAACCCGAGCGCCGGCATCGCCGTGCCCGGCTCGATCGAGGCCGGGTTCATGATCCAGTGGATGAGATTGGGCGGCGTATTCGGCACTTCGCCGCCGACATAGGTGCGGCGGGCAAACAGAATGAGCGGCGGCCCGACGAGACCGTCGGCACCCTTGATGCCAGGTATCATGTGGGAGACGCCGCAGCGGTAGTTCTCGATGAGCCGCGCGCCGGCCTGGCTGCCGCCGCCGGGCACGATTTCGGCAGGAGGCGTGTACCGGCCTCCGCGACAACCCGCGAGGAGCAACAGCAGAGACGCAGGGACCAGGAGACTTGCCAGCGTCGACAGTCTGCTCATCTCACGAGCCCGCATTCGGGCAGCACGAACACGCCGATCGTCTGCCAGAGAATGGCAATGAGAAATACCGCGCTCACCAGCATGGCGGCCGCGGCGAGGTAATCCGGGCGCCGTCGCGCCCGGATCGAAAGGAAAGAAGGATCGTGCGACTGCCGCCATGCTCCGATCCCGATCCAGAGCGCCACGGCGGCGATGATGAGTGCCCCCGCGCCGATGCCCCAGAGAATGGCGCGGGTGTTGGTGAAGAGGGGCATGCCGCCGATGTCGGCGGGATTACCCGAGGGGCAGGCGCCGCTCGAGATGAGCCAGTTGAGCATCTCCTGGATACCAAAGGCGACGGGTGCGGCAAAGATGCCGTACCAGATGCTCGGTCGCGTCGAAGGATATTGGGTCGCAGCCATCTCTTCGGGACCCACTCATTGAAGCGCGGGATTGGCCGCGACCGCATGATACGGACCGATATACATGACCGCGTACATGACGAGCCACACCGCGGTCACGAAGTACCAATACATCGCGGCGTTGCGATAGGAGCTGTGCGGAGGCTTTTCCGTCGGCCCCAGGCGCGGCAGCAGCGCAGCGTAGAGAAGGAACAGAAGGCCGAGAATGAGATGTGCGGCGTGTACCCCGCCGATGGTGTAGAAGATGGACGTATAGGGATTCTGGGTAACGGGCTGAACCAGCGTCTCGGTGTTGTAGTCGATTGCGTTGAGCACCAGGAAGCCGCAGCCGAGCAGCACCGTCACCAGCAGCGCGCCGCGGGCCGGCTGCTCGCGCCCTTGTCGCATCAGCCGGCCGCCTGCCCAGAGCGCGATGCAGCTCAGGAAGAGGATGAACACCATCGCGGTGGGCAAAGTCAGGGAAGGCGGATCACCGATCGGCCAGCGCGGCTGCCGGTGACCGAGGTAGTAGTAGCTGAAGAAGAGGCCCAAGAACACCATTGCCTCTGAGGCAATGAACCAGGCCATCGCGCCCGTACCGCGACCCTGATCGATCGGCAGATCGCGGATCGCCTGCGCGCTCACCCACTCGCGGCCTTCCGCGTCCCTCTCGAGCAGCGCATTCGCGTTCATTCGGCGTGCTTCTCCTCTTTCGGCCAGAGCCACGCGGCCATGACGGCGAGCCCCACCACGATCGGAGCCAGCGTCCACCACATGGACTTCACCAGCACGAGGCCCGCGATCGCACTCAGCGCCAGCGAGAGCACCAGCGGCCAGATCGAGTCCTGCGGCATCTTCGCGAGCCCGATCGGCAGCGCATCGAGCCAGGTCGTCGAAATCGTCATGCGCTCACGGTCGAGCACCCGCGCGTCCTCCGGGTCGTACTCCTCATCGTGCTCGTCCCACAGAGGATGTCGGCTTTGCACCGTGGGTATGTGCACTGAGCCGTAGGGCGGCGGCGGCGAAGGCGTCGACCACTCGAGGGTGTCTGCGTTCCAGGGATTCGGACCGGCCGCCTGCCCGTATTTCGCGCTCATGATGAAGTTGATGACCGTCAGCAGGATCCCCGCGCCCAGCAGGAAGGCGCCTACCGTCATGGCGAGATTCCAGTCGCTCCAGCCCAACCCGGCGCTGTAGGTGTAAATCCGGCGCGGCATGCCGAGGAGACCGAGGAAGTGCATGGGAAAGAAGGCCGCGTTGAACCCGATCAGGATCGTCCAGAAGCTGATCATTCCGAGGCGCTCGTTCATCATCCGGCCGGTCATCTTCGGCAGCCAGTAGTAAAAGCCCGCGAGCACCGGGAAGAGATTGGCGCCCACCAGCACGTAGTGGATATGCGCCACGACCCAGTAGCTGTCGTTCAGCTGCCAATCGAACGGAATGAGCGCGGTGATCACCCCGTTGAGGCCGCCGATGATGAACACCGCGATGAAGGCAAGCGCGAAGCACATCGAAGTGGTGAGCACCGGCCTTCCCTTCCACAGCGTCGCGATCCAGGCGTAGATCTGGATGGTGCTGAAGAGCGAGATCATCATGCTGGCGGCCGAAAAATAGCTGATCGACATCAGCGGCTCGCCGGTCGCGAACATGTGGTGCATCCACACCCCGAAGCCGAATGCGCCGGTGAGCACCGTCGAGATGGCGACGTAGGCATAGCCGACGATCGGCCGGCGGCTGAATACCGGCAGCAGCATGGAGATCATGCCCGTGGCCGGCAGGAAAATGATGTACACCCACGGATGCGCGAAGAACCAGAAGAGCTGCTGCCAGAGAAGCGTGCTGCCGCCGTGGCTGATGTCGTAGAAATGCGTGCCCCAGTTGCGATCGAGCAGCAGGAAGACACACGCGACACACAGCGTCGGCATGGAGAGGATGGACAGAACCGAGTTCGTGCTGGTGCTGTACATGAAAAGGGGCATGCGATTCACCGCCATGCCCGGCGCCCGATGCCTGAAAATCGTCACCAGGAAATTGATCGATCCGACCGTCTGCGAGATCGTGAGAAAGATGAGCGCGATCGCGAAATAGTCCATGCCGAGGCCAGGCGAATACGGCTTCAGCGTATAGGGCGTGTAGGCGAACCAGCCGGCATGCGGCGCCTGGCCGACGAGAAAGCTGGTATAGATGAAGATGCCCGAGAACAGATATGTCCAGTAGCTGAAGGCATTCGCCCGCGGGAAGGCCATGTCCCGCGCTCCGATCATGAGCGGGACCAGATAGACGGAAAAGCCCGAGAGAATCGGCGCGGCGTACCAGTAGATCATGGTGCTGCCGTGCATCGTGAAGATCTGGTCGTACGTCTCCGGCGAGAGCAGCTTCATCTCCGGCTGCGCGAGCTGCACGCGCAGGATGAGCGCCTCGATGCCGCCGGCGACCAGGAAGACCATCGCGGTGATGAGATATCGCAGCCCCAGCTTCTTGTGATCGACGGTCGTGAGCGCGCCCCAGAGCGTATGCGGCGTTTCCCACAGGTAGGTCAGTCGAGCCGAGATTGCGGTGGAGCTCATCTTTGTTGTTGCGCGGGTGTTGAGTTGCAATTACGCGACAGCAACCCGGATACCTGTCACTTGGCGCTGCAAAGCTGTAATTATTACCGCGCGAGTCGCTGGTACCCGGCGGACGAGAGTTGTTGTTGCCTCAGCCAGGCTGCAGCAGCTTCGGTGGCCGGCATTCACCGCCGGTCAAGTCGTGGCAGACGCTATCTGCGGCCGGACGCGATCGCAATCGTGGGCGTTGGATTGCCACTCCAGCGGAAGCGGTACGTGGATCCCTTGCGAACGTTGACGACCAGCGCCGGACGGAAGCAAGCGAGGCAGGTGCCTTCCGGCCGACGCACGCTCGGATAAACCACACCGAGCGAGCCCACCGCCTGCAGCCGCTCGGCGAGGAACTGCGACTGGACGTAACTCTCAGCGTCGAGACAGTCGCGGAAGGCGCTCTGGCGGCGCAGATCGTGGAACTCTCCGCTGAAGTCCGAAAGATAGTCGTCGAAGGTCACTTCATCCTCGAAGCGGCCGATCTCGGCGAGGTGGACGCTCTTGTGGAAAGCGACCTCGGCCTGGGCGGTCTTCAGCTCGAAGGCCGTGTACCAGGCACCGCGCTCCGGACCGTTGAAGCGCCCGCCGAGCGGATGAGCATGCGCGAACGCCGCATTGACGATGCGGTAGTAAGGCACGCCGAAAACCAGCTCGTGCACCCCTATCCCGGGCAGCCTGTCGTTCTCGGCGAGCAGCCGGTCATTGGTGGCATGGTCGAGATCGAAAATCTCGGCGAGGTGCGCGTCATCGTCCGCAATGCGAGCAAGCACGCTGGCGCCCCCGGGGCTGTACTTCGAAGGGATCAGCCGGTGGGTATCGTAGCGCCGGACGAGTGAAACCGGGGGCAGCTCGCCGTCCATGACTCCTCCGCTCGCGCTGCGGTCAGAAGCCGCCCCGGCGGGCATCGAGCAACCGCCGCACGGCCTGCATGGCCGGCACACCGCCAGTCAGCATGAACGCGAGCGGCGTCACCCCGCGAAAGATGCGGTTGCTGTTGGGCAGCCGCACCCACTCATCGGCGAGCTGCTCCGAGTGCAGGATGTTGAGCGCCTTGAAGATGCCGACCAGGTAGGAGATCCGCACCAGCCGGTCGGCATCCAGAGTCCGGCCCTGAGGATCCTTCTTCATCTCATAATAGGGCCCGTTGGTCACCCCGCCGAGAAGCTGGCGGGCATCCTCGTCACGCACCCCCCAACGCTCCATGATGTTGAAGAAGGCTTTGAGGGCCCCCGGGCTCAGGCGCTCCCGCTCGGTTTTCGACTGCAGGTCGATGAGCGGGGAAGGCTCGTAGCGACTCGACGGGTAGGTGAGTGAGGTCATCCGGGCAGGGCGACCGGTATCTACTGATATGGATACTATATACTCCTGATTAGAAGAGATCAATTCCCGTAGAATCCGCCGATGAGAACTCGAACAAGCTCCCGTTGCGCTCTGCTCCTGGCCGCCGCCCTCCCCGTTGCCCTATATGCGCCGGCCCTCCGGGCACAGGAGAGCCCATCCAATGCATCAGATGCCGGGCAGCAGTCTTCGACGGCCGCAGAGCCGGGAACGCAGATCGAGTATCCGCAGCCCCGCAGGAGCCTGGCCGCCCAGACCCTCGAGGACGCCGAGGCCTACTACACCGCGCCGCTGCATTGGAACGGTCGCGACTGGGCGCTATTCGGCGGCGCACTGGCGGCGGTCGCCGTCAGCCACCACTACGACACCCAGGCCCGCAATCACTACGTCGCAGGGTCGAGCTCGCCGCTCGGCCCGCAGAAGTCGGATGAGCTGAAGGACATCGCCCCGACTGCAGCGCTGCTGCTCGGCACCTGGGGCTACGCCTCGCTCATCGGCAGTCACGCCGGCGAGAGCGAGACCTGGAACATGGTCGAGTCCGGTGGCTTGAGCATGGTGAGCGCCTACGCGCTCAAGTACATGATCCGCCGCCCCGGCCCCAATGAGACCACCGATGCCAACCACTGGTTTGGCGGCGGCAGGGCCTTTCCTTCGGAGCACACCACTGCCGCCTTCGCCGTCGGCACCGTGCTCGCGGAATCGGGCAATCCTGAATTCCGCTGGCTGCGGCGCACGATCGGCTACGGCCTCGGGTTCGGCACCGCTTACCTGCGAATGAAACACAATCAGCACTGGCTGTCGGACACGATAGCTGGCGCCGCGCTCGGAGCGGCCACTGCCCATTTCGTCATGAACCGCAGCTCGCAGCGCGAGGATGACGAAGACAGCTCGGCGTTCTCTTTGGTGCCGACGGACGGCGGCGTGATGCTCGCCTACACCGCGGAGTTCCGCAACTAGCCGGGTCGTGAAATCGGGCGAATAGCCCGCTCGAGCTTCTTACCGATCCGGCGGCGGATGACCTCGAGGTCGTACTGCGCCTGGAGATTCAGCCAGAGCTGTGCGGAGGTGCCCAAATACCGCGACAGCCGCAAGGCCATCTCCGCCGTAACCGCGCGCCGCCGGCGCACGATCTCATTTACGGACGGAGCCGTCACGCCCAACTCCTTTGCCAGCCTGTACGAGCTCAGCTTGAGCGGCTGCATGAAATCATGCAGCAGGATGTCGCCTGGGTGAACTGGCCGTAGTCTCTGTATCGCCATGCTTGATCACTACCCGCGTCAGTGGTAATCGACGATCTCGACGTCGAGAGCATCGCCGTTCAGCCACCTGAAGCAGATGCGTTACTGCTGGTTAATGCGAATACTGTATTGCCCCGCACGGTCGCCTTTGAGCGCCTCGAGCTGATTCGATGGAGGGATCATCAAATCCCGCAGGTCCACAGCGCTATCAAGGTATTTGAGCTTCTCGCGCGCACGTTGCTGAATCTGATTTTCCAGGCTCTTCACGAACATTCCGTCGAATATCATCTCAGCATCTTTTTTCTTGAAGGTCCGGATCACGGCAAATCCTAAAGTAGTGCGATATTATCGTCAAGCGTTAATACGAGCGGCCGAATCACCGTGCGCGAGCGATTAGAGCGTTCGTCGCGCGTCGCCGGCGATCCAACGCACCTCTCCCTGACGGGGATCGAGCAGCCCATACAACGCCTCATTCCGGGCCAACGTGCGAAGGAGCGCGAAAGCCCGGATTTCCGCGGCCGGGAAGGCTTCGCGCAGCCGGGCAGCCGCTGCAAGCAGCGTCCGGCCTCGAGTCACCACGTCATCCACCAGCGTGAGCCGCAGGCCATTTGCGCCGAGCTGGCAGGCGCAGCTGGTCTGCGCAGGACTCCAGGCGCCGCGCTCGATGGCAAAGGAGTTGTAGTGCTCGGACAGTGACGGTCGCTCGCCTGCCGGCGAGAATGCCGACTTCCTCACCGCGTACTGGCGCTGTAGGACCGGCCAGACCTCAGCCGCCAGCCCGATCTCCTTGAGACACCAGGCCAACCGCTCTCCCACCCACCGCGCACGCCGTGCCGGGTCACTTCCGGGAACCGGCACCAACACCACATGGCCATTTAGAGCCATGGTGAAGCGCCCATGACCGGCGGCCTCCGCCCAGACAGTTGCCACGAGACGCGGCAGCCAGCTCGAGTCGGCGACCTTCAGATGCGCACAGATCGACCTACCCTCGTTGCAAAGTTGGCCAGTGCCGTTGGGCGAATACGCGAAGCAGGAAGCCAATGGGAGGACCGGAAAGAGAGCGCTTCCCGGGCTCGTCCCTGGCCGAGCGCCTTCACCCTGGAGAGTCGTCGGAAAGTCCAGGCGCCCCGCGCTCCTGCTCTGCCTGCGGCTCACGCCCGCGATCGTCGGCGCGGTGTCCCGTGCCTGAGTGTCGACTTTCTGACCCCCTTGCCTGAAGGCCGCGCCATGCCTCGACGGCGCGCCGGCGAATCTCGTCCATGGAGTGGGGGCGAGGTCCCTCATTACCTTGCTGCGGATGCCGGAGGCTCGCGCGATACTTGAGCCAGTTTTGAACCGCCTGTTGACGGCGTGCGTCCATATCCAGTGAAGGGATGCCATCCCGCGCCACCGTACCCGCCTGCTCCCGTTCCAGTAACGCGGACGCGACTTTATCTTCCTGGGTCTGTACACCGGCGCCCTGCTCTGCGGCTTTTGCGCTTTCGCGGGCGGCCACTCGCGCCCGGTATCCCCCCCGGATCCGTTCGGCGACCTCGCTCCGCTCTCCACGACGCTCGATCGCGATCGCCGCAATCGGAATGTGGGGCATCGGCTCGCGGTCGATGCCCTGTGCCCGCAGCGTCCTGTGGTCGACCCGCGCCTCGACGCCGGCTTCACGGAGCGCGACATTCGTGAGCTCCGCCCACCGCGCACGCAGCGTCGTGAACTCCTGCCGCGAGGGAGGCAACCCGAGCTCGCTGCGCACCGCGCCGTTCATGTCGATCCCGGTCTTGGGACCGAGGCCCTCAGGCGTCACCTCCCGCGTCGTCGCAAGCAGATGCGCGTGAAAGTTGCGTGGGTCGCCTTGCGGACGCGGCTCGTGGATCGCGAGGTCCACCGCTACTTTGTAGCGGTCGGCTATCTCCCTCGAGAACGCGCGTGCCAGAGCGACACGCTGCTCGGCGGACAGCTCCGGCGGAAGCGCGACCTGATACTCGCGCGCCACCCGGGAATCGCGCTTCGGCTCGGCTTTCTCCGCGGCGTTCCACAGACTCGATCGGTCGCGAGCCCACTCCATTCCAGCATCCGGCCGATCAAACCTGGACGGCAGGATGATCTCCTTGTAGAGGACATCCTGGCGCTTGCCGTGATCGTAAAGAGTCCCAGTGCGCTCGTCGCGAATCTGCTCGCCTGCCCGATATGCGGCGGCGCTGGTCGCGCTGCGGCCGGTGCTGCGGGTAACGGGTTTGATCTGCAGATGGAAAATGGCCATCGTCCCTCCGGCGATCCGAGTCGATGCACGTCCTCAGGCGAGCGCGGTTCGCAGCTGCACCCGGAGCCAAGCTGCCGATGAGGCGGTCTTGAGATATCCTGTGAGGTCCGGAAGCTGCTCGAGCTCAGATGCCAACACGGCTGCTTCGGTCACGCGTTGCTCGCTGACGTTCATCGATCGGCGCCAGCCGCGGCCGCCGGGAAGCCCGCTGCCGTCGCGCCCGCGGGATGTGCTTCGGCGGGCCACCTCCCGCTCGCCGATGAGCCTCGAGGCGAACTGCGATGTCCCGCCATGCTCGCTCGCTGAGCAGCGGAGGATCAGGGTGTTGCTGCAGTTCTCCACGATCGTCTGTGCTTCACCTCCGCCATAGGTGCTGGACACTTGCGCAATGGACTGGAACCCAAGGACGCAACGTCCGCCGAATTTGCGCAGACGGGCGAGCGCATCCTTGAGGCCATCGATGGCACCCAACGCATCCAACTCATCGACAATGAACCACAGACGCCGATCGGCGCTCACCCCGCTCATGGTCTGGAAAATCGCCAGCCGCACCCAGGTCGCGATGATGGTGCGCAATGCCGCGATCTGACTCGCCTCGTAAGGCAGAAACAGTACGCCGCGACCCTTGTCGATCCAGTCGCGCACGGAAAACGCCCGTCCACGCTGAGCCTGCACGTGCTCCAAAGCCGCTGCCGCCGATCCAGCGACGGAGCGAATCGAGCCGAACATGCGCGCATTCTCCGGCTCGAGAAAGGGCTGGGCCCGAGTGCCCGCGACGATTGCGCGCAGCTCCGTACCCGGCGCCATCGCGATCAGCCGCCAGAGGTCGGCGGCATCATGGCGGCCGGTCTCGTGACAACGGCGCACCAGGGCGGTGAGGAACGTTCGCGCATAGCCGCGCCATTCCCGTCCCGAAGCGTCCTCCGTTGAGGGAATGAGGCTGCTCGCAAGCTGCTCGGCGTCGTATGGCTCACGAACCTCCGCAAACGGGTCCCATTGCCATGACCGCCGGTCGAACGGGTTGAGGATGGCATCGCCGCGGCCCGGATCGTGGAAATGTGCAAGATAGCCACCGTCCGGATCCGTAATGACCGCGCGATCGCCGCGATCGAGGGCGGCGGCTAGCAGCTCGCGAATTGCGGTGGACTTGCCAGTTCCCGTCGAGCCGATCAACTTGAAATGCTTCGCCTCCTCATCCGGGAGGATCCCGACGCCGGCGAGTGTAACCAGCGGCTCGCGCCGCAGGAGTTGCAACCGCGCGGTGCGCCTCTGCGCCGCGCCGCCTTGCAATACTCTGGTGCCGCGCCTGTGCGCGTCCCGACCTCGCGACTGGCGTGAGAGCACGACGGCAGTGAGCAGCATGATGGCCAAAAGGCCCTCGACCATCGGGCGCGCGGCCGGGAGACTCCACGATGCCATCCATGAGGCTGACATGCCTGCAACGCTCCTTCTCAGTAACCCTTGATGATCAGGTAGTCGGCACCCGGCCCATAGGCTGGAGTGCCGCGATCCACCTGCACGCAAAGCCTGGCATGGACGCCACATCGTCTGAGCTCGATCGAGCCGCCGCGCCCCCGCAGGCGCGCGATATTGGCAACGAGCACGTCATGTTGAGCGCGAAGAGCTGCTATTTCTCGGGGCGACGGCAGCATCCACCAGGCCTCCCCGATGGCAACGCCAGAGCAGACGGCACTGATGGATACCGTCCACAGCAGCACCCGCATGTTGGCCGCTCGCCGCATGCTCTGCAGAGATTGCGCAGCGCGGCGGCTCTCGCTCGCAACGTTCCCGAGCTCCTCGGCGACCGTCCGCCGGATTTCGTCCCGCACGATCACGTCGAGATCGCGCGCATGCGCAGCAAGCCGCTCGAGACTCTCCTGTCCCAGGCGATGCTGCGCTTGAGCGGCCTCCATCAGCAGGCCGAGCTTCATTGCCGCATCGTCCATTCGCGCGTCAGTCATGTTCCCAAGCATCCTGGAACGACATGGCGCCGTCACGCGCCGGGGTCGCCTCGCGGGAAAGGTTGCCGTGAGTTTCCGCGCGAACGTGCTCCGGCGCGCGCAGGGTGACTCGCAGCCAATCGGGCGAGGAGGCGAGCTTGAGGAACCCCGCGAGGTCCGGCAGCCGCTCGATCTCCGAATCCATCACCGCAGGTTCCACCTGGCGGTGCTCCGATTCGGTGATCGACGGCAGGAGCTCCGATGGCCGCCGGGACTTGGAGCGCGAAATGCGCACGACTTCGCGCTGACCGATCAGGCGGGAAGCGAACTGCGAGGTGCCACCGTGCTCGCTCGCTGAACAACGGAGGATGAGCGAGTTGCCGCAATTCTCCACGATCGTCTGTCCCTCACCCTTGCCGTAGGTGCTCGAAACCTGGGCGATCGACTGAAATCCGAGGACACAGCGGCCACCGAACTTGCGCAAGCGTGCGAGCGCATCCTTCAGGCCATCGATCTGTCCCAGGGCATCGAGCTCATCGACGACGAACCACAGCCTCTGATCGTCAGCGGGCCGGCTCATCGCCTCGAAGATCCCGATCCGCATCCAAGCCGACACCGTCGACCGCAGCGCCGCAATCTGACCGGCCCGATACGGGATGAAGAGTGAACCGGTCCCCGACTGCACCCACTGCTTCACCGAGAGCGGCTGTGAATCCTGTCTTGCGACGTACTGCAGCGCGCCGACCGCGGAGGTTAGTACGGACCGGATGGAGTCCAGCATCCTGTCGTTGTGCTCTTCGAAAAACGGTTGCGCGGGGGTGCCCTCGACCAGCATCGCGAGCTCGCTCTTCTCCTTGACGACCAGCAGCTCGAACAGCACCTTGACATCCGACACTCCGGCGGCCCGCGCCTGGCTGGTCACGGCGGAGAAGAGCGTGCGCGC
>Ga0134128_10010268_pt1 | contig 11218 bp, 9 predicted proteins | sample KB31754_FD_96462 | JGI IMG/M metagenome (GOLD analysis project Ga0134128, IMG submission 96462) | Terrestrial soil microbial communities with excess Nitrogen fertilizer from Kellogg Biological Station, Michigan, USA - KB3-175-4 | ecosystem: Environmental > Terrestrial > Soil > Unclassified ...
CAGCCCAGTCCTCCACTGACAACAACTCCCTTCTCCTCTCGGCTCGTAAAGCCGAGACTCAGACGAAGGGGGTCAAAATTCGGGCGTCGACACGGGGTCAGTTTTCAGACGACGCCGACACACCCAACCCACGAACATCGCGAACGACTCTTGAATCACAGTTACGGCGAGCTGAGGCGAAGGTGGAACGGCTTCGGAATGAGCTGCGAGATCTACCCGCCGACGATACGTAGGGCGACAAAACGCTAGAAGATGTCCAAAGTCGAATGCCCACATTGCGATAAGGCGCACACGACGACCCAATACATCAGCATGGCTTGCGGTGCAGCCTACCTGGCTGTGAGTACGACGACGCTTCGGCGGTTCATAGCTGAGCGCAAGCTGGTTGCCTATCGTGTCGGACGCCAGTGGCGGGTACGCATCGCTGACCTTGACGCAGTGGCTAAGGGCACCGATAGGTATTGGTAGCCGTCGCCTGCGTCATGCGGGGTTTAACCGATAGCACGAGTCAGACCGACTCGTCTCCTCCTTCCTGCGCGAGCACCCGGTACACGGTGGCACGGCTCACCCCCAGCGTCTCTGCGATGGATGCGACAGGTTCACCGCTTGCGTGCATCCTTCTCGCGACACCAGTCTTTTTTGCGTCAAGCGCTTTGGGCCGTCCGATGTGCTGGCCGCGTGTCCGACGTGCTTCCCGTGCCGCTGCCCGACGCTCTCGACCAAGTTCAAGCTCCAGCTCGGCGAGACTCGCGAGCACCCCGGCAACCATGCGGCCCGTAGCGTTCGATGTGTCAATCCCCTCACGCAGGGACCGAAGCACGACATCCCGCTGCCCAAGGTCGCGAATCGTCGTCATAACCTCGGCGGCATTCCGGCCAAGGCGGTCAATGCCCACAACGACGATGGCGTCACCCGGACGGGCATAGTCGAGCAATGCGCCGAGGCCGGGACGTTGCTCGCGCGTTGAGCTGCCCGCGAGCTTGTCGGTGTAGACGCGCGTCGCGTCAACACCCGCTGCGGTGAGCGCGTCGAGTTGCTGGTCCAAGGATTGATGGCCAGTCGACACGCGGGCGTAGCCCAGTTGAACACCAGTGGTGGCCAGAGTCGCTGCGTTCATGACAACAGCCTGTCTCAGAAGCACTTCAAACACAACGTTTTGCGACTCTTGTTTTGAAACAACTTTTGCAGCAGGTCCACCTGGGAGTCCTCTTGCTGCTGCAGCACTCGGTATGGTGTGTCCGAATCTAAAGTTCTGCGACACCACGCCGAGAACGTTTCGCAGCCCTTCGGCGTCGACTTGGCCTAGCCATGTCGTACTCACGAGATTTCGCATTGTGCGTCTCGCGGCAGAGATCGCATCTACAACCTGAGCGGTACGCGACATCCGTTCCATGCTGGCCAAGTATTCGGCCCGACGCACGAATGCGTTTCATGTACTCGGCCTGGTTTGTCCGATTCGCTTCTCTGCATCTGTCACACCGGCAACGGAGGTTTCCATAGCCATTCACGGTGCCGTGGCGAGGATCGTCCGGTTCCAACTTTGAAGAACTCCGAGCCCGACCCACGTTCGTGATCGTAGTCAGGACTGCCCCACCCGTATCATTCCGTACCCTCTCGCAGAGCTACAGATCGATCTGGGCCACTGCTCTACCCAACTAGAAGGCCGCACCAGCTAGCAAGCTGGGCCTTGAAATCCTCCCAGTGCTCCGCATGTTGTGTGCGTGCACCGTCGTAACCCCACACGTAATACAGGTTGAAGACATGTTGGAAGCGTTGGACTTCCGGGCTATACATCGCCCTCCGGCCCTCCCGAGCAGGATCGACGATGTCAGTCGTGAGCAGCGCCATCATCAAGAATCGAGTGGCCAATACCTCCTGGCGAGTCTCCCTGGAACCAAGACCAATACGTTCGTGCAAGTTTGAGGCGTCCGTCGCGGTCTTCACCTCGCCTAGTGCCGATTGGTGCATTACGGCCTGCCGCTCGCCGGCAGGCCGCCGCCTGTTCGCCGCCCACTCTTCGTATGCCTCTTGGGCATCGCTGTATTGCCCGCCGCCGCCGATCCGGGCGATGATGGCAACATCGGGATCCGAACCGAAAATGATTGCGCGATGCGACTTCAGCAAGACGGCCCGCGGCGCTTCGTAGCCTGTCATTCCGATCAGATGCACTAGATCGGCGGGCGTATTTGGCCCTTTTGGCGGCATCGTGCCGGAAACACTTGTGATGACGCCGGGTTGGATCTCCTCGAGGGCGTCTCGGATGGCGACAGTTGCCCCCAATGCACCGATGCGCCCACTGTCATTCTGACCTTGACCGTGTGTTCGAAGATCGCCTGCGTAAGCAATTATTCGATCGCCCGAGAGTCCTGACTCCTGCACCAAGTGCAAGTAGTAATTCAGCGTTCGTGCCTCAGCGAGCAACACTGCGTCCTCAACATGAGGTCGTCGGCGTCTTACGAGATTCGGCATCAAGACCCTGCGAGCCTTGTCGCTAACCATCGAGATGCCCAGGTAGTCCGCCACGAACACCCACCGCGGCGAGTCGAGTACAAAGGCCGGATGCATCAGCGTGCGATGTGGATTCTCATGCCCCTCGACCCATCCATACTCGATGCCAGCTCGGGCGAGGAGATCCGAGTCGGACCAATCGAGTACCCCAGCGATCTGGTCGAACCGCTGCCCGAACGATTGAGTTTCGATGTCGACCTGAGTTACTCGTTGCAACGCAAGCTTCACAAGAGCTTCGGTGAAATCGCCGACAAAGACGCGGATCTCATCGTCAGCCATTCCCGCACGAGCCGTCCTAGTTTCGAAATTCCCCTGGGAGGGCACTACGCTGCCTCGGTCTCAGTTCCCACAGGAATGATGTCTTCGCATTTAAGCGAGCATCCTGGGAGCACAGCATCTCGAAGGTCGGGACGCACACCGGTCAGAATCCAGCAGCACAACCACGCCAACTGGTGGCTGACGAGCGGTGGAACTGCGTCGCCAACGTGACGGTACTTGTTGGTAAGCGAGGTTCCCCCGAACTGGTAAGTCGTTGGAAAGCCATTGATGGTCGCAATCTCACGCAGGGATAACAGCCTGTCCTGCTCGGGATGGGCGTAACGACCGTTGCCGACATGACCGCATTCCCGCTTCACCGTCGGTGCTGGTCGATCCCACCACATGCGTCCGTAAACATCCGGGTGATCGCCCCACCGCTTCCGTTCGGCACTCCTCCACATTGCCTCCGTCAGCAAATGGCGCGACTCAGGCCGTTGCCACAACTCACGCCACGAACCACCATCGTGAGGAATCGCGCGGAGGCGCTCAAGGCTCTGAGGACCGCTGAATTGCGGTACGACGTGCATGGGGTCGTGCTGATCCGCCTGGCCCGCGTTGAGCGGACTCATTCGTCCAATCGCGCGTCGGACAGTGACGGCGGACGGGTGTACTTCAAATCCATCCCACAGTTGATCAAGCGTCCTCAAGTCCACACCGGGCGCAACCGCTACGACTAGCGCACGTTCCCGCACCTGTGGGAGGCCAACGCGGCTGAGCATGTGAGTGCGACCATGAACCCGGTAACCCATGCGTTCCAGGGCCACCTTCAAGCTCTCGAAGTGGTGGCCGAAGTTTCCAGACAGAAGTTCACGAGCGTTTTCCATGACTACGACGCGCGGCTGGAACTCCTCGACAAATAGCGCGGTCCTCGTGACCAAGCTATTGCGGTGGTCATCGATCAAGTGATTGGTAGGCGTTGTTCGAGAAAACCCTGTGCAAGGTGGGCAAGCCGCCAGGACATCAAGCCGACCTCTGACCTTGAGCAACCTTCGGAGGTCTCGCGGATCGATAACCGCAAGGTCGGCTTCGACCGGGGCGAACCCCATATTCAGTTCATACGTGCTATTGCACGCCAAGGAGCCACGCTTGCTGCTCGGCTTACCGATTTGGGCGTCGGCTGCGCCGACCAGTCTGAAGTTCGGATGTGCGGCAAACCCGTAACTCATCCCGCCGCCGCCGGAGAACAGATCGACGACAGTGAACTTGCGCTGAGCGACTGAACCTCTGCGCCGACGGCGACTGTCGGAAGCAGTGGTCTCGTCCGGTGAAGCTGCACGATGCCTGGGCACGCTCGCATCGTATGGTGTGCGACCCACAAGTTTCGGGACCGCCGCGCGACCCCACTAGGTGCTGTGTCGGCTAGATCGCCGATTGATCAGCGCCGATGTTACTGCCGAAAGAGCTTCGTCAAGTGCCTCATGTTCCCAGACCCTAACCACCAACCATCCTTCCCCCTCTAGGAGTTGGTTCTGCAGCCGATCACGGGTGGCATTAGATTGCAGTTTTGCTGCCCAAAATTCTCTATTCGTGGCTGGTATCTGCCCGTGTTGTGGGCAGCGGTGCCAAAAACATCCGTCAACAAATACAGCGACACGCCAATGTGTGAATGCAATATCTGGCCTGACTAAACTTCGATTCGTTCGAATAGGAAAGTCTTTTCGGAAGCGATACCCAGCAGCGTGCAAGGCCCGTCGGAGCACAACCTCCGGCTTGGTGTTACTACGCTTCACCGCTGCCATATTCCTGGAGCGGCTGGCTGATGGTGATGTCATAAGGCCGTTGCGCGTTCCACTAGTCACCGCAGACCCTGTTCTGGCAAAGCGGCAGTTACCCTGCAAGATTCCGGGCTACTCATCTGGACAAGGCTGTTCAGCCTGGGCTGTGTCGTTGGTTTCGGGTGTTGAGAGAACCGCGGAGATCTTACGCTCTGATGCGTGATCCTCTGACTCATTTGCCCGCAAGATTTCCGTGATGGCTGACAATTTATGCATGCGAGACAAACCCGCATGGTCATTAAGACGGTCGCTATCGAGGTCATTGAAATGCCCGACATTGATCCCGATCAGGAACGGCGGTCGGTATCCCGAAAATTCCAGCTTGCCTGCTTGAGGTGCTGGATCCTTGGCACTGGTCTGCACCTTCAGCTCGACTGGTGCGATACCGTGTTGCGCTACGAAGACCGGGCTTCCCGAATTTCCATTGGTCGAAAACGCATCAAATAGAATTTGTTGATTGCCGTCACGTCTTGTTGGATACCCTTCACGGAAGCGATAGCTAGTCTGCGGATCACTAGCAATTACACCTGATCGGAGGACAGGCCGCGTTTGAAGCCGGTCATACCAAATGGGATAGCCGGGAAACGTTACGAACTCTCCTGGCTCAAGTTGTGGCCACAGTTGTTCACAACGCTGTAAATATTCCCAACTCAGCCCGTGGTTGAATATCAGACGCTCCGTATTGGGATCAGGAATTATATTTTCAAGCTTGTCGTAGAAGGTGCCGAGGGCATCTGGAGGAATTTCAGGGCCAAAAGGTATGACCGCAATATCGATCGTCTCATCATCATGGTAGAGGGGGCGCGGTTCAGGTATGACTATTTCGATCCGCAAGTTCTTACTCTGCCACATCTCAGCCTTGACCGACTTAATCATCGTGCCTTCGCATTCCGGCTTGTGCCAAGGAATGTCCGTCAGGTGCCGATTGGTTACGAGCCCCATTCGATTGTCGTTGTTTGGAAAATCAACTATGAAGCCTGTTCCAAAGCATGGCGGGGGTGTGTTATCACCGGGTTCGTAGTAATGCGTGATGGTCAGTCTGCAAGCCGAGTAGAGCTGCGTAAAGCCGAATCCGGTATCCATCGTTGCCCCGCCAATCACCCCGATGCCTCATCCATCCTTCCATAGCGAGCGTTCGTCAGCCTCAGGCAAGCGCCAGTCCTCGAGACGAATCGGCCTGGGGTGTCTTCATCCCGAACGGTACGCAGGGCGGTACGCTTTTCCAGCCGACGGCACTTGCTGGCAACGGTTGCTTGGCGACGGAAGACTGCTGATCAACAGCCACTATCCAACACTTACCGTCATCGACCCGGCCTTCCCAATGTTCCTGATCGCTGTCGTTCGGGACGAAGAGGCCGTGGGTTCGAATCCCGCCACCCCGACCCATGTCGTAGCACTACCGTTTCATCGTCGCCAGGTTGCGCCAAAAGTTTTTGAGGCTGTCAGTTCCGCCGAACAGCGTCGTGAAATTTGTGGAGTCGACGAGCACGATGTCACCGGCCCGGTCGGCGGCCGGCGGCATCCAGATCAACGCGTTGAATTCGCTGTTGCCCGCCTCGGTAAAAGGATGTGGCCGGTGCGGGTCGACACGTTGCCTGCCCAGCACGCGCAGCAGATCGCTTTCGGCAGCGGTGAGCTCGTAGTGCGGCAGATGTGGGTGAAAGTTCAGCGTGGTGACGTTGTTCAGCAGCCCCGGCGTATCCAGGTCGCGAAAGCCGGTGAGCGGCGCGATCTGGTTGGTTCCCTCCACCAGGGCGGGACGCAGTCCCCACGTGTTGTGCACGGGAATGTCGAGCGCCTTCATCAGCGAGCGCGTGTATGCGGTGAATCGTTGTTGTCGCGGCACCAGCGGATCTCCATGGTGCAGGTATTCGATCTGGCGCTGGGCCATGTCGTCGGTGAAGCCGACGTCGTGGTGGGGCGCCAGCAAGAGGCAAGTGCCTTCTCGTTTCAGCCATTCGCGAATGGCGGAGATTTCTGCGGTCTCTGCTTCGGCTTCGCCGACGAGATGGTCGAGCCCGAACACCATCACGGTGTCGGTGTCGGCCAGTATCCGTTCGTCGATCGGCAGCCGGTAGCCGGCCTGGTCGATGCGCTGGAACACCGCGACCGGATGGCCCGTCAGTTCGGTCGCCAGCTGCTGGAACGCCAGCGTCGAGCGGTGGAAAAGCTCCAAGGTGCCGGCGATGCCCTGCAAAAAGTGCGCCTGATCCCACTCGGGTCCCTCGTAATGGGGCCAGGCCGCTCTGCGCACTTCGGTCATCGTCGAAAAACGGTTGTCCAACGCCTGAAGGCCGCGTTGGGATTCCCACGGATAGCTCCACGTCCAGTAGATGCTTATTCGCCGTCCGCCCGTGCGCGGGCGCGCCAGGTGGGTTTGGTTGTAGCTGCGTGCGCCAGGCAGTGCGCTCATGATCGTTCCCCCGTTAGTTGTCGAGCGTGGCGAGGTATCGCATGGCGTTGATGCCTGGCAGGAAGAAGTACGCCCCACCGGTGAGCGTCGTGAACGCGGGGAGCCCCTTGAGAACTCGACGGATTGGCCGCTTCGGTATCTTGAATTCCATTGTGCCGTCCTGTGTTCCACAGATCGGGTCGTGCTCGTTGCCCAGCTCATGGAACGTGCGGTCATTGATCCATACGTTCTGGGCGAATTCGAACTGCCGGATCAGGCTGGCACAGATGATGAACGCAGCGATCCCGCGGTCTACCCCGTCGTCGGGCGCACCCTCAGGAAGCGCAGGCCCGTAGGTGGCGCCGCGGCGGATCATTCGTCGCCGGTTCATGTTGGGCGCGGTGTCGCGCGGATTGAGCCGTCGGGCGTGCGCGCCCAGAGGGCACGCGTATCCGTGTGGGTCCATCTCCTTGTAACTGAAGTCGTTGTTGCGCAGAGAATCCTCGCCCAGCTCCGGGTCATCCCTGTCGGGCGCGAGGACCAAAGGAGCGCCGCTGCGCCATCGGCCCATGAATTTCGCCGCCAACAACTCTTCGTCCTCGGGCCCACGGGCCTGCGAACGGATGTAGTCGCGGAACAACGCCACGTGCTCGTGTAGTCGTCGGTACGCCGCATAGGTGCCGTTACGCGCCAGTACGGCCGGCTGGGGCAGATGGGCCACCGGGCCGATCTCGTCGGGATAGCCGAGGATGAACTCCCCGGCCTTGAGCGGTTGGCCCGAGCCGGGTGTGGGTTCCTCGCCGGACCCTTCGATCACCGGCTGCGACAAGCGATCCCGAAAACCGAAATGGTCGCGGGCGTAGTTGAACGGAGGTGTCGCGTTCAGATCCAGATGCGACAGCCTGCGCACGCCTGCGCACCTGCTCACCAGGTCATCGTGGGCCTGGGTGGCGCGGAGGTGCTCGGCGTCGTCACGAGCGAACAGGATCGCGATCGCGTGCAGGTCGTCGCCGGCCAATCCTCCGACCCAGTTATCGGGGTGGTTGTGCCCCGTGTCGCCGAGAATGTCCGCCCTGGCGGCCATGCCCTGCCGGAACTCCTCGGGAAAGCTTAGGAGACCCTCCTCGGGCACACCGAGCGCCCGAAGGCCGTTCCAGGTGAAACCCAGCGTGACCCAGCGCTTGGTGTCGTCCATGGTGTCTCGCACCGACGCGGCGGACTCCACGACATCGACCATTTCGGACAGCCATGCCCGACCGACCACCGGACCGTCGAAAGAGAGAAACTCGTAACGTCCGGTCAGGGCCGGCGTACGCGTCAGCAGGATGTGCTGGATGTCGTCGAGCTCAAGCATCTGCACGCTCCGATGGGCGTCATTGCATCTGATCCAGCATGGTGCCGAACGCCGCCTTCAGCCGCAGCGCCTTCTTGATCTCGTCAGCCGTGACATAGGGGTATTCCCCGTACTCCAAAAAGCTCGGGCAATGGTGCTCGCGGACGAACTCGACGAAGGCGTCCGGGTTCTCGCGCCAGTCTTCGGGAAAACCCTCGAGGTTGGTGAAGACCGTGGTGATCCCGGCCTGGCCGAACAGCTGCACCGCGTCCTCGGTGTACTTGTCGAAGTCGGTGTCGAAGATGCCTTGGTACTGGAAGTGCAGCCCCGACCCGATGTCGAAGAGCTGCCAGCGTAAGTAGTGCAGCCGCAGCGGGGCCAGCACTTCGGGATCGGCCTTAATGGCTTCTTCGATCTGCTTGCCGTAGGCGCGAACCGCTTCTTCCCGGCCTTCCTTGACCTTGGCGATGATCGAAAAGCCGTAGCAGGCTGGGGTGCGGGGATAGACCGGCCCGTAGCGGCCGCGTTCAAGCTCGAAATAGCCTTCCTTGGGGATGGCCATGGCCGCCGGCCAGATCCCCTCGTCTTCGGTTGCCGCCATTGTCGCTCCCAAGTCAGGCCGGTGCGCCGGACGCTACCACCTGACGTCGCCCGCGCAACCCGGATCAGACTGCGTCGGAGCATGGAAACCCCGCTGCGAGAGATGCGCGCCGGATGTCGAAGGCGCAACTCAGCGGTGACGTAACCCCGCGCGCAACGCTGTGGACGCCATGTGCCTGCCCGAACGTGCTGTGGCCCCGGGTATCTCGCGCCCCAGCGGCCCACTCCTAGGCTTCCAGCTCCGGTTCCAGCCGCTGCTGCCCGGCGTGAGGCGCGACCGCACGCGTGCGCCGGGGACCGCGCGCGGGAAGGGGCGCGACCCGGGTCCAGCTCCGCAATTGCGTGCGCCCCACCAGACGGCAATGGTGGGTGGTGGCCAATTGGCGAGCCGCCTTCGTGAATGTCTGATTGGTCACGACGACCGTCCGAATACAGCCGTGGTGCAGCGCCCCGGAAACGACCTGCTGGACCGCGGCGACGCCGACGGACTTTGCCAGCCTTTTGCATTGAACGGCCATGCGGGCGCCGTCCTTCTTGGCGACGAGATCCACGCCGTAGTCGCCCGTGCTCGCCGTCGGTGTGACGCTGTAGCCCGCGATGCGAAGCTGCGCCGCAACGAAGTCCTCGAACTCGGCACCGGACATCCGATCGATGGCCCGCAGCCCCGATTTCGCGCATTTGAGGTCGCGCCGCCACTGCGCGTCGGCCTGGTAGCGGTCCCGCTGCACCGAAAGCCACCACAGGACGATCACCGCCAAAGCGAGCCCACCCAGTCCGGCCAAACATCCCGCCAGCAGGCTGCCGGTGGCCTTTTGCGTGAAATACCAAGGGAGCGCTAACCCCAGCACGAGGAGCGACCCCAGTATCTTCTCCATGACTCCTCAACGTGCCGTTGGCGCCGACGCAGACTTGTCCGCTGAACCTAGGTCAAGCCTGTGACATTTCGGCGCAGGCGCGAGGCCGCGCTGCGGCACGCTGCGCGTCTCCCCCGGCACGGGGAGCCAACCCTAGAACCAATGCGGCGTTACGCGCAGTCGGCGCAGACCGGAAGGCCGGAGCTGGAGCTTCGCATCCGGCTGCGGTGTTGCACCAGATAGCAGCTCGAGCAGGTGAACTCGTCGGCCCGCTGCGGAATCACCGTCACCGTCAGCTCTTCCCCGGACAGGTCGGCGCCGGGCAGCTCGAATAAGTGCACATCATTGGGATCCTCGTCGACCACTGCGGTGCCAGCCCCTTGCAGGACCGGCGCCAGTTCACGAATCGAGGACTTGTCCTGGGCGTCGTTGTCGGATATACGGCGTGCGTCGTAGTCGGTGGTGGTCGCCATCGGGGTTCCCTCCTGCTCTGGAACGGGCTGACGCACTTTCCTGTACTCACCCGTGGCGCAGGCAGTACCCCGTTCACGCACGCCCTACACAGATCTGAGAAAAAATTCGGCCCTGCCACGCGATCCGCTTACGGGTCAGGAGTTTTGCCCCGCGGCCGGGCGTGACCGGCCGGGCGGCCCTCGCGGCGATCCAATCCTATTTCTCGTGAGAACCCCTGCGCGCCAGTGTTATCGCACGAATGGCGCTGACAAAAGGCGTCGTCGTTTCGCGGATCACCACGACGCGCTCCGCCCGACCGGGCCAAAGCGGTGTCAGCCCGGCCCGGCATGGGTATGCCCGGCACATGACATGCGGCACGCCCGCCGTCCTGTTCGACGTCGACGGAACCCTGGTGGATTCCAACTACCTGCACGTCCACGCATGGCGGCGCGCGTTCGACGCCGAAGGCATCGTGGTGGCGTCGTGGCAAATCCACCGCTGCATCGGCATGGACGGCTCGAGGCTGGTGCGAACGCTGTCCGATGACGCGCCGGCCGACGTGCAGGAGCGGCTCAGTGACCAGCACAGCCGGTACTACCGGGAGATCACCGCGCTGTCAGAACCGTTGCCCGGAGCGCGCGCCCTGCTGCGCCGCGTCGCGGACCTGGGGCTGCAGGTCGTGCTCGCCAGCTCGGCACCCGAGGACGAATTGGAGATCCTGCGCAAGGTGCTCGATTGTGACGACGTCATCTCCGAGACGACGTCGTCCCGTGACGTCGACACCGCCAAACCCGAACCGGGCATCGTGCGGGTCGCGCTGGACCGGGCCGGGGTGGATGCCGAGCACGCCGTGTTCGTCGGGGACGCCGTATGGGATGCACACGCCGCGGCGGGTGCGGCGGTGCCGTGCATCGGGCTGCTGTGCGGCGGCATCGCCCGCGCGGAGTTGCAGGAGGCCGGGGCCGCCCCGATCTTCGCCGATCCG
>Ga0134128_10010269_pt1 | contig 11218 bp, 7 predicted proteins | sample KB31754_FD_96462 | JGI IMG/M metagenome (GOLD analysis project Ga0134128, IMG submission 96462) | Terrestrial soil microbial communities with excess Nitrogen fertilizer from Kellogg Biological Station, Michigan, USA - KB3-175-4 | ecosystem: Environmental > Terrestrial > Soil > Unclassified ...
GTCATGATCGAGAATGCTCATAAGCACCTTGAACGGGCCCCCGAACGATCCCGAGTGGTGATCTTGATCGAGGCGGCTTCGCAGGTCGGACCGGCCCTGTTCTTCAGCCTGTTGATCATCACGGTGTCATTCATGCCGATCTTCACGCTGGAATCGCAGGAGGGGCGGCTGTTCAGCCCGCTGGCGTTCACCAAGACGTTCTCGATGGCGGCCGCCGCGCTGCTGTCGGTGACGCTGGTGCCGGCGCTGATGGTGATCTTCGTCCGCGGCCGGATCGTCCCGGAACACAAGAACCCGATCAACCGCTTTCTGATCTGGATCTACCGCCCGGTCATCAAGGGCGTGATGCGCGCCAAGACGCTGGTGATCATGCTCGCGCTCGCCGTTCTGGCGGTCACCGTCTGGCCGGCTCGCCAGCTCGGCACCGAATTCATGCCAAACCTCAACGAAGGCACGCTGCTTTACATGCCGACCACGCTCCCGGGCATCTCCGTCACCAAGGCCGGCGAATTGATGCAGACCCAGGACAAGATCATCAAGTCGTTTCCGGAAGTGACATCCGTATACGGCAAGGCCGGCCGGGCCGAGACCGCGACCGATCCGGCGCCACCCGAAATGTTCGAGACGATAATCAATCTGAAGCCGAAGGAGCAATGGCGGCCCGGCCTGACAATCGATGGCCTGATCGCGCAAATGGACAAGGCGCTGCAGTTTCCCGGCGTCTCGAACGCCTGGACCATGCCGATCAAGGCCCGCATCGACATGCTGTCGACCGGCATTCGGACGCCGGTCGGCGTCAAGGTGATCGGCACCGACCTGGTCGAGATGGACAAGCTCGCCAGGCAGATCGAGCAGGTGCTGAAAGCCGTACCCGGCACATCGTCGGCCTATGCCGAACGCGGGCTCGGCGGGTACTACCTCGACGTGACGCCGGACCGCGCGGCGCTGGCGCGCTACGGCATCATGATTCAGGACGTCCAGGACGTGATCGCGACCGCGCTTGGCGGCCAGACCGTCACGACGACGGTCGAGGGCAGGCAGCGCTTCACCGTCAACATGCGCTACCCGCGGGACCTGCGCGACAATCCTCAGGCCATCGCCAACAATGTACTGGTGCCGATGCCGGCCGGTGGCGCCGTCCCGCTCGGCGAGGTCGCCAAGGTCTCGCTGGCGCGTGGACCGACGTCGATACGAACCGAGAACGGCCAGTTGGCGGCCTACATCTACGTCGATATCCGCGACCGCGACCTCGGCGGCTACGTCGCCGACGCGCAGCGCGCCGTGGAGGCCAGCATCCAGTTTCCGCCCGGCTACTACGTGATGTGGAGCGGCCAGTACGAATATCTGGAACGGGCCGCCGCGCGGTTGAATATCGTCGTGCCGGTGACGCTGCTGATCATCTTCCTTCTGTTGTACCTGAATTTCCGCTCGATCGCGGAGACGATGATCGTCATGCTGTCGCTGCCGTTCGCGCTGGTCGGCGGATTGTGGCTGATGTGGTGGCTCGGCTTTAACCTGTCTGTCGCCGTCGTCGTCGGTTTCATCGCGCTAGCCGGCGTCGCCGCCGAGACCGGCGTGGTGATGCTGATCTACCTCAACCAGGCGCTGGCGGAGATCAGGGCGCTGCGCGCCGCCGAGGGCCGGGCCCTGACCCGCGACGACCTCTACGACGCCATCATGGAGGGAGCGGTGGAACGTGTGCGGCCGAAGATGATGACGGTGTTCGCCATCATGGCCGGCCTGTTGCCGATCATGTGGAGCACCGGTACGGGATCCGAGATCATGCAACGCATCGCGGTGCCGATGATCGGCGGCATGATCTCATCGACGCTGCTGACGCTGATCGTGATCCCGGCGATCTTCGGACTGGTGAAGGGCTTCGGATTGTCGGGCAACGACCACTTCGATCGCAAGCCACCGACGTCTGCCAGCAAGCCAATCAAGCGACCTCAGCAAGACCGCAATCACGTCGTCACGAATCTTTTCGTGACGAACTTGCGGATTCCGGAGCCAGCAGAATGAGGCCGCGTAATTTGGCGCCAATGATCTGAACCGTCCTTTGGACGGCTGGAATCTGTGATAGTGTTCGGTTCCGACCTTTGCTATCCTTGGCCTCGATGAAACGGCAGATTGGCCATAGGTCCCACGGCTTTGCACCCGCCTTCCGCGGGCTGCTGACCGTGCTGCTCACGCTCGCCTATGTCGTGGTCGGATTTGCGGGGGAAATCTCTTGCGCCAGCGAGTCGCTCGCGAGCGCCGATCAGATCGATATTGCCGAAGCGCCGGCCAACACAAACCGGAACAAGGCGGACCAAGGATCAAAGAAGCCGGTCACCGTCGTCGATCATTGCTACACCTGTATTCCTCTGCTGATTCCGCCACCGGTCCATGTCGCCGAGCCGGCCGCGAAATCTGTCCCCTTGGCGTACGCCACACCGGCGTTCCTTCTCGAGGAACACCCGGGACTCGATACTCCGCCGCCCAAATACCGGGTCTGAGCGTCTTCTCGGAGCGCGCAAGCGCTCGATCGATCGCTTGGTCGGGTAATTTCATGTTTCGCCGAACCGTCACGCATTTCGCATGGGCAGCGGCATTTCTGGTCGGCCCGTGGCTCACCGGTCATGCGCATTCGCAGACGCTCTCGATGAGGGATGCACTGGGTCGGGCGCTTGCCGCCAACCCTCGACTCGCGACGGCCGAGCGCGATGTCGGCATCGCGACGGGTCAGCGAATCCAGGCTGGAGCCTTGCTCAATCCGGAGTTGTCCTATGAGCAGGACAATTCCTTCGGTACGGGCAAATTTCAGGGCACGAAATCCGCGGAGACCACGCTGCAGATCAGCCAGGCTTTCGAATGGTTCGGCAAGCGGGAGGCGCGAATTGCGGCCGGGGCGGCGGGTGTCGACGCGGCGGCGATCCAGCGCCAGGCCGTCCGACTGGAGGTCCTGTCCGAGACCGCGATCGCCTTCCTCAACGTGCTTGGCGCGCAGCGCCGGATCCAGGTACTCGACGAGCAGGTCGGTGCGATCGACCGATTGACCCCGCTGCTGCAGCGGCGCGTCGAAGCCGGCGCATCTTCGCCCGCCGAGACCGGGCGGGCTGAAGTGGCTTCCGCACTGGTCAAGGCGGATCGCGAACGGCTTCGATCGACGCTCGCCAGCGCGCGGCGCGAACTGGCGGTCCTCATGGGTGACGCGATGCCCAAGTTCGCCTCCGTCTCCGGAAGGCTTGATGCCACCGGACGTCCGCCGTCTTTTCAGTCCGTCGTGGCCGCGATCGACGCCAATCCGCAACTGGCCCGCTGGACGGCGGTCTACGCGCAGCGGAACGCGGAACTCTTATTGGCCCGGCTGAAGCCCTATCCGGACGTGCGCATCGCCGCCGGATGGCGGCACTTCAACGAGACCAACGACGACGCCGTCCGGCTGACGCTTTCGGTCCCCATTCCGGTATTCGATCAGAACCAGGGTAACATCCTCTCGGCGCAGGAGAGCCTGGCGAAAACCAGGGCGCAGCGGGAAGCTAACCGGAACGCGCTGATCGTGATCGCGGGGCGCGCCTACGACTCGCTGCAGGGCTCGCTGCGGGAACTTGCCATCCTTCGCGAAGCCGCGATCCCGAAAGCGGAGCAGGCGGCGCAAGCCATTTCCGACGGCTACGGTCAGGGCCGCTTTACACTGCTCGAAGTGCTGGACGCCCAGGCGAGCCTCACGCAGGCAAGACTGCGCGAACAGGAGTCGTTGCAGAACTTTCACGTTGCGGTCGCGACGATCGAAGGACTCGTTGGCAATCCATTTTCGCTCGCGCGCGAGAGCTCAAGATGATTCGAGCACTGATCCGATATCTGCTCTTCTTTCTGGTTGCCGGGGCCCTCGTTTACGCCGGCTATCGAATGCTGACACCGGGGACGACCAAGACGGTGGCGACAGGGAAGTCGGAAAAGGAGGACCATTCGGACAGCATCGCGATGAGCGAAGCCAAGGTAGCGGCCGCCGAGATAGAGCTTGCGAAGGCCGCGCCGGCTGTGCTGCGCGATACCCTGCTTCTGAACGGGATGGTTCAGGCCAACCAGGAAACGCTGGTTCAGATCACGCCCCGCTTCCCGGGCGTCATTCGAGAGGTTCGCAAGCGAATTGGCGACCACGTCGAAAAGGACGACGTTCTTGCCGTCGTCGAAAGCAATCAAAGCCTGACGCCTTACGAATTGAAGGCCGCTCTCGCGGGCACGATCATCGACCGGCAAACCACGCTCGGCGAATACGTTTCCGAGCAGAAGTCGGCGTTCGTGATCGCCGACCTGTCCACCGTATGGGTCGATTTCTCCGTTCACCGGCGCAACCTGAGCCGCGTGAAGGTTGGCGATCAAATCCTGATCGATCCCGCGGATGGCGGACCCGAAATCGAGGCGAAGATTTCTTATGTATCGCCGGTCGGAAGCAGCGATACCCAGAGCGCGCTCGCCAGAGCCGTCGTACCGAATGCCGACCAGCGACTGCGGCCCGGCCTGTTCGCCACGGGCCAATTGACCCTGTCGACGAAGAGGGTTGCGGTGGCTGTGAAATCCTCGGCGTTGCAGACCCTCGAAAACCGCACGGTTGTGTTCGTGCGCGACGGCGAGAAGTTCGAAGCCCGCGATGTCGAGATCGGCGAGCGCGACCCGGATTTCGTGGAAGTTACGTTCGGCGTGCTGGAAGGCGATCTATATGCGGCAAAGAACAGCTTCATAGTGAAGGCGGAAATGGCGAAGGGAGGCGTGGAGGATAATGATTGATGGCATCCTTTCCTTCGCTATCCGCCAGCGCTGGCTGGTGATGATCGGCGTCCTCGCCATGTCCGGCTTCGGCGTCTGGAATTTCACGCGTCTGCCGATCGACGCGGTTCCCGACATCACCAATGTTCAGGTCCAGATCAACAGCCGGGCCCCCGGCTACTCCCCACTGGAGGTCGAGCAGCGCATCACGTTTCCGATCGAAACCGCCATGGGCGGCCTGCCGCGACTCGAGAGCACGCGGTCGCTATCGAGCTACGGCCTCAGCCAGGTCACGGTGATCTTCAAGGACGGCACCGACATCTACTTTGCGAGGCAAATGGTCAACGAGCGGATTCAGCAAGTCAGGGATCAGTTGCCCGCGGCCACCGAGGCCGCAATGGCACCGATCTCCACCGGGCTCGGCGAGATCTACATGTATACGATCGAGGCCAAGCCGGAGGCCCGCAACGCGAGCGGAGAGAGCTACAGTCCCACCGATCTGCGCACGATCCAGGATTGGATCGTTAGGCCGCAACTGCGGACCGTCCCCGGCGTCAGCGAGGTCAACTCCGTCGGTGGATTCGAAAAGCAGTTTCAGGTGCTGCCCGACCCGGCGCAACTGATGGCCTACAAGCTCAGCTTCCGCGATATCATGGCGGCGCTAGCCTCGAACAATGCGAACGTCGGCGCCGGCTACATCGAGCGCAACGGCGAACAGTACCTTGTACGCACCCCGGGGCAGGTCGCAAATATCGATGAGATCAAGGAAATCGTGCTTGGCTCGCGGAACGGCGTCCCAATTCGGGTATCCGATGTGGCCGATGTCAGGCAAGGGACGGATTTGCGGACCGGTGCAGCAACGTTGAATGGCAAGGAGGTGGTGCTCGGCACCGCCATGCTGCTGATCGGCGAGAACAGCCGCACCGTCGCAAAACGCGTCGCTGCAAAACTCAAGGAAATCGGACGCTCCTTGCCGGACGGAGTCGTCACGCACACCGTCTACGATCGCACACGCCTGGTCGACGCAACGATCGCAACCGTGGCGAAGAATCTCTTCGAAGGCGCGCTGCTGGTGATCCTCGTATTGCTCCTGACGCTTGGAAACATCAAAGCTGCGGTCGCGACCGCATGCGTCATTCCGCTGTCCATGCTGTTCGCGATATCAGGCATGGTGGAGGACAAGGTCAGCGCCAACCTCATGAGCCTCGGCGCCATCGACTTCGGCATCATCATCGACGGCGCCGTGATCATCGTCGAGAACTGCCTGCGCCTGTTGGCGATGGAGCAGCGCCGTATCGGCCGCGCTCTCACCCGCGAGGAACGCTTCGAGACCATTCTCGCCGGCTCGCGCGAGGTCATCCGCCCGAGCCTATTCGGTACGTTCATCATCGCCGTCGTCTATTTGCCGATCCTGACGCTCACCGGCGTCGAAGGCAAGATGTTCACGCCGATGGCTTTGACCGTGCTGATGGCGTTGGCCGGGGCCAGTATTCTGTCGTTGACGTTCGTGCCGGCGGCTGTGGCCCTTCTGGTCACTGGCAGCGTCTCAGAACATGAGAACTACTTCATGCGAGCCGCGCGCCGCATCTACGCGCCCCTGCTCGCGGCTTCGATCCGCAACCGGTTCGGCGTCGCGGTGATTGCGGCCTTGCTGGTCGCGGTCTGCGGCATCGCGGCCTCGCGCACGGGCGGCGAGTTTATTCCAGGCCTCGACGAGGGAGATGTATCGGCGGAAGTGGTCCGTATCCCCAGCGTCAGCTTAACCCAATCGGTGGCGATGGAGGCGATGGTGGAAAGGCGCCTGCTCAATCTCCCCGAGGTCAAGGAGGTGTTCGCCCGCACCGGCACGGCTGAGGTCGCAACCGACCCCATGCCGCAGTCAAACTCGGACAATTACATCATGCTGAAACCGAGAAACGAATGGCCCGATCCCGAGAAGCCGAAGGCCGCCGTCGTCACGGAAATCCAGCAGGCCGCGGAAGACGTCCCCGGCAACGTCTACGGGTTCTCGCAACCGATCCAGCAGCGCATGAATGAACTCATCTCGGGCGTGCGAAGCGATGTCGCGGTCAAGATATTCGGCGACAGTCTGGACGAATTGGTCCAGGCCGCAAGTCGGGTCCAGGCGGTCCTGCAGAAGGTGGAAGGGGCCGCTGACGTCAAAGCCGAGCAGGCGACAGGATTGCCCGTGCTTACTGTCCAACTGAATCGCCAAACTCTAGCGCGCTATGGAGTCAGCGTAGCAGACGTACAGAATCTCGTGGAAATGGCCGTGGGCGGCAAGAACGCCGGACACCTGTTCGAAGGCGATCGTCGGTTCGACATTGTAGTTCGACTGCCGGAGCATCTACGCTCGGATATCAACGCGATCAGGTCGTTGCCGGTGCCACTACCCCCGATCGAGAACCAGGCGAAGGCGACTACCGCTCTCTGGAGCAATTCGCTGCTCGCTTCGATCCGCTACGTGCCGCTGTCCGAGCTTGCCCAGGTCGATCTGAAGCCGGGTCCCAATCTGATCAGCCGCGAGGACGGCAAACGGCGGATTGCCGTGACAGCCAACGTGAGGGGGCGCGATCTCACTTCGTTCATTGCGGATGCCCAGGAGCAGGTGACGCTGAAAGTGAAGCTTCCGCCAGGTTACTGGATCGGCTGGGGCGGCCAGTTCGAGCAACTGGTCTCCGCGACGCAGCGCCTGATGGTCGTCGTACCCCTTGCGCTGTTCCTGATCTTCCTGTTGCTCTTCATGAGTCTCGGATCGGCGCCCGACGCTTTGCTGGTATTCAGCGGCGTGCCTCTCGCGCTGACCGGCGGAGTCGTCGCGCTCTTGCTGCGCGGGATTCCGCTCTCGATCAGCGCAGGTATCGGCTTCATCGCGCTGTCCGGGGTTGCCGTCCTCAACGGGCTGGTCATCATCACATTCATCGAGAAGCTTCGGCGGCAGGGCCAAACCCTGCTGGACGCGGTCCGGGAAGGCGCGCTGACGCGGCTGCGGCCGGTCCTGACGACCGCGCTGGTTGCCTCGCTCGGCTTCGTTCCTATGGCGATCGCAACCGGTGCCGGCGCGGAAGTGCAGCGGCCGCTCGCGACGGTCGTCATCGGCGGGGTCATATCGTCGACCATCCTCACCTTGTTGGTGCTGCCGGCGCTCTATGTGGTGTTCAGGCGAGGAAAGTCATCCAATGCGCCATCGAATTCATCCGCCGGCGAAGGCGCCGTGTCGTGAAATACGCGCTCTTGTTGATCGCGACCATCTTGTTCGCGGCGCCGATTTCCCTCGATGACGACGAAAGGGGACACAACGGCGGTTGATGCTCGACGTGGCGGGCATCGACGTGAATCATGATCCGGGGCACGAATTTTGGGGGCGTACCCAAACAAAAAGCCCGGCGCGCCATCGAGCGAGCCGGGCCTTTTGCAGTACGGCGCTGAGAATCAGGAAGCCGCGGCGCGGGGCGCGCGGTTGCGGGAGTTGCGCTGGAAGAACAGCGCCTGGCTCGCGACGGCCGAGACCATCGCGGGCTGGAACGGTTTCGAGATCAGGAACGCGGGTTCGGGACGCTCGCCGGTCAGGAAGCGCTCGGGATAGGCGGTGATGAACACCACCGGCACCTCGAACACTTTCAGGAGCTCGTTGACCGCGTCGAGACCGGAGCTGCCGTCGGCGAGCTGGATATCGGCGAGGATCAGGCCGGGCTTCTTGTTCTTGGCCAGCGCCACCGCGTCGGTATGGGTGCGCGCGACGCCGATCACGTTGTGGCCGAGGTTTTTCACCAGGCTCTCGAGGTCCATCGCGATGAACGTCTCGTCCTCGATGATCAGCACGTCGGTGGCGATCTCGGCCGCCATTTCGCGGCCCGCGGTGTCGGCGAGCTTGCGGGTCTCGGCGACATCGGTGCCGAGGATCCAGGCGACTTCCTCCTCGGAAAATCCTTCCAGCGACAGCAGCAGGAACGCCTGGCGCGGCAGCGGGGTGATGTTGGAGAGCCTGCGCTCCGACGGCATCGGCAGCGTGGTTACCTCGGCATCGTCATTGAGCGAGACCGAATTCCAGATCCGGGTGAACAGCCGGAACAGGCCGGCCCGGGGCCCGTGTTTTTCGTCCAGCAGCGACGCGTCCTGCAACAAGGCTTCGAGCATGGCGCCGACATAGGCGTCGCCGGACGCCTGGTTTCCCGTCAGCGCCCGGGCATATCGCCGCAACAACGGTAAATGTTCAGCTACGAGCTGTGATCGGGACATCCCCACTCCATTGATTCCTTGGGTCAAACTTACCTGTCGGGGTGACCGGTTCCCCATGATACGCCTGACTACGCTCCAGCATCATAAAAGTTCCATGGACTGAAGGAACTTTGCGGCCAACTTCGCATTAGCTCGGTTACAGAGGTACAGCGGGTTCTCGAATTCTGCGATAAATATAGAATTTTCAGGGACTTAACTCTCGGGGAAGCGTGGATCAGGTCATGAAAGATGTAAAGTCCAAGAATGCCGCACCCGGCAAGCAGGGCGGGCTGAACGCCGAAATCCAGTCCCGGATCGGTCATCAGCTCCGCGCCATGTACGACGATGTCGTAAGGCAAGGGGTGCCAGACCGCTTCGCGGAATTGATCCGAAAGCTTGATGGCTCCGAGCCCAATCCCCAACTGGGTACGGCGGGCGACAAAAACGACGGGAGGGACTAATGCCTCTCACAGACTCACTCCGCGACGACATCCTGGCGTCGGTGCCGAGCCTGCGCGCATTCGCGATCTCGCTCAGCGGTAACGGCGATCGTGCCGACGATCTGGTGCAGGAAACCCTGCTCCGCGCCTTGGCCAATATCGACTCGTTCCAGCCCGGCTCCAACCTGCCGGCATGGCTGTTCACGATCCTGCGCAACCTGTTCCGCTCCGACTATCGCAAGCGGCGGCGCGAGGTCGAGGACGCCGACGGCAGCTACGCCAAGACGCTGAAAACCCAGCCGGCGCAAAGCGCGCATCTGGAGTTCGAGGAGTTTCGCGCCGCGCTGGACAAATTGCCGCAGGACCAGCGGGAAGCGCTGATCCTGGTGGGCGCTTCCGGCTTCTCCTATGAAGACGCGGCCGCGATCTGCGGCTGCGCGGTCGGCACCATCAAGAGCCGCGTCAACCGCGCGCGTTCCAAACTCAGCGCGTTGCTGTACGTTGACGGCGCCGAGGATTTCGGGCCGGACGAGACCGTGCGCGCCGTGATCGGCGGCAGCGGCGGATACTAGGCGCCGCCCGATCCTACACACGTCATTCAGGGCTCGCGATTTCGTCGCGGGCCCCGAACCGTTGGGTGGCGGTGGTGATGACGGTTTCAGCGCCGTGACAATTGCTCGGTGCGGTCACGTTCGGTCATGTCGACGACGGTCAGCATCGGCGCGGTGAGTTCATAGACATAGCTCACATCGGTGAAATAGCGCTGCGCGGTGCCGCCGAGCGCCTCGGGCGCGACGCGGTCGAGCAGGATGACGCCGAAATCGCTGTCCTCGCGGCGGGTCGCGGCGCTGGTGTTGAACTCCTCCCAGCGGAAATGGAAGATCGCATCGGGCTCCTCGCCCGTCACCTCCCAGTGCACGACGATATGCGGGTGCTTGCCGACCAGCGAAAGCCCCTCGTCGGAATGCGACGCCAGCTCGAAGAACAGCAGCGACAGGCTTTGCGCGGCGCGCGCGCTGACCGAGATGTCCGGGCCGGACACCGCGATGCGCTCGGCATGCGGGATCGCGCGCGCCTCGAACAGCCCCTTCAGCTTGACGCCCTGCCACTGGCTTTCGCTGAGCAGCGAGACCACGTTCGACATGGCGTGGATCCGGCCGATCAGCAGCTCGCGTGCGACGTCGATATCCGCGCCATGGCGCAGCGTCCGCGTCACGATCGACTGGATCACCGCCAGGATGTTCTTGACCCGGTGGTTGAGCTCGTCGATGACCGCCGTCAGCCGGCGCTCGAAGCCGATCCTGACCTGGATTTCGCGGCTGAGCCGCAGATTGTTGTAGGCGACATAGCCGAACAGCCCGCAGACGATGCCGGTCAGCGCAAAGCCGATCGCGGCCACGATCCCGGCGGTCTGCGTCGCGCGCCTCACCGCGTTGGTCTTGGCATAATAGCCGAGCGTCCAGTCGCGGCCCCCGAACGTCACCGTTCGCGTCGCTGAAGGCGGCGGCCCCGACGGATCGACCGTCCGCGTCGAGACCCTGCCCTCGTCGTTGGCGATCAGCTCCTGATTGACGCCGCGCGGGTCCTTCAGAACCACCGAGAACAGCGACAGATCGTCGTTGGTCAGCATCAGCGGCGCCAGTTCGTAGGAAAACGTCACGAAGCCGACCGGCGCACTGCCGCCGTCTGGCACGACGGGCGCCGCCAGGACGAGGCCGATCGGCCCGTTCGGCTGCCACAGCGTCGTCGGATCGGACGCGACCGGCTTGCCGCCCGCCACGGCCCGCGCGAACATCGGCCCGAGGACCGGA
>Ga0134128_10010274_pt1 | contig 11214 bp, 12 predicted proteins | sample KB31754_FD_96462 | JGI IMG/M metagenome (GOLD analysis project Ga0134128, IMG submission 96462) | Terrestrial soil microbial communities with excess Nitrogen fertilizer from Kellogg Biological Station, Michigan, USA - KB3-175-4 | ecosystem: Environmental > Terrestrial > Soil > Unclassified ...
AAAGCGGGATACGCAGAGTTTCTGGCAATTGTTCCATGCAACGCTGCACGGTATCGCGTTCGGCGATGATCGTTTCCAAATCACCTGCCTCCTGTATTTCTTCGTACGCTGTGAGTGGGGTCTCCTTCACGTATTCGCTTCTATCCTTTTCAGATTGAAGGTCCGAAAAAGAAAAGAAGCGAACGGAATGCTGCCGACGCCGATGCATACGCACAGTGTTGACTGCAATTTTTAACACCCACGCTTTAGCCTGAAATTGCGGCCCGCTGGCTGCGCGTGCTGCATCGATCCCACGAAACGCCTGTAAGAACGTGTCCTGGGTAAGGTCTTCACTCTCTTGCCAGTGATTGGTCAAGGCATAGATTATATGGAAAATCAGCTTGCCATAATCCTCGATCAGCGACTGGATAACCTGATCAGCAGCACGCGTTTCTGTTTCCACTGGTAAACCTCGCATTTCTGGAAGTGGATGCCCGCCTCTTTTAATAGAGATGCCAAAAAAGGCCACAGTGTGACATTATAAACGAGCAAGAAAATAATCAGTGGAGCGAAATCGGAAAGAAAGTCCGACGAATCAAAGTGAAAAGAAAGGAGTCTCTGCTTCTGATACCTACTAGATAGAAGTATACCATTAATCAGGGGGAAAAATCCAGAGTTATAGGTCAGCAACATGGTAACTGCGTAAGTTCCCAATTCGCCAATAAAGCATACTATTACCGGGCTGGCCGCATTTGGTGGTGGTATTCCACCCGTTGACGGTTGTGGTCATGGCTTTCACCACCGCGTTCATCATGATCTGTGCCGTGAGAAACGCCAGCACGCCGCCGACGATGATTCCTTGCACGACGGGAGTGACTGAGAGCATGGGAGAGAAACATCCTTTCATGTGAGAGCGCAGAAGCCGAGCTGTGCTCCAGGGTAGCAGGTGAACGCTCGGTCCTCTCGCGGCTGACGTTCGTCCGTGGGAGCCGTGTCCCCAGATGGGGAGAGATGCCAGGCGATATACCTCTGGCAGCTTGCCAGAGGTATATCACATAGTGTTATTCACCCGTCTCGTTGGAGTCTACCGCAAAACAGCCAGGCTGTCACCCCTCCAAAGAGGTATTTTGGGAAGATCATGACCTCCTTATGAGGGAGAGAGGATATGCAAGGCACGCGCACGGACCACGGCCTGGGCGCGATTCGTGATGCCCAGTTTCGCCAGGAGATGCTTGACATGGAGTTACAATGGATTTTTCCGCGCTTCCGTCGCACCGTTTTGCAGCATGTGTCCGCCATTTTGCCCGTTGCGCCGGACTTTTTCCGAGGGTACAATGGAAAGTAATATTTTTCCGAAGTTACGATGGAAATCTCAATAACAATAGCAACATACGAAGAGAGGAAAGGTTGATCTATGGAGCCACAACTAAAAAAACAGGTCTTGCGCACCTTCACGTATGGTCTCTATGCCGTTTCGTGTCTGAATGAGGGCGAGGTGAACGCTTTTACGGCAAACTGGCTGAGCCAGGTTTCGTTTGAGCCGCCGCTGATCGCGGTTTCAATTGAAAACAATACCAAATCGTTGCCAATGATTTTGCAGAGCCGTGCTTTTATCGTCAATGTTCTACGCACTGACGCGCAGGACGATGAAAAACCTAATCGCAAACTGGCCGGGCAATTGGGTAAGTCAGCTCTCAAGTATCCAGAGAAGCTAGAGGGCGTTGCCTATACAGCTGGACCCGGTGGCGCGCCTATTTTGCGTGAGGCGCTGGCCTGGGTGGCCTGCGAGGTTCGGCACACAGTTGAGGCTGGTGACTCTACACTGGTTGTGGGGGCAGTGGTTGATCTGGGCATGCTTGGCGAGGGACAGGCGCTGACTATGAACGAAGCCGGTTTCCGCCACGCCGGCTAAAGAGCTAAGATCAGAAAGCATCGTTCAGGAATTAGGAAGGAACAATACGTATGCAGAACGGCACCCAGGCTCCTCTGGAGAATACAGATCGCAGGCTTGATTGCACTTTTTGCCAGCGGAGCAAAGTCGCCGATATTCTCACAGAGACTCCCCATTTTCTCCTGGCAGCAGATCACGCGCCCCTGGTGGAGGGTCATCTGCTGGTGATTCCCAAAAATCATTATGCTTGCTATGGGGATGTGCCGTCGAGACTGGATGAAGAGCTTTTTGCCATTAAGGACGAATTGCGCCAATTCTACGGACAATACTATGCCCCGGTGGTGTTTTGGGAACATGGGGTTTTTCGCCAGACGGTCTTTCATGCCCATCTGCACTGTTTTCCCTGGGGAAACCTCAGCTATGATCTCGATAGCCAGGTTCACAATGCAATTGTGAGTGGGCAGGAGGATATTCGCAGTTGGTACCACGCTCAGGGGCACTACTTCTACCTGGAGGATGAAGAGGTTGCATTACTCTTCGCGCCAGAGATGGACCGTTATATGCACGTCATGCAACATGTTTTCCAGAAAGGTCTGGCCGCTCGCGGCGTGCCTGTACGTATGCGCCCCTCCCAGCAACGTATCGCGGAAGGCCGCCCAATGATCGAAACAGTGAAAATCAGGTGGTCAGAATTTCAAGAGCAGAGAGCGGAGTAGAAAGAATTAGTATGTTCTTTCCGCCATTGACATATGTTGGATCGAGCCAGATAGCTTGTTCACAGGCTAGCAATGCATCGTCATAGCGACGCAAGCGAATAAGCGCGGCACTTTGGCCGTTGTGCGCGAGGGCAGTGTTTGGGTCTAATCGAGCTGCTTGCGCGAACGTAGCTAGTGCGTCTTCGTATTGCTGCAAGTTGAGAAGGTGCTTTCCTTCCTCACAACGGGTAGAGGCCAGGGCAGAATTCTGCTGAAGCATTTCATCCATGATAATCCTCTAAATAGTGATATTTTGTATTCTATCTCTTCCTTGCAGAAAAGGCATCGCTCTCAATGTAGCCAGCTACTTGCATAGTTTCATATGAGCGGGTTAAGCTATCTGTAATGGCCCTGCGTGGGCTGATAGCTGAAAGGAAAGAAGATCAATGACGATTCATAAAGTTGGGGTGATTGGGGCTGGCTTGATGGGAAGCGGAATCGCGCAAACTTGCGCTCAGTCTGGCTATGAAACCATCGTGCGCGAGATCAATCAATCGCTGCTTGACAAGGGTATAGAGCGTATTCATGGCGCGTGGGATACGATGGCGAGCAAGAGCAAATTAACACGAGAGCAGGTCGCGGAAAACCGCGTGCGCCTCCAGGGGACATTGAACCTGGAAGATTTCGCGGATTGTGACCTGGTGATTGAGGTTATCCTCGAAAATATGGAGGAGAAGCTGCGCCTCTTTCCAGCGCTGGACACTATTCTCAAGCCGGAGGCTCTGATCCTGAGCAATACATCTTCACTCAATATCACGCAGATGGGCGCGGTGACGAAGCGGCCCAATAAGGTCTGTGGCTTGCATTTTTTTAATCCCGCGCCGGTTATGAAGCTGGTCGAGGTTGTCCGAACTATTTCGACATCGGAAGAGACGATTGAGCAGGTTCAGCAATTTGCTCGCTCGCTGGGTAAGACGCCTGTGCTGGCCAAAGATAGCGCGGGCTTTATCGTGAATTTTCTGCTGATCCCTTATTTGATCTCAGCCATTCGTATGCTGGAAAATGGCGTGGCCTCGCGCGACGATATTGATACGGCGATGAAGCTCGGCTGCGGCTATCCAATGGGGCCGTTTACGCTGCTCGATTATGTCGGGCTGGATACAACGCTCTGGGCGGCAGAGGCAATATACGAAGAATATAAAGATCCGCTGTACGCGCCTCCTCCGCTGTTGCGCCGCATGGTGCTTTCTGGTATGAACGGACGGAAAAGCGGGCGCGGCTTTTACGAGTACAACTGAGAAAAGGAATTTATCATGGCTCTATCTCTCTCTCGGCACGATTTGCTGGAGTATTCCATTCAATTTACTCACTTTGAAAAGACAATTGCCCTCTACCCTGGGGTAAATGATTCGACGATTGCAGCGTTGCTGGGTACAGACGTTGCGACGTATCACGCAATTCGGAAAAGCTTTCAGGTGCAGGTGCGAGAGGCAGCAGCGGAACTGCTTGCCGATCCAGATTTCGCGGCACTTGTAGATCGTGTCCCCTTTGCTGCCGGGTCGAAGGTTGTTGGCTTTGGTTCCAGCACAACAGACTCGCTGGTATCCTGGTTCGAGATTCTTCGCGCAGTTTTTGAGCAACGCCGCCCTCAAGATACCATCCGCTTTGTCAATGCTGGTATCAGTGGTGACACCACGACGCATGAGATTGCTCGTTTTGTGAACGTAGTGAATGAGCAACCCGATTGGATCATTTGCCATATCAGTTCCAATGATGGCCGTCGACATGGAATTTCCCCAACAAAGCCTCTGGTAAGCCCGGAGGAGACGGAGAAGAATCTGATCATGCTGCGCCACTTTGCTGCTAGCCAGACGAAGGCAAAGTGGATATGGATGACTCCGACCAGGCTGATTGAGGAAAAGATCGCGGACTTTCCACTATTTGAACTGGGTCAGACCAGGTTTTATAACGAAGATTCTGCGCGTGTCGCGGAGGCTGTGCTCAAGCAGCCTGATCCGGCTGTGAATCTGTGGGATCTTTTTGGCCAGCCCGCTCATCCTGAATTGCTCATCCAGGATGGACTGCATCCCAGCCTGAAAGGCAATCAATGCATCCTTCGGGCGCTGATTCAGGATCTGGTGAAGAGTTTTACTTGAGATATGTTGCCTATTGCTAAGGCAAGCTCAGTTTGTAGAGAAGAGAGGCGGCGACTGATTTGATTGCATCAAATCAGTCGCCGCCTCTCTTCTCTACAAACTGAGCTTGCCTTAGCAATAGGCAACATATCTCAAAACAGGTTCTTATTAAGCTCGATTCGTGCCAATTACGCGAGCCAGACCGAGCGCGATCAGAATGATCAGACCCGTGGCTGCATCGATCCAGAAGGTCTGGATTTGCGAGAGGATCAGAATGTTGGTGACAAGCGCCAACAGAATGACCCCGGTGAGCGCACCCACCATCCGCCCACGCCCACCATCGAGCGAGATACCCCCAATCACTGCGGCGGCAAAGACCGTGAAGATAAGGTTGTTGCCCTGGCTAGCAGTGACGGCTACCACCTGTCCCGCTGTCATCAAGCCGGCGAGAGCGGCCAGCACACTGGCAACCATGAAAATGCCAATGCATATGCGATCTACGTGAATGCCCGCGGCACGAGCTGCTTCCCTGTTGCCACCAATAGCATAGATAGCGCGTCCAACGCGATGGTAGCGCAGGAAAAGCGCTGCGAGCAAGAAGATCAGTCCTGTAACCCAGACGGAGACGGGTACGCCAAGCAGGGATTGCGCGCCCAGATAAGTGAACGCGTCAGGCAGGAAGTAGATGGTACGTCCACTGACAATACCTACCTGAATACCGGCCAGCAGGATCAGCATGGCCAGGGTGAGGATGAAGGCATTGAAACCCAGCTTGATTACCAGAAAACCATTGATAGTACCTACAATGAGTCCAACGAGCAGAACAATGGCGATACCGACAAAGGGATTCCATTGGGTACCCAGACCCTGACCTTCTTTCGAAACAATCAGGAAGGCTCCCACCATTGGCGCCAGACCGTAGGTTGATTGTAGAGAGAGGTCGAATTTGCCGGTTAGTAAGATCAGGGTTTCGGCCACCACAACAAGACCTAACGCGGCAGATTCTTGCGCGACGTTGAGCAGATTGGTAACAGTCAGGAAGGACGAATTTACAAAGGCGCCGATGATCAGAAGGAGGATGATCACCGGAATCAGGGCCAGTTCCCGTAGCCAGTTGGCTATGATATGCTGACTATGGCGTTTTAGCGTTCCGCCAAATGTTTCTCCTGGCTGATCAACTGGACGCTCTACTGTTGACTTACTCATCACGTTTCTCCTTTGTTGTTCCGTTGCCGGTGGGAGCCAGACCCTCAATCGCCGCGATGACTTCGTGGCGGCTCCAGGGCTGCTGCGCATACTCCTTGACCAATTTCCCTTTGACCATGATGAGTAGCCGCGTGCAAATGCGCAGATCCTCCAGGTCGTCCGAAACCAATAGCACTGCCGTGCCACCCTCACGCGCTTCGGCAATGACGTTGAGAAGCAACTCTTTGGAAGCTACATCGACGCCTACTGTAGGCGTGACCGCGATCAATACGACTGGCTTGCGAGCAAGCGCCCGCCCGACCACGACTTTCTGCTGATTTCCTCCGCTCAGTTGTCCAACCTGCTGGCTGAGGCCGCTGGAGACGATACTCAATTGATCTACCAGGTCCGCCGCGACTCGATCATGCCTGGAATGCGAGACCAGCCCCCAGTTTGAGAGCCGGTCAAGAATGCACAAGGTCAGATTCTCGCCCACACCAAGATAAGGAATGAAGCCGCGCGCGTGCCTATCCTCTGGTACATAGGCTATACCCTGACGCAGGGTTCCATTGACGTTGCCGCCACTCAGTCGTTTGCCATCCAATAACATCTCGCCAGATGTCAGTTTCACCAGGCCAACGATGGCGTCCGCGACTGTCGCGGTGCCAGAACCCCGTAATCCCACTAGGCCAACGCACTCGCCTGGACTGATGGCAAAGCTGACATCTTCAACAGGACCCAGCGTGGTGGGAACATGGAGATGGGAGATTACGAGTCGCGGGCGCTCTGACTCGTTCTTTTGTGCCGGAGCGGCAATCTCTGTCACTCTTTGCGGGGCAGCTCCGACCATAGCCTCAACAAGATCCTCCTGCTTGATCTCGCTGACCGTTTCGCTCAAGACGCGCGCGCCATCGCGCAACACTGTCACGCGCTCGCACACTTCGTAAATCTCTTCCAGGTGATGGGAAATATAGAGAATGCCGACTCCGCTGGCTTTGAGACGGCGGATTCTTTCAAACAGGCGCTCGATGGCGGCCTTCTCTAGCGATGCTGTGGGTTCGTCAAGGATCAGGAAGCGCGCGCCGACTGAAAGGGCGCGCGCAATCTCGACGACCTGGCGCTGTTCTACGGAGAGATCCTGCGCGAGCCGATTCACGTCCAGGTCAAAGCCCCAATCGAGCATGACCTGGCGCGCGCGTGAGCGCACAGCTCGCCAGTTGATAATCCCGTGGTCATTGCCTATTGAACGGTTCAGCATCACGTTCTCTGCCACGGTCAGGCTAGGCACTACCATTGACTTCTGGTATACGCACGCGACCAGGCGTTGCCAGGAAGCACGATCCGCCAGGCTCGGAGTCGCCTCAGTTCCAAGCGTAACGGAGCCGCGATCAGGGCGGACCAGGCCAGTCAGGATTGCCACCAGGGTAGATTTACCTGCCCCATTGCGTCCGACCAGTGCGTGGCATTCACCTGCTCTAATATCGAGTGATACGTCGCGTAGCGCCTGGGTTTCGCCGAAGGCTTTCCAGACGCCTTGCGCCTCGCCAACGGTGAGCCGGTTTGTAACCGGCCCTCCGTCAACTGGTTCCCTCATAATTCTCTCCAATCGTTTCCAGGTTAAAGCTTGCCAGACCTTTCTTTAGTAGTCTGCTAGCAGAGACAAATGAATGCCTGGGAGCAAGCCGGAGCCTCGCCTCCGGCTCTACGTTGGGGGAACGGTCAAGGCGACGCTTGACCGTTCCCTACCCCTTCCCCCGTGAGGGATCAGGGAGGAGCGAAAGCAAAGTCGAGCTTCGCCTCGACGCTGCCCCCAATGTAGAGATGGAGCTTTGCCTCCATCTTGTCTCCAGACAGCTTCCCGCATTTGTTGGAGTCGATGTCCTTGCGCCCGCTGTGACCTCACACTGTTTACCGTTTTCCATGGCGGGCGCAAGGACCGTCGCTCCATTCACAGGCGGAAACAGGAATGTACTTAGGAGTTAGGCTTCGCGTTGCCCCACAGGTTCGGATCGTTGACATTGCTGGTGTCGACAACGGGAGCCGGCAGCGCATCTTCCAGATTGCCCTGGAGAGAGACGATGGTACTGCTATGATCGGTTGTCTGGCCAGCCGAGTAGGTTTTTCCTTCGAGCGCGGCCCGCGCGTAGAAGATCGCGTATTGCGCGTAGGAGTTGGCTGGCTGCGAGATGGTCGCGTCGAGCTGGCCTGCGCGGATCAGCGCGTGTTCGTGCGGCACGCCATCGTTGCCAATCAGAACAATATGCGACGCGCTACCTACTTTGGTGAACTTGCCGAGTGCCTGTTCAGCGGCGAGAATGCCATCCTCCGGGGCGCTCCACTGAACATAGATGCCGCGCAGGTCCGAGTAGGTGCTCAGCGCAGTCTTGGCGTCGCTGACAGCAGTCGGGGTATCCCATTTCGTCGCGTACTCCACGGGCTTGAGATTTGGATAGTTCGTCTTAAGATACTGGATACAACCGTTTGAGCGGTCCTGACCGTTTAGTGAGGCCAGATCCCCTTCGAGAACAGCGACGTGGCCAGTGGTGCTCGTGGCGTGTTTCGCGATATACTGACAAGAGTTCTGGCCATACGCTACATTGTCCGCGCGCACGATCATAAACACTTTGCCGGTGCTTGGCGCAACATCCACGGTGACGACGGGGATGTTCTTGCTGGCTGCAAACGCGAGCGCGGGTGCGATAGCCGCGCTATCCACCGGGTTAACGATCAAGGCCTGCGCGCCTTCCTGGATCAATGTGTGGATGTCGGTAATCTGTTGAGCAGCATTATTACTCGCGACGAGCGGTCCGATCAACGTGGCATTGTACTGAGTTGCAAACTTTGTTTCGTACGAAATATAGTTGGTCCAAAAATCGGTGTTGTTGAAGGTCAGCGATACACCTAACTTAAAACTTGCGTTCGGTGCGAGCGCGCCTCCTGAGGATGAAGTTGATGGGGAGGTCGACGTGCCACCGCACGCGACCAGGACGAACGCGATAACGATGAGCACACTCAATGCTCGTAAACGATGGGCGAACTTCACTTTCATGGCTCCCTCCTACCGGTTTCCCGGTAAAATAACTGACGTAGGGGCATCATTGTCACCGCCTGTCATGACAGTCAAGGCCACACAGGCAACAAATCCGTCGTTGGAACGCCCCGCAATCGGGGGATTACACACTCCCCTCCTTTCCTTCTAAAAAGATATCGGCCAGAACACCGCCCATAGCGTGCCGGATATGGCCGCCCAGACATTCCGCTGCTTCGTCTACATTGCCCGCGAGTAGCGCGAGCAGGATACGCTCATGCTCATTCAGGGCGATTTCCATGCGCTGGGGATAGTATGTGTCTTGCATCTGAAACATGGAAAGCTGGCTGCGCAAGAGGGAAAGACTATGAATCAGGCGTCCATTCTGCGAGGCACGGGTAATCAGCATATGAAAGCGGATGTCTATCTGGAGGAAACGAAGTACAGGATGCGTGGCCAGGTCAGCGCGCACCGCGTACAGTGCATCCAGATGCGTCTTGAGATCTTCTCGGCGCAGATTGGGCGCAGCCAGGCGCACGGCCAGCACTTCCAGCGCGCCACGCAACTCGTAGATTTCGTGGATGTCCCTGGAAGTGTAGGTGCGCGTCCAGAAACCGCGTCGGGGATCAGAACGCACCAATCCTTCTTGTACCAGGCGCTCCAGAGCCTGGCGTACCGGCGTGCGGCTCATTCCCAGTTGCTCTGCCAGGGTAACATCGGAAAGCCTTTGCTCCTCGTTTCCACCAATCATGATCACACGCTTCCAAATCTCTTCGTACGCGTGATCAACAACGGTGGGCATGACGGTGCGCTCCTGACCCCAGAGCATGGTAAAGAGTTCCGCACACAGGCTTTCGTCAAAAACCTCCGCAATGGTGCCCTTCTTAGGCCCATTTGTGCTTGCCGAGAGAGAATTCATCTGAGCTGTTCCTTTAATTGCCAGGATTCAAAGTTCTACAGCCTGTCTACGCTTCCAAACCGCGCGCTCTGCTCTCGATTCAGGTGCAAAACTCTTGATTTTCCTGGCCATGTACTGTATTCTGTATACAGAATACAGTATACTTACTCGATCCTGAATAGTCAAGGGGATAGTTTCTCATTTCGCGCGCGAGGAGAGCAGGGATCGGTGTAGAGAGCCGTCAAGCAGAAGGAGAGTCTTGTGGCACTTACCATTGTTGGTGTCCAAACATACGACGTTCGTTTCCCAACATCGCAGACCCTCGCTGGCTCCGATGCTATGAATAGCGATCCGGATTATTCCGCAGCCTACGTGATTCTTCAAACCGACCATCCTGGCGGCCTGGAGGGGCATGGTTTAACCTTTACTATCGGGCGTGGCAACGAGGTGTGTGTCGCAGCAATCCAGGCGTTGGTTCCCCTTGTCATCGGGCAGAGTCTGGAAGCGTTTACCAGTGATATGCGTGCCTTCTGGCGGCATATCACTGGTGATAGTCAGTTACGCTGGATCGGGCCGGATAAAGGAGCCATGCATATGGCCGTTGCTGCTGTGGTGAACGCGGTCTGGGATTTGTGGGCAAAAGTCGAAGGGAAGCCGCTGTGGAAGTTGCTGGCTGATATGACGCCAGAGCAACTGGTCTCTTGTATCGATTTTCGTTACATTACCGATGCACTGACACCGGATGAAGCGCTCAACTTGCTGCGTCATCAGGCCCCAACGAAAGCACAGCGCGAGTCAGAGATGCTGAGGGATGGTTTTCCGTCGTATACCACCGGGGCTGGATGGTCAGGCTATAGCGACGAGCAGTTGCGCCTGTTGTGCCGCGAAGCGCTGGCCGATGGCTGGCGGCACTTCAAGCTAAAGGTCGGTCTGAGTCTGGAGGATGATTTGCACCGCGCACGCCTTATGCGCGAAGAAATTGGCCCCGAATGTGTCCTTATGGCTGACGCAAATCAGGTTTGGGGGGTAGAAGAGGCAATTGCCGTGATGCGGCAGTTAGCGATCTTCGACCCTTTTTGGATTGAAGAACCCACCAGCCCGGATGATATCCTTGGGCACGCTGCCATTGCGCGAGCAATCGCACCAATTCGTGTGGCAACCGGTGAGCATGTACAGAATCGCATCATCTTCAAGCAATTCTTTCAGGCCAATGCGCTGTCTATTTGCCAGATCGACGCCTGTCGAGTTGGAGGGGTCAACGAGGTGCTGGCTATTCTCCTGATGGCCGCCAAATTCGGCATCCCGGTCTGCCCGCACGCGGGAGGCGTGGGTCTGTGCGAATATGTGCAGCACCTCTCGCTCTTTGATTATATTGCGCTGAGCGGTTCACTGGAACATCGTAT
>Ga0134128_10010281_pt1 | contig 11208 bp, 11 predicted proteins | sample KB31754_FD_96462 | JGI IMG/M metagenome (GOLD analysis project Ga0134128, IMG submission 96462) | Terrestrial soil microbial communities with excess Nitrogen fertilizer from Kellogg Biological Station, Michigan, USA - KB3-175-4 | ecosystem: Environmental > Terrestrial > Soil > Unclassified ...
CGGGCATTCCGCAACAACAAGGTGAACGGGCTGGTGGCCACCGACGTGGCCGCCCGCGGCATCGACGTGGACGACGTCACCCACGTGGTCAACTACCAGTGTGTCGAGGACGAGAAGATCTACCTGCACCGCGTGGGCCGCACGGGCCGTGCCGGCAACAAGGGCACGGCAGTGACGTTCGTGGACTGGGACGACATGCCCCGCTGGGCGCTCATCAACAAGGCGCTGGGCCTGAGCGTGCCCGAGCCCGTCGAAACCTACTCCTCCTCCCCGCACCTGTACACGGACCTGGACATTCCCGCGGGCACCAAGGGCCGCCTGCCGCGCAACATGCGCACGCATGCCGGCATTGACGCCGAAACCCTTGAGGACCTGGGCGAGACAGGCAAGCGCCACGGGTCCGGTTCGGGCAGCCACGACGGCGCACGGGGCGGCAACCGCGGTGGCAACCGCTCCGGTGCCCACCACGGCGAGCGCCGCACGGGTGAGAGGAACGACGGCGGCCGCAGCCGGCGTCGTCCGTCTTCAGAAAGCCCCGCCAGCGCTGAGGCCAACGGCCCTGCGGAAACTGCCGGCGAGGCCGCTCCCCGGGCCCGCCGGACCCGCAGCCGCACCCGCCGCCGCAACGGCGAAGTCGTGGGCGCCCCGGAAACTGCCGGCGAGTAGCGTCCTGGCCCCATGACAGCAACCGCCTGGCAACCGGATGGACTGGGCCCGAACTTGGTGGTCCATGCGGACAATTCCGAGTTTTTGCCCACCCTGCCGGACGGCGCCTTCACCATGATCTACGTGGACCCGCCCTTCAACACGGGGCGGGTGCAGAGCCGCCAGCAAACCACCACGGTGCGCAATGCGGAGGGCGGCGGCGACCGCGTAGGCTTTGGCGGGCGCAGCTACGACACCATCAAGGGCGCGCTGCACAGCTACGACGACGCATTCACCGACTACTGGTCGTTTTTGGAGCCTCGGCTGGCGGAGGCGTGGCGGCTGCTGGCGGAGGACGGCACCCTGTACCTGCACCTGGACTACCGCGAGGTGCACTATGCCAAGGTGATGCTGGATGCCATCTTTGGCCGCGAATGCTTCCTGAACGAGATCATTTGGGCCTACGACTACGGCGCGCGGGCCAAGAGCCGCTGGCCGGCCAAGCACGACAACATCCTGGTGTACGTGAAAAACCCAAAGAAGTACCACTTTGACAGCGCCGAGGTGGACCGCGAGCCGTACATGGCTCCGGGGCTGGTGACGGCGGAAAAGCGTGAACGCGGCAAGCTGCCCACCGACGTGTGGTGGCACACCATTGTCTCCCCCACGGGCAAGGAAAAGACTGGCTACCCCACCCAAAAGCCCGAGGGGCTGCTGCGCCGGGCCGTGACGGCGTCCTCCCGCGAGGGCGACTGGGTGCTGGACTTCTTCGCCGGCTCCGGCACGCTCGGCGCGGTGGCGGCGAAGCTGGGGCGCCGCTTTGTGTGCGTGGACCAAAACCCGCAGGCCATCGACATCATGGCGGCCCGCCTGGGGCATGTGGCGACGGTGGTCGGGCGCCCGGTGGTCGAGCGTTTCGGGACCCCGGCTCCGCTGTTCGACAGCTAGGGCAGGAACGCCTTTGCGCCCGTTGCCGTTGCGATGATCCGCTCCAGCACGTCCTGTGCCGTGGTGTTTTCACCCAGCAAGTTCGGCTTCCCGGCGCCGTGGTAGTCCGAGGACCCCGTGACCATGAGCCCTTCCTCGCGGGCCAGGGCGCGGAGCCACTCGCGGCCCTCGGGAGGATTGTCCCGGTGGTCGACCTCCAAACCCAGCAGGCCGGCGTCGATCATGTCATGGAAGATGTGCGGAGCCACCACCCGGCCCCGGGAGGACGCCACGGGGTGGGCAAAAACGGGCACCCCGCCGGCCGCCCGGACCAGCTGCACGGCCAGGACGGGGTCCGGGGCGTAGTGGCTGACGAAGTAGCGCGAATGTGAGGTGAGGATGCTGGCGAAGGCTTCATTCCTGTCGGCGGCAATCCCCGCGGCCACCAGGGCGTCGGCAATGTGGGGCCGGCCCACGGTGGCCCCGGGGGCGACGTGGGCACTGACGTCGTCCCAGTTCAGGGGGTAGTCCTCGGCCAGCCGCTCCACCATGCGTTCGGCACGGGTCAGCCGGGCGTCCTTGGACTTGGTGATTTCCTCAAGGAGCCCGGGATGGGCCGGATCGTGGAGGTAGCTGAGCAGGTGGACGCTGATGCCCTCCGGCGTCTTGCAGGAAATCTCCATGCCGGGCACCAGCCCCATGCCGAGTTCCCGGGCGGCGGAGAGCGCCGGGGCCCAGCCCGCCGTGGAATCGTGGTCAGTCAGCGCCACAATATCGAGGCGGGCGGCCGACGCCGCGGCCACCAGTGCGGCGGGCGGCTGCGTGCCGTCGGAGACGTTGGAATGCGCATGCAGGTCGATCCTCACGCACCAAGCCTACGTCCCTTCCTCCCCGGACGGCGCAGGCTGCCTGCTTTGTGCCCCCGCATGGCCGGTGAGAGACTTAAGGGGTGAACCAGACAGAGCAATCCTCCGTGCACCCCGACCCCTCCAACCAGCAGCCGCTTGAGGAGCGCGTGAACAACCGTTCGCACCGCCCCGACTCCGATGCTTTCCGGTCCTTCATGGCCGCCAACTGGGCCCCGGCCTCCACCGCGCTGCCTGCCCGGGCGGACGTCGCGGACCATGCCGCGCGCCGCCGTCGTGCCATTTCCGTGCAATTCACGGGCGAGCGCCTGGTGATCCCGGCCGGTGCCCTGAAGGTGCGCTCGAATGACTGCGACTACCGCTTCCGCCCGCACTCCGCCTTTGCCCACCTGACGGGGCTGGGCGTGGACCACGAGCCCGACGCCGTGCTGGTCCTGGAGCCGGTGGCCGACGGCGAGGGGGACGACGGCGGCAACCACCGTGCGTCGCTGTACTTCCGCCCGCTGGCCGGACGGGACACGAAGCAGTTCTACGCCGATTCGCGCAGCGGCGAGTTCTGGATCGGCCCGCGGCCCACCCTGGCCGAGTTCCAGGCCCTGCTGGGCCTGGAGACAGTGGACATTTCCGAGTTGGAGGTGGCCATCACCAAGAACGTGGGCGAGCCGTCCGTGGGCGGCATTTCCGTGCGCCTGGTCCGCAAGGTGGACGAGAACATCGACGCCCTCGTGGACACGGCCCGCTACAACACGGCCAAGGACCCGGACAACATGGACTTCGCGGCCCTCGACGCCCTTGACGCCAAGCTGGCCGAGGCCCTCTCCGAGTTGCGCCTGCTCAAGGACCCCTGGGAAATCGAGCAGATGAAGGTGGCCGTCGCCGCAACCGCCGCCGGCTTTGAGGAAATCATCAAGGCCCTGCCCCGTGCCGTGGCCCACCGCCGCGGCGAGCGCGTGGTGGAAGGGGCGTTCTTCGCCCGGGCGCGCGAGGAAGGCAACGAGCTCGGCTATGACACCATCGCCGCCGGCGGCAACAACGCCACCATCCTGCACTGGACGCACAACACCGGCACCGTGAATGAGGGCGAAATGCTGCTGGTCGACGCCGGCGTCGAGGCCGACTCCCTCTACACGGCGGACATCACCCGCACGCTGCCCGTCAACGGCACGTACTCCGAGGTCCAGCGCAAGATTTACCAGGCCGTGCTGGACGCCGCCGACGCCGCCTTCGCCGTGGCCGTCCCGGGACGGAAGTTCCGCGACGTGCACAACGCCGCCATGGAGGTCCTCGCGGCACGCCTGGAGGACTGGGGGCTGCTGCCGGTCTCCGCCGCCGTCGCGCTTTCACCCGAGGGCCAGCAGCACCGGCGGTGGATGCCGCACGGCACCAGCCACCACCTGGGCCTTGACGTGCACGACTGCGCCCAGGCCCGTGCCGAAGTGTACCTGGCCGGCACCATCACCGAGGGCATGGTCTTCACGATCGAGCCGGGCCTGTACTTCAAGGACGAGGACCTGGCCATCCCGGCCGAGTACCGCGGCAACGGCGTGCGCATCGAGGACGACATCCTGATCACCGCGACCGGGCCCGTCAACCTCAGCGCGGCGCTCCCCCGCACCCCGGACGACGTCGAGGCCTGGATGGCCCGCCTGTCGGCCTAAGCAGCCAAGCAAGGGGCAAGGCTCGGGCAAAGGGCAATGCACGAACAAGGGGCAAGACACGGTCAAAGTGCAAGGCACAAGCAAAGGGCAAGGCACGACGGCGGGAGGTCACCTTCACCAGGTGGCCTCCCGCCGTCGTCCTCAGACCCTCGGTTCCAATCGGGGCGTTTTTCCCCGACCCTCGGTTCCAACCGGGGCGCTTTTCCCCAACGCTCCCGCAGCGCCTGAGGGACCGTCCCCTCAAACACCCCGGAAGGTGAGGGAGCGTTTTATTGGGGGTGTCGGGGTTGTTGGGTCAGTGCTGCCCTGGGACGTCCTTGCCGGGCTCCGTGGGCGCCTGCTGCGGCGCGTCGTCGACGCGGATGCCGTACTGCGGGCGGCCGTCGGGCAGGTCGGGGAACTGGCCGCGGCGGGGTCCGCTCAGCGGAGCCTGGCCGGGGCGCTCGCTGCCTTCGGCCGCGGGGCCCTGCCCGACAGGCTGTTCAACGGGCTGAGCGGGGGCGCCATAGGGATCGTGCCACCCCTCGGGCCGTGCGGGAGGCTGCTGTCCCGGCTGCTGCACTGGCGGCTGGGCCGGCGGGCGGTAACCCTGGCCCTGGTATGGCTTCGCCGCGGTGGAGTTCATCGGCAGCTGGGCCAGGAGGCGGCGCGCATCCATGGCCACGTCGGGGGTGACAATCACGTCGTAGCTGCTGGCCAGCACCTGGTTGGTGGAGGTGAAGTCACGCTTTCCGCGCTGGGCGGCATAACCGATGATGGCGAACAGCATCCAGAAGGCAGCACCCATCAGCACCGCCGTCATGACATTGAGGTACGGCCCGCCGGACGCGCCGGAATTGCTGTCAAAGAAGGAAAGCATGACGCCAATGAACAGGCCGAACCAGGCACCGGTCATGGCCCCGTTCAGGGCCACCCTGAGGTAGCTGAGCTTGCCCGTAACCCGCTCCACCATCTTCAGGTCATTGCCCACAATCGATACATGCTGCACAGGGAATTTTTCGTCAGCGAGGTAGTCAACCGCCTTTTGGGCATCCAAATATGAGATGTAGGAACCGATTGTCTCGCCTGTGGGGACAATGCGGGCCTCATCCATCGGTCGGGTGCGTCCAAAGAGGTTAGCCATATCCCCATTCTTCACCATCATCCTGCAGGTTGGCTGGAGTATCGCTGGCAGTGAAACCCAGGGCCTTGAAAGTTCGGGTAATTCAGGGGCAGGGAAGTAGCCTGTAAGAGTGAGCACTCAACCCACGCGCATTTTTGTTGCGCGACTCCTTGGCCTGGACGTCTTTGACCCGCTGGGTGACCGGCTGGGCAAGTTGCGCGACGTCGTCGTGCTGGGCCGCGGCCCCGCCCGCACGGCCCCCCACGCCGTCGGCATCGTGGTTGAAGTGCCGGGCAAGAAACGGGTGTTCGTGCCCATGACCCGGCTGACGTCCATGGACCAGTCCCAGATCATCTGCACCGGCCTGGTCAACCTGCGCCGTTTTGAGCAGCGTGGTGCCGAGCAGCTGGTGGTGGGCGGCATTTTTGACCGCAGGGTCACGCTGGTTGACGGCAGCGGCGACGCCGTCATTGAGGACATTGCCATGGACCAGCAGCGCAACGGCGACTGGCTGGTCACGAAGCTTTTTGTCCGGCGCGGCAGCAGCACCTCGCGGCTACGCGGGCTGCGCCGCGGGCACACCCTGCTGATCGACTGGGAGGAGGCGCACCCGGAGGACGCTGCCGAGCCGCAGGGCGCCCTCCAATTTGTGGCCACCCATGAGGACTTGAAACCCGCCGACTTCGCCGACGCCCTGCAGGAAATGAGCGACAAGCGCCGGGTGGAGGTGGCCAGCGAACTCCAGGATGAACGCCTGGCGGACATCATGTCGGAGCTGCCTGAGGAAGACCAGGTCACCCTGCTCTCCGCCCTGGACAACGAACGCGCCGCGGATGTCCTGGAGGAAATGGACCCCGACGACGCAGCCGACCTCCTGGCGGACCTGCCCCAGGCCAAGGCCGAGGAACTGCTGCTGCTCATGGAGCCCGAGGAAGCCAAGGATGTCCGCCGGCTGCTCCAATATGAGGAGGGAACAGCGGGCGCGCTCATGACACCGGTCCCCGTCATCCTGCCGCCGGAAGCCACGGTTGCCGAGGCGCTGGCCCATGTGCGCAGCGAAGACCTCTCCCCCGCCCTGGCCTCCGCCATTTTCATCTGCCGCCCTCCCCTGGAAACCCCCACAGGGCGCTTCCTGGGCCTGGTCCACATCCAGCAGCTGCTGCGCAGCGCGCCCCCCGAGCAGCTGGGCACCCTGGTGGACAAGAACCTGGAGCCCGTTTCGGACCACGACACGATCTCGGTGGTCAGCCACACCATGGCCTCATACAACCTGAATTCGCTTCCGGTGGTCAACAAGGAAGGCCGCCTGGTGGGTGCGGTCACGGTGGATGACCTGTTGGACCACCTGCTGCCGGAAGACTGGCGGACACACGAGGACGGCGCGCCGATCCGCAAGCTAGGAGGACGCATTGGCTGAACGGCACCATTCCAAGGGCGGCGGCCTCGACACGCCCATGGAGCTCAAGTCCCGGCTCCTGCCCAACCTAGCCGGCGACCCCGACCTTTTTGGCCGCTTCGCCGAACGCTTTGCCCGCTACATGGGCACCGCCAACTTCCTGCTGTACATGACCATTTTCGTGGTGGTCTGGATTGCACTGAACGTCATCGGGCTGTTCGGGCTCAAGTGGGACCCGTACCCGTTCATCCTGCTCAACCTGTTTTTCTCCACCCAGGCGTCGTATGCAGCCCCGCTCATCCTGCTCGCCCAGAACCGCCAGGATGACAGGGACAGGGTCCAGATTGAACAGGACCGGACCCGCAATGAGCGCAACCTGGCGGACACGGAGTACCTGACCCGCGAGGTGGCGGCACTGCGCATTTCACTGCGCGAGGTTGCCACGAGGGACTTCATCCGCTCGGAACTGCGCAGCCTGCTCGAAGAGCTCTCCACCCTGTCCGACGACGACGCCCCCGAGCCCAGCGAGCGCCGCGACTCCCGTGCCCAACACCCCGCCACCACCTCCCTGAAGACCGTTTCCCCCAAGCGCACCACCAACCCCTAAGGCAAGCTCCACATGTCCTCCCCAACACCCGACGCCCTCCAAGCCGCCCTGGCCACGGTCATCGACCCTGAACTGCGCCGGCCCATCACGGAGCTGGGCATGGTGGAGTCCGTGGAGGCGTCCGACGACGGCCGGGTACACGCCGTCGTCCGCCTCACCATTGCCGGCTGCCCCCTCCGCGGCACCATCACCAAGGACGCCACGGCGGCCCTGATGAAGCTCGACGGCGTCACGGACGTCACCGTGGACCTCACCGTCATGACGGCGGAGCAGCGTGTGGAGCTCAAGGAAAGGCTGAAGGGCACTGCACCGGAGCGCGGCATCCCGTTCAACGCCGATTCCTCCCTGACCAGGGTCTACGCGGTGGCCAGCGGCAAGGGCGGCGTGGGAAAGTCGAGCGTCACGGTGAACCTGGCGTGCGCCCTGGCGGCCAAGGGCCTGCGGGTGGGCATTGTGGATGCGGACATTTACGGTTTTTCCGTCCCGGCACTGATGGGCATCACTCAGGCGCCCACGCGGGTGGACGAAATGATCCTGCCGCCAGTGGCCCACGACGTGAAGGTCATCTCGATCGGCATGTTTGTCACCGGCAACCAGCCCGTCGCGTGGCGCGGCCCCATGCTTCACAGGGCGCTGGAACAGTTCCTGACGGACGTGTATTTTGGCGACCTGGACGCCCTGTTCCTTGACCTGCCCCCGGGCACGGGGGACGTGGCCATTTCCGTGGCGCAGCTGCTGCCCAAGGCGGAGATCCTGGTGGTGACCACCCCCCAGGTGGCCGCGGCCGATGTGGCGGAGCGGGCTGGCGCGATTGCCGTGCAGACCGGGCAGAAGGTGGCCGGTGTCATTGAAAACATGTCATTCCTGACGCTGCCGGACGGCAGCACCATGGAGTTGTTTGGCTCCGGCGGCGGCCAGGTCCTGGCCAAGCGGCTGAGCCAGACGGTCAACTCAAACGTCGAGCTGCTGGGGCAGATTCCCCTGGATGTGGCCATGCGGGAGGGCGGGGACATTGGCGCCCCGATTGTGCTGGCCAATCCGGAGTCGCCCGCTGCGGCGGCCCTGCTGGGCATTGCCGACAAGCTGGCCGTCCGCCCGCGCGGATTGTCCGGGCTGCACCTGGGCGTCACCCCGCGCTGACGCCCGACGCGAACACCGACGCTCGGTTGCAATCGGGGCACTTTTGGGCAACGCTCCCGCAGCGCCTGCGGGAGCGTTTGTGAAAACACCCCCGATTGCAACCGAGCGTCGAAAGGGTTAGGTGGCCTCGACGTCGAAGGGGGCCAGCTGGCCTTCGGCGAGGCGTTCAATCTCGGGCGCCGCAGGGGCCGCCTCAATGGCGTTTTCGTTGCTGTCCTTGCCCATCATTGAGGCAATGGCGGCGCCGGGGGCGGCTTTCAGTGAGTTCAGCGCCGCAACGTCGTCGTCGTCCATGAGCGCTTCGCGAATGATGCGCCGGGGATCGTATTGGCGGGGGTCCAGCTTCTTCCAGTCGATGTCATCAATATCCAGCCCGGACTCTTCCTTGATGGTTTCGCGCGCACCGGAAGCCATCTTGCGCACCTCGCGGATGAGGTTCTTGAGCATCTCCACATAGCCGGGGAGCCGCTTGGGGCCGATCACCAGGACTGCCACAACGACAATCACGATCAGCTCAGGGGTATTGATACCAAACACGTTAGGAAGATTACCCTCTCAAGGCTAAAAGCAACGATTCCGCAGGGGCAATGGTCCAAATTCTGGCCGTTGTCGCGGTCTTGCCCGCTGAATCGAATGCTACAGGGCGGCTGATGCGCCCACAATCCGGGGCAGGGACAGCCGGGGCTTCTTGGGCCCGCGCCCGTCGCGGCTGCGGGCAGGGTCCCGGTCGGCCAGCGACTCGCGCAACATCGCACGCCCGCGGTGGATTCGGGAGCGAACGGTCCCCAGCTTGATGTCCAGCGTGTGGGCCACCTCGTCATAGGACAGGCCCTCCATGTCGCACAGGACCACGGCGGCACGGAAATCCGGCGGCAAGGCCTCCAGGGCGGCGGCAATGTCGACGTCGAGGTTGTTGAATTCAAAGGTGCGTTCCGGGCCGGGGTCAGAACCTGCAAGCCGGGACTCGGCGTCGTCCGCCAGCGGGTCAAAGCGGATCCGCTGCTTGCGTCGTGCCTGGTCAAGGAAAAGATTGGTGGTGATGCGGTGCAGCCAGCCGTCCAGTGTGCCCGGCTTGAAGTTGGCGAGGGCGCGGAAAGCCCGGACAAAAACCTCCTGGGTGAGGTCCTCGGCGTCGTATTTGTTGCCTGTCAGCCGGTAGGCCAGGCGGAAAACCTTGGCGGAATGGTTGGTGACCACTTCATCCCACGACGGCGCAACCCAGTCCTGCACGGACCGCGGGGGCATGGCGTCGGAATCCGCGGTGATGGCTGCGGAGCTGGCGGCGGAACTCATGGCGGCACCTCGTCTCTTGCGGCTCCCGGCCGGACGGCTTGTGGCCCCGGACCGGCCCGGGCATGTCATCCCCGGGTCCCAACATTGTGCCAAGGAAAGCTGACATTTTGCTGGGCAATCGGGTAAATTCAGCCCACGGCGCAGGCAGTAGGCTAGAGGAAATCATTGCGACAGTTTAGGAACCGGCACCCATGAGCGCTGACAAGTCCACCAGTTGGTCATATGCGGAAGGCCTTCCCGTGGAGGATGACGTCCTCCGCCGGGCCCGTGAGCGCTCCCACGAGCTGGGCCTGTTCCCCGTCAGCCATGGCGTTGCCGCCGCCCTGACCGTCCTGGCGGCGGCTTCGAAGGCGCAAACCGCAGTGGAGGTGGGTACCGGGGCCGGGGTCTCCGGGGTTGCCCTGCTGCGCGGTCTGGGCCCGACGGCGGTGCTGACCACCATTGATCCCGACGTGGACCACCTCCGCGCCGCCCGCGAGGCGTTCATTGAGTCCGGTTCCCGCGCCAACCGCACCCGCACCATCTCCGGGCGCGGGCAGGATGTGCTGCCACGCCTCACGGATGCCGCCTATGACCTGGTGTTCATCGATGCCGACAAGCCCAGCTTCCCGGACTATGTGGAGCAGGGCATCAGGCTGCTGAAGTCCGGCGGGCTGCTGGTCATCAACGACGCCCTGGACAAGGACAGGGTTTCCGATCCTGCAATCCGCGAAGCGAGCACCGTGGTGCTGCGCCGGGTGGGCAAGGTGATCCGGGACAACGACTCCCTCATGTCGGCCATGCTGCCCACGGGGGACGGCCTGCTGCTCGCCGTCAAGCGCTGAGCGGCTCCCCCAAGCGCTGAGCGTCGCCCCCATGCGCTGAGCGCCGCCCCCATGCGCTGAGCGCCGCCCCCATGCGGCTTAAACGCCAAGCGGGACAGCAGCAGCTGCCCCGCAGGTACATTAGCGGTGGAAATGGGGGGTGCTACTCGGTCACGCCCACCAGGCAGTCCTTGAGGCTGCTTGCCTCGTCGGCATTCATTTCCACCACAAGCCGGCCGCCGCCTTCAAGCGGGAGCCGCAAGATCAGGCTGCGCCCTTCCTTGGTCACTTCCATTGGACCGTCGCCGGTTCTGGGTTTCATGGCCGCCATCAGGACTTCCCCTTTTCATAGTACGAACCCACACGGTATGTGGGCTTTCCCCACATGAGGATTCGTGTTGTATCCCTCACAATCCATTATTCCGCACTTGGGCCACCGGGTGCTAATCGGGGGCTCCCGCCGGGCACCTGAAGACACAACCGGCCGCACCCGTCACGGCGGCCACGCCTGTCCGGTGCTGACGGCGGAGAACTGCCACAGCCACACCACCCACACAATCTGCAACAGCGTAAACATGACCACCACGGCCCACCGGTAGGCCCTGTCGGCCGAAAGGAAGGCCGCGGCAAGCGCCAGCGGGAACAGCGGCAGCAACATCCGGAAGGTGCTCGACTGCGGGTCCAGCACAGCGAACAGGTACGCCATGTACAGGACGCACCACAGGCGCAGCTCCGTGCCCATCCGCCGCACCGACTGCGAGCCAAGGTACA
>Ga0134128_10010283_pt1 | contig 11206 bp, 6 predicted proteins | sample KB31754_FD_96462 | JGI IMG/M metagenome (GOLD analysis project Ga0134128, IMG submission 96462) | Terrestrial soil microbial communities with excess Nitrogen fertilizer from Kellogg Biological Station, Michigan, USA - KB3-175-4 | ecosystem: Environmental > Terrestrial > Soil > Unclassified ...
ACGAACGACCAGAGGAGATCGTAGGCCAGGTCGCGGTCGACGAAGAGGAGGTCTTCCATGTCCTCCTTGCGGATCACGAACAGGCGGCAGGCCTCGTGCGCGCGCGCGTCGGCGCTGCGTGGGAAGTCGTCGATGAGCGCCATCTCGCCGAAGTGCGTGCCGGCGCGCAGGATGGCCAGCGCCTCCTCGCCCATCCCCGGCACCTGGCGGCCGATGCGCACGGCGCCCGAGAGGATGAGGTACATCTTGTCTCCCTGGGCACCCTCTTTGAAGATGATGGCGCCCGAGGCGTAATCCTCCTCGATGCCCAGCGCCGCGAGCCGGCGCAGGTAGCTCGGCTGGAGGGCGGCGAACAGGCTGATCTTCGACAGAAGCTCGACCGCCTTCTCGGGCGGAATGGCCGAGCGAGAGGCGGGCGCGGCGGCGGGCTCCGAGACCGCCGTGTCGCCGGCGACGGGCACGGCGCTCACACCGGATGCCTCCGTCAGCTCGAAATCCGGCTCGGACTCGCCGCCCGGCGCGGTCGGCTCGCTGCTCATCCCCGCGGATTATGCCAGGAACGGGGCACCGGCGGGAGTCGCCGGCGGCGTAACGCACCGTTGACTTTCAGTACGCGACCGGGGCACGCTCGGCCCCGTCGCGCGCAGGAGACTCCACACATGACGAACTTCGGGAAATGGTTGTCGCGGTTCTTGCTGGCGGGTCTGACCGCCGCCTCGGTGTCGGGATGCGTTCAACAGGACGACAAAAAAGAAGAGTCGCCCGCGCCGCCGCCCGCGGCCCCGCCGCCCGAGCCGGCGCGGTCCGCCGTGGCCATCGACGCCAAGGTCACCTATGCGGTCGCCACCGCCGGCGGGAAGTGCCTCCAGTTCGGCGGCGGCAGCAAGGCTGACACCGCCCAGGGGGAGATCGCCACCTGCAACGGCTCGCCCGCGCAGCAGTTCAAGCTGCAGGCTCTCCCCGGCAATTACTACAGCCTGGTCAACGTCAACAGCGACAAGTGCCTCGACGTCGCCGCCTTCGCCTTGAGTGACGCGGCGAAGGTGCAGCAGTACGCCTGCAACGGCGGCGCGAACCAGAACTGGATCATCGCCGACGGCAGCGCCGGCATGATCCGCTTGGTGGCGCGCCACAGCGGCAAGGTCCTGGCCGTCACCGGCGCCGGGGCGGCCGACGGTACCGTGGTCGGCCAGCAGAGCTGGACCTCGGCGCCCAACCAGCAGTTCAAGCTGAAGGGGCCGGCGAAGCCGGAGCCGCAGGCGGCGGCCGGTGCGGGCGGCGCGCCGGGCACCACGGCGGACAAGGACAAGGACAAGGACAAGAAGAAGAAGAAGGGGAGCAAGCACGCCGACGCCAAGGCGGCCCCCAGCGCGACTCCGTAGCTCCTGCCGGCGTCAGTAACTCCAGTAGACGAAGGTCAGCCGGGTGAACCACCCGGGGACGCTGCGGTTCCAGGCGGGGTTCGCCCGCACGTCGTTGGAACCGCCCTCGAGCGCGAGCTGGGTGGTGTGGTCGAAGGTGTACGAGGCCACGCCGTAGATCTCGAGCGCTATCTCGTCGTTCAGGTCCTCGAGCGGCGCCCAGGGGACAGCGTGCGCCCCGAGCAGCACCTGCTCGGTGACTTGCCAATCGACCCCGACGTTCATCACTCCGTTCGTAAACTGCGAGGTCTGCGTGGCGGGCGGGTTGATGTCGCGCCAGAGCGTCGCCTCGAGCCAGAATCCGAGCACCCGCCAGGGGACCAGCTTGAAAGCAACGTCGGCGCCCCATTCGAGCTCGAGCGGCGACGACCGGTAGACCTCCAACTCGGTGGTCACCGCCCCTTGGGCCCGCGGGCGCCGAAGAAAAGCGTACGACACGCCGACGCTGGTCAGGTTGAACCGGTTGACGGCGATGCAGTTGCTCGGCTGATTGCCGTCGTCGGCGCAGATGATCCGCGGCGCAAAGAGGTCGATCTCCAGGCGGTCGGCGATCCCCAAGCCGGCAGAGAACCCGGCGGTGAAGGCAGGGAAGAACTGATAGGTGCCGCCGCTCGTGGGGTCGACGTTGAACCTGTGGTTGGGGGCGAAGGTCGCGCCCGTGGCCCCGAGCTCGGTCATCCCGGCGAGCAGGAGGATCGGGCGCTGCAGGTAGGCCAGCGGCCAGGGATCGGCAGGCGCGGACGGCTGGGCGGAGAGCTCGGGATCGGCGGCCGCGCGCCCGGCGCTCGCCAGGAGTGAGAGAAACAGGATCGACGAGCACAGAGCCGACTTCGGGATCCGCCCCGCCACGGCTCGATTGTACGCGGGTCGGCGGCGCTGGCTAGCCGAGGAAGCGTTCGGCGTCGATGGCGGCCATGCAGCCGGTGCCGGCGGCGGTGATCGCTTGCCGGTAGACGTGATCGGCGACGTCGCCGCAAGCGAAGACGCCCGGGATCTTGGTGGCGGTCGACCCCGGCTTGACCTTCAGGTAACCGGCCGCGTCCATGTCCAGCAGGCCGCGAAACAGCTTGGAGTTCGGCTCGTGGCCGATGGCGACGAAGAGGCCGCCCGCCGCCATCTCGGTGACGGCGCCGGTGCGCGTGTCGCGCAGCTTGACCCCGGTGACGCCCGGGCGGGGCAGCTCGCCGAGGATCTCCTCGACGACCGCGTTGGTCACCAGCGTGATCTTCGGGTTGTTGAGGGCGCGATCGAGCATGATCTTCGAGGCGCGGAACTCTTCGCGGCGGTGGACGATGGCGACCTTGGTGGCGAAGCGGGTCAGGAAATTCGCCTCCTCCATGGCGGTGTCGCCGCCGCCCACCACGACGAGGTCGCGCCCCTTGAACAGCGCGCCGTCGCAGGTGGCGCAGGCCGAGACGCCGTAGTTCTGGAACTTCTGCTCCGAGGCGATCCCCAGCCATTTGGCCGAGGCGCCCGTGGCGATGATCACCGTCTCGGCGACCACGTTTCCCTCGGTCGACGTCAGCTTGAACGGGCGGTCGGAGAGATCGACCGCCGTCACGTCGGCCGTCACCACGCGCGTCCCGAACCGTTCGGCCTGGGCCTTGAACAGCTCCATCAGCTCGGGACCCTGGACCCCCTTGGGGAAGCCGGGGTAGTTCTCGACCTCGGTGGTGATCATCAGCTGGCCGCCGGGCAGCGTGACCGGCTCGATGGCGGCGCCGCCCCCCTCGAACAGCACCGGCTCGAGGTTGGCCCGGGCGGCGTAGATCGCCGCGGTGTAACCGGCCGGGCCGGAGCCGATGATGGCGACCTTGGTTCTGTCGGGGAGCGGCATGGGGGACATCGTTTTGAGCCTCGGCCTCGATTCTTTAGTTGGATGCCCGGCCCCTGGCAATCGGTTTCATCTCCGGCGCCACGGCCCCGTCCGCCCCCCGGCCTTCTCCTCCAGGCGCAGGGCGGTGATCTCGACGCCGCGCTCGGCGCCCTTGACCATGTCGTAGACGGTCAGGGCGGCCGTGCCCGCGGCCAGCATGGCCTCCATCTCGACGCCGGTGCGGTCGACGGCGCGGGCCCTGGCCTCGATCCGGACTCCGGGAAGCGTGCGATCGACGGTCAGCTCGACGTCGCAGTTGGTGAGGCGGATGGGGTGGCAAAGGGGGATGAGCTCGGCCGTCCGCCGCGCCGCCATGATTCCGGCCAGGCGCGCCACCGCCAGCACGTCCCCCTTGCCGCGCGCGCCGGTCGCCCGCTCGACGAGGCCCAGCGTCTCGCGCTTCATCTTGACCGCCGCCGACGCCGTCGCCGTGCGAACCGTCTCCGGCTTGTCGGCGACGTCGACCATCCGCGCGGCCCCCCGCGCGTCGACGTGCGACAGCCGGCTCTTCTTCACTCTACGGTGACGCTCTTGGCGAGGTTGCGGGGCTGGTCGACGTCGTTTCCCTTGGCCACCGCGATGGCGTAGCTCATGAGCTGCAGCGGCAGCACGGTCAGAAAAGGTTGCAGCAGCGCCGGCGCGTCGGGGATCGAGAGGACCCGGTCGCACTGGGACGCCAGCTGCTCGTCCCCGATGGTGCCGATGCCGATGGTGTGGCCGTTGCGGGCGCGCACCTCCTGCAGGTTGGAGAGCACCTTCTCGTAGCCGGGGCCCCGCGGGGCCAGCACGACGACCGGCACGCCGTCGTCGACCAGCGCGATGGGCCCGTGCTTCATTTCGCCGGCGGCGTACCCCTCGGCGTGGATGTACGAGATCTCTTTCAGCTTGAGCGCCCCCTCGAGCGCGATGGGGTAATTGGTCCCGCGTCCGAGAAAAAGAAAGTCGCGCGCGTAGCGGTACTCGCGCGCCAGTTGCTTGAGGTCGCCGAGCGCCTCCAGCGCCTCGGTCATCTTCGTCGGGATGAGCGCCAGCTGCTCGACCAGCTTGGCCGCCGCGTCGGGCTGGAGGTTCCCGCTCCGCCGGCCGACGTGCACCGCGATCAGCGCCAGCGCCGCCAGCTGCGCGGTGAAGCACTTGGTCGAGGCGACGCCGATCTCCGGCCCGGCGTAGGTGTAGAGGACCCCGTTCGACGCCCGCGGGATCGCCGAATCGACGACGTTGGAGATGGCCAGCACGCGGGCGCCGCGCGCGCGCGCCTCCTTGACCGCCGCCAGCGTGTCGGCCGTCTCGCCGCTCTGCGAGATGGCGACGATCAGGTCCTCCGGTCCGATGACCGGGTCGCGGTAGCGGAACTCGCTGGCCAGATCGACCTCGCAGGGGATGCGCGAGGTCCCCTCGATGAGGAACTTGCCGACCAGGCCGGCGTGGTACGAGGTGCCGCAGGCGACGATGACGATCCGCCGCAGCGCGCGGGGGTCGACCTCGAACCCCTCGAGGTCGGCGTCGTGCGCCTCGAGCAGGAGGCGCCCGCGCAGCGTGTCGGTGATGGCGCGCGGCTGCTCGTGGATCTCCTTGAGCATGAAGTGCGGGAAGCCGCCCTTCTCGGCCTGCGTGGCGTCCCAGGTGATGGTGCGCGCCTGCCGCTCGCGCGGCTTCCCCTCGACGTCCGTGATGACGGCCTTCCCCGCTGTCACCGAGACGACGTCCCCCTCGTCGAGGAAGATCACCTCGCGCGTGTGCTCGAGGATGGCCGGCACGTCGGAGGCAAGGAAGGTCTCCCCCTGGCCGAGCCCCAGCACCAGCGGCGAGGCGTTCTTGGCCGCCGCCAGCTCGCCCGGATGCTTGTCGGAGATGACCACCAGCGCGTAGGCGCCGTGCACCTGGCGCAGCGCGCGCCGAAGCGCCTCGACCAGGGTGGGCGCCCCGGCCACCAGCGCCTCATCCACGAGGTGGGCGACGATCTCGGTGTCGGTCTCCGACGAGAACTTGCGGCCCGCCCCCTCCAGCCGCGCTCGCAGCGTCAGGTAGTTCTCGATGATGCCGTTGTGGATGACCGAAACGCTGCCGGCCTTGTGCGGGTGGGCGTTGGCCTCGCTGGGGCGCCCGTGCGTGGCCCAGCGGGTGTGCCCGATGCCCAGGGTCCCGTCGGGCGTCTCCCGCGCCACCATCGTCTCGAGCCCGGCCAGCTTGCCGCGGCAGCGCAGCACCTGGGTCCCGCGCGCGCCGACGATCGCCACCCCGGCTGAGTCGTAGCCGCGGTATTCGAGCCGCCGCAACCCCCCGAGCAGGATCGGCGTCGCCTGCCTCGGCCCCACGTAGCCAACGATTCCACACATGAGCTGAATCTAAGGCTATCCCAGGAGGTTGGCGACTGGCCAGAGCGAAGAGAGCGCCGGTCCCGATTGCACCCGGCCTCGGGCGCGCTTAGCATCGGCGCTTTCATGCGTTTCTCTCTTCGCCCGGACGACTGGTCGGAACGCCAGACGGGCCTCTTCGTCATCCTGATTGGCCTTTTGCTCTACGTCCCGCTCGCCGGCGCGTACGGCCTCTACGACCCGTGGGAGACCCACTACGGCGAGGTGGCCCGCCAGATGACCGAGCGCGGCGACTACATCAGTCTCTGGTGGCCGGGGGCGCCCATCGACGCCGAGCACTTCTGGTCCAAGCCGGTCCTCTCGTTCTGGATCATGAGTCTGTCGATGCAGCTGTTCGGGCTGCGCCACGCACCGTCGGGAATGCTGGCCAGCTCGTTCCGCGCCGAGTGGGCGATGCGGCTGCCGTTCTGCCTGCTGGGCGTGCTGGGGATGTACGGCATCTACCTCTGCGTCTCGCGGTTCGTGAGCCGCCGCGCCGGGATCTTCGCCGCCATCGTGACGGCGACCTCGCCGATGTACAGCCTGGTGTCGCGGCAAGCCATGACCGACATGGCCTTCGTCGGGCCGATGACGATGGCGCTCGCGCTGGGGGCGCTGGCGCTGTTCGACGACGAGGACACGCCCCTGCCGCGGCGCAAGGCCCGGCTCGGCCCGCTGGAGCTCGGCTGGCCGCACCACCCGCTGCTCTACCTGGCCGCCGGGCTGTTCACGCTGGTCGCGCTGCCGCAGCTCATCGTCAACATGGTCCAGCTCCGCTGGACCTTCACGCTCGGGCACCAGAACTATTCGCTCCCCGGCGCGCTGGTGATGCTGCCGTACGTCGGAGGCTTCCTGGCCTACTTCGGCCTCATCGGGCGGCTGCGCACCAAACCGGGTCTCTACCTCAACATCGCCGCCATCCTCTGCGGCCTGGCCACGCTGGCCAAGGGGATCGCCGGGCTGGGACTCCCGGTGATCGTGTTCCTCGCCTATCTCGGCTTCACCTGGAACTGGAAACGGCTCCGCCGCGCGCAGCTGGGGTTCGCCATCCTGCTGGCGCTGCTCACGGTCGCCGTGGTGGCCGTCCCCTGGCACCACGCGATGCTGGTCCGCCACGGCAAGCCGTTCTGGGACGAGCTCTACGGCGACAACCACTGGCGCCGCCTGGTGGTCGGGCGGCACGGCGATCGTGGGACCTTCGAGTACTTCCTGCGCGAGCTCGGCTACGCCGTCCTCCCCTGGATCGCCTTGGCGCCGGCCGCGCTGGGGGCGGTGGTGATGCGCCGGGCGGATCCGAACGGCGGTCGGGCCGAGGAGCGCCGCCAGGGGATCTACTGGTTCGGCGCCATCTGGTTCGTCTCGGCCTACGCGCTGGTGTCACTGTCGGTCACCAAGTTCCACCACTACATCCTGCCGGCGCTCCCCGGGCTCGGCATCGTGGTCGGCTGCTTCCTCGACGACCTCTGCGCGCGCCGCGCCAGCCGGACGGCCGCCGCCGCCGCGGTGGTGGGGATCCCGCTCCTGGCGCTGGTGATCGTCGACCTGGCGTTCGCCCCCAAGGACGCGCAGCACTTCATCTGGCTGTTCTCGTACGACTACATCAACACGCCGCAGGGGCGCCCCTGGCCGCCCGCGCTCGATTTCCGCCCGGCGCTGATCGGCTTCGCGGCGCTGTTCGCCGTGGCCACCCTGGCGCTGGCCTGGCGGCGCATCCAGCGGGGCGCGGCGATCGCGCTCTGCCTGGTGGCCGTCGCCTTCACCTACTTCCTGCTCGACGGCTACATGATGAAGGTGACCCCCTACTGGACTCAGAAGGGGCTCATCGCCAACTACTACAAAATGCGCCGCTCGCCGGCGGAGCACCTGCTCGTCTGGCAGATGTACTGGCGGGGCGAGAACTTCTACACCGAGAACGAGATCTTCGAGGGGCCGACCGACGAGCGGACCGTCTTCCTCGGCGACAAGAACGCCGAGAACCTCAAGGCCTGGATGGGCCGCCACCGCGGCCAGCGGGCCTTCTTCCTCATCGAGCGCGCGCGTATGAGCCAGCTCGAGGGGCTGGTCCCCCCCGAGAGCAAGGCCAGCCTCAAGATCGTCGACGAGAGCAACATGAAGTTCTGCCTGGCGCAGATCCAGCTCTGACGAGAGGCGCTTCGGCGACCTCTCGGGGCGCCCAGCCGGAGGCATTGAGGCCCGCGGCTGCAATATGTTATTGTGCCTCTTCTTCCACCGGGAGGTGACGATGGTTCGGTGTCGGGACGCGACGATCTGCGCGGTGATTCTGATCGCCTCGGGATGCGGCGGCAGCGGCGGCAAGAAGGTGGTTCCGGTCTGCAGCGGCTCCGGCCTGGCGAACGATCCGACCGGGCGAAATTGCCAGATGCCCACCGCGCCGACGCAAGGGTGCAACGGCGCGACGGCGGTCGCGCCGCCCAAGGTGTTCCCGCTGCCCAACACGTTCGAGGCGGAGACCCGGGTCGCCTTTGATCCGCGCTCCGGCGCAAACACGATCTTCGCGGCGACGATTCAAGTCGACGTCGTCCCCGACACGACCGGGCTGGTCGCGAACTGTGTCGCCGCGAAGCACATCGTGCTGTACCGGTCGGCCGACGGTGGCGGCAACTTCACCGCCATGTCGGGCCTCCCGCCGCAGACCCCGGACGAGTGGGCCACCGATCCAGGCATCACCGTCGGTCCGGACGGGACGCTCTACCTCGTCTTCTTGCGGTGGATCGGACCGTGCGGTGCCACCACCGGAACGTGCAACCGCTGTGGCAACCCCAGTGACGCGACCTCGGCGATCGAGCTGTGGTTCGCGCCCCCCGGCGACGGGAAGCTACATCCCGGGCTGCCGGACGACACCACCCTGCAAAGCGCGCTCTCCGGGAACCCGAGCACGAGCTTTCCGAATGGGCCCGGCCAGTTTCCCGCGATCGTGGGTTCGGAGAAAAAAGCAGATCACCCCGAGATAGCCGTCAATCCGGCGAAGGCGGGGAACGTCGTCGTTTACTTCCTGAGCAGCTCTGCGACGGCACCCGATGGGACACCCTCGGACTTCGTGGCAACGTTTCAACAGGCCAACAGCACAGCCATGCTCTCTCCGAGCGCATCAAATCTCTTCCTCGGGAGCGAGAGTACGTTTTCGAATCCGGCCTTCGACGCGTCCGGGAACCTGTACCTGGCGATGGGGCTGGTCGCGGAGAACGGCGCCTTCACCTTCGTTCCCGTCGTGAGAAAGTTTTCGTTCAACAACGGAGGATGGAGTCAGGTCGGGACGGACGGCCTCCCGCCGCTGCTGGGCGCCTACGCGTACGCGACAGACGCCAGTCTGGCCGTTCCCTCCTCGCCGGCGGTCTCGTTCTTGCCGGATCCCACGCCCATGATTGCCGTGGGTAACGTTGGAAGCACGAGCGATCCGGTGGTCTACACGGCGTTCGAGATATTCGACCCGAGCACCGGCACGAGAGAAGTCGAGCTCACCGCCGCGAACGGCACCGACATCACGAAATGGGTGACGCCAACCGTGCTGCCGCTGCCGAGCGGGGGACTGTTTTCCTTCCACCCTGCCCTCAGCTTGAGCGGTGGGAACAACATTCTGGATGTGGCGTCTGCGGAGCTGGATGGGCCGTCCAACGGGGCTCTTTCATCCATCGGGATGAAACAGTTCCTGTATCGGTTCGATGCGGCGCACCTGACGCTCTTCGCCGGGCCGCTGCCGCTCAGCGTAGCGCCGCCGGCGCTCTCCGACCTGCCCCGGCGCCCGCCACCGGCCGGGACCTCGGGATCGTCCACGGTTCTCTATCCCGGTGACTACAACGCCGTGGCCACCAACGGAACGACGGCCTGGGCCTCCTGGCCCGAGTTGAACAGGTCGGGGCTCGCCAATGTCGATCTGGCGGTGACATCGGTCAACACGACTTGCGGCAGCGCGCTGACCCTCGTCGACCCGGATTCCCTCTGGGAGTGCACTTGCCAGTGCGGGCCAAACGAAAGCGATTTGTTCCCGGTGGTTGGTTGCGCATCGGGCTCGGCCACCACCGCGAACGCGGCCTGCCAGCAGGTCTGCAAGCAGAACATCTGCGGCGGATCGCTGACCTGCGGTAACGGCGTCTGCAACGGCGCTTTCACCGGCGGTCGCTTGCTGTCGACGCAAAGCTGCGCGCAGTCGGACGGCCCGCCCGCCGGCCCGGCTCCGGCATCATTCGCGGACTACGTCGCTACCGCAACTTCGGCTTCCATTGCGACGTTCCACCTGGGCGGCCAGACGGCAACCAGCTCCCTCGGCGGTCAGCTGTTCGTGAACTCCTCGACCAGTCCGCCGGTCGCCGGAGCCGTCGCCGAAATATCGCGCCTGATCGTACAACCCGCGAACTTCTTTCTGGGTGGGTCGATAAACGCGCAGGTCCAGAACATCACGGTCGTGCACCCCGCGCGCGTCCGCGGTATCTTCACCGATGCGACGCACTTCACCGTACCCCCGGGAGGAGCGAGCTTCGTGGTGACGCTGCAGACCGGCTCTGGAATCGGCGACCCGGACAACCCGGACGCGCGCGGGCTCTCCGCGCCGACCAACATCTTGGCCGGGAACCCCACCCCGCTGGCGGGCACCTTGAACCTGGCGGCCGGAACCGTGTCCCTCGACGGCAGCGCCAGCGACAGCTCCGGGAACTCGGTGCAGCTGCATTTCCAGGGGAGCATCACGTCGCGCCCGCCCGATTCGAACGGAAACGGAATCATCGATGCGGTGGACCATTGCCCCGCCGAGAAGTTCGGGCCGGACCTGACGGCGCCTGTCTTCACCTTCGTCCCGCCGCCGATCACGATCTCGTCATGCGCGAACGCGAACATCGGCACGGCGACGGCCACCGATCCCTGCGGCGTGACCATCACGAACAACGCTCCCGCCAAATTCGCGCTGGGGACCACCGTGGTGACTTGGACCGCGAAAGATGGCGTCGGGAATGTCGTCACCGCCACCCAGGACGTGACCGCGGTGCTGGGGAATGACGTGTCGTGCTGTCCAGCCGGGTCGCACGTCATCGTCGGAACGTCGAACAACGACGTGATCGTAGGAACGTCCGGTCCGGACTGCATACTTGGATTGGGCGGCCAGGACACCATCCATGGTGGCGACGGAGATGACGTGATCTCCGGGGGAGACGGGGACGACGTGATCTTCGGAGAGGGTGGAAACGACAAGCTCTACGGCGGCTCCGGTCAGGACACGATCTCCGGGGGCCTGGGGAACGATCTGATCGATGGTGGAGACGGGGTCGATACCCTGAACGGCGACGACGGGAACGACGTCATCCGGGGCGGTCAGGGCGGGGACATCATCCACGGCGGCACCGGAAATGACTTCATCGACGGCGGTCCCGACGATGACCAGCTCCACGGGGATGATGGCGACGACCAGATCTTCGGTGGGGCGGGGAACGACCACCTCTTTGGCGAGAACGGCAATGACTCGCTCGGCGGCGGCGACGGTGACGACACGCTGGACGGCGGCGCCGGCACGAACACCTTCGACCCCGGAACCGGCCACGACGTCTGCA